>JGI24113J20146_1000431_pt1 | contig 11294 bp, 10 predicted proteins | sample SubbioAug_CSWold_FD_20146 | JGI IMG/M metagenome (IMG submission 20146) | reverse complement strand
TCCAACCCCTTCCTCTTTAGCCAGATGCCGTTCGATGCCGAGCGCGACGTGATTCCGCTGGCCTCGGTCGCGCGGCTGTCCCTGTTCCTGATGGTGCATCCTTCGGTACCCGCCAACAACGTTCAAGAGCTGGTGGCTCACATCCGTGCCAACCCCACTCGTCTCAACTACGGCTCCAACGGCCAAGGCAGCTCACCCCACCTAGCGGCCGAAATGATGCTGCGTCAGGCAGGGCTCCAGGCATCGCACGTGCCTTATCGCGGTGCAGCGCCCGCCTTGGCCGCCTTGCTGAGTGGCGAGATTCAGTTCATGTTCGACTCCGGCCCTGGCCTGCCCCATGCCGCCGCGGGCCGTTTGCGGCTTTTGGGCGTGGGCAGCCCGATGCGAGCAGCACAGTTTCCCAACGTCCCCACCCTGGCGGAATCCGGCTTCCCCGGTTTTGACGTGGATACGCTGTTTGGCATTTACATGCCCAGCGGCACACCCGCCCCCTTGCTCGACCGGCTGCACCAAGAAGTCAACCGCACGCTGACAAACACACGGGTGCAAGAGGCGATACGCGCCATGGGCGCTGAACCCATGGCCTTGAGCCGTCAGGCGTTTGCCGAACGCATGACGAGCGACCGCAACCGCTTTGGGCAATTCATCCGGCAAGCGGGCATTACGGCCGAGTAAAAGCAGCCCCTTTCTGTCATCACTCACATGTACCCGCTCAACACCTGGTATGTGGCTGCGCGCAGCCACGAGATCGGCAGCACGCGCCCGCTGGGTCGTCGCATCTGCAACAAGGCGATGGCTTTTTTCCGCCAGGCCAGCGGGCAGGTCGCAGCCGTGGAAGATTTTTGCCCCCATCGGGGTGCGCCGCTGTCGCTGGGCTTTGTGCAAGGCGACACCTTGGTGTGCGGCTACCACGGCTTGGCCATGGGCGGAGACGGCAAGACGGCCTCGATGCCGTGTCAGCGCGTGCGGGGTTTTCCGGCCATCGCCAGTTACCCGGTGCATGAGGCGCATGGCTTCGTGTGGGTGTGGCCGGGCCACCCCAGCCAGGCCGATGTGGCGCTGATTCCCCAGTTCGAGTGGCTGGGCAACCCGGCTTTCGGTTATGGCGGCGGGCTGTACCACATCGGCTGCGACTACCGGTTGATGATTGACAACCTGATGGACCTGACGCACGAAACCTACGTGCACAGCAACAGCATCGGGCAGAAAGAAATAGACGAAGCGCCCTGTCAAACCCGTGTCACAGGCGACCACGTCATCACTGAGCGCTACATGGAGGGGATCGAGGCCCCGCCCTTTTGGCAAATGGCTTTGCGCCTGAACGGACTGCCCGACGATCAGCCGGTTGACCGCTGGCAAATCTGCCATTTCACGCCGCCCAGCCACGTGATGATCGAAGTGGGCGTGGCGCTGGCTGGCAACGGGGGCTATCACGCGCCCGATGCGGTCAAGGCAGCCAGCTGGGTGGTGGACTTCATCACACCCGAAACCGCGACCTCGATGCATTACTTTTGGGGCATGGCGCGCCGGTTCAAACCGACCGACCCAGAGCTGACCGAAAAAATCCGCGAAGGCCAAGGCAAGATCTTCGCTGAAGACCTAGAAATGCTGGAGCGTCAGCAAAAGAACCTGAGCGCACACCCCGAGCGCAAGCTGCTGATGCTCAACATCGACGCCGGGGGCGTGCAATCGCGCAAGGTCATCGACCGCTTGCTGGCCGCCGAACAAGGCGTCGTGGCATGACGAAGCCGGCTTTGATCGCCGTGCGTGTGGCTGCGCGGCGCATCGAGGCCCTAGACATCGTCAGCCTGGACCTGGTGCCAGAGGACGGCTCGGCGCTGCCCGCTTTCGCTGCTGGTGCCCACATCGATGTGCATCTGCCGGGGGGGCTGGTGCGGCCCTACTCGCTTTGCAACCCGCCGGGCGGAGAAGGCTGCTACCGGATTGCCGTGCTGCGCGATCCGGCCAGCCGTGGCGGCTCCCAAGCCGTGCACGCGCACCTTGTGGTGGGAACCGCCCTGGCCATCAGCCCGCCGCGCAACCATTTTCCGCTCGACGTCCAAGCGCCTTTTCATCTGTTGCTGGCAGGCGGCATCGGCATCACGCCGCTATGGGCCATGGCCCAAGCGCTTTCCCAAACCGGGCAGCCCTTTGAGCTGCACTTTTGCACCCGTTCGCGGGCACGCACGCCATTCCTCGACACCTTGGCCAGCTCCCCCTTTGCAGCCCAGGTGCAGCACCATTACGATGACGGCGAGCCGATGCAGAAGTTGGACATCGCCGCCACCATCCGCCAGGCACCCGCTGGCACGCATCTGTATGTGTGCGGCCCGCAAGGGTTCATCGATGCCGTGCTGCAAGCGGGTCGGGATGCGGGTTGGCCCGAAAATCGCCTACACCGCGAATACTTTGGCGCCGCCCCGGCGGCCAGCGCCAACCAAGGGGCTTTTGAACTCCAGCTGGCCAGCTCTGGCCGCGTAATCCCCGTTCAAGCGCACCAGAGCGCGCTGGCCGCGCTGCTCGCCGCTGGGCTGGACATCCCCATGTCGTGCGAACAGGGGGTCTGTGGCACCTGCCTGACGGGTGTGCGCGCCGGCACGCCGGATCATCGCGACCAGTACCTCACCGACGAGGAACGCGCGGCCAACGATCGGTTTTTGCCCTGCTGCTCGCGCGCCCTCAGCCCTCGCCTGGTTTTGGAGCTCTGAGAGGCTGGGAGAATGGGAGGCCGTTGGGGGGCCTTCAGCGCCCTAGGTGAGCGCCGAGCCCGCCCCACCGTTCACTGAAGATGCCGGGGTCCATGGTCTTCAAATCCTTGATGATGGGCCGGAAAGCCATGTGCGCCAGCACATCCCGCTCCAGATCGACACTCGGCGCAATTTCTGTCAGCTCCAGACCGCCTTCGCGCAAGCGAAAGACGGCGCGCTCGGTGATGAAAACCACGTCTTGCTGCCGCAAGGCGGCATCGTGGCCGTTAAAGGTGATTTGCTCGACTTGGTCAATGAACTTGCGGGCTTTGCCCTCTTGCACGATGGTGAGCCTGCCCTCCCCCACCTTGACCGCCAGCCCTGCGGCGGTGAAACTGCCGCAGAACACCAGCTTTTTGGTTGCGCGGGTGATGTTGATGAAGCCGCCGCAGCCCACAGGTCGGCCGTTGAATTTGCTCACGTTGACGTTGCCGTGGGCGTCTGTCTGGGCCAAACCCAAAAAGCTCGCCGCCAGCCCGCCGCCGTCGTAAAAATCAAACTGGGCGCTTTGCTCGATGATCGATTCGGCGTTGTAAGCCAGACCGAAATCGCCCAGCTGCGCGGGAATGCCCCCATTGACACCCGATTCGATCGAGAGCATGAGCAGGTCCGAAACCCCCTCTTCGGCCGCCACGGTCGGAATGCCGGCCGGAATGCCGATCCCGAGGTTCGTGACGGCCCCGGGGGTGAGCTCCATGGCCGCACGGCGCGCGATCACCTTGCGCTCGTCCAGCGGCATGGGCTGCAAATGGTCCACCGGCACCTGCACATCGCCGCACAAGGCGGGATTGAACTGCGTGGCAATGCTCTGCATGTGGTTTTCGGGTTGGCCGATGACCACGTAATCGACCAGCATGCCCGGCACCTTCACCGACTTCGGGTGCAAGCTGCCGGCCTGCACCACGGCCTCGACCTGACAGATCACGATGCCCCCGCAGCGCTTGGCCGCTTGGGCGATCGACAACTGTTCCAGCAGCATGCCTTCTTTGTCCAGCGTGATGTTGCCCCGCTCATCGGCCAAGGTGCCGCGAATGATGGCGACGTCGATTTTGGGTGGCGCGTAATACAGCCACTCCTGCCCCTCAAACTGAACCCGTTTGACCAGGTCTTGCGTCGAACGGCGGTTCATCTTGCCGCCCTCCAGCCGGGGATCGACAAATGTACCCAGACCCACTTGGGTCAGCAAGCCCGGCGAACGGTTGGCAATCTGCCGCGTGAGGTGCGATAAAGAGCCTTGGGGGAAGTTGTAGGCCTCGACTTCGCCATCGAAAACCATCTTCATCATTTCCTTGCCGGTCTGACCGAAATGACCGGCCACCACCCGCTTGATCATGCCTAGGTGGGCAAAGTGCTTCATGCCGGCCGCGCCAGAATTGCCGATCGCCCCACAGGCCCAGGTGCTGAGCTGGCGCGGATGGCCGGTCTGCAAAAAGGTGCGCTCGAGGCCGTGCAACACCTCTTCGGCCAACCCGGTCACCGCCAAACCGCCCAAGAAAATGGTGGCTTCGTCGGGAATCAGGGCGCCCGCTTCGTCGGCGGTGATGATTTTCATGCGTGTCTCCGAAACATAGTGAACGTTGCAATCAGACTTCCACAAGCAGGGCCATCCCTTGGCCGCCGCCCACACAGGCAGAGGCCACCCCATAGCGCAAACCACGGCGCCTGAGCTCGCGCGCCAGAGTAATCGTCAGGCGCAACCCGGTTGCCGCCAGTGGATGGCCCAGGGCAATGGCGCCCCCGTTGACATTGAGCTGGTTGCGATCCAGCCCCAGCTCGCGCTCCACCGCAATGGTCTGTGCGCCTTGGGCCTCGTTGATCTCGAACAAGTCGATGTCGTTTAGGGACAGCCCGCAGCGCTCGAGCAAGGCACGAATGGCCGGGGCCGGGCCTATGCCCATGATTTCTGGCGCCACCCCCACGGCGGCGGCACCCACCAGCCGCGCCAGCGGCTTGAGGGCATGGCGCTGCACGTAAGCGTCGCTGGCCACCAGCGCCCCCGCGGCCCCATCGACCAAGGCCGAGCTGTTGCCTGCCGTCTGCACACCGCCTTCATAAACGGTGCGCAGCTGGGCCAGCGCGTCCACCGGTGACGGCCGCGGGTGGGTGTCTTGCGCCACCTGCGCCACCTTGCGTGGCAAACGGATGCCGCGCGGGTGGTAACCGGCCAGTGCAAAGGTCTCGGACTGCACCGGCACGATCTCGCCAGCCAAAAAGCCATCGGCCTGGGCTTTGAGCGCAAGCTCGAACGAGCGGCAGGCGTAGCGGTCAACGTCGTCCCGACTGATGCCGTATAGGCGGGCCAGGTTTTCGGCGGTTTCGATCATCGTCACCGGCACCGCGGTGTCGATCAGCGCTTCCATCAAAAAATCCTTGAAACCCACCGGTGCTCCCAGCTTGAAACCCGTGCGGTGGTTGTAAGCGGCAATCGGGTTGCGCGTCATCGACTCGGCGCCCACCACCAGCGCCAGGTCGGCATAACCCAAGGCGATCTGATCGGCGGCTTGGCGCAAAAGCTCAAAGCCGGTGCCACAGATGCGCTGCACCAGAATGGCTGGCGTCGACAGCGGCACCCCGGCGTAGAGGCCGATGTGGCGTGGCAGCATGTAGGCATCGAAATCGGCCTGCGCCATCGATCCGGTGATGACAGAGTCCACATCGCTGGCCGCCACACCGGCGCGCTCGATCACGGCGCGTGCCACCTTGATGCCCATGTCGGTCGGCGAGATGTCGCCAAAGGCTCCGCAATAGTCCACCATGGGCGTGCGCACCCCGTCGAGCAGCCAAGCGTGGGCAAAACGATGGGCAAAGGTTTTCATCGGATGGGTCTCCAGTGGTTGGCGTCAATCGGCCCATGGGATAACCCTTGAGCCCGTTGTGATTGGCGATTTTTATTTATATACTATAACCAGATTTCATCGCTCAAGCAAGGAGACCCCATGTCAATCACCGCCCTTTCTGCCGATCTCTCTCTGGAACTGCGGGGCGCCGTGGCCATCGTGCGGCTCACCCGTGCGGCCAAGCGCAACGCCATCAACGATGGGCTGGTGATGGGCTTGCGCCAGGCTTTCGAGGGCTTTGGCCCCGACATCAAAGCGGCCGTGATCGCGGGAGACGGCAGCCATTTCAGCGCGGGGCTGGACCTGAGCGAACTGAGCGAGCGCAACGCGGTCGAGGGCATGCACCACTCCCGGATGTGGCACAAGGCGCTGGATGCGGTGCAGTTTGGCCGCGTGCCAGTGGTCGCGGCCTTGCACGGAGCCGTTGTGGGCGGTGGGCTCGAACTGGCCTGCGCGGCCCACATCCGCGTGGCCGATGAATCGGCCTTCTACGCACTGCCCGAGGGCTCGCGGGGTATTTTTGTCGGTGGTGGCGGATCGGTGCGCGTGCCGCGACTGGTCGGCGTGGCGCGCATGACCGACATGATGCTGACCGGCCGCGTCTACAACGCCCAAGAAGGCGAGCGGGCTGGCTTTGCCCAGTATCTGGTGCCCGCCGGCCAAGCCTTGGACAAGGCGCTGGAGCTGGCAGAAAAGATTGCCTTAAACACGCCGGCCACCAACTATTTGCTCAGTATCTGGTGCCCGCTGGCCAAGCCTTGGACAAGGCGCTGGAGCTGGCAGAAAAGATTGCCCTCAACACGCCGGCCACCAACTTTGCCCTGACCCACGTGCTGCCACGAATTGCCGAGCAAAGCGCCGACCACGGCCTGATGACCGAGGCCCTGATGGCGGCCATCGCCCAATCTGCACCCGAAGCCAAAGAGCGGGTCAGGGCTTTCCTCGAAGGACGCGCCAGCAAAGTGCAAAAATCATGAGCACACCCACCAGCAAGCCGCGTTACCGTGCGGTGGCCTTCGGCGTGAGCCAAGTGCGGGTGCGGAACGGCGCCCAAGGCGTGCGCTATCTGCGCAGCGAGGCCGAGTTGCAGCCCTACGCCCGCACCATGGGCGAGCGACTCCTGCACTGGGCGCAGACGGCACCCGATCGCACCCTGTTTGCCCGCCGCGAGCGCCTGCCCGACGGGGCGTTGGGCGACTGGCAGCACCTGACTTTTGCGCAAGCGCTGGCGGGTGCGCGCCGCATCGGGCAAGCGCTGCTGCAACACAAGCTGAGCGCGCAGCGCCCGGTCGTCATTCTGAGCGAAAACGATCTGGAGCATGCACTGCTTGCCTTGGCGTGCCTGTACGTTGGTATCCCCTATTGCTCGACTTCGCCGGCCTATTCGACCCTCAGCACCGACTTCGGCAAACTCAAACACGTGCTGGCCACGCTCACGCCCGGCCTGGTGTTTGCCAGCGACGGAGACCGATATGCCGACGCCCTGCGGGCCACCGTGCCAGCCGATTGCCCGATCGTGCTGACGCATCCGGGGCGCTTTCAGCGCGCAGACGGCCAATGGATGCGTTTCGATCGGCTCATGGCGACCGAGCCCACGGCTGCTGTGGACGCAGCCTACGCCAAGGTCGGACCAGACACGATCGCCAAATTCCTCTTCACCTCGGGCTCGACCAAGCTGCCCAAGGCCGTCATCAACACCCAGCGCATGTGGTGCGCCAACCAGCAACAGATGCGTCAGTTTTTGACCCCGCTGGCCATGGAGCCGCTGGTGCTGGTTGACTGGCTGCCCTGGAACCACACCTTTGGCGGCAACCACAACTTCGGCATGGTGCTGTACAACGGCGGCACGCTCTACATCGACGAGGGCAAGCCCGTGCCGGCGCTGATGGGCGAGACGCTGCGCAACCTGCGCGAGATAGCCCCTACGGTGTACTTCAACGTCCCCACCGGCTTTGAAGTGATCGCCGAGGTCATGCAAACCGATGCCGTGCTGCGCCAGAACCTGCTCAGCCAAGTGCGCATGTTCTTTTACGCGGCTGCGGCGCTCTCGCAGCCCATCTGGGATGCCCTGCACGCGGTGCAGGAACGGGAGATCGGGGAGCGCATCGTCATGGGAACGGGCTTGGGCATGACGGAAGTCTGGGCCGTTCGCCTTGTCGGTCAACAGCAGCGACGTGCAAGCCGGCGATCTGGGGGTGCCCGGCCCAGGGCTCGAAATCAAGCTGATCGAGACCGACGGCAAGACCGAAATCCGCTACAAAGGCCCAAACATCACCCCCGGCTATTGGCGCAGCCCCGAAGCCACCGCACAGGCTTTTGACGACGAAGGATTTTTTTGCAGCGGCGACGCCGTGGCTTGGATCGACCCGGCAAACGTGCACAAAGGCTTGCGTTTCGATGGCCGCATCGCCGAAGACTTCAAGCTCAGCACCGGCACCTTTGTCAGCGTCGGCCCGATGCGTGCCAAGGTAATTGCCGCCGGATCGCCTTATGTGCAAGATGTCGTGCTCACTGGCCTGAACCGTGGCGAAGTGGGCGCCTTGATCTTCCCGAGCCCGCACGTCAGGGCGTTGAGCGCTTTGCCACCCCACGCGCCTTGGCCAGACGTGCTGAACCACCCCGCAGTGCACAGCCATTTCCAGCAACTGATCGATCAACTGGCCCAGTCTGCCACGGGCAGCGCTACCCGCATCGCCCGCGCCCTGTTGCTGGCTGAGCCGCCATCCATCGACCGGGGTGAAATCACCGACAAGGGCTCGATCAACCAACGCATGGTGCTCAAACAGCGCGAGGCGCTGGTGGAGGCTTTGCATGCCGACGCAGCCCCAAACATCATCAAACCCAAAGCACCCAAGTGAGCGCTGCCTCGGGGTAACATCCGGCCTATGTCCACTGTGCTTGAAGCGTCCACCGAAGCCACCTGCCCTTCCCCGGTGGAGGTACCCGCCGCCATCGACAACGCCTTTCTCGAAAGCCTGATCGGCTACAACGCCCGTCGGGCGGCCTTGGCCGTAATCGGGGTGTTTCTGGAGCGCATGGCGCCTTACGGCTTGCGGGTGGTCGATTTTTCGGTCTTGACGCTGATCGCCCACAACCCCGGCATCACGTCCCGACAGCTCAGTTCGGTGCTGGCCATTCTGCCGCCCAACCTGGTGGGCATGATCCGCCAGATGCAAGCGCGCGGGCTGATTGAAAAACGGCCCCACCCCAACGACCGGCGCGCCCAAGGGCTGTATGCCACCGCAGCGGGTGCGCAACTGCAAGCGCAAACCCAACAAGTGGTGTCAACGCTGGAATCCGAAGCCGTCACCCAATTGACGCCAGAGGAACGCCACACCCTGATCAGGCTGCTGCGCAAGGTTTATCAGCGCGACGACCCAGGCGAGCCAGTACAGCCGCTGCCGCGCGCCGGCTAAAAAATCCAACCGCCCCGGGCTTGTCTGGGCCCAAGCCCGGTGCAGCAAGTTTATAGGCCCTAGCCCTGCAACTGCCGCTCCAACTGGTGCAGCACGCGGTAGCACGGCAGCACCTGGGCCACGCTGGCTTTGGGTTCGCGGCCTTCGCGGATGGCGGCGAAGAACTCGCGGTCTTGCAGCTCGATGCCGTTCATCGACACATCGACTTGGCTGACGTCGATCTTCTCGTCCTTGCCGTTGTACAGGTCGTCGTAGCGCGCCAGGTAGGTGGCGCTGTCGCCGATGTAGCGAAAGAAGGTGCCCAGCGGGCCGTCGTTGTTGAAGCTCAACGACAGGGTGCAGAGGGCGCCGTTGGCGGCCAGAAGCTGGATCGACATGTCCATCGCGATGCCCAGCTGGGGGTGGATCGGGCCTTGCAGGGCGTTGGCTTTGACGATGGGGGCGCCGCACTGCCAAGCAAACAAATCCACCGTGTGGGCGGCGTGGTGCCAGAGCAGGTGGTCGGTCCAGCTGCGCGGCTGGCCGAGCGCGTTCATGTTGCTGCGCCGGAAAAAATAGGTCTGCACATCCATCTGCTGGAGGTTGAACTGNCCGGCCTCGATTTTCTGGTGCACGTACTGGTGGCTGGGGTTGAAACGGCGNGTGTGGCCGCACATCGCCACCANGCCGGTCTGCTGCTGCAAGGCCAGCACNGCCTCTGCGCCCTTGAGGCTGTCGGCCAGCGGGATTTCGACCTGCACGTGCTTGCCCGCCCGCAGGCAGGCCAGCGCTTGCTCGGCGTGCATCTGCGTNGGGGTGCACAGGATGACGGCATCCNCTTCCTTGAGCTTGAGCGCATCGGCCAGCTCGGTGCCCACGTGCGCGATGCCGTACTGAGCGGCCACTTGCCGGGTTTTTTCCAGGTCGCGGCTGATGAGCGAAACGACTTCGACTTGATCGATTTTGGCGATGGCGTCCAGGTGCTTGAGGCCGAATGCGCCGGCACCGGCGAGGGCGACTTTGAGGGTCATGGCTGGGGTTTCCTTCAGGCGGGTTCTAGAACCAAGTGGCCAACGGCCGTGTTGCTTGCGGGCACGTGATAAAAGCGGTGGCGCACGCGGGGCGGCGGCCCACCGAGCGGCCGTCGGTCACGTCGGGCATGGCGCCGCGTGCGATCAGCCACATCACCAGTTCGATGCCTTCGCTGCCGGCCTCGCGCACGTAGTCGATGTGCGGCCTGGCGGCGCAGGCGGCCGGGTCGGCGATCATTTGATCGAGCCAAGCTTGGTCCCACTCGCGGTTGATCAGGCCGGCGCGTGCGCCCTGCAACTGGTGGCTCATGCCCCCGGTGCCCCAGATTTGCACGTTCAGCGGCGCGTCGTAGCTCTCGATGGCCTTGCGGATGGCCTGACCGAGCGCAAAGCAGCGCCGCCCCGAGGGCGCCGGGTACTGCACCACGTTGACGGCGAACGGGATCACCGGGCAGGGCCAGGCGCCTTGGAGCGGATCGCGCTCGCCGAACAGCAGCGACAGCGGCACCGTCAGGCCGTGGTCCACCTCCATCTTGTTGACGAGGGTGAGGTCGAAGTCCTGCTGGATGACCGACTGCGCGATGTGCGCCGCCAGCTCCGGGTGCCCCTTGACCACCGGCACCGGGCGCGGCCCCCAGCCTTCGTCGGCGGGCTGAAATTGGGCCGCGGTGCCGATGGCGAAGGTGGGGATGAGGTCGAGGCTGAAGGCGGTGGCGTGGTCGTTATAGACCAGAAAGATGACGTCGGGCGGGTTCTCTAGGATCCACTGCTTGGAATGCTCGTAGCCCGCGAAAACCGGCTTCCAGTAGTCTTCTTGGGTTTTGTGCTGGTCGATGGCCACGCCGATGGCGGGCACGTGCGAGGTATAGACCGAGGCGGTGATGCGGGCCATGGTTCAGCTGCCTTTCTGCTGGGTTTGGTGGGCGGCCCCTTGCGGTTGGCGATGGGGCTGTGCGTCGCCGTCTTCGCCTAGGTAGCGGTTGCCTTGGATCGAGCGGCCGCCCTTGACCATCATGTCGCGGTATTCCTGCTCGCTCATGCCGGTCATGGAGCCCGCCATTTGTTGGAAGCTTTTGCCGTCGGTGGCGCCGATTTTGGCTAGAAAGTAGATGTTGCCGCCGGTGCGCATGCACCAGTTGAGGTCGCGCGCCAGCACGGCCTGTTTTTGCTCCTCGGTCATGGGCCAGTCGTCGAGGTAGGCGCGCTCGTCGGCCTTGAAGCGCTCGCGGTTCTCGGCCTTCATCAGGCTCATGCAGAACTGGTTGAGCCAGTAGCCCTTGCGGC
>JGI24113J20146_1000424_pt1 | contig 11347 bp, 9 predicted proteins | sample SubbioAug_CSWold_FD_20146 | JGI IMG/M metagenome (IMG submission 20146) | reverse complement strand
CCACCAGCCGTTGCCGTCGGCACCTTCCTCGAGGCGGAGGCTGCCCCTCCGCTGGCTACGATCATCACGCTTGACCCGGCGGTCGTCGCCTACCGCGCACCCTATGCTGAACGGCTCGCATCCCTGGAAGCGACCGGGTCCCAGACGGTTGCCGAGCTGCTTGAACGCGTCCGGGTAAAATTGCGGCTCCCCGGCGACAGGATCTATCCCGGAGAGGCGAGACCCCATGCGGCAAGCCCAGAGGTCGACGCGGAGACTGGCACCGTAACCGTGTGGGCGCAGTTCCCGAACCCCGATGCGCTGCTGCGGCCCGGCATGGCCGTAATGGTCCTCTCAGAGATCGGCCAGGCAGAGCTAGCGCAATGAGCAAGACCGCCGCTGTTTCGGTGCCAGTGTCCTTGGCCTTCGCCCTTCACGGGTGCAGGGCCTTGGCGATCTTTTGGCTCGAGACGGTCGTTTCTACTATTGGAAGCTGGATGAACGATTTCGGCGCGCGCAGGTTAGGGCTCGGAACTTTTACATCGAGCACCGCGCCCAAGTATACTATCTGGTGACCACAGCCGGTCGCCACCCCGAAGACACCTAAACAGGAGACCAAAACATGAGCTGGAGCCCTTGCCCCGACCCGACCCTCGGTGACGCCGATAGCGTGGATGCCATTGAGACGGTCATCGTTCCGCGCGCTGTCGATCTCGGCGAGATGACTGTGCGCAGGGCCCTACCCTCGACCGCGCGTCAGATGGTCGGGCCCTTTATCTTCTTTGACCAGATGGGACCAGCCGAGTTCCTCACCGACCAGGGCATTGATGTACGGCCGCATCCGCATATCAACCTCGCGACGGTAACCTATCTCTTAGAGGGTGAGATCCTGCACCGTGACAGTCTCGGAACCGAACAGGCGATCCGTCCCGGCGCCGTGAACTGGATGCGCGCGGGCCGCGGGATCGTCCACTCCGAACGGACCGCGCCCGAGCTCAAGCGCACCGGGCAGCGGCTATTTGGGTTGCAGACCTGGATGGCGCTACCGGCTGCGGCGGAAGAAACCGATCCGGCCTTCATCCACCATGGTGAGCCGGACCTGCCGACCATCGAGGACGGCGCGCTCACTCTCCGCCTGATTGCGGGCGCGCTCCACGGCGTGCGCTCGCCACTCGCGACGGCTTCTGAGACGCTTTATGCCGACATCGCACTGGCGGCGGGCGGGACCTATCGCGTGGAGGCCACGCACGACGAGCGCGCACTCTACATCCTGACCGGCCCGATCTCTGTCGATGGAAAGACCCACGAGCCTGGGACCTTGCTGATCCTCGCTCCGCGCGCCGAGGCGGTGATCACGGCCGAGCGCGACGCTCGCCTGATGCTTTTTGGCGGCGAGCCAATGGAGGGCCCGCGTTACATCTGGTGGAACTTCGTCTCTTCGCGCCCCGAACGCATTCAGCAGGCTAAGGAGGAATGGCGGCGCGGCCGCTTTGACACCGTGCCCGGCGACGAGGCGGAGTTCATCCCGCTGCCCGAGACGGACCGTCCCCAGCAGCGCGCCACGGGCCGTGAGGATCATCGGACATGACCGCCATCCCGGGGCTGCACCACGTCACCGCCATCTGCTCTGCCCCGCAGATCAACCTCGATTTCTATACCGGCACGCTTGGCCAGCAGTTGGTGAAGAAGACGATCAACTTCGACGATCCCGGCACGTATCATCTTTACTACGGGGACCGAGCCGGAACGCCGGGAACTATCATGACCTTCTTTCCCTTCATCGGTTCCGGACCCGGACAGGCGGGCAACGGCATGGCCTCTGCCGTGGCCTACGCCTCTGATGCAGCGGGCCTTGACGCATGGATGGAGCTTTTGGCGCAGGATGATATCAACTTTGACGGACCAAAGGAGCGGTTTGGTGCGAGGGTGATCACGCTCACCGACCCCGACCAGCTGTCCATCGAAATCGCCGAGACCGCCGACATGGCGCCCGGCGGCTTTCATTCGGTCACGCTACGCCTTGCCGATCCAGAGCCGACCGCGCGGCTCCTGACCGGGATCATGGGCTACGAGGAGCTTGGCGAGGAGACCGGCCCCGGCCTGTCGCGCCTGCGTCTGCGCGCGCCGGGCGGAGAAATGGGCAGCGTCATCGATCTCCTGCGCGACGATGCCACAGCGACCGCCCGACAGGGCGCGGGCACCATCCACCACGTCGCCTTCCGCGCCCGCGACGCCGAAGCGCAGCGCAACTGGCAGGAGCGCCTGCGTGCCGCGAGGCTCGACGTGACGCCGATCATCGACCGCCAGTACTTCACGGCGATCTACTTTCGCGAACCGGGCGGCGTGCTATTCGAGATCGCCACGGACCCGCCGGGCTTTGCCATCGACGAGCCGAAGGAGGCACTGGGCCGCAACCTGATGCTCCCGGAGCGTTACGAACCGGACCGCGCGCGCATCGAGCGCATTCTCCCGCCACTGTCGGGGCACATATGATGGAATATCCGCAGAGTGCTGGCCCTATCCACCGGCGCGGGCCTCGTTCCGGCCGGTGCAGCATTGTTTAAACCCTAGGCAGCCGGGCGGCACCTGCAGGCTCTGGGTGTGCTGTCGGGCGGCCTTGTCGGCACTGGTGATGCGACGGGCGACCCCTTTGGTGGCCTCAACGGTGATGCCCCGAAACACTTTGACTACGCGGCCGATCTCGGCGAATTACCTATCTACCTTGGCTGGCACGCCCGCCACCCGCATATCCCGTTTGCCCGCGTGCGAGAGGGCGAAACGGTCCGTTCAGGCTCGCGAGCCGATTGTCGCATGGCGATACAGCCCGGTGCCGGACAGGCGATCACCGCGCACGATGTGTCCACTCTGCGCAAGCTGCTATCCGACCCGGCCCTGACAAAACTCTTCTTTCGCGTCCGACATTTGAGAATAATCGTCAGCCTATCGCGCCGCCCTTTTAACTTCGAGCATCCCAAATTCAGATTTTCGCATTGGGCAGCGCGTGATCTTTGCACCCCGAACCGAGGTCACGCATTGAGACTCATGGCGTCTCTCCACTTCACTTCGACGAAGCAGCCGTGGCCCCGGCATCCGTGCCTTGGACGGCCTCTGCGGCCCCCTTGGCTGCCGCATCGATCACGTCGGCAACCGCCTTTGGCTGCGTCAGGAACACGACATGGCTGCCGCGCACCTCGGTGGTCTCGGCGCCGATCCGACGGGCAGTGCTGCGGAGGAGATCTGGCGCGATGGCACCGTCCTCGGTGGCGACGACAAACCAGCTGGGCTTGGTCTTCCAGGCAGCGACAGTCACCGGCGCTGCGAGTGCGGCCATCGCGATTGGCACCTGAGCATCACGCAGAAACGCCGCCTCGGCCTCATCGGTGTCACCTGCAAAGCCAGCATGGAAGTGGTCGGCATTCAGGTAGGCAAAGCCGTCCGGCTGTTCTTCGGGCACAAAGTTCGGAGGCGGCGGGATCTCGGAGTACTGATCGAGTGTGGATTGGCCGACCTCGGGCGCGAATGCGGCGACATAGACGAGGCCGACAACCTTTGGATCGGTGCCGGCCTCGGTGATCACGCTGCCGCCATAGGAATGGCCGACGAGAATGACCGCGCCGTCCTGCCTGTTCAGCACCCGCTGGGTTGCCGAAACATCGTCGGCGAAAGAGGTCAGCGGGTTCTGCACGATGCTCACGTCGTAGCCACGAGCGGTGAGTTCATCGTAGACCCCGCGCCACCCGGATCCGTCGGCGAAAGCGCCGTGGACAAGGACGATGTTACGGACGGGGTCGGCATTGACGCCGAAGGCGACACTGCCGGCCAAGGCTGCGGCGGTCAGGGTTTTCAGGGTATTGGGCACGGTCGTATCTCCTTTGTGAGTTGGAACACAATGCCGCCGCTGGTCGTCGCGCCGTGAAGGCGTGAACGGACAGACATCAAGCGCAGGCGCGTTGATGGGACCAACAAAGCGCCAGTGGTCACGCCGATCACGAAACCAACGACCAGCGAAATCACATCGAGTTGAAGATGGCGCAGGAGTTCGTGGCTCGTGGAAAGGCGGTGGGTAAACTCTAGCGAGCGCCCTTGTGCCCTGCAGCGCCGAAGCTGTCGCGAAGGTGCCGATCTTGCGGCCTTTCTGATCTGTGCCGAAGAAACAGAGCCGCGAGACTGGGGCTGTTTCGGTCGAGCGATCTTCTGCGGACGCGTCTGGCCTCCGCGAATATGGTCTCGCCCTCAGGGCAGGCCGCGCCAGACTACCGCTACACGGCGCGTGCGAGGTCATCCGAATATTCATCCGGATCAACGGTGGTCCGTTCTGATGGACCAGTTCGGCCCTCCTCAACCGACAGATGTCGGCATCGCCCGGCACTCCGACCAACCGCAAAGTTGTGGTGCACAAGCCTTTTGCAGTTTGCGTTCAGCAAGGGAAACGCGCGCTTGGCAAAAGCGACATCACAGCAAGATCGGCACTCTCACGGCAGTTCCCGCGCCGCGCTCCTCAGGCATCTTCTCTAGTTTCACTCATCAGGACTCACCTCTTTCTCATACGCAAAGGATGATATCATGACCTTCCGCAACGGCCTCGACTCGCTTCTTCGTCCCGAAGATTCGGTCCTCGTTCTGATCGACCATCAGCCCTATCAACTCGCGAACCTGAATAGCCACGACCCGCATATGGTGGTGAACAACACCACCGCACTGGCCAAATGCGCAAAAGTATTCGGCGTGCCCACAATCCTGACAACCGTCATCGCCGCCCGGGGTGGCGACCTCTTCCCCCATGTCAGCGAAGTGTTTCCCAACCAAGAGGTGATCGACCGCACGACAATCAACACCTGGGAAGATCCGAAGGTCGTGGAGGCGGTCAAGGCGACCGGCCGCAAGCAGTTGGTCATCGCCGGTCTCTGGACAGAGATCTGCGTGGCAATGCCCGCACTCCAAGCGGCGGGCGAAGGCTGGGACGTGACCGTCATCACCGACGCGTCCGGCGGCACGTCGGTCGAGGCTCATGAGGTCGCAATTCAGCGTATGATCGCGGGCGGCATCAACATGATGACTTGGCTGGCACTGGCGTCGGAATGGCAGCGCGACTGGGCCCGGGCCGAGACTGCAATCGCTCTTAACGACGCCCTAAGGGACCATCTTGGCGGCAGCGCCATCGCCTATCTGTGGGAACAGCAGCTGCTCAACACAGAGGTTCCAAGCGTCGCCGCCTAACCTCGGCGGGGATGACGAAGCGCCTGGCCGCCCCTCTTACGCGTTCAAGGACACAGGTGCCGAGATCGCCTTGGCCTCTCAGAGTGGCGGGCAGCCGCCCAACGTCCAGATCGGCCAGACGCGGCGGTTCAAGGCTGATAGAGAGGCCAACAGGCTCGTTCCGAACACGGCCAAGCACGCGAACGCGCGTGCGTCGATCGAAAGCTGTCTCGGGACAACGAAGCCGGTCGCCCTAAGCTGCCATGTGCCCGGCGTCCTGCGCCATGTCACGATGCCTGACCGGCACCGATGTCGCACATACTGAGCGCGGGCGCATTCTAACCCTGCATTCGTTCCTTTACCAACCGGGCACTTGTTCCGTGCCGCCCGTTTCGACCGGCACAGGCCCTTGCATGCCAGGCTTTGTGCAAAACCCTGCAGATATCCAGCGATTGACCGCGCGGGCCTGTCTTTTCGCACCATCTTTGAACCCGAAGGCGCTGAGCCTACTGCGCCCAATCCTACATCAACCCTTTGCTCGGTGAGTGATATGGACCTTTCTGCCTACCTTACATTCGTGATTGTCAGCGCCGTCCAGACCGCGACGCCTGGCCCCTCTACGTTGTTCATCGTGAACAACGCCGTCGCCCACGGCTGGCGGCGCGCACTGGGCGCGCTCAGCGGCGATCTAGTCGCAATCGCGCTGCTGGCCACGCTGTCCGTCGTCGGATTGGGGGCGTTGCTCCAAACCTATCCTGCCGCCTTTCTCACACTGCGCCTTGCCGGAGCCTTTTACATCATCTGGCTCGGTTTGACCTTTCTACGCGCCGCGCCCCCGCAACCACATCCGTCGGCACAAAAGACCATCCACGAACAAAGTGGATTGGCGCTTTGGATCAACTCCTTTGGCGTTGGCATCAGCAATCCCAAGGCCGTACTGTTCTTTGCTGCGCTGTTTCCCCAGTTTCTTCCGGCTGGCAGCGGAACGGCTGTCTTGGCCCTTTTGGTTTCAACATTCGTGGTCGTGAAATTCGTCATTCTCGGGGGCTACGCGATCGGAGCGCGACAGGCGGTGCGGCTCCTGAGCAAGCCCGAACATGCAAAGCGTGGACGCATGCTGACCGGCATCATCTTCCTCGCCTTCGGGGCGATGATGATCTGGTCTGCGCTGACCGCCACATAAGACCACGTCGCCCTGCACGGGTTGACCCGTGGCTGGGCCAAAGCGCCTCAGATGGGCGTCGACATCTTCCGCGTCGAGGGCGGGAAGCTGGCGGGACGCTGGGAGATTCTAGAGAGCAAGATGCCAAAACTCTCACCACCGCCGGCCTGATGATGTTCGACCCTGGGTAAGACACGCATCAACCCTGAACGGAACATGCGTGAACGGCCCCAGCCCCTCGGGTCAGGGAAATCCGCTAATTGGTCTTGGTTTACACCGGCAAGCATCACCGCAGCGTGTAGGAGCGCACCGGGTCACGAACGGCCCTGCGATAATCGGACGGGCTCACGCGCATGAGCTTGACGAAAACTCTGGCGAGGACCTGGTTGGACGAATACCCGACCTCAAGCGCGATCTGCGTGACCGGCAGGTCGGTGTGTTCGAGCAATTCGCACGCCTTCTCCACTCTCAGCCGCGTCATGTAGACCCGTGGCGGCACCCCGACGCTCTGTTTGAACATGCGGGCGAAATGGTAGGGTGAGAGCCGCGCCTCGGCCGCCAGATTATCCAGACTGATGTCTTCCGAGAACCGCTCATGCATCAACTCCAGGCACCGACGTTCTGCCCACGGGGCAAGGCCGCCCCTTGCCGGAGCAAACGGCGTTCCGCCCAAGCGGCAGAGTTCGGCGAGGATCTCGCAGCCAGCGGCCCGCGCAAGCAGCCGCGACGGTGCTCCTTCATCCTCGCAGAGTGCCCAAAGGTTCCGCAGCGCCGACCGGATGGACGGCGAGTCCAACACTAGGCCGTAGGTAAAGGAGGTGTCTAACGAGAACCGACCGTCGGCGGCCTCGTCGAGCACGTCCTGCCACTGCGCCAAGGGAAACACCAAGCTACGAAGCCGATGGCTTTCGTCATTGATCACTGTGGTAGCGAAATCAGGCGCGGCTAAGGCGAGAGTGCCTTTACCGGTTGTCACATCAAAGCGGCCTCCTCCCAAGTTTCCCCTGACACGACTACAGCCAAGCATGTCCTCCATTAGGACAATGTCCGGCAAGGCCGGGCGAGACATGTCTCCGGCCGGGCGCGCCACTTCCAGAAGATCCAAGACCCCACCGGATGATTTTCTGGCCCGCACGTAGCCCGCATGTTGGCCCTCGCTGTGCCACTGGGCGAATGAAGAATGCGCATGAAAGGTCATTGTCGTCCCTCTAGAGCCACACGCGCGACACAGGGTTTTCGCGCCCGTTGATTAAGACGCCTGTCGACCTTCGCAATGGGGAGGACGAATATGCAGGCAGTGTCATCGTTGCATCTCCCAATGGGGAGACAAGCCGAATTTCAAAACAAACGTGTTTGTTCGGCTGGGTTGGTACCGATGTTTCACTATCTACGTTGACCTTGAGAATATTAGTCGAATCTGACGTTGATCGCAACAAACGAAGACCGATGACGCGGCGGCGGTTCGCCGTGAGCATCCCCTAGGGTCAGGAGTATGTTGCGCCACCAAAAAGCAGGAAGAGGTTGCATCAAGCGAAAAACGTCTTGAGCATCGCGACGCAAACCTGAGTTCAATCTGCTCTTCTTGCCAAATATTATGTATTTGATAGTCATATATAAATCAGGAAAAAATCCCGATAACAGGAAAGGATTCCTTGCGAAAGCCACCATCAAGTCCTGTTGCAACAGCTGTTAGGGCGGAATTGATTGCGGCGACCTAATGAGGTGCTTTGATCGGGCAATTGACAGGCGTCAGTTCCTGATGGGTGGCAAATCTATCCGCAAGAGCGGTGCCATTGCAGCAATGTCAGCGCGTCGTTTCCGCCATCATCGGCTGCTTCGCTTTCGTTGCCGGGCGCGGCTTGGTCGGACTATGGCCTGACACGTGCCATGAAATGCGCTGTCGATTTGTCGAAAGAGGCCGGGTGATCACGTCAGCGCGGGACCATGCCCTCTGGCGTAACGGCCACTGATCGACAGCCGGAATTCAAGCCATTCGCAGAAACTCAACCGTCCAGAGCAAGCCCGATACAGATACCGGTAACTAGACGCAGTGGACCAACTGCGACCTTCCGCGCGCGGACTCGACTGACCGGCCCGTGCGCATCAAATCGCAAGAGCGGCATCGTCGTAGCAGGATCAGGAACGTGGGGGCGGACGGCACGCGCTAGACCTCTCTCACTGCAACGCTTTGCGCCCAAACTTCTGCGAACCAGCACGATCTTCTGTGGGCGGACAAAGCAAGCCGGAAAACGGCATGGCTTCAACGAACAGGATTGACCATGACTACCCAAGATTCCCCGACATCACGTCTCACAACCACGGCTGGCGCCCCCATCGCCGACAATCAGAACAGCCTCACCGCCGGGGATCGTGGCCCGGTTCTGATTCAGGACTGGCAGCTGATCGAGAAACTAGCCCATCAGAACCGCGAGCGAATTCCTGAACGTGTTGTCCATGCAAAGGGCTGGGGCGCGTATGGGACGTTGAGGGTCACAGGCGACATATCGCATCTGACCTGTGCAGCCGTGCTGCAACCCGGCACCGTGACGCCAATGATCGCGCGCTTTTCAACCGTGGCCGGGGAAGCGGGAGCTGCAGACCATGAACGGGATGTGCGTGGCTTTGCGCTCAAGTTTTATACCAACGAAGGCAACTGGGATCTGGTCGGCAACAATACGCCGGTCTTCTTCGTGCGCGATCCGCTCAAGTTTCCAGACTTTATCCATACGCAAAAACGCCACCCGCGCACCAACCTGCGATCGCCCACCGCCATGTGGGACTTCTGGTCACTCTCGCCCGAGAGCCTGCACCAGGTGACAATTCTGTTCTCGGACCGCGGGCTGCCCATCAGCCCAATGCATATGAACGGCTATGGCAGTCACACCTACAGCCTCTGGAACAACGAGGGCACGCGGGTCTGGGTCAAGTTCCACTTCAAGACCCGACAGGGTCATCGCCATTACACGAACAGCGAAGCGCAGGACGTCGTGGGGCGAACCCGCGAAGGCTATCAGGAGGCGCTGTTCGGCGCGATCGAGGCGGGGGAGTTCCCGCAATGGACTGTAGAGGTGCAGATCATGACACAGGACGAAGCGGAGGCGTTCGCGTTTAACCCGTTCGACCTGACCAAGGTCTGGCCCCACGCGGAATTTCCACCGATCAAGATCGGCGTTCTCGAACTTGACCGCAATCCCGACAACTATTTTGCCGAGGTCGAGCAGCTTGCCTTCAGCCCGTCGAACGTCGTGCGCGGCATCGGTCACTCGCCGGACCGGATGCTGCAGGGCAGGATCTTCGCCTATGCCGACGCCCATCGCTACCGGCTAGGCACCCACTACGAGGCGCTGCCGGTCAATAGGCCGCGCTGCCCAGTGCATCATTATCACAAGGACGGGGCGATGCGCTTTTTCGACGCCGCAGCCAACCCGGACGCATATTACGAGCCGAACAGCCTAGACGGTCCGCAGCAGGATGCGTCCTTCGCCGAACCAACGATCGACCTGCAGGGTCCGGTCGGCCGGTTCGATCATCGCGACGGTAACGACGATTTCATCCAGCCGCGCGCGCTGTTCCAGCTTTTCGACCAAGAGCAGAAAGACCGGCTCTACGCCAATATCGCCACGGCTATGTGTGGCGTTCCTGCCGCCATCACTGAGCGGCAGATCCGGCTGTTCCACCAGGTTCATCCAGATTTCGGCAAAGGTGTCTGCGCGGCGCTTGATGCGATGGACCCGCAATTCTGAACAAAGCCGGGGCGGGAAGAATGAGATGAATAAATGGGAGCCCCCCTTGAAACAGGCCGTCATAACAGCGCCCGCAGAGACGCTATCGAAACCCGAAACGACACGCGCGACCGACGGGAGTGCCGAGCCGCCTTTGAGGTGGCGCATGATCGGATGACCAGAATCCATCATGACACAGGGTGAACGGAGAAGAAACGCGATGAGCACCGAGTGGCCTCGCCTCGACTACCTCGGGTGGCGAGAGACCTGCTCTGCCCTCCACCTATTTCTGCAGATTGTAGGTAAATACCGGCTCGCACATACGCCGTGGCTGAACCATTCCTGGAACGCGACATTCTATGTCACGCCGACGGGGCTGGCATCCTCTCTGATCCCCGACGGTCCGGGCATTGAGCTCCTGTTCGACTTTCGAGAGCATCTGCTCTTGGGAACCTGTGGCAACGGCCACCAGGCGTCTTTCGCGCTCGGGCCGACCACGGTCGCGGCGTTTCGCGCTGAGTTCGTGAAGCTGATCACAGACCTTAGGGGCACGCCGAGCTTCAACGACACCCCGAACGGGGTGCCCTACCCCGTGCCATTCAGCGAGGATCATCGCGACCGGCCCTATGACCGAGAGGCGGTGCAGCGCTACCATCGGGCACTGGTGGCGATGGACAGGGTGTTCCACCGGTTCCGAACGTCCTTTGTCGGCAAGTCCAGCCCCGTCCACCTGTTCTGGGGCGCGCTGGATCTCGCCGTGACCCGTTTTTCGGGGCGGCGCGCCCCGCTGCATCCCGCCGGCATCCCGTTTTTGCCAGACGATGTGGCGCAGGAAGCCTATGACCGCGAATTGTCCGCCGCCGGGTTCTGGCCGGGCGGCAATGGCATCGACTACCCCGCCTTCTATACCTACGCCTATCCGTCCCCCACCGGGTACCGAAGCGCACCGGTGCGCCCCAACGCGGCTTTTTGGCAAGAGGGGCTGTCGGAATTCATACTGCCCTACGATGCGGTACAGACCGCGTCAGATCCCGAGGAGACGTTGATGGCGTTCTTGGTCTCGACCTACGAGGTCGCGGCCAACCTTGGCGGCTGGGACCGCGACCTTCTGGAATGTGCCCATGGACGCCCGCGTCAGGCGCGCGCGCCGAATGCCACACGGACGATTGCCGCCTTGGCGACGGATGGCACGGTCGAGCGGGAAGACGGCCCGTCGAAGGGGCGCTATCGGCTTGTCGTTGATGGTGTCGAGGCCGAGATGAGCTATAGCCGCGTCAGCGCAAGCCAG
>JGI24113J20146_1000423_pt1 | contig 11352 bp, 9 predicted proteins | sample SubbioAug_CSWold_FD_20146 | JGI IMG/M metagenome (IMG submission 20146) | reverse complement strand
CCCCCGCAGGCTCAACTCTCGTTGGAATCACGAGCCCGCATCCAAGCTCATACCTCGTTGGACAAGACTCTTGTGCGACTGCTCGCCAACGATGCCAGCGGGGTGCTGCGCGCTGACTTGCTGCAAGGGCTGCCCACACTGCCGGCTTGGATGCAGAGCCTGCTGCGCGAAATCCTGAATGAGGTCAATAGCGACGCGGTTGCGAGTGGCAAGGTCTATGCGATGCCTCCAACGCCTTGCGTGCGCCACGCTGAGCGGCAAAAAACAGCGCGCGCACCTAGATGCGATCAAGGCTGCCTGCCAGCGCTACATCGCTTCGACGCTGCAGACTCGCCTGAGCGCGCGCATGGCTGCGGCGTTTGCCCAGGCTGGGCTGCCCTTGAATCCGTCGGCTGTTACCTTGGATCCTGACGATCCGGATCAGCAAACCCTGCTCATCGCCTACCCTGCTGTCGGTTCACAGCCTAGCGACTACAACCCGCCGACCGTTAAGATCGAAGCGGGTGCCAAGTCGGCGCTCGATCCGCACCGCACGACCACGGTTGCGCCCTACTTGGCCGAGGACGAGTCGAACCTGATGCTCAACGTGCACAACGTTGTGACCATCGATGCCGAGCGCACGTTCTGGGACAGGGTGGTGATTTTGCATGGTCAGCGGCGCTGGTTTGAACGGCGCGGGCAACTGCGCCGCCAAGTCTAGATTTGGCCTCCGCCCGTCCTGGAACGCTTGCTCTGTCGCCGCTGCCAGAGATGGCCAGCCAGTTGCGTAAAGACTACGCAGCCATGTCTGGGATGGTCTTTGGCGCAGTGCCTGAATGGGCAGCCATCATCGAAACCATAGAACACTTCGAGAAGCAAGTCAAAGCGGGCAGCGGTCTGTGACGAGCGCACTGTGCGGCGGCTCGTAGTGGCCCTCAAGGTGATGCAAACATTGCTCATGGCGGAAACACAAAATCTCCCCGTCCCCACCACCCACCACGAAGGCGGCGAGAGCGGGGCGGATCCTTGGTTTGTGTGCTCGCGCGCAGCGCCTCAAGAAAACTATTGACTATAATTCAACCTGTAGTGTCTAGATATCAAAGCCTTCAGGTACAAAAATGGTCGATTTCGCTCTTGCACTGCCCGAGGAAGTCTGCTTGGAGCTGGGTCAGCGCGCCCGGGCTCGGCGGCTGGCGCTCAACCTTTCGGTGGACGAGTTGGCGCAGCGCGTCGGCATCTCCAACAAGACGCTCGGAAACTTCGAGCGCACGGGCCGCTGCACGCTCGAGACTTTTGCGCGCATCCTTGAGGCGCTCAACGCCCTCCATGACCTGTCTCCCGTGCTGGTCTTGCAATCGAAGTCGATTGAGGACATGCGCCTGAAAGCAGCAGTCGCCACCCGTCAGCGCGCCTACACCAAGGCGCGAAAGCGCTCGACGGCATGAAAGCGCTGCAAGTGCACTACCACGGGCTGGGTGAGCCCTTCCTAGTGGGCACGTTGGCCGAGGACGCGCACGACCTGCTGTTCCAGTACTCGGCGCAAGCGCTGGAACGCGGCCTCGAGCTGTCGCCCATCCGACTGCCGCTGCGCCCCTTGGCCTACCCAGACCGCCAGAGCGACTATGCGCAGCTCCATGGCGTGCCGGGCCTGATCTACGATTCGCTGCCAGATAGCTGGGGCTTTAGGCTGATGCACCGACGTATGCGCGCCCGTGGCATCGACCCGCAGCGCGCCACCACGCTCGACCGACTGGCCTACCTGTCGGACTGCACCATGGGGGCACTCACTTACGCGCCGGCCATGGCCGACGAGCAAGACACGCACGATTTGACCCTGTTCGAGCTGGCGCAAGAAGTCGAGGCCGTGCTGACGGATGAGGGCCACGAGGTGCTCGCCGAGCTGGCGCGCGCAGGCGGCTCAGCTGGGGGCGCCCGACCCAAGGCCAATGTGTACTTCAACCCTGCCACGGGGCTGATGAGCACCCAAGAGGGGCGTGTGCCCGGGGCGGACGCTTGGTTGGTCAAGTTTCCCGGAACCGACGACGCAGCGGACTGCTGCGCGCTGGAGCAACTGTATGCCCTAATGGCCGGTGCATGTGATCTGGGCATGATGGAAACGCGCCACTTTGAGCTTGCCAACGGTCGAACGGCTTTTGCCACGGCGCGCTTCGACCGCCGCGGCCACCGGCGCGTGCACGTGCACTCGTTGGCGGGCCTGCTGCACGCCAATTTTCAGGTGCCATCGGTGGGTTACGAGGATTTTTTTCGCGTCACCCGTAGCTTGACCCGCGACCAGCGTCAGCTCGTAAAAGCGCTCCAGCGCTGCGTGTTCAACGTGTTGATGAACAACCGCGATGACCACGCCAAGAACCTGTCGTTCGTGATGCAAGCCGACGGCAGCTGGCAGCTGGCGCCGCCGTATGACCTGACGTACTGCCCCGGATACCAAGGCGAGCACTTCATGGACGTGGCCGGGGAGGGCCGAGCCCCGGCGCGTCAGCAAGTGCTGCAAGCGGCGCAAGCGGCCGGGTTGCCGCGCGCTGTGGCCGAGCGCACCATCGACGAGCTGCTGGCGCTGCTCACCCCGGCGGCCTTGCTGGATTTGGCCGACGGTCTCGCGCTGCGCAAAGCCACCGTGACCCAAGTGCTTCAAGCCATGAAAAACAATTTTGCACGACTCGCCGGCTAGCGCCACAGCCCCACACAGTTGCTTGGCTCCGATGCCCATGTTTTAGCTCAAGATGGTCAGACCTCGATTAACCGCTGAAACCACACTGGGCGTGCGCCCCAGACGCGCGTATGCCAAAGCCTGAAAAGTTTCAGTGACCACGGGCGCTGCTATAGTACGGCTGCAAAAGCGGGCGGCAAGCGCAGGGCGGGCAACGGGCTTTGAACGCGGGGGTTAATCGTGGTCAGCCCACAATTAACCCAACGATTAACCCAAAAATCAGCAACGATGAAAAATGTTCAATTTACTGAAAGGTTGTCTATGACTATTAATAAGAGTATTTACGTCACTCAGCCCTATTTGCCGCCGTTAGAGGAGTTTACGCCCTATCTGGAGCAAATTTGGACGAACAAGATTCTTACTAACGGCGGCCCGTTTCACCAGCAACTTGAAAAAGAGCTGTGTGAGTATTTGGGCGTTAAGCACATCAGTTTATTCGCCAACGGCACGCTGGCCTTGGTCACCGCCCTGCAAGCTATGCGTATAACAGGCGAAGTCATTACCACGCCGTATTCATTTGTCGCCACCGCTCATTCCCTGCTTTGGAATGGCATCAAGCCGGTCTTTGTCGACATTGACCCGAACACGCTTAATCTCGACCCTGCCAAGATTGAAGCCGCCATCACTCCACAAACCACCGCCATCTTGCCGGTCCACTGCTATGGGCGCGCATGCGATGTTGACGCCATTCAGCGCATCGCTGATATTTACAACCTCAAGGTAATCTACGACGCGGCTCACGCCTTTGGCGTGAAATGTCACTGTGGTAGCATCCTTAATCACGGCGATATGTCCGTGCTCAGCTTCCATGCTACCAAGGTTTTCAATACTTTTGAAGGTGGCGCCATCGTTTGCCCAGACGCTAAGACCAAGCAGCGCATCGATCACCTGAAGAATTTCGGCTTTGTTGATGAAGTCACCGTGGTTGCTCCAGGCATCAACGGAAAGATGAGCGAATTTAACGCTGCCTTTGGCTTGCTTCAATTGAAGCATATTGATGCGGCGCTGGAGCAGAGAAAAGTTATTGATTACACCTACAGAGCTGGCCTAAAGCACGTAAAGGGTATAACCTGCCTGAATGGTTATGAAGATGCGGCAGCCAATTACTCCTATTTCCCTATACTGGTGCGCGGTGATTACCCATTAGGCCGTGATGCGCTGTATGATGCACTCAAAGAAAAAAATATTTACGCGCGACGTTATTTTTACCCTTTAATCTCCGAATTTCCAATGTATCGGGGCGTGCCATCTTCTAGCTGCAGCAATTTGCCGGTGGCATCGGATGCGGCCAAAAGGGTTTTATGCTTGCCGATTTACCCTGGTTTGCCACCAGACGACCAACGTCGTATCATTGAAATCATTGCAAAGGGTTGACACATGGCTATGCTCACAAATGCAGCCGTAAAATTTTTGAGATTTGCAGCCGTTGGTGAAAATGCTCAAATTTCAAATTGCGCATCGTTTTATGGCGCTGGACGAATTAGAATCGGCAGAAACGTAAGAATAGATGACTATTGTGTGATATCTGCTGGTGCCGGAGGTATAGAGATTGGTGACTATGTGCATATTGCCGTTGGGTCAAGCATCATCGGCGCGGGGAAGGTGACGTTGTCCGATTTTTCTGGCTTATCTGCGCGTGTGTCCATTTACTCTAGCAGCGAAGATTACTCCGGCGAGTATTTAACCAATCCAACAATACCTGATGAGTATAAAAATGTACGACACGCCGATGTTTTTATTGGCCGGCACGTCATCATTGGAAGCGGCTCAGTTGTATTACCAGGTATAAATATCGGCGATGGCGTAGCTGTAGGCTCGTTGAGCTTGGTTAATAAAGATTGCGATGAATTCGGTATCTACGCCGGGGTGCCAGCGAAGAGGGTTAAAGAGCGAAAAAGAAATTTGCTTGAGTTGGAAAAAAGTTTTCTAGTAAAACAAAATCAAAGCCGCGAACGGGATATGTAGTCGACCCTGCTGTCAACTACTCCAACTTCTTCAAAGCGCCGAGATAGTTCGCGCACAAGAAACGGCTGGGCAGGCGGTCTTATAGTGGACCGATCGTGGTCTGGCCACGATTTTGCGATATGCTACGCTAGTATTTACTCGCCGAGCACATGGATTCATGTGCATCAGGCTCTTTGGGCCACAAAAAACTTCCTAGTTAGTTGCTGTGCGTTTTTATAGTTCCCGCTTTCCAGAATCTTGACCCGTATCGCTTGATTTACGCCATCATAGGTGGAGAACGCGTCATCGAAACAAATCCAGCCGCTCGGCAACAAGAATTTTTCTATGGTTGAAATATCTTTGCATACAGCGTCGTAACTGTGGTCTCCGTCAATAAAGGCTAGGCGCAGGCGTAGGTCTTTTGGTGCTTGAGCCGCAAAGGTATCTAGATCAGAACGATAGGGTTTGACGCAGGCTTGAAGATCGTTCTCTCTTATGAAGTGGTTGAATGCCGATAGCGGGCTTGGCCAGCGCTCATAAAAGGGCACTACGTCCCGAAGGTAGGGCTCCTCCCAAACCGTTTGATCTTGGTAGGCGCCGTATTGGCGTCCGTTAAGGCTCACCGCAAACGAATAAGTGCCGTCTTTGTTTCTAATCCAATCGTTTTTTTCAGGGAATAGGTCAATGCAGTGCACTTGTGTATTGCCGGTCAGGCGAGCCGCCATGCCCAGCGCTACGGCTGAGCGACCGCACCAAGAGCCCAGTTCCAAAATATCACCATTTAGATGTGCGCATGAGAAAGACAGCGTGAACAGGCTCAGAAGTTGGTCGATAGGCGACCAGCCGGGGATATCTTTAACGGCTTGTTCGATTTGGCTTGTGATAGGTATTGTTGTATTCATGGATTCAATTCCTGCTTAAAAGTCGGTGTTGTTGGAAAGGTGCTTGGGGCGAGGCACCCCATTTCAATACGCTGATTGCACGCGCGCCCCGCTCACCCCGAGTTTGCCCAAGCGCCAGAGCGGTAAGATGACGGCTTTCATGCGTTGTCTTGGGGGTGGGTGGGGGAGGCGGCAAACAGCGCATCAAACCAGCGCTGCTGCAGGCCGCGCAGGGCGTAGTGGCGCTGCACCCACTGTTGCAACGCAGCCCCTAGGCGCGCGCGCTCATCGGGCTGGTCGATCAGGCGGCGCAGCGCGGCACGCCAGTCGTCTAGGCTGGCGCAGTGCAGCACTGGGGGTGCGTCGGTGCGGTAGGTGGCCACATCGGAGCACGCCACCGCCCAGCCCATGGCACCGTACTCGAGCAGGCGCAGGTTGCTTTTGCAGCAGTTGAACAGGTTGTCTTCGAGCGGTGCGATGGCGATATCCAGCCCCAAGCCGGCCATTTTGGCTGGGTAGTCGGCGATGGACACAAAGGGGTGAAACTCTTTGAGGTGGGGCCGGATGCCGTCGGTGCACATGCCCATAAACACCCAATCGACCTCGTGCGCAAACTCGGCCACGATGGGCTCGATCAGCTCCAGGTCGCCGTGGTGCTGGCCAGCCCCCACCCAGCCCACGCGCAGCCGCGCTCCCGGTGGGTTGCGCTTGGGCTCGAGCCCAAACCATTGCCTGTCGAGGCTGTTGGGCATCAGCCGCACATCGCTCAGGTATTGCCCATAGTGCTGCTGCAGCGCTGCCGTGGTGACGATCAGGCGGTCGCTGACGCGCAGGGCTTGCAGCATGCGCTGGTGCCCTTCGCGGCTCTGGAACACGCGGTTGGGGTGTTTCTCGGGCACTTCGCCCAGCAGATCATCGACCATCTGCACGATGGGTACGCTGGGGGCGGCGGTTTTGAAGTGGCGCACTTGGTTGAGCTGGCCGTCGTCCACCGAGTGCTGCAGCACCAGCAGGTCGGGTTCGGCGCGGCGCAGTTCGAGCGGTTGCAGTATCCGGCTGGCCCCACCGGGCAGGGGCATGACGACGCAGCTTTGCACCAGGGCGGCGTCTTGCAGCGCGTTGAGCGGCTCGATCACCCGGTACTGGCCGGCGCCGCTGCGCAGCGGCAGCGCCAGCACCCGCGGCCGGTCGCGCCGCTGCGGGTTCCAGTCGATCACGATGTGGTCTTCGATGTCAAAGGGCTTGAGCAGCGACAGCTGCCGGTTGTAATTGGGGTCGTGCGCCAGCTCGGCCGCCCAGTCGGCGAGCATCTGCTGGCGCTCGGCCAGCTCTTGGTCCATCAGGCGCACGCGGTCGTGGATGTCGTGGCGGCGCTGCTCGAGCGTTTTGCCACCGTGGTGCACGCAGTTGCTCAAAGGTGTCCAGACGTGGCGCAGCCCGAGCGCGCCCAGGCGCAAGCACAAGTCGAGCACCGGCAAGTAGAGCGGGTAGCGCTCGGTGCGCAAGCCGCCCACGCGCTCCCAGTGCGCTTTGCGCAGCACAAAGCAGTGGCCGGTCACGGCGCTGCAGTCTTGCGTGAGCTGCAGGCGCGAATAGGCGCCGGCTTCGTCTAGCCACTGCTGCTCGCCGCAGTAGCTCGCGGCCAGCCCTTGGATGCCCAGAAAGACCGGCCCGCCCACCACTTTGGGGTCGCGCTCTTTGCTTGAGAGCAGGCGCGGCGCCACCAGGCCGACGTCGCTTTGCTGCGCTATGGCCACCAGCCGCGCCAGCCAGCCGGTGTGCAGCGCTTCGGTGTCGTCGTCGCAGACCAGCACAAACTCGCCGCTGGCGCGCGCCACACCGGCGTTGAGCGCGGCGGCGTGCTGGTACTCGCCATCGGGCAGGGTGACGCAGTGCAGGGGCACGCTCACGGCGCCCGCGCAAGCGCGCGCCACTTCGTCGGCTTGCGCCTGCTGGCAGACCACGATCACCTCGTGCAGCGGCAGGTCGTCGAGCTTGGCCGTGGCTTGCAGCAGGCAGCGCAGATAGCCAGTCTGCAAGCCGCTGGGCACCACCAACGACACCTGCGGCTGGCCCTGCAGCGCGTGCTCGGGCAGCCAAGTGCCCAAGCGCGGCAGGGGTTGCAGGCGCGTGGCCACGGTGGGCACGAGCAGGGCTGCGGCGGCGTCAAACTCGCGCGCTTCTTCGGCTGCGGTGCTGGCACCCGGCGCGGCGTGCGCCAGCACGGTGCTGATGTGGCCAAGTGCCGCGCGGCCGTGCTGCTGCAGCAGCGCCAGCGCCGCCGCGTACAGCTCGGCACCCGGCAACGGCGCGCCCAGTTGCTGCCAGGTGTGGGTGTGCAGCGCCACGGCGGGGCCGAGGTAGTTGATGCAGCGCAGCAGCTCGACGTTGGCGTCGGGCTTGAAAAAAGGGTAGCGCTGCTGCTCGTCGGGGTGGGCTTGGTCTTCGTCGGCGTAGATGAGCCGGGCTTGGGGGAACTGCGCTGGCGCTAGGCCCCATTCCATCAGGGCTTGGGGGCTCAACTGCGTGCCGCTGCGCAGCAGCAGCGTCCAAGCGCTGGGAAGCTCGAGGGCCGCCAAAGAGCCGCCAGCCGGTAGTTGGTGCCAAGCAACGCCGGGGGCGTCGGCCAAGGCCGCCGGAGCCGGCTCGTGCGCCACGATGTGCAGCTGCGCCGGCTGGCCCAGGCACTGGCCTAGGCTGTCGAGCGTGTCGGCCAGTGCGTCGGTGCTGGCATCGCGCTGGTCGATGAGCACACTCAGTGGCTGCACCCGGCCAGCGGCCAGGTGCTGGGCGTAAATGTCGGCGTCGATCTCGCGCAGCGTGCTGCGCTGGTGCCACGTCGCGTATTGTTTGTGTATGGCTTGCCAGTGCAGCCGGTCGGCGCGTGCGGCCAAATCGGCGGCTTGGGTATAAACGCCGGGCAGGCGGTCGATGGTGGCTTGGGGCCAAGCGCGCTCGAAGGGCAGGGCGCTGGCGGCGGCTTGGGTGGTTTTGATGAAGCACAGCACGTCTTGGCGCCAGTTGGCCATGCGCTGGGCAAATTCGCTGGCAAAAAGGTGCACGGTGTCGTGTGCGCGTTGCACATCGGCTGGGTCTTCGCCCCAAGACTGGCCGCTCTGACCCCAATAGTCGAAAAGCGGTTCAAATTTGGGCAACTTTTGCTCGTTGGGCAAAAACACCACTGGGCAACCACAGAGGCGGGCTTCAAGCGTGGCGGCTGTTAATTCGTAGGTGTACAGCACCTTGGCGCGACGGTAAAGGGCGGCTGTTTCAGCCAGCGTCTTGGGTTTTTTGGGTGAGATTTCGACGGCGTCTGGGCCAAAATCGCGCACTTTGCCGCTGTAACGGTTGTAGTAGTACAGCACCAAATCTCGCGGCGACTGCTCGGGCGCAGGGCAAAACAGCGTGGTATCGATGATCGGGAGTTCTAAGGTCGGCGCGCCTGGATAGTAATCGGGGTTATAGGCAAAGATCAGTGTGCCAGGGTCAAAGGTTTTGGGCCCTTGCCCATGACCACCGGGGTAATACAAGACGAATCGCACGGCCAACCCCAGCTCTAGGGTATGAGTGGCCGATACCTCTGGGTAAACCACGATCGGCACTTGGCGCGCCTGCCAGTGCGCCCGCTGGATAGCGGGGGTGAGTTGCGGCGTCCACAGCGCACCATGGGTGCGCGCCGCTGTAATGTAAGCAGGGTAGCCAAGCTGGTTGAGCAGGCTGCACAACTCGTGCAGCAAGCGCACGCCCGAAGAGCTTTCTGCATAGTCGGGGGCGACAATGTAATAGGGCTGGGCCGAAACGCGGTAGCAGGACGAGCCATTGGGCAAATCGAGCAAATGTGGCAAGACTGTTTTTTCCATGAACGCGCGCATCCTTATCACTAGCACAAAGCCTACACGAACTAGAGCACAACATATACGATCGTTGGGCTCGAGCCCCTGCGGGCCGAGCAGAGGCAGAGCCCAGTGTCAGCCTTGTAGCAGCCGCAGCACGCCTTGGGGCAGCTGGTTGGCTTGGGCGATCATAGCAGTGCCGGCTTGCTGCAAAATTTGCGCGCGGCTCAGGTTGGCGGTCTCGGCGGCAAAGTCGGCGTCCATGATGCGCCCGCGGGCGGACGATTGGTTCTCGACAGCGGTGCGCAGGTAGTTGATGGTGTTCTCGAACCGGCTCTGCACCGCACCTAGGGTGGCGCGGGTGGCGTTGAGGGTGGCCAGCGCCGTGTCGAGCGCCACAAGCGCGGCGGAATTCTCCGCGTTCGCCGTGACGTTCAGGGCCGAGGCCGCGCCACCAGGAGTGACAGCAGTACCAGCGCCGACCACATCTACTGTCACTCCCGACATACCACCAGTAGCGGCAGCGATGTTGAGGGACGAACCGGCGATGGTGATGGTCTGGCCCGAATTGGCGCCCACTTGGAAATCAAAGTTGGCGGTGGTGGTGAAAAGGCTGGTGCCGTTGAACTGCACAGCGCTCATGATGCGGTTGACTTCATCGCGCAACTGAGTGAACTCTCGGTTCAGGGCACCCAAATCGCCATCGGCACCGGTGGTGTTGGTGGAATTGATGGCCTGCACCGTGAGCTCGCGCATGCGCTGCAGCATCTCGCCCATCACCGACAAGCCGCCTTCGGCGGTTTGGGCCAGCGAGATGCCGTCGTTGGCGTTGCGGATGGCCACGTTCATGCCGCGCACTTGGCCGTTCATGCGGTCGGCAATGGCCATGCCAGCGGCGTCGTCGCGGGCGCTGTTGACGCGCAGGCCCGACGAGAGCCGCTGCATCGAGGTGGCGAGCGAGTTTTGGGTGGCAATGGTGTTGCGCTGGGCGTTCAACGAATTGACGTTGGTGTTGATGGTCATGGCCATGATGCAGCTCCTAGGAAGCAGTTACGAATCACACCGGCTGGGCCGGAGGGTCAAAACCAACCCCATGCTGGCTTGACGACGAACCCATTTGCAAGTCCGTTATGTAGGTTTTCGGGTGTGAGCGCGTAAACTTGAGTGCGCAGTCGCAAATATTCTTGCGCCCAGCGCAGCTTGCAGCCAAAATTTGAACCCGCCACCGCTTGACCCGCCACCGCTTGACCCCGCAACCGCCCTAGGAGCCCCGCGCCATGCCCCCACTGCCCGCCCTCAAGCCGCACATCAGCCCCGAAGAGTACCTGGCGGGCGAGCGCCAGAGCGAGTGGCGCCACGAGTACATCGACGGCCAAGTGTATGCCATGGTGGGCGCCAGCCGCCCCCACAATTTGATCGTGAACGCGCTGGCGGTGGCCCTGACCCCGGCGGCACGGCGCAAGCGCTGCCAGTTGTTTAGCTCGGACATGAAGCTGCGGCTCGATTTTGCCGGCCAGCAGGTTTTTTACTACCCCGACCTGATGCTGGCCTGCGACCCGCACGACCGCGAGCCCTATTTTTGTACCAGCCCATGCCTGATCGTGGAAGTGCTGTCAGAGAGCACCGAGCGCATCGACCGGCGCGAAAAGCTGTTGGCCTACCAGACCCTGCCCAGCCTGCAGGCCTACTGGCTGGTGGCGCAAGACGCGCCGCGCATCGAGGTGTACCGGCGCGCCCAAGGCTGGCTGCCCACGCAGCACACAGCGGGCCAGACGCTGGTGGTGGACTGCCTCGAGGCCGAGCTCGGCGTCGATGAGGTTTATCAAGATGTGGAGTGGGGCGCGGGCGCCTAGCCCGGCCTAGCCGAAGGCCCCCGCCCCCACACGCTTTGCTGGCATGATTGGGGCATGAACTCGCTGCGCGTTGCCACCTACAACATCCACAAGGGCGTACAAGGCCTAGGCCCGGCGCGCCGGCTCGAAATCCA
>JGI24113J20146_1000418_pt1 | contig 11383 bp, 15 predicted proteins | sample SubbioAug_CSWold_FD_20146 | JGI IMG/M metagenome (IMG submission 20146) | reverse complement strand
CATGCGATATGAGTTCCCGTTCATGTTGACTATGTAGGACTTGTGTGTCAATCGATCTATCATAGCCGCAGTCATCACCGGGTCCTGAAATATTTCTCCCCGGCTCCCCACATCTATAGAATTTTTCTATCTATGTAGGATTATCGGTTAAAGTGGGGGATTTTCAATGATTACGGTGGGGTACTTTTAGATTATCATATACAGCCCATAAACTCCAATGAAAAGGTAGTCAAAAAAGACTGCCTTTTTCAGTTTTTTTCTTATTTCCTGATGAACTAAGCTGCCGACATCTTTCGTAAGATTTTACCGTCAATTGTAAGTGGAATCAACACCTCGTTTTTGGAAGTAAAAATCGAAAACCCCCCAATGAAGAGTAATAGCTTCTAATCTAAGCCCTTCGTATCAAGTCATTTCAAGTAATATTATCCTGTCCATTAGCAATTCATTAGCAAATTGTTATATCTCCTTATACTCAAACAAAAAAGAGCTTCAAGGAAATCCCTGAAACCCTCATGATTATTAGGTTATGGCGGAGAGAGTGGGATTCGAACCCACGGTACTATCACTAGTACACCCGATTTCGAGTTCAATTTTGGGCAAATTAATAAGTTTTAATAAATTTTATTAATTCCGTCAAGCCCTTTTAAATCAAGGGGTTCAGGTTTTTCTATATTATTTGGCATTAGGTGATTTTAATGAGTTTTAGGTAGTTTGTTGCCAAAATGTTGCCATTTTGTTGCTAAAATAATTTTCTAATAATCATTTTTTTGTTTTATGGACTCAAGCCTAAATAGTTAATCACACTCTTTTCAATCTCTGTTATATTATCTATATCTATGACTGACCAATAGACTCTGTTTAAATTTTTACCCTGGAGCACCCTTGGATGTAAGGTAGAATAAGAAGCGTATTTTTCTATAAGTATGTTTCTAAGTTCTTTTACTTTTTCTCCTTTTTCTTTCCCTTCAAATTGTGAAAGCTTCAAATAATCCTCTATTTCAAATGCCTTTACAACAATACTAAAATCTGTAAAATCGTTAAATATCGCCTCATACATCAGTTTTATCTGCTCGGCAGCACAAGCAACGTTGGATGGTGAAAAACTTATATTGCTATTTAAGTAGAGACCCTTAAAGTCATTTATGTATTTCTTCAGTTCAGCGTCCTGGCCGCCATCCACTTCCGATATCCTGCGAAGTTGCAATAAAATATCTGCTCTTATTTTCTGCAAATCAAATGGGATATCACGGCTGGCACACTCTAACTTCGCTCTCCTAAAATACTTTTTTTTGATATTCTCTAAATGTAAATCTTTTATGTAATGAGTCATCAACATCCAAATATCATATAACTGTTTAACTTGCTCATCCATCCTGTCATCTTGAACACCAATGGTATAGTTTGTCCGCGAACAGATTATCAAGCGGCAGAACATTGTATTCCAGTTCGCTGCTAATGGCAAAAAGATCCTTTCCACACATTTTTGATATTTCAATATCATTGGTTTCAGTGAAAAACTCAACTTTTATTTCCTGAATATTGCTTTCCTTTTGTAGCTCTTTTTCGGTCAACACCGACGGAACCTTAACAAAATAGGTGTATAGCGGCAATTGGGTTTTTGGCTTTTCAGGCTTGTGCGGTTTAAACAAAAAGAGGTTATCTTCTCCTCCCAGCTTATCTGTTATTGCAGTGAGCACCTGTTCAATTTCATCCTTTGTTCCATTATATATCATATCAATATCCACACTGGTTCTCTGTGCCTCAATTGGCAGATAAAACTGAACTGCCGCACCACCTTTTAGCACAACCCGGTCTTTTAGAATATTTTGTATCTGTTGAAATATCTCTAGATCCCATAAAAATAACTCTAATCTAGTAATATTTTTAAAGCCGTATTTGCTCATTCTTTCCTCAAAGGCTTGACGTTCAAATCCATCTGAAGGATGAAAGAGTTTGCCGTCTATTCTTTGCATTAATTATTTTCCTCCTTTAGCAACTTAACAAAGCGAAATGCGGCATCACTGATGTATTTGCTCTCAACGACATATCTCATATCATATTGCATATTACGAACATACGAAAGTTTCACTAGTTTTTTTTGATCGATTGCACCGTTGCGAACAGCATTTCGATAAATTCTTGCCAGCTCCTGCAGTGCAAGGGGGTATTGATTTCTTGTGATTTCAAAAAACAAGTCCAAAAATGCCTTTTCGAGTGTAGCCAAATTGTTCTTGGTAAATGTAAAACTTTCGGTCTGATTAAGGATAATTATTTTTCTGTTATTCAGAATGTTAATCGCCTCGAAATCCGAAAGTTTTTTTGCCGTTCCAACAACAATATAGTCGTTATCCCTTAATACCTCTGTAATTTCATCTGCCGCTTCCTTCTGTGCAAACACCATTATAGGGTAGCTTTCCGGTATATGGTGAAGAAACTTAGAAAGAATATCAATACCTGAGATATAATAATCAAATCCAGTTTCATCTAGTATTTTCATTACCTTTTTAGCTGTAGTTGAGAGTAAAATTGTAGGCTGAATTCTGTCTTCACTAAGCTTATATACTCCATTTCGCACACGAATAAGATACCCTGCATCAACAAGCTTCGATAAGTCCCAATACAGAGACTGCTTTTTTCTGTTAGGGAAAATTTGCCTGATATCTTCAAAATATATAATCGTATTTTGACCCAATTTATTTTTTATTAAAAGATACTTTTCTTCCAGAGTTATTTTTTTGGTCATAATTGTTCACCTCTTAAAAACAATATATCAGTCATCTAACGTTAGGTCAAGTAATAGCTGCAAATTTAATCTTTGCAGCTATTTTATAGTATTGTCAAATATTTTAAAAATTATATATTATTTTTAAGGGCAAAAACCAAATATTCGAAAATAGCTGCAAATTTAATCTTTGCAGCTATTTTCGAACATCGATTAGACATTCAAGATAATTACTATCTAATGTAGCAAATCGCCATAGCACTAAATCAACTACAGAGACTTTTTCACCGGTAACTCTCGCTATGTCTGCGCATAGTGGGGAATAAACATTGATCATGCCTCCCATAACTAATCTTTTAAATTTTTAAGCAGATTATAATTCGATTTTAGCCAAACAATTATTCTTAACAAAAAAATAGAGGCACCTGGATGCTTAGTGACCATCTTACTTAATGCAACCTTCCTCTTATGCAACGCTTTTAATTTTAAAAAATGTGTTTCTGGTATTTTAACTGGCAAGTTATTTAAGCTTTTTGAAACTGATTGCATTTTTTCTATAATTACCTTTTCGTCTTTGATTCCTCGTAATATCTTATAGTCTAACTTCATTTCTGAAAGAACTGCTGCAGCTTGACCATATTGTTCTGCCTTCCTTTTCCAGTCTACTCGTAAAGATATAAAAGAAACTATAAATACAGCTATAGAACTAACCCCTAATATTAACCTTGCTACATCTTGATCTATTGTTAAATATAGCAATAAAGATGGGTCCAAAAATAATGTTGCATTAATTATTATTGAAATAATAAATAGAAATAAATCTATTAACCCATTTTTCGCATGCATAAACTGGAAATAAATAATCTTGCTTCTATGACCTAGCTGCTGCTGGACATATTATCCCAAAACCTAGCTGACAGCTGCTGAGATTATTAATTTTTAATGACTCTTTAGATCAGTTCTTCTTCTAACTTAAAGCTTATCCCCTTAACCACTTCAATTATTTCATCAATTTTATCAAAGTAGATATCCTGCAAAATTATGGCTCTTGCTGTAGAAATGGTAAGCACAAATTTTTTGTCGCTTTCGTCAAATTCATTAAATTGATTAATGTATATATTATAATTTTTGTTATCCTCATTGCCGCTTAAGTAATAATCTTCATTTACCTTTTCGAGTTGCCATTGAAGAAAAAGTCTTTTTGCCTTATCAATTAGTTTCACTTTTTTTCACACTCATTTCTTCTAAAAAAATTACAGCATTATACTTGCCTTTCCAAGGTCGATTAAATGCTGTATTCCTAATAGGTATAAACATGATATTTGCTGTTATTAAAGTTCAAGCTGGTTTAATAAATCTTTCAGCTCCTTTAACTCCTCTGCTGATATCGTTACCCCTTTACCCATCTTTTCCCGCTCCGGAGACCACTCACGGATGTCATACTTTGGCTCCCGGCTGTTCCAACTGATTAAATTTAGCTCCTTAGTCCAGCCTTTTGCGTTTTCCGATAATACTCCAAGGGTTTTGACTATTTCGTACTTGAATTCTGCCATAACATTTCACTCCTAATAATTTATTGGTTGTCCTTATGTAAAAGCGATAAGATAACGCTTTGATAAGCAGCAGCTTTTCCCCGGCAGTAGTTATAATAACTATGCTTATTTGCTTCTACCTCAACATTACTTTCAAAAGCTACTAAACATGTTTCATAGTACTTATAATGGGCCAGACATTTTTTCAATAAAGAAATAGCTTTCTTGCTGTAGCCATGATCAAGCAGTTTAGCTCCCAGTTCCCCTTGTTCAATTAGCAGCAAACTATTGATATTGGCAAATTGATCAGTCTCTCTGCCTATAATTTGCTGTTGCTTTCTTTTTAATTCATCAATGGTGGTAACTTTAGCCTGGACCTGATAACCGTATTCCAGGTTCTGTTCCTTTACTCTACCAACGAATTTTTCTGCCAAACTGCCATTAATACTTCCCCAATACCCATAGCCAATAACTCTGCGTGTCATTATAACCCCTCCTCTTTCAATCGAACTTGTGTTCTTATTATAAAATATTTCCAAATATATGTAAAGTACTATTTTAGTAAAAAAATAAAAAGAAGCAGCCCGTTGGGCTGCTTGAATAAAGTATTTATACATATTTACGCTACAAGGGATTCTAGCTTACCTCTTCGCTACACATCAATTCTGCCTGTTTCATCACTGTTTCTATAGCCTGGGGCTGCTTGTTCGGTGGATAGCCATATTTTTTCAACAGTCTTTTAATAGTTATCCGCATTTTGGCCCGGACGCTTTCCCGTAGGTTCCAGTCTATGCTCATGTTATTTTTGATGGCCTGGGTTAAATCCTTAGCTATTTGCTTTAAAATATCATCAAATGGTCCTGTTTGTACTTCGGCAATATCACCAAGTCTTATATTCTCAATCATTAAATCAAAATTCAAACCCTATCCACCCCCAGGTTCTTTCTAATTCGCTCTTCCAGCTCCCGGGGCTTGGCAAACTGCTCCGCTAGCTCTCCAGTTAGACGCTGCATCTTATCTTCAAAGGGCTCACTGTCTTCTTCGCCCACTTCTAAGCCTACATATCGCCCAGGGGTAAGGATATATTCATGCCCTCGCACTTCTTCTAAAGTGGCTGCTTCGCAGAAATCAGGGATTTCTTCATAAGTACTAATATATGCCATACCCTCACCTCTTTTCGTCCAACTTTTTCTGGGTTTCTTTTATGCTTTTCAGGAAATCTCTCTCCACTTTGGATAGCTCATTTTTGGTTTTCTCTCTGTATTTCTCATATTCCAGTTCAGCTTTTATCTTTGCCTGTTCATGGCTGATTCTGCCCGCATCTTGCAAGAGTTCGCTTCCACTCATTTTTATATAATCATCTAACTTTGCTATCCAATCCTTCATATACATGGGTTTTTGTCTGATAGCTTGTAACTCTGCAAACTCCAGATACGCTGCAACCAACCTGTTTAATATATTAATTTCCTGATCATTTAGATAATTCTTGGCAATAAAAGCATCAGATTTCTTTGGTTTTTTTCCATCGAATGCAGTCATACCCATAAAGGTCTGATCAGCGTTGGCTCTTAGATAAATGATTTCTGCTGCTGTATGCCCATGAGCTGCAAAATGCATTTTATTCTGCACAGTCTTAAATAAGTTTCTGGTAATATCAGCTTTAGAATCATAGTCAATGCTGGTTGCGTAAATATCCAGTACCTGTCGATAAAAAACTTTTTCACTAGAGCGAATATCTCTAATACGTTCCAATAATTCCTGAAAGTAATTGCCCCCACCTGCTTTTTTTAGCAAATCATCATTCATGGCAAAGCCTTTTTTTATGTATTCCTTTAATATGGAATTCGCCCATATTCTAAACTGGGTACCACGAAGAGATTTTACCCGATAGCCTACGGAAATAATAGCATCAAGGTTATAATAAGCTACTTCATATGTTTTGCCATCACCTGCAGTTGTTGCAAAAAATGCAACAACTGATTTTTTTTCAAGCTCTCCTTCAGAAAAGATATTCTTTATATGCCTGGAAATAACTGATTTGTCCCGTTGAAACAATTCTGCCATCTGATTTAGAGAAAGCCAAACCGTCTCATCTTCCATCCTTACCTCTACCTTTGTACGCCCGTCTTCTGTCTGATACATCAAAATTTCTGATTTATTTTCAGAATTCAAACCCTATCCCCCCCAGGTTCTTTCTGATTCGCTCTTCCAGCTCCCGGGACTTGGCGAACTGCTCCGCTAGCTCACCAGTAAGACGCTGCATCTTTTCTTCAAAGGGCTCACTATCTTTTTCGCCCACTTCTAAGCCCACATATCTCCCAGGAGTGAGGATATATTCATGCTCCCGCACTTCTTCTAAATTGGCTGCTTTACAGAAACCAGCGATATCTTCATAAGTACCGGCTTCTTGTTGCCCTCGCCAAGAGTGGTAGGTATCGGCAATCTTTTTAATGTCTTCGTCACTTAGTTCTTTGTGGGTACGGTCTGCCATATAACCCATTTTCCTAGCATCAATAAAGAGAATTTCCCCCTTCCGGTTTCGGTGGTTTTGCCCTTCCTTATTTCTGGTAACAAACCACAGGCATACTGGAATTTGGGTTGAATAAAATAACTGACCTGGCATGGAAACTATACAGTCTACCATGTCATTTTCAATAAAACTTTTTCTGATTTCACCCTCGCTTAAGGTATTAGTAGACATAGAGCCATTGGCCAAGACAAAGCCTGCTGTTCCATTAGGAGCCAAGTGATGAATAAAGTGCTGGATCCAGGCGTAGTTGGCGTTGCCAACTGGTGGTACCCCGTACTTCCAACGAATATCTTCCCGCAACCGGTCCCCGCCCCAATCGCTTATATCTTATATTAAAGGGTGGATTGGCTAAGATAAAGTCAGCTTTTAGCGTCTTTTGCAAATCATTGTGGAAGCTGTCGGCGTTATGCTTACCAATATCGCCGTCTGATATGTATTTTAAAAAGACTAATCCCAGCACCACATGCTTATATTCAGCTGAATCCATGTTATTGCGCATTTTGTCGGCAGCTAGCCACATCTTTTCTTCAAAGCCTAGATTGGCTCCGTTGCCGTTACCGTTTGTTTTACTCATAGCTTGTCCTCACCTCATTATCATTTCTTCATTTCATTATTTCATTATTAGTTAACATTTACTTTCCATTAATTATTGTTTTGCTTAAAGTACTAACATTCCATTCAAAAAGTTAATTCTCCTGCTAAAAACATATTTTTGGATTAATTTTCCTGATTTATTCCTTAATATTTAGGTATAAGTATTTAAAGTTAGCTAGTACTAGGACATCCATCTGGTTTCATATCTTCTTGTGAAAGGAGGTATGAAGGTGATTGAAAAAAAATTCATGCAAAGCATAAGTCCAATAAATGATTATTGGGAAGGTAAGCATTTGTTTTCCGAAAGCATAATTAAAGATTTTCCTAGCTTTATTAATTACTGCAAAAAGCAGAACTTATCTTTAGAACAAACATTGATTAAACCAAAAGTTTTTCGTAGATTAATAGAAAAATTCTTGGGATATAATTTTGATGAAGACTGTGCGCCTGAATCTAATGTTAATAATTTATTTCCAGATTATTATATAAAAGCTAATAATACAAAACTATTTCTTGCTGAAGTGAAAGGTGTAAATCAAAAATTAAGTACTAATACAGAAGAAGCAAATACTCTTGCATTAGATCCTGATACCCCTGAAAGTCAATTAAAAAAATACTTTGAACACCTACCTGAAATTAATTACGGTATCATTTTTAATTTGACTTCAGTAATCGTGTTTAAAGCTATTCGAAAAAATAATCAGGTTCATCTTGAATATTTACCAGAATATAGTTTTGAATGTGCCAAAGTATTTCAAAGACATAAGGTTCATCTAACAAAAGTTGAAAATTTTTATCAACATTTTAAAAAAGAAAACTTTATAACTGACGCATTAAAGCTACAAGAAATCAAACTATCAGATCCAGGAAAAGACGGTCAACCTTTAAGTAGTGGATATCCTGTAAATAAAAATTATTTTTGTCAAGGAGTACGGCGGAATATTAATCTCCTAGCATTAAGTATAAAAGAACAATTTATTAATGCAATCGAGTGGGCTACGGACCTCTCATATCAGTATAAAAACTTAGAAAAATCACAGTTTTATTCTTCGCTGTTTAAAACAATTACCTTCCATGAAAAAAATTTAGATACAGCATTTGATTCAAAGGTAGCTCAAGAAACTTTTAGAGAACTAGCCTATAAAATGATTGTCAAAATCCTTTTGTTAAGATGTGCAGAGGACCGTGGCTTGATTAAACCTGTAATATCAAATGGTAGACTCTATGAGTTGTTAACTATAAGCCCTGATATGAATTTTGATAATGTTTTAGATGAGTTAGATGAAACTGGCAAAAAAAATCTATATTATAATTTTTTCAAAGACAATGAATATAGATATTTTTTTTACCGTCCAGATTTAATGTTAAACCTTTTTTACCATTTTAATAAATTCAAATTTACCGATATTGATTGGGATATCCTTGGAACACTTTACGAAAGCTTTGTAGTAGATACATACAGTCAAAGTAAACGCGGTCAGTACTATACTCCTAAAAAATTAGTAGACCTCATGCTGGATATGATAAAAATTTCTCCTAGTAGTATTAATAAGGACTCCCCTATTATTGACTTTGCTTGTGGTAGCGGTGCATTCTTAGCCGAAGCACTATATCGTATGATAAATAGTTTTAAAGAAGAAAAATATATAATAAAGTATGATGAAGCTATAGATTTTATCGATAACGTAAAAGAAGCTGTATTAGGTTCTGATATTCAATCTTTTCCAGCATATTTAACTGAAGCAAGTTTATTAATCCAGCTATTAAGTATTTTGCAACCTGGAATGTCTATTCCTTATAACTTTGGAATTTCTAGAGTTGAGTCACTTGGTGTTTTTGGAAATAATCAAGCCGGAGATAATAATGCAGATTTAATAAAAAGCAAAAAGGGCAATGTAAAATATATTACTATGAATCCACCTTATGTAAGTGACTGGACAAGAGAGGTTGAGCAGTTAATTAAAAATAATATTACGATTAGTTCTCGCGAAAAGAAATTCCTAACATATCAGGTTGGTGATTTCTTTGCCAGCTCTAAGCCAAATATTTTCTATTTTTTCTTAGCGCTTGGTATTCAATATTTAAAAGAATGCGGAGTTGGAGTATTTATTCTACCACAAGAGTGGCTAACTGCTAGGTATAGCGATTCTCTAAGAAGTTATATTTTAAATAGCTGTTTAATAAAACAGATGATATTATTTAATAGTAAGGTAGATTTATTTACTGCAAGAAATGATCAAACACCTCTAAAAACCACATCTATGATTATTATTCTAGAAAAAGCCAGTGGAAAAGAAAATGATTATAAGAGAAAAACAAATATAATTAATATCTTAAGTTTGTTATCTAATGATCGGAGAGAAAATGAAACTCTTGATAAATATCGTGATAGAATACTTGAAGAAATAAAGTCATCCATAAATGATCAAGATTTAGTTCCTGATTATTTTGAAATATTTAATCTTCAGCAAGATGAATTAAGTGAAAAGCCATGGCAAATTTTTAATGCCACTGATAGGCAATTAACTACTGCAATTGCTAACAACTGCCGTGCGACAACAAAAACTTTACAAAAGAAAATTAAAATATCTAATAAAGATTCAACCGGCAAGACAAAAGTAGTATGGATAAATGCAAATAATTACAATATTATTGACCAATGGGAGGTTAGTGAATTTAAAATACCTTCTAAAGATTTATGGCAAATTCATACTTCACTTTTTAAATTTGGAATGAAATTTTACTATACCCAAAATGAAAAATTTACTTCAAATTCATATGTTAAATTAAGAGACGTTGCTAATATTAGAAAAGGAACGGAAGCTGGGTCACCAATATTTATTATTGATAATGCTTTATTTGATAATATTAGTTGGACTGATGACGAGAAAAAAGTAATAAAGAAAATTATTAAAAACAGCAACATTAATAAATTTGAGTTAAGTCCTTCTACTAAGTATGTTATAAATATTAGCGGTGATTTACGCAACATTACAGAAGAAGAGTTTAAATTAAAAATGCCAAATATCTGGTCACGTCTTTATCCTTTAAAAGATGAATTAAGCAATAGAAATGAAGATTTTCGCAAAGGAAAAAGTTGGTGGAAACTACATCGTGACAGAGATGGAAATTATTTGGGCTATAGAATAGTTACTCCCTATAGAGAAGGCCCTGAAGGTAATTTCAAGTTTGCACTTGATCGTTGCAATTTATATAACGATAGTGCAGATGTGACCTTTATTGAGCCTTATTATAAAACAAACAGCATTGATACTGTGATAGACATCTATTATCTTATGGCCATATTAAACAGCAGCATTACTAAGTATTGGTATCAAATTAAAGGAACTCAAGGTGGAAGTGGGTATATGCTTAGGCCAACAGGCCTTCAGTATATCCCTATTAAAATACCTGTAAGTACTTATGATAAAGCATTATCAAACTATATTTCTTATTTAGTACAAAAGTTAGTGATGCTGATTAATCCTGACAAGAAAACTTTAGAATCTGAGTTAAATCCAAAAACTTCTTCTAAATTTCTTGGATTTTCAGGAAATGGAGTACGACTTGGAGGTACATTAATAACCGATGCTACTATCAATGGCAATACACTTATATTAAAAATGGAATCTCCAAGAATGAAGATAAACATTACCTGTGAAAACCACTATGTACTTTATGATCTTTATAATAATATAAAAACCAATTTGCCTAAAAGCTGGGAATGGTTATTATTCAATATAAAATTTATAAATCATAAAAAATATAACGGCAAACCTGTTAAACAATATGAATTGTATAAAAAATACTATATGTGGAAAATAGATAAGCTTGTAATGCAGCTCTATGAGATGGAAGATATATTAACTTAGCAACATGAATATCAATCAGCAACATTTCAAAAGAGGATGAATAAAAATCCGTGTAAATGGAAATAATCTCCACATAAACGAATGGAGGTTATGTATATGAAAACATCAAAGAACATTCTCACGGATAAGGAAT
>JGI24113J20146_1000411_pt1 | contig 11491 bp, 12 predicted proteins | sample SubbioAug_CSWold_FD_20146 | JGI IMG/M metagenome (IMG submission 20146) | reverse complement strand
TGCCGATCACTATGGACTCGCCGATCCGGCGAGAGAGCACGAGCACGCCGGTCAGCCTCCTGCAGTGACGGTGGCGCGCAACGGTAGCTCAATGTCGTCCAGCACGACCTGACGTGCTGCAAGGGTCCGGGCATTCGCCACGAACGGGGCCCGCAGGTTGAGGTGCAGCGCCTCGGTGTCGTCGGCGATGACCGTGCAGAACACGATCGCGTCCTCGGGCTGGTCGATGCCCAGCACGTCCTGGTCGCTGCTGGGCAGCTCCGGGGCGTAGTCGGGGAAGAACAGCCACGGCGAGGCGACCACCAGCGACAGCTCGGGGTCCTCGACGCTGGACAACATCTGGAAGGTGCCGTCCTCGGTCAGGTCCGACAGGATGAAGCTGCGCTTGCCCGGGAAACCCGGGATGCCGTCGGAGAACCGCAGGACCGCGAACTGCTCGTCCGCGTCGCTCATCGATGCTCCTTGGGCCTGGGCGGGGAGGGTAGTGGTCGTCGTCATCGGAGGAACGCCACCAGCGACGGCGGCAGGGCCTTGCCCAGCGCCTGCAACGTCGCTTCGTATGCCACCTGCTGCACCTGCATCTCCATCATTCCCTGTGCGAGGTCGATGTCCTGGACCTGCGACAGCTCGGTTCGCAGCGTGAGCTGCAGGTCGATGGCTCGTGAGCGCGCCGAGTCGACCCGGTTGGTGGCGGCACCGATCTGGGAGAGGTTGTCTCCAACACGCCGACTCGCCGTCTGGATGCCGTCGATGTGGCCACCCATGATGGCCGCGCCCGCGCCCGTCTCGAGATCGTCGGCGAGGCGTTCGAGCAGGTTGAGCAGGGCCGGGCCGTGGATCGGGTCGCCGTTGCCGTCGGTGCCGACGACCTCGGAGCCGAGCCACTCGGTCGCGGTCACGTTGATGCGCACCTGCTCGCTGTCGCTGACCCGCCGCATGATCTGGTCCGGCGCGCCGGCCTGGCGGTCATCGGGGAACTGCCACACGCCGTCGACCTTCACGACCTGGTCGCCCGAGCCGAAGCCGCCGAACAGCGGCCGGTCGAGGTGTGTCGCGTTCCCGATCCCGGAGATCTCCTCCGTGATCTGTCGAATCTCCACGGCGAGCGCGCGTCGAGCCTCAGGGCTCTGCGCTGATGACCCCTGCGTCGCCAGTTCCCGAACACGGTTCAGGCGGCCCGTCACAGCCTGCAACTGCGTGTCGGCGCTGTTGAGCCAACCCAGCGCGTCGTCAGCGTTGGCGAGCTCGCGCTCACGCGCCTGCAACGACGACGTGAGCGACATGGCCCGGCGGGTGCCGGCCGGGTCGTCGGACGGCTGCAGGATGCGGCGGCCGGTCGCGAGCTCGGTCTGGGCACGCTCGTACTGGCTCAGCCGCGAGTGCAGGCGGTCGAGCGAGCGCGTGACCATCGCTTCACTGGTGATTCGCATCGTTCATGCCCCCTATCGGCCGACGATGCCGGTGCGGTTCACCAGCACGTCCAACGCTTGGTCCACGGTCGTCATCACGCGGCTGGCGGCCTCCAGCGACCGCTGGTAGCGCACCAGGCCCACCATCTCCTCGTCCAGGCTCACGCCGTGTTCGGAGACGCGGGCGAGGTCGGCGCCGACCGAGACGGCGCGCGCACCGTCGGCGGTGGCCTTCGACGCCCGGACCTCGGCGGCCAGTCCGACCACGAGGTCGGCGAGCCGGACCTCGAGCGACTGCCCGTCGGGATCCGGCGTGCCGTCGGCGGCGACCTTCAGCAGGCGCAGGTCGGCGAACGCGCGCGCGTTGGTGCCGTCGTGCTGCGCCGGCGGCTGGGTGAGGTCGGTCGGCTCGACGCCGGCGGCGAGGTCGGCGACCCCGATGCCCGCGATGATCTTCACCGTCCCGGCCGGGTCGGTCGGGTCGAATTCGAGGAGCGGTACGCCGGTCTTCGACCCCGTGCCGTCGACGGCGCCACCAGCGGCGTTGGCCACATTGATGGTGGCGGCGAGCGTCTCGGCGAAGCTGTTCAGCTCGGCACGCCAGGTCGGGATGTCCTCGGTGAGCACCTTCTGCAGGCCGCCGACCTCGCCGCCCACGGCGACCGACGGGCCGGTCGCGGCGTCCCCGGCCGGGGTGTCCACGGCGATGACGTGCAAGCCGCCGTCGACCGGGTCGTGGGCAAGCTTGCTGCGTACACCGGTGTTGAGCAGGTCGACTGGGGTGCCGTCCGCTGCCGGCAGCGTCACCAGCGCGCGACCGTCAGCGTCGATGCGGACGTCGGCGCCGGTGAGCTGGGCGATCTCGTCGAGGAGCACGTCGCGCTGGTCGAGCAGGTCCGGACCGACCCGCTTGGGATCGGCAGCCGCGATGCGTTGGTCCAGGGTGGCCAGTGACTCGAGCGTCTTGTTGACCATGTCGAGCTGGGTGTCCCGGCGCGAGATGACGTCGGCCTCCAGCGCTGACCACGCACCTGCGGTGGAGCGGATGGAGTCGGTGACCGACGCGAGCTCGCTGAGCACCTGGCGGCGGGTGGCGGGGTCGGCGGGATTGTTGGCCCACGACTCGGCGGCGTCCCACAGGCGGCCGATGCGTGACGAGATGCCCTGGTCCGGCTCGCCGGTGAGCTGCTCGAGCCGCCCCAGCAGGTCGGCGCGAACGGTGGACGACGCGTAGTCGGCCACCGACGAGCGGAAGCGGGCATCGAGGAAACCGTCGCGCAGTCGCCCGATCGTGGAGATGTCCACGCCGGTCCCGACCATCGAGTTGCCCGACTGGTACGGCTCGCGCGCCACCACTTCCATGCGCTGGCGGGTGTAGCCCGGCGTCGCCGCGTTCGCGACGTTGTTGCCGGCGACGTCGATGCCCATCTGCGCGGCACGGATCGCCGTCAGACCGGTGTAGAGCCCGACGAACGACATCAGAACACCTCCCGCAGGCGGGCGCCGACGGCGCCGGCCCCGTCGAGTTGCCCCGACGCGTCGTAGGTCGAGGTGAACGGCACCTGCGGTCCGCTGAGCTGATCGAGCTGCCCGGCGACGACCTGCAGGTCGCCGTTGGCCAACACACGGTTCTCGCGGGCGACCTGGTCGATCTCGACGGCGAGGTCGCGGAACGCGACGGCGTGCTCGGCGAAGGTGTGGTCGAACGGCGGCGGCGAGCGACGGGCGAGTTCGCCCAGCGTCAGCATGGCCGGGTCATAGGACCACAGGGAAGCCAGGCTGCGTAGCGCCTCGTCACGGCGGTACTCGCCCTGGCGCAGGGCCTCGACGGCGAGTTCGACCTCTTCGAGCGCCTGTGGCACGAAGCGGCGTTCGTCCGCAGCAAGCAGCAGCCGCGTCACCGTGAGCTTGAACAGCAGGTGGTCGACCACCTGCCGCTCCTCCCACAGGCGGCGGCTCAGTTCTTCGAGGGCACGACGGTCTCGTCTCATGCATGACTGGATCGGCAGGACCAGTCAGTTCTCTAGCTCTTCGGGTCGGCGGCATCCGCCGGTGCCGCCGGACACTCCGACGCGTGCGTCCCGCGCACGAGGGATCGGGCGCGGTACAGCCCTCGACTCCGGCGCCGACTCCTCACGAGAGGAGGTCCGCCTTGCCCGTTTCCGCCATCGCACCGAACCCGACCGCACCGGCCGCCGACCCGGCGAGACCGCCGACGGCGCAGCAGTCCGCGTCGTTCGCCACGGCGCTCGACACCGCGACCGCCCGCTTCGACCCGACGCGACTGCCGACGGTCTCCATCGGGCAGATGGTCAACGCGCTGGTCGCGGCCGACCCACAGCGGACCGCCGACATCGTCGCCGCCGCCAGCGCGCCGGCCGGCGTCGCGTCGGCCTCGACGGCGTCGCTGCCGGCGGGCAGCGCCGGCGCCGAGATCCTCGCGGCCGGCGAGCGCTACCTCGGCGTCCCCTACAAGTGGGGCGGCACCAGTGCGAGCGGCCTGGACTGCTCCGGCTTCGTCCAGCGCGCCTTCGGTGACCTCGGCATCAGCCTGCCGCGTGTCAGCGTCGACCAGGCCAAGGCCGGTACGTCGGTCGGCAGCCTGGCCGAGGCCCGGCCCGGCGACCTCGTGTTCTGGTACGGCGACGGCAAGCGCCCCAACCACATCGGGATCTACGCGGGCGACAACACGATGCTGGTCGCCCCGCGGACCGGTGACGTGGTCAAGTACCAGCAGCTCAGCCGGACGCCGCACGAGATCCGTCGCATCGTCTGACTCCGATTCCGCCGGCGCTGCATGCCGATGGCGACCCGGCAACCTACGCTGCGGTTTCGTGACGAACTCGGGGAGGGGCGCGCAGGGTGGCCAAGGTGCTTGCGGTCGACGACGAACCGCAGATCCTCACCGCCGTCGGCCGTGGCCTGACCCGTGCCGGCCACGAGGTCATCGTGGCCCGAAACGGCGAGGACGCGCTCGCGGCGGCCGCCGCCGCGTCGCCCGATGTCGTGCTGCTGGACCTGCGTCTACCCGACCTCGACGGCATCGAGGTCGTCAAGCGGCTGCGGGCATGGACCTCGATCCCGATCGTGCTGCTCTCGGGTGCCGGCAGTGAGCGGGCCCGTGTGCTGGCCCTCGACGCCGGCGCGGACGACTTCATCGACAAGCCGTTCTCCATGGAGGAGTTACGGGCCCGCCTCGGCGCGATCCTGCGGCGTGCCGGTGCAGCGCCCCCCTCGGTCGGCCGGCCCTCGGTCGAGTACGGCGACCTCCACGTCGACCTGTCCGCGCGACGGGTCAAGGTCGCCGGCGAGGACGTGCGCTTGACCCCGCTGCAGTGGAAGCTGCTCGAGGTACTGGTCGCCAATGCCGGCAAGCTGCTGACCTACCGTGACATCATCTCCGCGGTCTGGTCGGACAAGCACGGTGACGAGGCGCGCGACAGCCTCCGCGTACACCTACGCGCCCTGCGCCAGAAGCTCGGCGACGACGCCAGCAAGCCGCGCTACATCGCCACCGAGGCGGGCGTCGGTTACCGCTGGGTGGGCGCCGACGAGTGACCGACGACCTCCGCGCCGTCCGGTTGTCCGAGGCCCGGCGGCTCGAAGCACTCCGCCGCCTGGGGGTCATGGGTTCGGGGCGCGAATCGGAGTTCGACGACGTCGCCGCGTTGGTCGGCGCGCTCATGGGCGCGTCGTACGCGGCCGTGACGTTCGTCGACGACACCCGCGCCTGGTCGAAGTCGGTGCGAGGCCGTCGAGACCAGCCGGAGGTGAAGCGCGAGCACTCGCCCGCCTGGCTCGCCATCGTGGCGGTCGACGGCGTCGTCCACGGCCCGCTCGACTCACTGCCCGGACTGGGCGAGCACCGCGTGATGCGGGAGCTCGGCCTGCTCACGGTCGCGGCCGCGGCGATCGAGGCGCCTGACGGCGAGCGGGTCGGGGCGGTCGAACTCGGTTGGGCCGACGAACTCGCCGACGATGCGGGTGTCCGCACCACACTGCAGCGGGCAGCCGGCCACGTGACACGCATGCTGGAGTTGCGCTCGGAAGTGGGGGAGTACCGCCGCTTCATCGAACTCAGCCCGGACGCCGTCATCGTGCTGGACCTCGAGGGCAACATCGAGCTCGCCAACCCGATGCTCGCCGAGCTGTTGCGGCTGGCGTCGGCCGACGAGGTGGTCGGCCGCAACTTCCTCGAACTGGTGGCGGGCGAGGACCGGGCGCGGGTAGCCAACGAACTCGCCCGGATCCTGTTCGCGCGTCGGCCGGCCGCGCAGCTCGACATGCGGCTGGTCCGCGAGGACGGCACGGCCGTGGCCTGCTCGGTCAGCGCCGGACACCTCCGTGGCAGCCGTCGCAGCCTGCAGTTGGTGGTGCGCGACCTCGACGAACGGATCCGTGGCGAGGAGGAGCGCACGAGTCTGTCCGAGCAGCTCGCCCAGGCGCAGCGACTGGACCTCGCGGGCAAGCTGGCCAGCGGGCTCGCCCACGACCTCAAGAACCTGATCACGGTGATGAGCAGCTACCTCGATCTGGCCGAGGTCTCGGTGCAGGATCTCGCGCCGCAGGTCGGGAGCGAGCCCGTCGAGGCGATCCTCGACGACTTCGAGCAACTGCGGCGGGCCGTCGACCGCGCGGGCACGCTGACCCGCAAGCTGATGCAGTTCGCCGGAACGGAAGGGTCGACCGAGGAGGTGGACCTCGCCGCGGCGGTCGAAGGGGTGCGCAACCTGATCGAGTCCGCCGTCGCCCACGGCGTCAAGCTCGAGATCGACCTCGAGGACGACCTGCCTGCCATCCGGGCGGACGCGCTCGGCCTGGAACAGGCGCTGGTGAACCTGGTCATGAACAGCTCGGATGCGATCGCCGACGGCGGCACCATCATCGTGCGGGCGCGCATGACCGATTTCCCGGCGGCCGGGGGCGTCACGTCCGGACCGCACCAGGGGCTCGACGACACCCGCCGCTACGTCCGTCTGTCGGTCATCGACGACGGCGACGGCATGGACGACGAGACGCTCACCCGGGCATTCGAGCCGTTGTTCTCGACCAAGGGTGCGGCCCGCGGGACCGGTCTGGGGTTGCCGACCGTGCTCGCGTTCGCGCAGCAGGCGGACGGGATCGTCGACGTCCACTCGGTCCACGGGGAGGGGACCACCATCGCACTGGTTCTGCCCACCGTCGCCGCCATGCCCGAGATCGTCGACCCCCACCGACCGGTCGGCGGGAAACGGGTCGTCCTGGTCGACCCGAACGACCGTGCCCGCCGTGTCATCGCCCAGATGCTGCAGAGTGCCGGCTACCGGGTGCTGCCGGCCAGTGATGGCGAGACGGCCCTGCGCATCCTCGAGGAGCAGGGCGGCGACGTGCTGGTGACCGAACTGGCGTTGCCCGGCATGCCCGGCTGGCGGGCGGTCGAGCGTGCCCGCACAGCACGTCCGGGACTGCCCGTGCTCGTCTTCGCTTCGGCGCAGGCGCCCGACCGGGTCACCCACGACGTCCGCACCCTGGTCAAGCCGTTCTCCAGCGATCGTCTGCTGCGGATGCTGGCGGAACTGCTCCCGGACTGAAAAAAATGTCTGGACGACTGCTTCAGTCATCGGACCCGCGGGCCGATGGGCAGGGCGTGCCGGCAAAAGCCGGCGACAGGGCCAGACATGGAGGTCAGCCCACATGCGTATCAACCAGAACATCGCGGCGTTCAACGCCTACCGCAACCTGAGCAACACCCAGGGTGCGCAGTCGAAGTCGCTCGAGAAGCTGTCTTCCGGCTTCCGCATCAACCGTGCCGCCGACGACGCGGCCGGTCTCGCCATCTCCGAAGGTCTGCGTTCGCAGATCGGTGGCCTCAAGGTCGCGGTCCGTAACGCGCAGGACGGCGTCTCCGTCGTCCAGACCGCGGAAGGCGCCCTGACCGAGGTCCACTCCATCCTCCAGCGGATGAGCGACCTCGCCGTGCAGGCGTCCAACGACAGCAACAACGCCGAGGCCCGCACCGCCATCACCACCGAGGTCGGCCAGCTGCAGGAAGAGCTCGGTCGTATCGCCTCGTCGACCACGTTCAACGGCATCCAGCTGCTGGACGGCACGGCCGGGACGCTCAACTTCCAGGTCGGGGCCGGCAGCGACGGCAACAGCCGTATCGCGGTCGACCTGTCGGGTGCCGACGTGTCCGCGGTCAGCGACGCCCTCACCGTGGGGCGCTACGCCCTCACCGGCGGGTTCGACCCGGCCACCGTCACCGGCGACCTCACCATCACGCAGGGTGACACGGTGGTGACCGTCGCCGCCGGTGCCGTCGACGCCACCCGCACCGCGGGTGAGCTTCGCGACACCCTCAACGCCAACAGCAGCTTCGCCAACAACTTCCGGGCGAGCGTCGACACCGCCGGCGAGCTGGTCATCACGTCGCGGACCAGCGACGCGGCGATCACCACGGGCGGCACGGGCAACACGGCTGGTACCGGTGCTGCCGGAGCGCTCGACTTCAGCACGCACGCGGGTGCACAGTCGTCGATCGCGCTGATCGAACAGCAGATCGAGGACGTCTCCACCGCTCGCGCCAACCTTGGTGCCTACCAGAACCGGTTCGAGTCCACGATCTCGAACCTGCAGGTGACCACCGAGAACCTGCAGGCCTCGGAGTCGCGGATCCGTGACACCGACATGGCACAGGAGATGGTGAACTTCACCCGCTCGCAGATCCTGTCGCAGGCCGGCACCGCCATGCTGGCGCAGGCCAACCAGGTCCCGCAGTCGGTCCTGTCCCTGCTCCGCTGATCTGAGCACCACCATGGTCCTGGGGGTGGCACTCCGCACAGCGGGGCGCCACCCCCAGCCATGACCGCCTCCCACGCCAGCAAGGGACTGACATGAGCAGCCAGGGGATGTTCTCGATCGGCGGCATCGCCTCGGGCCTGGACACCTCCGGCATCATCGATCAGCTGATGGCCCTCGAGCGGCAGCCGATCCGGCGCCTCGAGAACACGCAGGCGCGTCTCCGGCAGGTCGATACCGCCTGGACCCAGGTCACCGCCCGACTCGCCGCGGTACGCGCCGCGGTCGACAGCATCAACAGCCCCACCCGCTTCAGCAGCATGGTCGCGGTGACCTCGTCCGACACCGACGCGGTGGCGGTCAGCAAGGCCGCCGCCCCCGGAACGGGCTCGCTGAGCTTCTCCGTCGGACAACTCGCGCAGTCGCACCAGGTCGCCAGTGGCACGTTCGCGTCCGCGACCGAAGCGCTCGGACTCACCGGCACCTTCGAGGTGGCCGTCGGGGACGGTCAAGCGGTCAGCATCGCCCTCACCGGCGACGAGACCCTGGACGGACTGGCGCAGAAGCTCAACGCCGCCAAGGGTGGGTTCACCACCACGGTGGTCAAGCAGGACGACGGAGCGCACCGGTTGGTCATGACCGCCGACAAGACCGGTGCCGCCAACAACCTCACCATCACCGCGCCTGCAGGAGCGACGCAGTTCGAGAGCGGGCTGCGAACCCTGCGTGTCGCCCAGAACGCCGAGGTGACGCTCGGCTCCGGCGCAGACGCGATCACCCTTTCGCGTGCGAGCAACACCATCACCGATCTCGTGCCCGGCGCGTCCATCACCCTCAAGAAGGTCACCGACGGGCAGTCGGTCACCGTGACCGCCGCACGCGATGTCGAGGCAGCCGTCAAGGCGGTCAAGGAGTACGCCGAGGCCGTCAACGGTGCCGTCGACCTGCTCGCCAGGCTGACCAAGTACGACCCCGAGACCAAACAGGCCGGACTCCTGCAGGGCGCGCCCATGGCCCGGCAGTTGCTGAACAACCTGCGCTCCGCGGCAACCGCGCCGCTCGGCGTCGAACTTGCCGGGGTCGGCAGCGCGGCCGAGGTCGGCCTCTCCGTCGACCGGTACGGCAAGGTCCAACTCGACGACACCAAGCTGCGGGCCGCCCTCAACGACGACTTCGACGCGGTCGGGCGCCTCTTCGGTCGCCACGCCACCGCGACCGACGCCCGAGCGACCGACGTCGTGGGTACCAACACGCCGACCGCCGGGGTCCACCAGGTCGAGATCACGGCCGCAGCGACAGCCGCAAAGGCGGTCGGCGCCACCTACACCCCGCCGGGCGACGACAGTCAGCCCAAGACGTTCCGGGTGATGTCCGGCGGCAGCGTGGCCGTCGTGACCATCGACACCTCCCACGCCACCGCCGCTGACGTCGTCGCGGCCCTCAACCAGGCGCTCGAGGCGGCCTCGATCGCCAGCGTCCGGGCGCGGGTGGGAGACGGCGGGGAGGGCGACCTCGTCCTCGAGGAGTCCCGCTTCGGTTCGGCGGCCGGCTTCACGGTCGAGGAAATCGTCAGCGAGGAGGACCAGACGGTCGTCGAAGGGGGTGCGGTCTGGGGGCTGGAGGGCACCTACACCGGCACCGACGTCGAGGGAACCATCGGGGGGATCGAAGCGGTCGGGACCGGTCGCAGCCTGAAGGCCGTGTCCGGGGCCGCGGAGGGGATCTCGCTCACCTGGACCGGCACGGAGGCGACGACCGCACCGTTCGGCGTCACCTTCACCCACGGTCTTGCCGGGGCGATGGGCAACACCCTCCGACAGGCCGAAGGCGTCGGGGGCCTCGTCTCGCAGGCCCGAAAGGGACTCACGAACCAGATCGAGGTCTACCAGAGCCGGATCGACGGCTTCGAGCAACGACTGTCGAGGCGTGAGTCGACCCTGCGGCGACAGTTCACCGCCATGGAGTCGGCACTCTCGCAACTGAACGCGCAAGGCAGCTGGCTGACCAGCCAGCTGAGCTCGCTCAACGGACTGAGCCAGCAGCAGCGATGACGACCAAGGACGGTCACATGTACGCACACCAGCAGCACCACTACCGCCAGCAGGAGGCGCAGACCGCCTCGCCGGCCCAACTCGTGCTCATGCTCTACAACGGCACGCTCGCCGAGATCGCCCGCGCCGGTCGCGGGCTGGCCGCCAGTCCCGTGGACCTCGCCGACGTGCACGACTGCCTCACGCGTGCCCAGGCCATCGTGACGGAACTGCTGGTCACGCTCGACCTCGAGGGTGGGGGAGTGATGGCGGCGAATCTCGCCTCGCTCTACGACTTCTGTCTCGACCGGCTCGTGGCCGCCAACATCGCCAAGTCGGCCGACGGACTCGCCGAGGCCGCCGACGTGCTGACCGGCCTGCGCGACGCCTGGGAACAGGCCTGCGTCCTCGGCCATCCCGCTCCGGTCGCCGTGGTGGTCGGATGAATGCGCCGCTCGTCGCAACCGACACGTGGGTCGAGGTGCTCGATCAGCTCGAACAGGACCTGGCGGAACTCGACGGTGCACTCGAGGACGGTGAGGTCATCCCGGTCCAGGCATGGCTTCCCCCGGGCGACCTCGGCCCGCTCCCGGACGAACTGCAACCGAGGGCGGAAGGCCTGGCGGTGCAGCTCGCGCGGCTCCAGTCCCGTACGCGGGACCGGCTCGGGGAGCTGAGCCGGGAACTCGCCGACGTGGAGCAGCGCCGCAAGGCCGGCACGGCCTACACCCGCTGACCAAGCTCACGAACACAGGACCGAATTCGGACCGCACCGCTTAGGTGTCACACACCGTGGCCGACCAACCACTGTGACAACTCGGTACGGAAACCAGACTCGGCTCATGGAGGAGGCGTTTGCCTCCTCCTTTTCCTGTTGTCCGGAAGAGGTTCAGCCATGTGGGATGTGACGACGACGGCGGCGCTTCGAGCGCTGGATGGTCTCGCGTTGCGTGGGACCGTTCGTGCCAACAACGTCGCCAACGCCGAGACGCCGGGCTACCGCGCGCAGACGGTCGACTTCGAGTCGTCGCTGCGCACCGCGCTGCGCCGCGGCGAACCGGCGACCGCCACCGCACAGACGGTCGCGACGCCGAGCGTGGTCGACGCACGCGGCAACTCGGTCGACCTCGAGACCGAACTGATCCAGGGCATGAAGGACAGCCTGCAGCGCGACGCCATGATCACGGCGTTCAACTACAAGACCGGCCAGCTCCGCGTCGCGATCGGCGGCCGCCGATGAGCTTCTCCGCGATGAACATCGGCCGGACCGGCGTG
>JGI24113J20146_1000410_pt1 | contig 11501 bp, 11 predicted proteins | sample SubbioAug_CSWold_FD_20146 | JGI IMG/M metagenome (IMG submission 20146) | reverse complement strand
CCCAACATAGCGCGACGGTCGAGGTCTGCCTCGATCCGGGCAAAGGCCGCTTGAGTAGTGGGGGCGCCGCAAAGGCAGCAATCAATTTCGTCGTGGCTGTTTGAAGGGGAAGGGCAGCAAATCTGGCACATCGGTCTCGCCTCTTACCTTGATCTTGATAGGCAGAGGGCAGGCCGCGCTGTCTCCGCTTCTCAGAAGTTAGGGACAACAGGCGCGACGTCAACGCAATAGCACGCAAAGCCGCCAATGCGCTGCGCACACGCGGCCCCGTGATCCCTTGAAATTAAGAGGGAAAGTGGTGGGCGACCCAGGAATCGAACCTGGCGTGCGTCTCCGCGAGGGAGTTACAGTCCCCTGCCACACCTTGCGGCCTGTCGCCCACTTTCCCGGCACTTGCGCGCCGGACGTGGGGGGCTGATTACTAGTGGCCGGATGCTGCGTCAACCGGAAAATCGCTTGCAAGCAGTGGCCGCCCGTCGCATTGTCACGGGCCGGAAAAGAGGGGCCTTACAGCCATGAAAAAACCCCGTTGGGTGATCGACAAGGAACAGGCCAAGCGGGCGGCAGCCTCTGAGACTGTTTGGCTGTTTGGTTTGCATGCGGTGCGCGATGCGCTGGAAAACCCGGCCCGCGAAAAACTGCGGCTTATCGTGACGAAAAATGCCGCTGACAAGCTGGAGGCGGCGATTGCCGCAAGCGGCATAACACCCGAAGACGTCGATCCGCGCAAGTTCAACGCGCCGCTTGATCCCGGTTCGGTGCATCAGGGTGCCGCCCTAGAAGTCAAGCCGCTGGATTGGGGCCCGATGGCTGAGGTCTGTTTGGGTGATGGTCGCGCCGCGCCCCGCGTGGTGCTTTTGGATCGGGTCACAGACCCGCATAACGTGGGTGCGATTCTGCGCTCTGCCGAAGTATTCGGCGCGCGGGCAGTAATCGCGCCCCGCCACCACGCCGCACCCGAAACCGGGGCTCTTGCCAAGACAGCCAGCGGCGCGCTCGAACGCCAGCCTTATCTTAGGGTCCGCAATCTGGCCGATGCGATCATCGAGTTGCAGGCCATGGGCTATATGGTGCTGGGGCTGGCCGGTGAGGCGGAACTGACCATCGAGGCCGCTCTTGAAGGCAAGCGTGACCGTCCGGTTGCCCTTGTGCTCGGCGCCGAGGGGCCGGGGCTGCGCGAGCGGACGCGCGAGGTGTGCGATGCCTTGGTGCGGATTGAGTTCGCCAGCGATTTCGGCTCGCTCAACGTGTCCAACGCGGCCGCTGTGGCGCTTTACGCCGCGCGAGGCTGAGGGCGGGCGGCGGCATCCTCGAAGGCTGCGATGAACCGCCCCTTGATCATCCAACTGAGGCCAAAGGCGCAGAGGCCGAGGGCTTCAAACAGGAACGTTAGGCGCAGGCTGTCCCAGAGCTACTGTATGCTGTCGGCTATAGCGTAGTCAGGGTCAAGAAACTTGAAAGCAATACAAAACGAGTGCGCAATCATAGTTGGGATCGTGCTCTCTTTCAAACAAGAGTTGAAATCGCCACCAATAAAATAGAACCGCGAATAAAAGAGAGATGGTGAACAACAACCACCCTCTCATGAAGCAAGACACCAAAATGAACGCCCAAACACCTACTGATACTGCCAATAACATCCTGCTTAACCCTGCTGTCTTATATGGCGTTCCACCTTCAAAATATCTTGAACTGCAAATCCAAAGGCATCGCTTTTGTCACCTTTACCCGATGCGTTGCGAAGCGCGACGCACGCGCTCCGAATGAGATGTGCTAAGCGTTCATCTTCTAGTGCATAAGTTCGCAATTCAAGAGGTTCGATTATTTTCAGCATATCTGCTTTGGTAGATACAGATACTCGATTAAGCGCTGTTTTTAGCAATTTCGTTATTTCAAATTGGTTCATCGTTCGTTTCTCTTTATGCATCGGTGGCTGCCGCATCATTAGATACTATGTCGGTGTTTTCAGAGCCACCGCTCTGGGTCATCGGGCATGTCCCTTATCATTCAGACAGGATCAGCCTAGCCCAAGATCGCAGCAACCCGAAACGCTTTCACGCCTCAGGCGGCGTCTTCTGTGCTCTCTTGATCTGGCGCGGTCCAGCGGTTGACGTAATCGGATTGATACACCTTGTCTGCTGATTTTGTTGAGCGCTTCGGCTTGCGCACCGCATAATCAAGGATGATCCCGCCCTCTGCCAATGATCCCGACAGACGCGGGCGCTTGCCGGTCACGTTGGGATTGGTGGTTGTCACCACCTTTCGGGCATGCGCAGGCTTGATCGGTTGCAATGCGCAATGCAGCACCTCATAGCCCAGTGTCGCCTCCCAAAAGCCATAGACCATCTCGGGGTTGATCTGGTAAAATGAATGATTGACCCAGTTGTTGCAGGGGCTGTGCCCGATCAGCACGCCACCGGGTTTCAGCATCTTGTGAATATTGCGATAGGCGGTGGGCAAATCAAAGATATGCTCGCAGGTGCCGCCGTCATAGATCACGTCGAATTTGCGCTCCAGTTTCTTGGGCAATTCGGCGCTGAGGTCTTGAAGGATACTGGCCTTTTCAAAATCCGAGTAATCCATGGAATCGACCGAGGCAAAACCGAGTTTCTCGAAGAAGGGTTCGGAATAGGTTGCACCTTCGGGAACCAGATCGGCCTCGCTCAGGCCCGGCAAGTGGTCTGCCATCACTTGCGCAAACACCCGCGACGACGCACCGCGCCGTGACCCGATCCAGCGCTGCCGCCCAAGCATCAAGAAACTACCGTTCAACTCATGACCTTTGACCGTCTCGATCAGCCGGGCAGCAAGGGTATCAGGAATGGCCATAACGGGGCTCCCTAGGTGTTGGATTGAGCGCGTCGACCGTCCCAAGGCCCCCGCCGGTCAACTTTGCAGTCATTGCGCGGGCGCTTCAAGTGAAGATATGCGCGCGCGGCTTGGCCAAAATCGCCTACTCACGACGGGTTCCGCTCAGTGCGACTATTCAGCGCGCGCGTCAGCGTTTGGGCGCGCTTTTGGTCAAGACGCGTCGTGGCAAAAGTCCGGACAGCCGGGCTTGACCCTCGGGCGCGCCTCTACTAACTAGCGCAGGAGCGCGGGCGTTGTGTAATGGTAAGACCCTTGCCTTCCAAGCAAGAGACGCGGGTTCGATTCCCGCCGCCCGCTCCACCAAATTCCCCCTACTATGCCCCTGTAGCTGATCTGTCCCCTTGACCACGGCCTCATCGCCCGCCAAGAACCTTGGCCAAAGGATGAGGAATAAAAATCTATGGTGCGCAGGGCCGAAAACGGGGCTGATCTGCTGGATCGCGAGAAATCGAAACATGTGGGCGCGTTGGCTGAACTGTGGCCATTCTTGCGCCCCTATCGCAAACTGCTGACTGCTGCGGTTCTGGCGTTGGTCATCACCGCAAGCGTGGCGTTGATGCTGCCGCTGGCAGTGCGCCGGGTGGTGGATAATTTCAGCGCTGAAAATGGCGCTATCCTTGACCAGTATTTCGCGGCGGCTGTGCTGATCGCGGCGCTTTTGGCGATAGGCACCGGGTTGCGGTATCTGCTGGTGACCCGGTTGGGCGAGCGCGTGGTCGCCGATATCCGCAAGGCCGTGTTTGACCGCGTGATCGGCATGAGCCCAGCCTTTTTCGAGCGGCTGATGACGGGCGAGGTTCTGAGCAGGATCACGACAGATACCACCCTGATCTTGTCAGTCATTGGCTCTTCGGTCTCGATCGCGCTGCGAAATTTGCTGATCCTGATCGGGGGCATGGGGTTGATGATGCTGACCTCAGCCAAGCTGACGGGGCTCGTTCTCTTGATCGTACCCCTCGTCATCGTGCCCATTCTAACGCTTGGCCGACGGATGCGCGTGCTCAGCCGCGAGAACCAAGACTGGATTGCGCAGAGTTCGGGCAATGCGTCAGAGGCGCTCTTGTCTGTGCAGACGGTGCAGGCCTTCACGCATGAGCGTGAGAGCCGCGCGAGATTTGGTGATGTGACCGAACGCAGCCATGACGCCGCACGCCGCCGGGTCAATACCCGCGCGCTGATGACCGTGATCGTGATTTTTCTCGTTTTCACAGGGATTGTGGGCGTGCTTTGGATCGGCGCACGCGATGTGCGCGCAGGGGGCATGACCGCAGGCAGTTTGGTGCAATTTGTCATCTACGCGGTGATGGTCGCAGGTGCAGTTGCGGCGCTCTCGGAAATCTGGGGCGAATTGCAGCGCGCGGCAGGTGCAACTGAGCGTCTGGTCGAGCTGTTGCAAGCCGAAGATCCGGTACGCGATCCCGCCCGACCATCCCCTGTGCCACGCCCGGTGCGGGGTGAGATCGCCTTTGAGGATGTGCAATTCGCCTATCCATCGCGCCCCGGAATCCCGGCACTGGATCACGTGAGCCTGACGATCCGCCCCGGCGAAACGGTCGCTCTTGTAGGCCCCTCTGGGGCGGGTAAGACCAGCGTCATTCAGTTAATCCAGCGGTTCTATGATCCGGATGCAGGGCGAATCACGCTCGACGGCGTGTCGCTTGCCGATATGGCGCGACACGAATTTCGTCGTGATCTGGCCTTGGTGCCGCAGGACCCGGTGATCTTTGCCGCCTCGGCACGCGACAACATCCGCTTTGGCCGGCTTGATGCGACCGACGCCGAGATCGAGGCCGCGGCGCACGCAGCCAATGCACATGATTTCATCGCCCGCTTGCCGGACGGCTATGACACTTATGTGGGGGAGCGTGGTGTGATGCTGTCCGGTGGGCAGAAACAGCGCATCGCCATTGCTCGCGCTATTCTGCGAGATGCGCCAGTTCTGTTGCTGGACGAGGCGACATCGGCACTTGATGCCGAGAGCGAACGCGCGGTGCAGTCAGCGGTAGAAGCGATGGCGCGCACCCGCACCACGATTATCGTGGCCCATCGTCTGGCGACTGTGAAAAAGGCCGATCGCATTGTGGTGATGGATCAGGGCCGGATTGTCGCGCAAGGCACGCATGACAGCCTTGTCGCGGAGAACGGCCTCTATGCGCGGCTCGCGCGGCTGCAATTCACCGATGGCGAGGCGGCCTGACGTCGGCAAGGTGCCGACGTCATCGACTATGGTGGACCGCCTCGCAAACGCGTCCCGTTCAGGACCAATTCACCGATTACACCGGGCGGGAATGTGAGGCGGCCCCGCAGATCATTCCTCAGAAGGACATGATCCGCGTCTCCTCCGCCAAGAGGCGCGCAGCCACGGCAGGTGGCTTCGCGGCGGTGATCCCGTCTAGCAAAGCGGTCTCATCCAAGCCCTTGTTAGGCAGGTATATGGCGCAGACCTCTACGGTGGCCCCAGCCTCGATGATGTTCTGCATCAGGCCTTGCGGGCTCATTCCCTTGGGCTTTTGCGGGGCGGTGGCACTGGCGGGGGCATCCTTGAGGGCCAGATCACCCGCAGGGCCGCAGAGCAGCACATAAGAGCTTGCCCCGGCCTGCATCGTCTGCATCGTCAGCACCATGCCCATGAGCTGCGTTTGGGGTTCTGCACTGGTCAGGATCGTGACCATCTGCTTTGCGTCCTCGGCCATGACAGGGCTTGTGAGGGCGGTCAGACCAAGCGTTGCTGCAGTGATGATTTTGCGCATGATGTCCTCTTTCAGGCAAAGATGAATTCAGAATCTGTGTTTCACACGCACACCCTAAGGTGCCCGCATTGCCCCCGACCTTGATTTGGATCAAACATATTCAATAAAAAGAATTTAATATTTATCTCTCGTGTGGCACGATGTCAGAACTGAGGGATTTCCCTCATTTTTTTTAGGCTGAGGGCGGCATAGTTGTGCGGTCTCATGCAAAATGGAGAGTATTTGATGTCAACACCACAGTCCCCGGACATGCGTCCTACACCTGATCCAGCAGAGGATAACGCCTTCTTCCCCTCGCCCTATTCTCTGAGCCAATTTACCGCGCCGATTTCGGATCTGTCGGGGGCTGACTATTCTCATCCCTATTCCGGGGGACGCTGGAAGATTCTGGTGATATGTGCGGATGAACGCTATCTGCGGATGGACAATGGCACGATGTTTTCGACTGGAAATCATCCGGTGGAAACCCTGCTGCCCCTCTATCATCTTGACAAGGCAGGGTTTGGCTTTGAGTTCGCGACGATTTCGGGCTATCCGGCCAAGTTTGAATTTTGGGCCATGCCGCGGCAGGACGCCGAGGTGACAGGCTTGTTCTCGAAATACGCCGAAGCACTGAGGGCACCGCTGAAACTTCGGGATGTGGTCGCAACAGTGCTAGAGGGCGGTTCTGATTATATTGGAGTTTTTATTCCCGGTGGGCATGGGGCATTGATTGGCCTGCCCGAGAGCGCGGAGATTAAGACCTTGCTCGAATGGGTGGCAGCCGAGGACAAGTTTCTGATCTCGCTGTGTCACGGCCCTGCTGCCTTTCTGGCCGTGGGCAAGGGCAGCACGATTTTCAAAGGTCGCAAGATCGTGGCCTTTCCGGATGCAATGGATGCGCAAACCCCCGAGATCGGCTATATGCCGGGGCATCTTACATGGAAGTTCGGAGAGGAATTGCAGGCCATTGGTTTTGAAATTCTGAACGAGGGTATTTCCGGCCAAGTTAACAAGGATGGCAAGATTCTAACCGGTGACAGCCCGCTTGCCGGCAACGCCTTGGGTCAACTCGCCGCTACGGAATTGCTCGCCGAGGTTAGTAAGTTGTGACACAACCGCCCTTGGAACCGCTTCTGACGATCCTGTTACGCTTAGAACAGGCGGTATCGCTGGACGAGGTGTCGCAGATCATCTGCGACACTTGCCGGCCACATCGCTATGACCGGGTGTTGCTGTTTTCCGCCTCTGCGCAGCAAGATGGGATCGTGAGCCGGATCTATTGGAGCAAGGGTGATTGGTTCGGCGATGGCAGCCCAGTCGACGCTGAAACCTATTTCCAGCGGTGTCCCATCACTTTGAACGTGCTGAAATCCAGCGAGCCGTTTTTTTGGAGCAAGACGCAGGGTGGAGGGTATCGCGTTGTCCGCAGGCCGAGCCCGACGGGTCCTAGTGGGTTTCAGGTGCCGATATATGGTCCGATCGGTCTTGAGGGTGTAGTTAGCTTTGGTGGCGACCGCATCGACGCCGCGCCACAAGTTCAGCTGATGCTGACACTGCTTGCGACGCAGGCGTTTAAAGTGACCCGCGTCTTGGTCGAAGGGGCACGCCCGGCAGCAGGGCATCTATCGGCACGGGAACGTGAGGTGCTGGCTTGGGTCGCCGCCGGGCGTAGACAGGCGGAGATAGCGGGCACGCTTGGGATTTCGGAAAGGACGGTCGAAAACCACCTGCGCAACGCGCGCGCGCGCTTGGGTGTTAAGACCACGGCGCAGGCGGTGCAGGCAGCGATCCGGCTGGGGGAATTGGATGGGTTGCCTGACTGAGCATGGCCATAGCCTGCCCGTTTCAGCTATCCCCACCGCCCAGCCGCGCCAGAATGGGGCCTGTGTCGAGCGTGCCAATTGCCCCGGCCACACGTCCGCGCGGATCGCTGAGGCGTGTCGAGATATAGCCCTGCGCTACGGCATCAGGGGCATGCCGCATCAGGACTGAAGCGGTCAGAAGCGTGGCGAGGCTCTCGGCATACCAACGGGCCTGCGCCTCTTCGGGCAGCTTGGGAAAGGTTTGCATATGCGCTTTCAGCGCGGCGTCAAATCGGCGGTCCTGACCCGCGACGCTGGCCAACTCCGTACTTAGAACCTCGCCTGCAAGCGGCTCTTTGCGCAGGGTGCGCAGAATATCAAGGCAGATGACATTGCCCGACCCTTCCCAGATCGAATTGAGCGGGGCTTCGCGGTACAGAAGGGGCAGGGGCGTATCTTCGACATAGCCCATGCCACCCATGGCCTCCATGGCCTCATAGACCACACCGGGACAGAGCTTGTTGCCGAGGAATTTCGCAAGTGCCACGCCAAGACGCGCAAAGGCGCGCTCTGCCGGGCTGCGCCCGTCAAATGCCCGCGCCACATGCAGCCCAAGCGCCAGCGTGCCCTCCCAATCAAGCGCGAGATCGGCCAGAACGGCGCGCATCAGCGGCTGGTCGATCAGTTGCTTTTGAAAGACGGACCGATGGTGCGCCCAATGCTGCGCCTGATCCAGTGCCGCGCGCATCAGCCCTGCCGGAGCCATGGCGGTATCCAACCGCGTGTGATGCACCATTTCCAGAATGGTGCGTAGCCCCGCGCCCTCGCCGCCCAGCCGATAGGCGATGGCCCCGTGATATTCAATTTCCGCAGACGCATTGGCACGATTGCCAAGTTTATCTTTTAGTCTTTGGATATGGATCTCATTGCGCGTGCCCTCCAGCCAGCGCGGCACTAGAAAGCAGGTCAGCCCCTCGGGCGCTTGCGCCAGCGTTAGAAACCCGTCTGACATCGGCGCGGAGCAGAACCATTTATGGCCAAAAAGACGATAATATGCGCCCTCGGGCGTGGCGGTGGTGGCATTGGCACGAATGTCCGATCCGCCCTGCTTTTCGGTCATTGCCATGCCCAGTGTGGCACCGGGTTTGCGCGCCAGCGGCTTTGCGCCCGGATCATAGGCGCGTGCCGTCAGTTTCGGCACCCAATCTGCAAAAAGCGCCTTGTCGCTGCGCAGGGCCGGTACGGCGGCATAAGTCATGGTCATCGGACAGCACACGCCCGGTTCCACCTGAGAAGTCAGATAGACCATCGCGGCATGGGTCACGTGGCCGCCCTTGGCCCCTTCCCACGGAATGGCCGCATAGCCCGCGCCGATACCAACGCGCATCAGCTCATGATACGCGGGGTGAAACCGCACCTCATCCAGCCTACGCCCACCCCCATCAAAAAGCACCAGTTCGGGTGGGTGTCGGTTGGCCGCGCGCCCTGCCGAACGCAGGGTTTCAGTGCCGATCCGTGCGCCGTAGGCGGCCAGAGTTTCGGGATCGGCCCCTGCTGCCGTCGCATGGGTCTGCAAGCCAGGATCGTCTGCCCAAAGATCAAGATCACCGCGCGATGCGGGTTGGTTCGTCACCTCATGGGTGCCTAGCATATCCTTAGGCGGGCTGTCCTGCATCGCGCTCTCCTTTGGCGGGTATGCTAGTGGGGGTCGCGCAGCGGCGAAAGGGGATTCACAAAGCGCAGAGCCTGTGGCATGATGCCTGCAACGCCCGACACGAGGCGGATCGAAGAGGCAGAGCAGAGTATGACACCCCGCAGCCGCCCTTGGGGCCTGTTGATTTTTTTCCTGATCGCCTTTTTTCTAGGGGCGTATTTTACATTTGCGGCTGTGCAAGGGGATTACGGCCTGTTCCGTCGGGCCGAAATTGACGCACAAAGCGTCGAATTGCAGGCCCAGCTTGACGCGTTGAATGTGCGGGTGGCGCGGATGGAAAACCTGACCCGGCGGCTCTCGGACGGGTATCTTGACCTTGATTTGTTGGATCAGCAGGCGCGTGAAGTATTGGGCCTGTTGCGCAGTGACGAGATCGTTATCCGCTGAGGCGCGCGTGACGTCTTGCTCAGAGTGTTCCCTTCAGACCAACACCTTAGCCCGTTTAGGCCTCGGCCTTCTTCTCCCATCGCCCACCGGCCTCGGACCAGTATTGCGCGGCGCAGCCGGCGCCTGTCAGCGCCTTCCATTGTCCACGCGCAACTTGAACGGCCGCGTCATCATTCCCGTCAAAGAGAATGCAGACCCTTTGCAGTGACTGCACCTCCTCTGCGCTCACGTCTGCCCCGTCGATCGCTATAACGCAGGCTGCGCCATTGGGTCGGGCGTGGTCTGTCGTCAGCAAAACCGGCTGATCGGCATCATGCGCCCCACCGGCCGCGCCATGCGGCAAAAACCCATCCTCGGGCCCTAACCAGAGCCGTTCATCGAGCCAGACAAGCCGCGCCGCCTCTCTTCCCCGCACCACCACGCGCCAGCCAGCCCCCAAGGATTTCTCAAGCAACATCGGCAATGTCGCCTCAAGCGGCTGACGCGTCAGGTGATAGAAGTAGACGGCCCCCATCAACTCTCCTCAAGCATATCCGCAACCAGACGGTTGAGCGCCAGAACGCCCCAGCCTGTTGCGCCTTTGGGGGCGTAGGTCGTGTCCGCCTTGACGCTGGCCACCCCCGCGATATCAAGATGTACCCATGGCATGCCGTCCTGCACAAAGCGGTGCAGGAATTCCGCTGCCGTGATCGTGCCCGCAGGCCGCCCGGCAGAGTTCTTAATATCGGCGATCTGGCCCTTGATCATATCTGCATAACCCGGCCCAAGCGGCAGACGCCATGCGCCTTCGCCTTCTGTCTTTGCGGCACGCAGGAAGGCGTTGCAGAGCCCTTCGTCATTGCTGAGAACCGCGGCATTCTCGTGACCCAAGGCCACGATGCAGGCCCCTGTGAGGGTGGCCAGATCAATCATTCCGCGCGGCTTATAGGTTTCTTGCGCATACCAGAGCACATCTGCCAGCACGAGCCGCCCCTCGGCGTCGGTATTGATCACCTCGATGGTGTCGCCCTTCATCGACGTCACCACGTCGCCGGGACGGGTGGCGCGGTCCGAGGGCATGTTCTCCACGATGCCCACAAGGCCCACGACATTTGCCTTGGCGCGGCGAAGGGCCAGCGTGCGCATGACCCCTGCGACAACACCGGCACCGCCCATGTCCATGGTCATTTCTTCCATGCCAGCGGCGGGTTTCAGGCTGATTCCGCCCGTGTCGAACACCACGCCCTTGCCGATGAGGGCCAGTGGTGCCTCGCCCTTTGGCCCGCCCAGCCATTCCATCACCGCCAGTTTCGACGGGCTGGCGCTCCCGTGACCCACGGACAAGAGCGCACCCATCCCGAGTTTCTCCATGTCCTTTTCCTCAAGAATGGTGATCTTGAGGCCCAGATCCTTCATCGCAGCGATGCGATTTGCGAATTCGGTGGTGGTCAGGTGGTTGGCAGGCTCGTTGACCAGATCGCGGGTAAAGAATACCCCCTCGGCCAAGGCCAATGTGGGCGCGGCTTCGGCTTTGACTTCATCCGGCCTGCCGGTCATCAGCGTAACGGCACCGGGGTCCTTCGGGGCGGTATCCGACTTGGGCTGCGATTTGTGCGGGGTGAAATCATAGGCCCGCAGCAGCACGCCAAGCAGCACATCGACCGGACGGCGCAACGCCGATCCAAGGATCAAAAGCGGCTTGTCCCCCTTGAGGCGGCTTAGGTTCACACCTGCGCGGCGGCTCTCGGCGGGGCTGGCGCTGCGGGGAAGGATGACCACATCAATCGCCTCGGCCACCATCCCGGAGGGCCAGTTGATGCTGATCACATCACCAGGTTTTTTATCGTTCAGGGCGGCCGCCTCGACCAGCCGGGCAAGGGTGCCGCGCGTCATGCGATTGATCTTGCGCGCACCGGCGTCAAGCTTGCCTTCGGGGGGAATAATCACAGCAATCCGACCAGGCGCTGTGGCGAGCGCCTCTAGATCAGTCTCGGCAAAGACAACGTGCAGGGGGGG
>JGI24113J20146_1000404_pt1 | contig 11640 bp, 10 predicted proteins | sample SubbioAug_CSWold_FD_20146 | JGI IMG/M metagenome (IMG submission 20146) | reverse complement strand
AGTGCAAGATTAAAAATCAGATTTATAACCGGATAAGATTCCAGCTGATAATTTGGCGCATCAACTTCCTTTTTGTAATACAGCAATGAATTTATTTCGAACAGGTCATTTTTCCCCAATACACCTCTTCGCTTGGACAGTACAGGCTTCGTTTCTTCCACAAAGTCACAAAACACTGTAAAATCATTGACCGAAGCACTAATGTCCTTCTCACTTACTCTGTACATTAGTTAAATCTCCTCTTCTCTCTTAATTGTTCCCTCTTCTTTATAATAACAGCTGTCTCAGCTCCTGCGGCGCTAGCGTAGTTATCATTTCTCCACCCAGCTGTATTATCTTCCCGATTCAAGCCTGGTCTCAATCCAAGCTTCCCTGGCATCTTGACCCATAGCAACTTTATTTGTTACAATGCTGATCAGTAAAGGATTTATCCCATTTTTTCAATTAAATAGCCACAGTAATGCTCCTTTTGCTTAATCTCGTATTGAACCCGAACATAATAAGTACTGATACAGAGTCCTCCCCAAAGGCTCTCAGTAATTCTTTCCTTGATATGAACTCTTCCGTCGTTTTAACATTGTTACAGCTAAAATAATACATCCTTTTAGTGAAACGTGCGTTACATGAACGCACCTGCCTAAGCAGCCTGAATTTTCGTTCATTTTCAGGTTTTATCGGCCAGCAAGGCTTCCTGTTCCAGCTTAATGCTTAACTCCAGCATCAGCCGAAGGCAAAGGGACTCAGGTCAATCCGCTCCCCCCGTAATTCTACAATCACAGGTCCGGAAAGAAGCAGCTCTTCTGTGGTCTTAATTATTCCAAGCTCGTATAGAATATCCTCATCGGAAAGTTCACTGTCAGTTAGAAAAAAGCATCTGACAACAGCTATCAGGGATGCCTTTACTTTTCTTGCCTTCTTGTTAATTCACCCTCTAATACTCTTCCGTCAGCTACAGCAGCTGTCACTTAATTACCCTCCTGATTTCCTCCATCAAGGCGCGGAATCTTTTGTATTCACTCATGATACCATGGTAAAACTCAGTCCATTTTTCTTCTTCCCCGGCTAAAAAGCATACTTCCTGTAAATCTTTAAGCCACCTGGCCGCTATGGCATATGAACTACGGTCACGCCGGCCTATATTGTGCATAATTAAAGACTTGTACTGCGGGATCAGCTTTGACGGATCCCGTCTTTTCATTTCTTTAAACAGCTTTAGTAAAATCGGATTATTTTCAAAAACATGCTGTCCATGCCGCGTATACTCTTTCCAGGCGCTTTCCGGGTCATTAAGAAACAAATAGATCTGGATTATCAGTTCAAAATATTCCTTTTTCTTTAAAGCAGCGAGCCAGAACTCAATTGTCTTTTCCCGTTCCTCTCTTTCCGTAAGCAATTCAACATTTCTCTTGAATAATTCAAAATCGGGAAAAGACAGAAACCATTTTTGCAGCCACTCTTTTTCCCTGGTCAAATCTCCTGCCTGCTTACAGAGATCAGCCATCCACCTGTAATCCGCCGGCCCCGCTTTACCTTTAATCAGTTCACCCAGAACCACCACAGCTTCCTGCCAGCGTTCATTCCGCTCATAATACCTGACAAATAGCCGCTCCACCGAATCGTCGCCTGTGTCCCTTAGAACGCCTGCAGCCTCAATTGCCTCTTGCTCCCGGTCATACTGCAGGCACAAATCAACCCACCAGTATACCAGAGGCCTTCTTTTCCTTTCATCTTCAAGACGGTTGCTTTGCAAAAAATCCTGATCAAGCCGCCTGATCGAAGTTTCCAAGTGCCGCAAACCCTGTAGGTCAACCACACAGTCACTCAACAGCCATGCCCAGTCCGCCAGGCCTCCCGGCTCATTACACTGCAGAACCATCCAGTCCATCAGTTCAAACAAAAAGTCCTGGGCTGCGGCATCAGCACGCCGGTACCCTTTAACGCGGCCCAACGCCTCACACAGATAGGAATGAAATTCGTCACATCCCTCTTCCAACTCCTGGTCACCATACTCAGCTAAATATTCATCTTTCCAGTCTTCAAGTCCCAGCAACCCCACCAACAGGCCAACCGTCCCTGAAATATAATGCTGCTGTGTTACCATATCCAGCAGCTCACGCCCATATCTGTGCAAACGCTCCAGGCCGGCAGAAAAATCCCACTCAGTTACTTCGTCTTCATCGTAATATCCATCTTCCCAGTCATCATCACAGCCTTCTACCTCACTAAAAAGAGCCTCACACTCACTCAGCACCCTGGGAATAGCTTCTGAGTAAAACTTTAATGAACTGTACAGGCCCATCTGCCGGACCCGGTCACTATGCAGTTCAGCCACATGCTGACGTTCATTTAAAACCAACGCTATTTTCCCTGACAGTAATGGATTGTCCTCAACTAGCATACGCAGCACATCCAATAAATCTTCTTTCTCCATACTATCCAACCGCCCCATAATACCAGCTGTTTCATTATCTCTTTGCGGCTGCTTCTCCTCAATCTCAACACACTTTCCAACCTTGAACTCATTCCTCTTTTCCCGCGCAACAAAAAAACAGACCGCAGCCAGATGTTTGCAATAAGTATCATATGGGCAGTCACATTTACTTTCTCCAAAATCAACGGTGTTTACCCTGACTTCATAGTCTCCGTAATTTCCCAGCACAACCGCACAAGCCCAGTTACCGTCAATGCTAACATCTTCCACCAACCCCGACTCATAATAAGCCTCTCCTCTTGCAACAATATGGGGCGCAATATACCGCTTCATAGTACTCAATAAAACCCTTGCTTCCCTTTCCATCTCCATCCCCGTCTTTCCGTTTTCTATTACTACTACCTTATTGCAAACACAGCCAAATCCGCTTTCACCCAGTTCTGTAAGTCCAATGCAACACGCCCTGCCTTCGTCCATCTTTTTTCGTATTTCGGCGCCTTCACAGGTTTCTCCTTCTTAAGAATAAGGGCTCCGCCGAGGCTCTGGAGGCAATCTTCAGCGTTTTATGGTCGGCATTGCGTTATGCCATACCCCTTTTAATTATCTGTACCACATAACCGCTACCCTTGATTTGAGGAGGACTACGGAGCTTAAAGGAACCACGCGCCACTTCCTCTATTTCCCCGCCAGGGGCTCCTTTTCCCACAATCCCTGTACAGGGCTGTAAAGCTCCGCTAACAGCTCTTCTTTATCCACCCCGTTTACAGCTCCCACAATTAAGCCTGCATAATAACGGCAGGCATCAACAGCTGTCCTGGCCCCATGTGTTGTCAGGGAGCTAAGTGCAGCCTTTTCAATGGCTTCCCCAGGTTTCCCGGCATAAAACAACGCTGCCGATAAAATACTCCTTTACGTCAATGTGCCCACCAAAAACAGACTTAAACTTACTGCTAACTACAAGGTTATACCTTAGCTATTAGTTTTCGTATAAACTCCCTCTTACCTCAATATAACAACAGTGACTCCTAAATTGTTTGCAATTCTGTTATCATAGTTCTCCAATGCTTTACACATGCCTACCATCTCTCTTTCTTATGCATAATGTTCCCCCCACACTTTCAAGTCACCTTCTAAATGACAATTACTCCAGCAAAACTAAAAGATATCGCCATCGAACCTGGTGAAGGCACATATTCATGATAGGCCATTCTCGGCATAGTCAAGTGATAAACCCCATTTCCAATACATGTTAATGCTTCAGCAGATTATCATACCCCATGCCGGGATGCTTCTTGGATTATTATTTTTTGGCAGACTCTTTACTTAACAGGTAAACCAGATAGTGGTTTAGACTGACACCCTCTTTTTCTGCATTAGCAACCAATCTCTTATGGAGGCTCTTAGGTGTTCTTAAGGCTATCCTTCCACTATATTTATAACTGTGCGAATAAGGCTCCGGAATCGTCAGTCCCTCTTCAAGCCTGGTCTCAATCCAAGCTTTCCTGGCATCTTGACCCATAGCAATGGTTTCGTCAACCGTCTTCCCATCACTGACACAACCGGGTAAGTCAGGGTAGGTAATTAAATAGCCCCCACCGTCATCTTCACGTAATGTCTCTATTTTGAATGGGTATTCTTGGGACAGATAATAGTCCAGATCTTTCTTATCCATAGTAATCCTCCCTCTATATGCCTAATTCATCAAGTATCTTAATTGCCATCTTTACGTAAATTACTTTTACGTATGGCCTTTTAAAAGGAACGGTAAGAGTCTTATCTTTTATTATGTAAGTATAATGACTGGATCCTCCAGATGGCTGACGGCACTCAAAGCCTACGTCTCTTAAAACCAGATCTAATTCACCAAACCTTACAGTTTTCGGATTGTTTCGTATCTTTTCCAATAACTTCTCTTTTTTTGTCATTTCACCACTTCCTAATGATATTATATTTAATATCATTTTTAATGTCAATTCCCGATTTTTATCTATGTACTCTCTATGCCTTCTCAATCCTCACCCTGCTGCCGTCTCCCTGAAAGGACGGTGGCTCAACAATTAATCTCCTTTCAATCCTGTTCCTGAGTTCAGGCACATGCTTCCAGCAATTTCTCAGTATATCTTCTAATGCTGTGATTTAGACTTGTAAGGCCGTTTTTTAGTTCCAGAGTAGCCTCTGCCGATTGCTGCAGGGCGATATAAGACATGCCCTCGTCTCCCGTCAGATTCTGGTAGATGCTAAATACCCGACCTTTAAACTCCATCCGGTAGCCGGTACTGGTTTTATGAAAAGTTTCCAACAGGGCCAGGGCATAGTCTGGCACGGTCATTTTAAAAGAGTAATCGAAAGACTGTTCTTGCATAAGCCAGCCTGCATCCACCAGCTTCCGAAGTAGTTGATTTGACCGCTCCCGAACATTTCTGGCCAGCTCCTTATACTCCTCTTCTTCCTCCACAGCAAACCAGGCTTCCTCATCTAAAGATTCCAGGTACTCACAAAATAGATCAATCAACACGTCTTTATTCAAAGTATAGATTGTCTTTCGGTACTGGTCATAGACAAGCATAAGAAGACCGGCATGTACTTCTTTGAGGGGGCCGGCCAATATTGAAAAGAGATTTCCTGGGATATGGTCAAAGAGGTTTTGATTAGTCATTAGTTCACCTTAATAATACTTTTTTCTCCTGTATTCTACAGGTTTCTCTGATTCCCTTTATAGGGCAGGACTTTCATAGCGGCAGAAGCCTACACTCGGTCAGATAGATTCAGTACCAATAAGGAAGGCCAGAAAATGCTGGACAAATGTTTAAGTATTCTTTCAACACATCTATAATAAATTCCAACAAAAAACCCCGTCTCCCATATTACATAAAGGGTTCGGGGTTGCCTTATCTAAGATAATGACTGTATATATTCTATCTGGTCTTTCCATTAAGCTTGGCCAGAATTATTATAGCCCTAAAGAGCCCCTCAGGGAGACTTTACTTTTTCTTCCCATAAAAATGCTCCCTTCATGATAACAGTTTTATTATTTAAACTGTCTACCACAAAGGGAGCATATCAAAAGTAAGTGCTTTTTAGTCCTTTCGCTTTTTACCGTGAATATATGGACTGTTTGTTTGCCCGATATATAATAACAGAATTACACTTGCGACTACAATAGTTATTTCCAACTGAACAAAAAGGAATGTTATATAGACCAGCGCAGCGAGCAGGTGCCACAATCTGATGGGTTGGCTGAAGAAATCTTTTCCGTTGTTGTCCAACTGACTTTCCTCCTATTAATGAGCGTGAGACGCTGCAGCTGTTCCTGCAAGCTCTCTTTCAAAGCGTCCAGATCTTTTGCCGATCTATTTGGTTTAATTTGCTTATCTGCCGGCATTTCGTTACCCCCTCTTATTATTCTTAGCATAGATGCTTAATCTATCGTCACTACATAACCTTAACTGACAGGGAATCTCCCGCTCGCTGCCTGGAGAGCAGCGGAAACTGATTTTTTATCAAACTCTGTCTGCTCTATCTCTGCTTTTTTCTGTCTTCTTTTAATCGTTTCATCAGTTCACTAAAGCTTACCGGTGGAATAACCATTCTTTCTCGTTTTGTAAAAGTAATGGCTCCAGACTTACAAAAGCTGGCACACACTCCGCAACCCAAGCATTTTACGGTGTCTATATCCGCTCTATTATCAGGTAATAGAGTGATTGCTTCAATTTGACATTTACGTGCACATATACCGCAACGAGTACATGTTTCCGGATCTACCAAGGCAATGTGACTTGTGCTGGAAACTGCATGCGGTAATTGATGCTTTGTGATACCGGCTAAAAAACAGCAACAACAACCACAACAATTACAGATAAATGCTGCATTATGCATAACATTATCACAGATATGCATCAATCCAAGTTCTTTTGCAATATCCAACTTCTCTAAAAGTTCATCAATAGAAGCCCTGCGAGCAAACCCTTTTTCTATTAAGAAGTCCGATGCCGCACCAAGACTTATACAAAGGTCTAAGGGATAAACACATTCCTTTCCTAAGTGTAGACTTTCTTGACGGCAGTAACAGTCGGTAAGTCCGCCTCTCCCGGCCTCTTTTATTAGTGTTGTCGCCATGTCATATGTAAGTATATCAGATTTAATAAATGGTGTTACTGTATTCGTATTTCCCGAATAATTTTGGAAATATCAACAATCTTGTTAGGACTCACCATCTCTTTATACTTTAAATACAAATTTGTCGGCAGAATATCTAACTCCATGCCGATTATATCAGAGTCTCTAACGTGAGAATTCAGGAAGCCAAAAAATTCATGGAGGTTCCTTAAGGGGTTTATGTTTTTTATAGTGCTTTCCTTCTCTGCCCTGCTGAAGCTCTTTTTAACGAAGAGATATGGTTCGCCTTCTTTAGGAACAAACAGATGAGCGTTTTGGCAAGTTCCGCTAAAATAAAACAAATCTGCTTTTTGTACAATTATTGCAGCCTTTATGTTGTATGCTTGTAAACCGACCTGCAACCTGCGAATCCTTCGTAAGATCTCCTCCTCTGGAGTCTTAAGATAAGTAATGTCGTTCATTTTAACCCTCCTTAAAAGCTCAAATGCAAAAGTAACTTCTAGTTTGCAGGATTAAATTCCATACAATCTTTCTGGAGTACACAAAAGCCGTCTGCCCAGTGCTTTTTTATGATATACTATAGGCATAAATTAGCCGGGTCATTGAAAAAAGGGTACACTAAGCAGAGGGCGGCAAGAAGCGCAAATTTTTGCAGACCTAAATTCCACCCCCTGAAAGGGCCCTTGGGAGCGGACGATGTTGCTCAGGCAAACCTATGGTGGACTAGAAATCGTTCGAGCTATCTTTAGCAAGCTGTTGATCGTTGAGAATTAACCGGATGTTGGCCAGTTGCTTCTCTAAACGATCACGCTCAGTGCGTAGCTCCTGTAGGCTGTGCAGAAGATACTCAATGAAGTCATCTGCCGTAAGTTGGATGGGTTGTCCATACTCGTCAACGAGGATATTGTCATACGTCTTCTTCATGAGATCCCGGCACCTCCTTGCATGCCGCCAATAAGGCCGGAGAGAGCGTAACCTCTTCCGGAGGAATGGCTGCAAGGTTCAGATCACGGAGAGTTTGCGCTCCGTGGAAGAAGCTGAACGTGGTCGCGGGAGACCTGTCGTTCAGCTTTTTCCTTATTAGCGAGTTAATGTGACAGGCCAGCAAACACACACCATTCTGAGTCAGGTGATCAAGAGAGCTGCCCTTGGGAAGGACCATGCGAATATATTCATGGCTCCGCTCAAGTTCGCCTTTTTGGTGGGGAGAGGCAGGATCGCAGTAAAATAGCCTTGTGCGTTGGCGACCCATATGATCGGTTTCGATTGCAGCAGGGTTGGAAAACTCCGTGCCGTTGTCGGTCAGAATAACGGGAAACAAACGCCGGAATGTTTCATTGCCCAATGCCTGCTCCAGCATGTTAAACGCATCAATAACCGATTGAGACGTGTTGCGGTCTCTGAGATAGATTAGCATCAAGTCTGCCTGGGTAAAAAGGACTGTTAATAAGACTTTTCCGCCTTTGCGTCCCTCGACGGTATCCATTTGCACGACGGGGGTATCGGGATGTTCCTGCAGATATGCCAGGAAATCCTGGTAGCTGCGGCCTATACGACAGCTTTTATCTACCTTGAAAGGCTTATTTCGCCGCCTGGGACGGTAGCGGACCTTACGGGGCAGGTCAATATTACGGACAGTCAAAGCGCATCGGTCAACAAGATTATAAATGGTACGCTCACTGCAGATAAGCTTGTCTTTCTGTGAGACATAGATGTGATGAATGGACTGTTTCTTTTTAACCAGTGGCGCAATGACCTCTTCAATCCCCTGAATCTCATCCTCAGTATAGGAAATCCCTTCCCGGCAAGAAGATAACGTGTCAAGGTAGTTCTTGTTGGCGGTATGTGCCGAATAAAGATATTTCTTTAAAACACAACGGCTCTTTTGCTTGCAGTCGTTACAGACATACGGAGGCTTGGAAAGGAACGGGCAGTGCTCTTCCTGGAAGTCGGAGCAAACCCGATTACATTTTTTGCAGCTGCGGCAGGAACTGTATCTGCAGTCTAACGTTTCGCATAATCCCTGCACGGTACAAGTCATTTTATGAATACATCTGTTGGTAATACGGCCAAGCGCACCGGTTATGTGCAGAACCCGATGACGGCGGATTTCTTTGGAAATAGTGGAAGGATGCTTGTTTAAATCCTCTGCAATTCGCCGAAAGGAAAAACCGTTATTGAGGCTGGTTTGAATATAGCTTCTGTCATCCAGAGTTAAATGCTTTTGCTTTGTCATGGCCAGGTGCTCCTTTCATCCACCGGCTGCCTGAGAACATCGCCCTACAGACATTATACCGGATACAATGAAAGCCGTTTATGCATAATTAAATTCTACATGTTGATTTGTAAGATTAAATTCAACGGTTTGCTCATCGTAGGGTTGAATTTACTTTTGCAATTGAGGAGAATATATTGGCAAATAGTTGCCATTAACCAGCGGTTGACAAAGCATTTGTCGGTGTGCTATACTTTGATATGCGCCCGGAGGGGTGTCCGAGCGGTTTAAGGAGCTGGTCTTGAAAACCAGTGACTCGAAAGAGCCGTGGGTTCGAATCCCACCCCCTCCGCCATTTTATTCTGGCGGAGATGCGTGAGGATGCGGTGCGTAATTACGGAGAGATGGCCGAGTCGGTCGAAGGCGGTCGCCTGCTAAGCGATTAAGCGGGACTAAAACCTGCTTCCAGGGTTCGAATCCCTGTCTCTCCGCCATAAAAAACAGCAAGCCTTTAACCCCTGCGGTTAAAGGCTTTTAGATTAGTTCCATCAGACAATTTGTCGTTAAATAGTTATTAAAATATTCTGTGAAAGCTATTGACATTCGTTTTAATTCATGCGATAATAAATTTACCAGATTCCGAGAGGCAATGAAATTCCGGAAAGCCCCTGTGGCGGCGCAATGGTGAAGTATCACTTTGGTGAGAAAAGCAAGTGCGTTTTGTCGAGTGGGATGTAAGGTAACGTGTGGTTGGCTGTTCCGAATGGAGAAATCCTGAGGCGCGCCGCATACGGAGCTGGAGACGATTGTACCAGGTGTGGAAGGATAGCTGTTTTAATAGCAGCTGCCGGAAGCACAAGGGAGTTTCCGCCGGTAATGGATGGTCTGTTGGGATCTGGTATTTTATTTCAAGAAGATATCAGAAAATGCTCAAGAAGAGCTCAAGAAGATGCTCAAATGCAAAAGTAACTTCTAGTTTGCAGGATTAAATTCCATACAATCTTTCTGGAGTACACAAAAGCCGTCTGCCCAGTGCTTTTTTATGATATACTATAGGCATAAATTAGCCGGGTCATTGAAAAAAGGGTACACTAAGCAGAGGGCGGCAAGAAGCGCAAATTTTTGCAGACCTAAATTCCACCCCCTGAAAGGGCCCTTGGGAGCGGACGATGTTGCTCAGGCAAACCTATGGTGGACTAGAAATCGTTCGAGCTATCTTTAGCAAGCTGTTGATCGTTGAGAATTAACCGGATGTTGGCCAGTTGCTTCTCTAAACGATCACGCTCAGTGCGTAGCTCCTGTAGGCTGTGCAGAAGATACTCAATGAAGTCATCTGCCGTAAGTTGGATGGGTTGTCCATACTCGTCAACGAGGATATTGTCATACGTCTTCTTCATGAGATCCCGGCACCTCCTTGCATGCCGCCAATAAGGCCGGAGAGAGCGTAACCTCTTCCGGAGGAATGGCTGCAAGGTTCAGATCACGGAGAGTTTGCGCTCCGTGGAAGAAGCTGAACGTGGTCGCGGGAGACCTGTCGTTCAGCTTTTTCCTTATTAGCGAGTTAATGTGACAGGCCAGCAAACACACACCATTCTGAGTCAGGTGATCAAGAGAGCTGCCCTTGGGAAGGACCATGCGAATATATTCATGGCTCCGCTCAAGTTCGCCTTTTTGGTGGGGAGAGGCAGGATCGCAGTAAAATAGCCTTGTGCGTTGGCGACCCATATGATCGGTTTCGATTGCAGCAGGGTTGGAAAACTCCGTGCCGTTGTCGGTCAGAATAACGGGAAACAAACGCCGGAATGTTTCATTGCCCAATGCCTGCTCCAGCATGTTAAACGCATCAATAACCGATTGAGACGTGTTGCGGTCTCTGAGATAGATTAGCATCAAGTCTGCCTGGGTAAAAAGGACTGTTAATAAGACTTTTCCGCCTTTGCGTCCCTCGACGGTATCCATTTGCACGACGGGGGTATCGGGATGTTCCTGCAGATATGCCAGGAAATCCTGGTAGCTGCGGCCTATACGACAGCTTTTATCTACCTTGAAAGGCTTATTTCGCCGCCTGGGACGGTAGCGGACCTTACGGGGCAGGTCAATATTACGGACAGTCAAAGCGCATCGGTCAACAAGATTATAAATGGTACGCTCACTGCAGATAAGCTTGTCTTTCTGTGAGACATAGATGTGATGAATGGACTGTTTCTTTTTAACCAGTGGCGCAATGACCTCTTCAATCCCCTGAATCTCATCCTCAGTATAGGAAATCCCTTCCCGGCAAGAAGATAACGTGTCAAGGTAGTTCTTGTTGGCGGTATGTGCCGAATAAAGATATTTCTTTAAAACACAACGGCTCTTTTGCTTGCAGTCGTTACAGACATACGGAGGCTTGGAAAGGAACGGGCAGTGCTCTTCCTGGAAGTCGGAGCAAACCCGATTACATTTTTTGCAGCTGCGGCAGGAACTGTATCTGCAGTCTAACGTTTCGCATAATCCCTGCACGGTACAAGTCATTTTATGAATACATCTGTTGGTAATACGGCCAAGCGCACCGGTTATGTGCAGAACCCGATGACGGCGGATTTCTTTGGAAATAGTGGAAGGATGCTTGTTTAAATCCTCTGCAATTCGCCGAAAGGAAAAACCGTTATTGAGGCTGGTTTGAATATAGCTTCTGTCATCCAGAGTTAAATGCTTTTGCTTTGTCATGGCCAGGTGCTCCTTTCATCCACCGGCTGCCTGAGAACATCGCCCTACAGACATTATACCGGATACAATGAAAGCCGTTTATGCATAATTAAATTCTACATGTTGATTTGTAAGATTAAATTCAACGGTTTGCTCATCGTAGGGTTGAATTTACTTTTGCAATTGAGGA
>JGI24113J20146_1000401_pt1 | contig 11648 bp, 9 predicted proteins | sample SubbioAug_CSWold_FD_20146 | JGI IMG/M metagenome (IMG submission 20146) | reverse complement strand
CGGGAACAGCGCCTGGCCGGTCGCCCGCAGCTCGGCGAGGATGTCGTCGATGGCGTCGGCCAGGCCGTCGGCCACCTCGTCGACGTCCCCGTGCTGCCGGCGCAACTGCTCGCGGGCAGCGCCGACCTGCATGCGGAGCACGACCAGCCGCTGCTGGATCCCGTCGTGCAGGTCCTGGGCCACGCGGCGCCGTTCTGCGTCCTGCACACCGACGATGCGTCGCGCGGCCTCCTGCAGCGCCTCGGCCTGTTGGCGGATGACCAACAGTTGGGCCCGCAGGGCCTGGCGCATCCGCTCGAGAGCGCCCGCCAGCGTGCCGATCTCGTCGCGTCGGTCGAGTTCGAAGGCCTGTTCGAGGTCACCGCCCGCGATGGTGGTCGCCGTCTCGGTCAGCACCCGGATCGGACGGGTCATCACCCGCGCCAACAAGAACGACAGTGCGCTGCCGAGGGCGATCAGCAGGGTCACCATCAGCACGCGCGTACGCGTGAGGCGCGCATCGAGCGCAGCGAGCGGATCGCTCGAGATCAGCGCGATTGCGGCCTGTTCACCCCAGACCCGATCGGCGCCGATGGCCACGTAACGCACGAGGCGGCCGTCCTCGACCTGCTGGGTCTCACGTTGCAGGAGCGGGTCGCCGAGGACCGGTCCCCCGACCCCGGTGCCATCCGAGGTCGCCACGACCTCGCCGGCGACGACCACTTCGACACGCGACACGCCCGCCAGCAGCGCGATGTCGCGGGCGCGGATCTCGTCGAGCGCATAGCCGACCGCGACCACCAGCTGGTCGCCGAGACGACGGACGGGGAGGGAGTAGACCAGTCCGTACCCGCCGTCCTGCAGCGGCACCACCCGCTGACCACGGACGTCGGCGGGGCCGATGACGTCGCGTTGGGCGTCGGTGAGCGGCGACAGCGTGGTGCGGCTGGGCAGCCGCTGGCGGACCTCGCCGGTCTGCAGGTCCAGGACCGCGCCGACCTCGACGTTGCTGTCGCTCTTGCCGACGGCGGAGAGCACGTCGAACAGGCCACGTTCGAAGTCGTCGGGCGAGGCGGCATCGGTGAGGACCTGCTGGGTCAGCGTGCTCAGCAGCGTCGTCGTGCGAAGGCTGTCCCGCTGCACCTCGAAGTCGAGCGCGTTGCCCTGCTCGACCGTCATCAGGTGGGCCTGCGCCCGCAGCGCCTGGCGGGTGAGCCTGGTCTCGAGCACCAGTGTCACCACGCTCGCCAGGAGCAGCACCGCCAGGAACGCGGCCATCACCTTCGGCAACAGCGAGGTGTGCCCCCGGCCGTTCACGATCCCGGGATCACGGGCGTGGCTGGACGTCGAGCCAGGCATCTGCGAACCGTTGCAGACCGGCCATCGTCTCGGCCGCCGGTTCGCCGCCGGCCAGCACCGCGGTGAGTGCCTCGGTGAACGCCTGCGCGACCTCCGGATAGGCGATCAGCGGCATCACCCGGGCGTTGGGGAGCTGCTCCACGAACGAAGAGAGCAGTGGGTCGTCGGCGAACAGCGGCGCATCGAACACCCGGTGGCGCGCCGGCAGTCGGCCCTCCTCCTCGGCCAGGCGCAGCGCCACCTCGTCCTCGATCAGGCGCAGCGCGAGCTCGAAGGCCAGGTCGGGTTGGTCGGCGCCCTCCGGCACGAACAGGCTCGAGCCCCCGAGCACCGTCACGGGGCGGCGCGGGTCGACCTGGGGCAAGGGCAGCACCTCGAGTTCGACATGGCGCGTGGCGTTGCGGGCGACCACCTTCAGGTCCCAGGATCCCGTCGCATGTGCGGCCACCTGGCCGGAGGCGAAGGCCTGCACCGCGTCCGAGGACAGGTCCGGCCCGTACGGTCGCGGCGCGAGTCCGGAACCGACGAGGTGCACGAGGTACTCGAGCGCAGCGACCGTGCCGGGATCGTCGAAGGTGAATCGAGGCAACGCGGTCACGGCGTCGACCTCGAGCAGTTGCCCACCGAGGGCCCGGATCCAGCCGTAGGCCTGCCAACTGCTGGTCGACACGGGCAGCATCCACTGGGCGGCGCCGCTGTCGGCCACGGCTTCGGCGGCCCGCACGAACCCGAGGGACGTGGTCATGGTCCGCGAGTCGACGCCGGCGTCGCTGAGCATGGCACCATTGACGAGGAGCACGAGGGCGTTGGTGTCGAGCGGCACGCCGAACGGTTCACCGAGCCAGGTGACGTCCTCGACCGCGCCGGGCAGGAACTCGTCGGCCGTCAGGCCGGCCTCGTCCCACTGCTCCCCCAACGGCTCGGCCAGGCCGCTGGCAGCCGCGGCGAACGCATGCCAGTGGGCGAGGTCGTAGGGCTGTTCGAGATCGCCCGCCGAGGCCACCAGTTCGGGGATCTGGGAGAACGGCACGGCCTGGACCTGCACGCGCACGTGGCCGTGATCACGCTCGAACTGGTCGAAGACCTCACGGACGACCGGTGCCTTGGCCCAGTCGTCGGCCATGATGACCCGGAGCAGGACCGGCTCGAGCGGTGCGGCCGAAGCGGTGCAGCCGACCGCGAGCGCGGCCAGCAGCCCACCGACCATCCCTGCCCGCACGACCTCACCGCCCTGCACTCTCGCGCCCCGAGCACGGGGCGCCTCGTCGTGGCCCGAGCACGGCGTGACCGTGCCCCGAGACCGGCAAAGGGTTGCACAGGCAACGGTCACCGTCCACTCGGACGGGGCGCGGCGATAGCGTGGCGGCATGCCGACCTTCCGCTACCTGCCGTTCGTGCCGACCGCCTTCCATGACGATGCGACGCTGGATCCCGACGGCCAGGCGGCGTTGGCCGCCACCGTCGCCGCGGCCGGCGCCGACGGCATCTGTGCCCTCGGGCCGACCACGGGCGAGGTGGAGAGCCTGCGGGTCGAGGAGATCGGCGACGTCGTCGCCGCGACACGCCGCGGCGCGGGAGGTCTTCCGGTCGGTGTCGGACTGGGACGCGTCGGTCCGCACAGCCTCGAGGTGGCACGGCGCGCGGCCGGTAGCGGCGCCGACCTGCTCGTCGTCCCGCTGCCTGGCGGCGCCGACCGGCAGGACCGCCTCGCCGAGATCGCCGACCTCGGGCTGCCGCTGTGGCTGCACCACCACCCCACGGCCACCGGAGCGCGGCTCGCACCGGCCGAGGTCGTCGAGCTGGCCGACGAGGTCGGGGCCCGGGCCGTCATCGTCGAGGTCGCACCGCCCGGCGACCTGCTGGCCGCGCTCGGCGACGACGACCGTCGCGACCGGCTGGGTGGGCTCGCCGCACTGTTCCTGCCCGAGGAGGTCGAGGCCGGCGCCACGGGCACGGTGGCCGGCTGCGCCGTGCCGGAGCGGCTCGTCGAGGTCGTCGCCCGCTACCGGGCCGGCGACCCGTCGGCCGCCTGGGACGCCTACCTCGAACTGCTTCCCTGGTTGCGCCTCGAGGCCGGCAGCCCAGGGCTGCGCGTGCGCAAGGAAGCCTGGCGGCAACGCGGCGTGCTCGGCTCGGCCCGTGTCCGCGAAGGGGTCCCACTCGGTACCACGACCAAGATCGCGATCACGCGCCGACTACGCCAGGTCGGCGCCGACGTCGCCGCGCCCTATCCGGGCAGCTGACCCGCCCGTCCACCGAGGAGGACGCCGTGACCCGCGCCGCCGACCACGTCGACGCCCACGAGTGGCACCGCTACGTCGAACTGCGTGACGGCACCCGGGTCCTGCTGCGCCAGATCCGGCCCGAGGACCGCGACCGACTCGCCGCCGGCTTCGAACAGCTCTCGCCCGCGTCCCGGTACCTGCGCTTCCACAGCGCCCTCGACCACCTGTCGCCGCAGCACCTCGACTACCTGACCGTGGTCGACCACGTCGACCACGAGGCAGTCGTCGCGGTCGACCTCGAACGCCCCGAATCGCCCGGGATCGGTGTGGCCCGCTACGTCAGGGAGCCCGACGAGCCCGAGGTCGCCGAGGCCGCGATCACCGTGGCCGACGAGTACCACGGCCAGGGGGCCGGCACGCTCCTGCTCGGTGCGCTCACGGACCGGGCGAAGACCAATGGCATCACCGTCTTCCGCAACTACGTGCTCGAGGGCAACCACGCCATGCTCGAGGTCTTCGACCACCTCGGCGGCATCCGCTCGCGCGAGAACGACAACCTGTGGCGCGTCGATCTGCCCCTGCCGTCGACGTTGGACGAACTGCCCGACTCGGCGGCCGGCAAGGCGTTCCTGGCCGCGGCGCGCGGACAGCGTCATCTGGTCAGCCTGTTCCCGCCGATCTGGAGCCGCCTGAAGGGGCGACGCCGTGACCGCACCGAGGACGACGAGGCCGCCGCGGCGTTCGACGAGATCGAGTCGAGGCGCGCAGACGGCGACAGCTAACGTCCCGACGTGCTCGCTCCTCCCTCCTCCCTCGCCGAAGTGCGCCGCCGGCTCCCCCGCCTGCTGCTCGGCCTCGTGCTGTGCGGGCTCGGTATCGCGACCATGGTGGCGGCCGAGCTCGGCCTCGGCCCCTGGGACGTGCTGCACCAGGGCCTGTCGAAGATGACCGGGATCCCGATCGGAACGGTCGGGATCGGGGTCGGAGTGCTGGTGCTGCTGGCGTGGCTTCCGCTCCACGAGCGGCCCGGCATCGGCACGGTGCTCAACGTGCTGGTGATCGGCATCGTCATCGATGTGACGCTGCTGTGGCTGCAGATGCCCGAGGTGCTCTGGCAGCGCTGGGTCTACATGCTGGCCGGTCCGGTGCTGTTCGGGGTCGGCTCGGGGTTCTACCTCGGCACGGGCCTCGGCTCGGGACCGCGCGACGGCATCATGACCGGCCTGGCGAANCGCGGNCTNCCCGTCGGTGCCGCGCGGGCCGCCATCGAGGTCAGCGTGCTGCTGCTGGGCTGGATGCTCGGCGGCACNGTCGGGATCGGCACCATCGTNTTCGCGGCCACCATCGGCCCGATCGTGCACNTGGCGCTGCCGCGGCTACGGATGCAGNAGGCGCCGCCNGCNACACCGCCCGGCATCCGCTCGGCCCGCTGANNCCAGGCCCGCGTCAGCGGCAGAGCGGGGCGATCGTCGGGTAGGGGTTGACCCAGTTGCCGCCGTGCAGGCGACCGAGGTGCAGATGCGGGGGGGTCGTGCGTGCGTTTCCGGTCTTGCCGACCGTCCCGATCTGCTGGCCCGCCTCGATGGTCGTGCCGGGAGCCATGCCCGGCGCGATGGTGGCGAGGTGGGCGTTGTACCACTCGCTGCCGTCGGCGGTCCGGTAGGTGAGGGTGATCCCGCCCAGGCCGGTGTCGACCGGGTTGCTGCGCACGACGACTCCGCCGGCCACGGCGACGACCGGGGCACCGTGGGCGGCGAACACGTCGTTGCCCTGGTGACTGCGCCCACCGGAGCGCGGATAGCCCCAGTCGTTGCTGAAGTCGCGCCCGGCGACGGCGCCGACGACCGGGCAGTACCCACCGTCGACGCTCGGACCGGCGCCACCCGTCGGACGGTTGCGCGCTTCCTCGCGGGCGCGGCGCGCTGCCTCCTCGGCCGCCCGCCGATCGGCGAGTTCCCGCGTCAGCCGGGTGGTCTCGCTGTCGACGCGTGCAAGCGACACCTCGAGGTTCTCGGCATCCCGCTCGAGGCCGGCCAGGACGGTGCGCTGCCGGTCCTCCTTGTCGGCGATCTCCACCGTGAGCGCCTCGGCCTCGGCGCGCATCTGCTCGAGGAACTCCAGCGTGTCCGCGGCCTCGGCCGCGGCCTGGGCGGCACGACCGCGGGCGCGCGCGGCCTCCTCGGCCTGTCCGGTGCGATCCTGGCGCAGATCGAAGACGCGCGCGACGGTGGATTCCTGCGTGTCGACGACCACGCGCAACTGCTTCAGCCCGACGGCGAACGCGTTGGGGTCGTCGGCCCGGCGCAGCACCTCGAGCACCATCGCTCCGCGGGTGGCCCCGACGGTGCCGTACTTGAAGCTCTCGACGAGTTGGTCGGCGAGCACCGCTTCCTCGACGACCAGCAGTTCCTCGGTGCGCCTGAGGATCGCCTCGGCGCGACGGTGGTCCGCATCGGCGCGCGCACGGTCGTCGACGGCCTCCTCGAGGGCGGCCTCGGCCAGCGCGACCTGGCCCTCGGCGGTGCGCAGGCGTCCGCGGGCATCGGCGAGTTCGGCGGCCAGCGTCGCCAGTTCGGTCTCGACGGCCCGGATGTCACTGGTGACCCGGCCGAGTTGATCGCCGAGTTGGTCGGCCTGGCGCTCGACCTGGCCGAGTTCCTCGGCGACCTCGTCGCTGCCGCGGGGCTGCGCGCCGGCGGAGGCGGGCACGACCAGCAGCGCTGCCGCGACTGCGGCAACGGGACGCCAACGCCAGGGCCGGGCGCGGCCGGGGTGTGCCACGGGGAAGCTGCCGATCGGATCCGAGGGACGTACCGACCAAAGGGACGGTACCGGGGTCTATTGGCCGTATCGGCCAACCGACCCCGAAACTCAAGTCCGTGGCCGGTTCCCCGGCAACACCAGGCAGGCGATCGAACCGTCGGGGTCGACCACCAGCGACACCTCGCCCCCCTCCGCACCGATCAGCGCACGCGCCAGCGGCAGCCCACGGCCGTGGCGGTCGTGCCGGACCTGCGCCCCACGCGACCCGTCACCGTCCGGTGCGGCGGGCGACGGCGGCGGGTCGGCCGGCCCCTCGTCGAGCACGCACAGGCGGACGGCTCCGTCGGGCTCGTCGGGCAGCGCCGGGGCCAGCCGCACGGTGACCGTGCCGGTCCCATGCTGCAGCGCATTGTCGAGCAGGACCTGCAGTGCCTGCGCCACCGCGCCCGCACGGGCGCGAACCGCCGGCACCGGCAGCGCCTCGAAGGCCACGGCGCGCTGCTGCCGGGCCGCGGCGTCGGCCCACCCCGGAAGACGCTCGCGGACGAACTCGTCGAGGTCGAGGACTCGTGGCGCAGCGTCGAGCCGGGTGAGGGCCACCAGGTCGTCGACCGTGGTCTCGAGACGATCGGCCTCGTCGAGCGCGGCCTCGACCGAGGGGCCCGGCGCGGTGGCCAGGAGCGCCTCGAGGTGCAGCCGCAACGCGGTCAGCGGGGTACGCAGTTGGTGCGAGGCGTCGGCGGCGAACGCGTTCGACCGGGCGACGGAGCGGCCCAGGCGTTCCGCGGTGTCGTCGAGTGCGTCGGCGATCCGGTCGGCCTCGGCCAAGCCGCTACGAGGCGCCCGCGCCGAGAAGTCGCCGTCGCCGAGCTGTCCCGCCGAGGTGGCCAGGCGCTCGAACGGCTGCGCGAGCCGGCGACCGAGCACCCAGGCACCCGCGGCGGCGATCAGCGCGACCGTTGCCGCGATGCCCGCGATCACGAGCCAGGCGCCGCGGGTCTGTCGTTGCAGTGCGTCGGCACCGGTCGTGGCGTGCAGCAGGGCGTTGCCGCACACCCCGGTCGACAGCGGCAGGGCGACCGCGACCCGGTCACCGTCGACGAACCGACCGGGCGGCGCCGACCGAGCCAGCTCGAACTCGTCGCCGACCACGGGGATGCCGCCGGCCGCGGTGGTCGCCAGCACCCGCCCGTCGGTGGTGATCGCCGACAGTGTGATCCGCAGGTTGGCCAGTTGCACGAGGCCGAGCTGGAGCTCCGCGCAGGTGCGCGAGCGATCGAGTTGCAGCCCGATCGGTTCGACCGCGCCTTGCAGCGCATCGAGGGCGCGCCCCTCGAGCAGCCCGCGGACGGCCCAGGCGAGCGGCAACGCGAACGCGAGCAGCGCCGTGAGCACCAGCGCGACCGCCGACACGACCAGTCGTTGCCTCATCCCGCGTCGTCCCCGGCCCCGTCATCGGCAGCGGCCCCGTCATCAGCAGCGGCGGTCGCGAAGCGGAGTCCGACGCCGCGCACGGTCGTGATGTAGCGCGGGGCGGCCGGGTCATCGCCGAGCTTGCGGCGAAGCGACGAGACATGGACGTCGATGGTCTTGGACGCGCCCATCCAGCGGGTGTCCCACACCTCCCGCGCCAGCTCGTCCCGGGTGACCACGCTCCCGGCTCGGGAGACCAGCAGCGCGAGCAGGTCGAACTCCTTCGGGGCGAGTTCCAGTTCGTCCGTCCCGCGCCACGCGCGCCGGGCCCCGGTGTCGACGCGCACGTCCGCCGCCAGCACCTCGTCACCCGCGGCAGGCCGGGACGCGGCGGCGCGACGCAGCAGAGCCCGCAGACGCGCCTGCAACTCGGCGAGCCGGAACGGCTTCAACACGTAGTCGTCGGCGCCGGCGTCGAGACCGACGACGACCTCGGTCTCGGACGTGCGCGCCGTCAGGACCAGGATGGGAAGGTCCGCTCCGAGGTCGCGGCGCAGGCGGCGGCAGACCTCGATGCCGTCGATGTCGGGCAGGCCCAGGTCGAGCACCACCGCGTCGACATCACGGGCGGCGACCAGCGCCTCGCGGCCCGTGGCGACCCACACGACATCGTGGCCGCCGGCGGTCAGGGCGGCGACGAGCGGTCGCGCGATGCCGTCGTCGTCCTCGACCAGCAGCACCCGGGCCGGGGTCTCTGCCACGCCACCTCCAGGCATCGTCGTGCCGGGCGAGCCTATTGGCCGGCGGCCGCTGGGCGAGGCCGCGGGTCTGGTGTTGGGGCGGTGCTGGGCGGCCTTCACCCTTTCCTTACCTTGGCCGATCCCAGCGCTCACCCGGGGTTCCGTACGGTCACGACCAAGCCTCTCGACCACACGATTCCCCCGGAGAACGACCCTCGTGGACCTCGACACGGTCGACCTGACCGCCCCACCTCCGCCGCCCCGGGCGGCCGAGCAGCGTGGGGCAGCGTCCGTTCCGTCGCCACGCCTGGGCGCGCGCAACCTGCTGGCCGTCGCGCTCGCCGGTGCGCTCGGTGCCGGCGCGGTCGTCGTCCCCGCAGAGCTCCTCGCCGACGACGCGGCAGCGTCCGCCGGGTCCGAGCCGGCCCTGTTGACGCCGGCCGGCGACAACCTGATCGGCACGATCGCCCAACAGGTCGCGCCGTCGGTCGCCCGTGTCGATGCCCGCGGGGCCGCCGGGGCAGGCTCGGGATCGGCCGTCGTCTACCGCGCCGACGGGATCCTCGTGACCAACAACCACGTCGTAGCCAACGCGTCCGAGGTCGCGGTCACGCTGCCCGACGGTGAACGCATGGCCGCCGAGATCCTGGGCACGGACCCGACGTCCGATCTCGCCGTCCTCCGCGTCGACGCGACCGACCTGCCGGTTCCGGTCTGGTCCGACGACGAAGCCGAGGTCGGCGACACCGCCGTCGCGATCGGCTCCCCCTTCGGCCTCGACGGTTCGGTGACCGCCGGCATCGTCAGCGCACTCGGCCGCACCGTCGCAACCCCGGGCGCCAGCCTGGTCGACCTGCTGCAGACCGACGCCGCCATCAACCCGGGCAACTCGGGGGGCGCGCTGGTCGACGCCGCCGGCAACGTGATCGGCGTCAACACGGCGATCGCGAGCGCCGGCGGCGGCAACGACGGCATCGGCTTCGCCATCCCCGCCAGCACGGTCAGCAGCGTCGCCGACCAGTTGCTCACCAACGGGGTCGTCCGGCACGCCTACCTCGGCGTGGCCGGGCAGACCGTCGACCCCGACGTCGCGCGCCTGTACGGGCTGCCGGTCGAGCAGGGCGTCGTCCTCGCCCAGGTTCCCGTGGGTCCCGCGGCCGACGCGGGCCTGCGGCCGGGTGACATCGTGCTCCGTCTCGACGACCACGAGGTCACCACCATGGCCGATCTGGCCGGACGCATCCGGCAGTACCTGCCCGGCGACGACCTCGAGGTGACCTACCTGCGGGACGGCGAGGAGGACACCGTGACCGTCACCCTCGGCGAACGGCCCGACCAGGCCGGTTGACCCACCGATCTGTCCGTGGCGCTCACCCCGGCGCCTGCGGACCACGGCCGACGTGGATCGCTCTCTCCCACTTCGCTCCCGCCCGGGTCTTCGCTTCCTCTTCCCGGGCCCACGTCGGCCACCGGACCCCGTCCGCTTCCCCTGGCGGTCGGGGTCCATTCGTTCTGCGAGTCGCTGGCATCAGCCGACGGGATGCCGCGCATACGCGGCATCCCGTCGCGTTCGACGCCCCCATTGACGCTTCAGCCGCAGATTGCCGCGCATGCGCGGCAACGCGAGAGCCGGCCCAGGCCCTTCGGCTCAGGAGGCGAGGGTGGCGTGGCCGCCGTCGACGGGAATGACGGCGCCGGTCGTGTATGCCCCGGCGCGCGAGGCGAGGTAGATCGCGATCCCGGCCATGTCCTCCGGCGTTCCCACCCGGCCCATCGGGATGGCCGCGATCAACTGCTCCTCGTGTTCGAGCATGAACGCGGTCATCTTCGAGGGGAAGAAGCCCGGGGCGATCGCGTTGACCGTGACGTGGTCCGCGGCGAGGAACTTGGCGAGGTGGCGGGTCAACTGGTGCACGGCCGCCTTCGATGCCGAGTAGGCGTAGGTCTCGAACGCCGGCACGTGGAAGCCGCCGTCGATCGAGCCGATGTTGATGACCCGTGCCGGGTCGTCGGCGCTGGCCGCGGCGCGCAACTGCGGTGCGAGGGCCTGGGTCAGCAGGAACAGCGACTTGACGTTGAGGTCCATGACCTTGTCCCAGCCCGACTCGGGGTACTCGTCGAGCGGTGCACCCCAGGCCGCACCGGCGTTGTTGACCAGGACGTCGACCCGGTCCTCGCGCTCGACGACCTCGCCGGCCAGCCGTCGCACCTCGGCGGGGTCGGACAGGTCGGCCGGCAGGGCGACACAGGTGCCCACGGCTGACAACTCCGCGGCCAGTTCCTCGCACGCCTCGACCGAGCGCGACGAGATGTAGACCCGCGAGCCTGCGGCGACGAAGCCCCGCGCGATCATCTCGCCGATCCCCCGCGACCCTCCGGTCACCACGACGACCTTGTCGCGCACCGAGAACAACCGCTCCACGTCCATGGCTCTCCCTCGTGTCAGCCGGCGGGCGCACCTGGGGCCCGCGCCGTGCGACCGTAGCCGCGCCCCCTCGGCGAGACGATCCCGGCCCGACCGTTCCGCTTCGCTAGCGTCCCCGGCCACGACGACGCGGAAGGTCAGTGCGTGGACGAACCGCTGCGGATCGGCAACTGCTCGGGCTTCTACGGCGACCGGTTCGCCGCCGCCCGCGAGCAGGTCGAGGGCGGCCCTCTGGACGTGCTGACCGGCGACTACCTCGCCGAACTCACCATGCTGATCCTGTGGCGCGCCCGGCAGAAGCCGGACGGCGTCGGGTACGCGAAGACGTTCCTGCGCCAGATGCGCGAGGTGCTGGTCCCCTGCGTCGACCGGGGGATCCGCGTGGTCGTCAACGCGGGCGGCCTCGACCCGGCCGGGCTCGCCGGCGCACTCCGCGAGTTGGTCACCGATCTCGGTGTCCACGTGCCGATCGGCCACGTCGAGGGCGACGACCTCACGCCCCGGCTCGACGAACTGCGCCACGCCGGGCATCCGCTGGCGAACCTCGACACCGGCCAGCCGCTCGCCGAGGTCTCCGGACCGGTCCTGGCCGCCAACGCCTACCTCGGCGGCTGGGGTATCGCGGCGGCGCTGCAGGGCGGTGCCCGGATCGTGGTCACGGGACGCGTGACCGACGCGAGCCTGGTGGTCGGTCCGGCCGCCGCCCACTTCGGCTGGGCCCGCGACGACTGGGACCGGCTCGCC
>JGI24113J20146_1000391_pt1 | contig 11847 bp, 9 predicted proteins | sample SubbioAug_CSWold_FD_20146 | JGI IMG/M metagenome (IMG submission 20146) | reverse complement strand
GGGGCGGGCGCGGTGGGCTTGCGGATTTTCGTGGATCAGCCGGGGGCCATCGGATCGGTCGCTGCGGTGTTGCAGGGGGCCAGCCAAGCCGCGCGCGGTGCGCGCCCCGGCCCGATCCATTTCTGCCTGATGGGCGCGGGATTGCCCGGCGAGGTCGAGATTGACAGCGGCGCAGAGTACCCCGTCACGCCGCAGATCAAGGGCGCCATCAAGAGCCTGACCGGGGTGGTGATGGTCGAGGAAATATGACGACTTGATGGGGGTCACAGCGGGCTTGATCCGGAATCTCTTGCCCCACGAGACCCCGGATCACGTCCGGGGTGACACGGGCATCACGATGCCCGTGTCAGTAATGCGGTGGGCGCTCGTCGCCTAGGATCACGCCGCCATCGCTCTCGCCTTGCCGGGCCGCTTCGCGCGCGAGCAGCATCTCGACCCGGGTGCGCAGGCGGTCAAGTTCGCGGTCTTGGCGTGCGATCACATCCGACAGGTCATCGACCGTGCGGATCAGGTGGGCCAGTTTTTCTTCGATCTCGGTCATGGCATGGGATTACGCGCGGATGCGCCTGCGGTCAATCGCGCAGCCGCCTTGCCCCGGCGCGGCCCTTGGGCTAGACCGCGCCACGACAGATGCCGCACCTATGCAGCAAGGACGCATGCCATGGCCAAGCCCAAAAAAGAGCCCCGCCCCAAGGCCGAAACGCCCAAAGGGTTCCGCGATTATTTCGGCGCCGAGGTGACGACGCGCGCCGCGATGCTGAACGCGATTGCCGGGGTCTATCATCGCTATGGCTTTGACGCGCTGGAATCGAGCGCGGTCGAGACGGTCGAGGCGCTGGGCAAGTTCCTGCCCGATGTCGACCGGCCCAATGAGGGGGTCTTTGCCTGGCAGGATGAAGACGAGAAATGGCTGGCGCTGCGCTATGACCTGACCGCGCCCTTGGCCCGCGTTTATGCCCAACACCGCAACGATTTGCCTACGCCCTATCGGCGCTATGCGATGGGGCCTGTCTGGCGCAATGAAAAGCCGGGCCCAGGGCGGTTTCGCCAGTTCTATCAATGCGATGCGGATACGGTGGGCACGGCCAGCATGGCCGCGGATGCCGAGATCTGCGCCATGCTGGCCGATGCGCTGGAAGAGGTGGGCATCCCGCGCGGCGACTATGTGGTACGGGTGAATAACCGGAAGGTGCTGAATGGGGTGTTGGAGGTTGTGATGGACAGCTTCGAGCCGCCATTAGTGAAGCACGGTTTGGCGGATAATATGATCCGGCCAAATGTAAATGACGCGATACTTCGCACTATCGACAAATTCGACAAGGTGGGCGAATCCGGCGTGCACGATCTGTTGGGTAAAGGGCGACTAGATTCTTCTGGAGCTTTCATCGACGGTGTCGGCCTTTCAGATGAACAAATTGCTCCCGTGCTGTCCTTTCTGACGTCCAAGGGCAGCAATACTACTGAAACCCTGGCCAACCTGCGTGCCGCAGTTGGAGCCTCTGAGATGGGTGTGCAAGGCGTCGACGAACTCGAAGAAATCGCCACCCTTCTCGCCGCCCAAGGTTATGGCCCCGACCGGATCGTCATTGACCCTTCTGTGGTCCGTGGCCTTGGCTATTACACCGGCCCGGTGTTCGAGGCGGAATTGACGTTTGAAATCCTTGATGAAAAAGGCCGTCCGCGCCAATTCGGCAGCGTGGCGGGCGGTGGGCGCTATGATGACCTTGTCGCGCGCTTCACCGGGCAGCAGGTGCCCGCTGTCGGGGTCAGCATCGGCGTGGATCGCCTGCTTGCGGCGCTGCATGCCAAGGGCAAGATCAGCAGCGCAGAGCGTGGCCCGGTGGTTGTCACCGTAATGGACCGCGACCGGATGGCTGACTATCAGGCGATGGTCGGCGAGTTGCGCCAAGCGGGTATTCGCGCCGAAGTCTACCTTGGCAACCCCAAGAACTTTGGCAATCAGATGAAATACGCCGACCGGCGCGGCAGCCCTATCGCGGTGATTTGTGGCGGCGACGAGTTTGCCAAGGGCGTGGTGCAGATCAAGGACCTGATCCTTGGGGCGCAGATTGCCGAGAACGCCACGGTTGAAGAATGGAAAGAGCGCCCCAGCCAATATGAGGTGCCGCGCGCCGCACTTGTGGACAAAGTCCGAGACATCCTCGCGGAGCAAAGCTGATGCCGGAACGTGCCGCGATCCGGGCCGAGGCTGCGCGCCTGCGCGCGCTCTTTGAGGCGGCAGGCGCGCTGCCGGTGGAAACCTCGGTCTTGCAACCCGCCGAAGTGCTCTTGGACCTTTACGGCGAGGATATTCGCGCGCGGGCCTATGTGACCTCGGACGCGCTGCGCGGCGAACAGATGCTGCGCCCCGATTTCACCGTGCCGGTGGTGCAGATGCATATGGAGCATGGCGCGGAACCTGCGCGCTATACCTATTCCGGCGAGGTGTTTCGCCGTCAGGAAGAGGATGCGCAGCGCGCCAACGAATACACTCAGGTGGGGTTTGAAATCTTTGAACGCGCCGCACCAGAGGCGGCGGATGCAGAGGTTTTCGCGATGTTCTTTGACATTCTGCGCCCGCTTGGCCTGCGTGCGGCGACGGGCGATATCGGCATCCTGATGGCCGCAGTCGAGGGGCTGCGCACGACCGAGCGCCGCAAGGCCGCACTGCGGCGGCATATCTGGAGGCCCCGGCGATTTCGCGCGTTGATTGACCGGTTTTCAGGGCGCGCCGTGGTCCCCGAGGCGCGGGCCGCCCTTTTGGCGATGGCAGACCCGATGGCTGGGGCAGAGCCCTTGATCGGGCTGCGTGGCCCGGATGAAATCGCAGGCCGGATCACTGCGCTGCGCGAGGATGCGGCGGCGGGGCCGATTTCCACCTCTGAGGTGCAATTGCTGGATGCCATCCTCGCGGTGCGCGAAACCAGCGACAATGCGCTGGAACGGTTGCGCGATATCGCCGTGGACATGCCCGCCATTCATGGCGCGGTGGACCGTCTGGCGCGACGGCTTTCGGCGATGTCCGAACGCGGGCTCGACATCACCAAACTGGATTTCGAGGCCAGCTATGGGCGCACGCAGATGGAATATTACGATGGCTTCGTCTTTGGCTTTTACGCCGAGAGCCGTCCCGACCTGCCGCCCATTGCCACCGGCGGGCGCTATGATGCGCTAACCCGACAGTTGGGGCGGGGGCGGGAAATTCCGGCGGTTGGGGGTGTCATCCGGCCCGGTCTGGTGCTGGGCCTTGGGGGTGCGACATGACCCTGAAACTGGGGGTGCCGTCCAAAGGGCGGCTGATGGAGAAAACCTTTGACTGGTTCGCCAAGCACGGGATCACGCTGGGGCGCTCGGGGTCCGAGCGTGAATATGCGGGCTATGTGCAGGGCATCGACAACGTCGAACTGATCCTGCTCTCCGCCGGGGAAATCCCGCGTGAATTGGCCGCCGGACGCATTCATCTGGGGGTGACAGGCACCGACCTGATCCGCGAAAAGCTGGGGCAGTGGCAAAATCAGGTGGCAGAGCTGGCGGAACTGGGCTTTGGGCAGGCCGATCTGGTGCTGGCGGTGCCACGCTGCTGGGTGGATGTGAGCCATCTTGACGATCTTGATGCCGCCGCTGCGGCATTCCGGCTCAAGCATGGGTTCCGCCTGCGCATCGCCACCAAATATCACCGATTGGTGCGGGATTTCCTGCGCGAGAATGGCGTTGCGGATTATCAACTGATGGACAGTCAGGGTGCGACCGAAGGCACGGTCAAGAACGAAACCGCCGAGGCGATTGCCGATATCACCTCGACCGGCGACACGCTGCGGGCCAATCATCTCAAGGTGTTGGAGGATGGCTTGATCCTGAAATCTCAGGCAACGCTTTTCAAATCGCGCGTGGCACCGATGGACCCTGCTGATCGGCTTACGCTCAAGGCGCTGAAGCAAAGGCTTGATCTGGAATAAAAAAATGGGGCGGTCCGCTAGGACCACCCCACTGCTTGCGCCTTATCAGAAGCGGAATGCGGCCCGCGCCTGTACCGTGGTGGCATCGACATCAACACCAGCGGTGCCGAAATTGTCGAACTTGTGATAGAGCACTTCACCACCCAGAGACAGGTTCTGGCTGATCATATGCTCATAGCCCGCGCCGAAGAAATAGCCGTTGTCATCACCCAAGGTGTCGGTGTCGGCCCAGGCATACCCGCCGGTGCCGTAAAGCAGGCCGTTGCCGACCTTGTAACCGAGACGCGATTTGATCCGAAACACGTCTTCCAGCGAAGCAGCGGCCCCAAGGTCAATATCGGCAAAGTCGTAATCGAGACCCAGACCCACAACCCAGTTGTTGCCATAGTCGTAATCATACCCGGCGATCAGACCGCCGATCAGGCCGTCTCCGTCCACGCCAGCGGCGCCCGTGTCAACATCGCCATAGCCAAGCTGGCCACCCGCGTAAAAGCCAGTCCAATTCGGGCCAACAGGTGCCGGCGGTGCAACCGGGGCTGCGATCACCGGCTCCGGCGTTGGCTCTTGCACATTGCCAGCAAAGGCAGGGGCGGCCATCAGGGCGGTTGCCGTCATCAGCGCTGTGGTTGTTTTCAGCATCTTGTTTCCTTTCAGTCAGTTTATGTCGAACAGGTCGGGGAGGAGGATTGCCCCTTCGACACTCGGTTCGCACCGGTGCTGGATATATCGGGCGACCGTCCCATCAAGACAAGCACCTGACCCCGCCAATTCGGTCACACACCCGTGAGTGGCAGGGAAATGCCCAGAATATACTTTTTTCGGCGGATTTTCGCAAGTCGCCGTGTGAAATGCGCAACCCTATGGCGAAAACTGCCTCAGGAGAGTTGAAGCGCAGGGCGCATGGTTTTTCGCGCGCAGTGGCGTTGGATAGCGGCATTTGTGTTGGGTTTACGCTCAGCGTCACCCACGCCGATCCGCAAGTTCACGTGCAGGCGGCGCGCCGGTGTTCAGGGGGTTTTTACCCCGTCCGCGCCATGGCGCATCCGCTCAGAGAACACCAATATCCGCCAGAGCGGCCGAGAGGGCAGGCGGCAGCGTATCATCCTTGGCGCGCGCTGACCCAAGGTCGGGCGGCGCATCGGAACCGGGCAAATACCGCCAGCCCTGAAAGGGCCGCTTTTGCGCTGTGGCGGTGCGGATCAGCCCCGGTTCAAGCACGATGGCACAGCGGCGGATGCCGTCGCCACCGGTTACCTCATCCAGCCGCAGGATCGGTTGGCGGCATTGCACCAGCCCCTGAATGACCCAATAGATCGAGCCCCCGTCCAGCAATTCGCCTTCGCGCTTGGGCCACATGCGGGTGACGTGGCGCGGCAGGCCGTCCGGCCCTTTGGCGCGGGGGTCTTTATGCCACTCCTCCAGATCCTCGACAGAGGTGGTGCCAACGCTCAGTTTGATCAGGTGCAACGCCACGATAAAGAATCTCCCATCCGGGCAGATAGGGTAGTGGAAATACCGGCAGCTTCAAGCTATTGTGGTTCTCTGCCCGTGGATGGAGACCGCCGTGACCCGATTTGCCGCCCCGATTTCCGAACAGATATGGAACATGAAATACCGGTTCCGGAATGGGGACGCTGGCGATGCAAGTGTCGAGGACAGCTGGCGGCGCATCGCGCGCGCTTTGGCGGTGGCCGAGGCAGAGCCGGCGCTCTGGGAAGAGCGGTTCTATCACGCGCTTGAGGATTTCAAATTCCTGCCCGCAGGTCGGATCACCGCCGGGGCTGGAACCGCACGCAAGGTGACGCTCTTCAACTGTTTCGTCATGGGCACCGTGCCCGACGATATGGGCGGCATCTTTGACGGGCTGCGCGAGGCGGCGTTGACCATGCAGCAGGGCGGCGGCATCGGCTATGATTTCAGCACGATCCGGCCCAAAGGGGCCGAGGTCAAGGGCGTGTCGGCGGATGCAAGCGGCCCACTCAGCTTTATGGATGTGTGGGACGCGATGTGCCGCACGATCATGTCGGCAGGCAGCAGGCGCGGTGCGATGATGGCCACAATGCGCTGTGACCATCCAGATATCGAGGCCTTCATCGCCGCGAAATCCGATCCGGCGCGGCTGCGGATGTTCAACCTGTCGGTCTTGATCACCGATGCCTTCATGGAGGCTGTCAAGGCCGACGGCCCGTGGGACCTTCAGTTTGGCGGCAAGGTCTATCATACCGTGCAAGCGCGGGATCTGTGGAACCGGATCATGCAGGCCACCTATGATTATGCCGAACCGGGCGTGATCTTTATCGACCGCATCAACGCGGCCAACAATCTGGCCTATTGCGAAACGATTGCGGCGACCAACCCATGCGGGGAACAGCCCCTGCCGCCTTACGGTGCGTGCCTCTTGGGCTCGATCAATCTGGCGCGGTTGGTGGCAGAGCCGTTTGCAGCGGGCGCGCGGGTGGATGAGGCCGCCCTTGACGATCTGGTGCGCGTGGCTGTGCGCATGATGGACAATGTCGTGGATGTCAGCGGTTTTCCCTTACCTGCGCAGGCCGCCGAGGCGCAGGCAAAGCGGCGGATCGGGCTGGGCGTGACGGGCCTTGCCGATGCACTCTTGATGGTCGGGCTGCGCTACGGATCGGACGCCGCCGTGCAACAGACCGAGGCGTGGTTGCATGCCATTGCGCGGGCGGCCTATCTTGCAAGCGTTGACTTGGCCCGCGAAAAGGGCGCGTTCCCGCTCTTTGACCGCGACGCCTATCTGGCCTCTGGCACGATGCAGACGATGGATGCCGATGTGCGCGCCGCCGTGGCCGAACATGGCATTCGCAACGCGCTTCTGACCAGCATCGCGCCGACCGGCACAATCAGCCTTTATGCGGGCAATGTCAGCAGCGGAATCGAGCCTGTCTTTGCCTATAGCTACACCCGCAAGGTGCTGCAAAAGGATGGCAGCCGCACCGAAGAAGAGGTGATAGATTACGCCGTGCAGATGTGGCGTGACCGGATGGGCGATGCGCCTCTGCCCGAGCATTTCGTCAACGCCCAGACCCTGCCGCCCGAGGATCACGTCAAGATGCAGGCGGCGGCGCAGAAATGGGTGGATAGCAGCATCTCGAAAACCATCAACTGCCCCGAGGATATCTCCTTTGAGGCGTTCAAGAATGTCTATCTTCAGGCTTGGGATCTGGGGTGCAAGGGCTGCACCACCTATCGGCCCAATGCGGTGACAGGCAGCGTTCTGAGCGTGTCCGAGACCACAGACAAGGCCCCGGGTGAAACGCGGGGCGATATCCCTGCAACCGGCGGCGAGGTGGTCTATATGTCCGAACCGCTCGACCGGCCCAGGGAACTGGAGGGGGCCACCTACAAGCTGAAATGGCCCGACAGCAACCATGCGATCTATGTCACTGTCAATGACATCGTTCTGGGCGGGCATCGGCGGCCGTTCGAGGTGTTCATCAACTCCAAGAACATGGAGCATTATGCCTGGACGGTGGCGCTGACCCGCATGATCTCGGCGGTGTTCCGGCGCGGGGGGGATGTGTCCTTTGTGGTGGAAGAGCTCAAAGCGGTGTTCGACCCGCGCGGCGGCGCTTGGATGCAGGGGAAATACGTGCCCAGCATTCTGGCCGCCATCGGCGGCGTGCTCGAACAGCACATGGTCCAGATCGGGTTTCTGGCGGGCGAAGGCATGGGCCTCAAAGAGGATCCGCATGCGCAGGTCGCAGGTCAGGACAGCCCCCGCAAAACCCCCGCCTGCCCCGCCTGTGGCCAATACGACATGCGCATGATCGAGGGTTGCATGACCTGTGCAAGCTGCGGACACAGCAAATGTGCCTAAGGCAGCACGTTGACATCGTTTCGGTTTTTCGTTGAAACGCCGAAATGGTTTCACTGCATGATCTGGCGCAATTTCTAACCCAGACGGTCCATCAACCTTATCTCACGCGTCGCCTCTCAGGATCGGCGCGAGTGCGGCCCGATCGAAATTCGCGCCACACAGCAAGACCACGCTTGGTCCAGTTCCGCGTCGGCCCGTGTCTTTTGTCCAAGCCGCCAAGGCCAGTGCCGCCGAACCCTCGACCAGCATCTTCTCGGTCCATGCGATCTGCTCGATGCCTGCGGCGATTTCCGCTTCGCTGCAGTCGATCATCTCATCGACCACCTCAGCGGCAAGCGGCAGGGTGATCGTATCCGCGTCGAAACCACCGGCGACACCATCGGCAAGCGTTGGCTTATGGTCCACTTCGACAGGATGACCGGCACGCAGGCTCGTGGCAAAGGCCGAGGAATTGACGGCGCTGACCCCCACGATGCGCGTTTGCGGCGCGTAGGCTTTCAGCACGCAGCCAATGCCGGAAATAAGGCCGCCCCCGCCCATGGCGATATAAACGCTGTCAAGCTCGGGCAACTGGTCGATCAGTTCAAGCCCGATAGTGCCCTGTCCGGCGATAACATCGGCGTCGTTATAGGGCGACACATAGGTGATCCCCTCTGCGTCGGCCATCTCCCTCGCGTGTCGTTCAGCAAGGCCGGAATCGTTTGAATGCAGGATCGTGCGCACGCCAAGCGCCTGAATGCGCGACAGTTTCTCCTGTGCCACGGTTTCTGGCAGCACAACCGTCAGCGCATGGCCTGTCATCTGCGCCGCCGTGGCGACGGCCAGCCCATGATTGCCCGACGAGGCCGTAATCACCGGTCTGTCCGTGGGCAGTGTGGTCAATTTGGCCATGGCACCGCGAAATTTGAACGACCCGGTTCTTTGCAGATTTTCGCATTTATAGGCCAAGCGCGACTGATCGTTCGACCCACCTCGAGAGAAAATACAAGGCGTCTCGTGGATTGCCGCGCGAATTCTCTGTCGGATTTCGACGGATCGCGCCGCCTGTTGGTAGACATTGACCGAAAGACGCATTCAGGGCTTTCCTTTGACATTACTGGCCGGGGCAGGGCCGATGCGGCTGTGCATTTACGCCGACGGTATGCAACGCGCGGGCCCCGCCAGTGAGACCATGAATTCATGGCGAAGCTACAGTCAAGGCGTGCTGTGTCGCCGTTGATTCTCCACCGCCGCCGCAGGCACCACGACAGCGCCAGAGAGATCGCCGGGCACCGCGTCGCGGCGGTCCCGTTCTTTTCAAACCCGGCTATGCCCCTGCACGGCCTCAGGTCTGGTGGATATACGCCCCCGGTGCTTGCGCGATGCTGGGATAGTTCGGATCTGTGCCGGGCTGGCGCGCAGGGACGGTGCCGCTGCTTTGGCGTGCCAGCCATTTCGACCATTCGGGCCACCATGATCCGGGCACCGGATCATGCGCCGCCAGCCATGTGTCGGGATCGCGGTAAAGCGCCAGCGCCGGGCGATGGCCGATCCGATAGTGCCGCCCTCTATGCCCCGGCTCTGACAGGATGCCGCTGTTATGGCCCCCTTTGGTCAACAGGAAATGCAGGTCGCAATCGGTAAAGAGGGCTGTTTTGTAGACGGAACGCCACGGTGCGATATGATCGGTCTCGGTGCCAATGACAAAGACCGGCCCCGAGATATCCTTGAGCGCGATGACCTTGCCGTCCACGGCAAATCGCCCCGCCGAGATGCGGTTCTCCAGAAAAATCCCGCGCAGATATTCTGAATGCATCCGGGCTGGCATCCGGGTGGTGTCATTGACCCAGACGGTGACATCGGTGGGCAGGTCCGGCTCTCCGAGAAAATACCGCCGCACCGCGCGCGACCAGATCAAATCCTCAGACCGGATCGCGGCAAAGGCCCCCGACATCTGCGGCCGGTCCAGATAGCCCTGCGACCACATCAGATCCTCCAGAAAGGCGACCTGACTTTCGTCGAGAAAAAGCAGCAATTCGCCCGCTTCGGCGAAATCTACCTGTGCCGCCATCAGGGTGACCGATGCCAATCGGTCCTCACCGTCGCGCGCCATCGCCGCCGCCGCGATAGCCAGCAGCGTGCCACCAAGGCAATAGCCGTTGGCATGCACCTTTTGCCCCGGCACGATGTCGTTGATGACGTCCAGCGCCTGGATGATGCCCTGCTTGCGATACGCCTCTAGCGACAGGTCCGCGTCTTCCGCTCCCGGATTACGCCACGAGATACAAAACACTGTGTAACCCTGTCCAACCAGCCACCGGACAAAGGAATTCTCGGGCGAGAGATCGAGAATATAGTATTTCATGATCCATGCCGGCACGATCAGCACCGGTTCGGCCTGCACATCGGATGTGGTGGGCGAATACTGGATCAACTCCATCAGGTCATTGCGATAGACCACAGCACCCGGCGTGCAGGCCAAGGCCTTGCCAAGCGCAAACTCCTTTGGCACAGGCCGATGCTCCTGCGCCAGAATATGACGGGCGTCATCAGCACAGCGCGCAGCCCCGTCAATCAAGTTGCGCCCGCCTGTCGCCAGTGTCTTGTCCAGAATTTCCGGATTGCCCAATGGGAAATTTGAAGGCGACACCGTATCGAGAAGCTGTCGCATCATAAAGCCGGTGCGATCCGCATTCTGTCGGCGCAACCCGCGCAGCTCTGATGTTGCCGCATGCCACCAGTCTTGCGTGGCCAGAAACCCCTGCTGCCAGAGGGAAAAGGGCGGCTTGTCCCAGCCTTGATGCGACCAGCGCGTGTCATAGGGCCCCGGCTTGAATGGCTTTTCCGCAGGCTGATCCAACGCCTGCGCGGAGGCAAATTGCATCAGCTTCAACGCATTGGCCCGCCACCGTTCCATCAGCTCCAATTGCCGCCCCGGCGCACGGCCCAGATGCATGGCCCAGTCGCTCCAGGCATCAATCATCGCGTGTGGCGACAGCCCACCGGTGAATTGTGCAAGACTGGCCATGGCGCTTCGGTCAAGGGCCGCGTGGGGATGTGGATCGCGGCTTGCGTGGGATGGCTCTTCTGCAGGTGTTCGCACCAAGGGCACGACCAAGGGCAGGCGCTCTGCCGCCTCAGTCTTGGCGCGCGGTTTCTGGCTTCTGCTGGGGGTGTGGGCCATGCTGCAATGCTCTCCTGTGATCTGAGGGGGCAACTCAATGCGCGTGTTTGTCTGATGCTCACCGGCTACAGTCTCGCGCGCAGTCCTGCGCGTACCGCCCAAGTTAGCCAAGGCACGCAGGCACACGCTGCCGGGCCATCAGGGCGAAAGAACACTCACGGGCCAAGTATGCGCTTAATCGCGGGGAATGCCCCTGACATGAATCAAATACGCCTCCGATCTGGTGAACTATGCTGGCAGATGTTGCCCCAAGTTTAACCATTCGAGAGTTGCGCGTCGGGGGCATGACCAAATTTCCATGAGAATGGCACAAACGCTTCGGCAAAACTCTCATGTCACTCTGGACGGCACGCGCGTCCCCCGCGGCAGTTTTAACCACGTCAAGGAGAGCAGGATGAACGACGCGCGTCAAACAGCCGCCATGCACGCAACATCCCCCGAAAGCGCCCTTGCCGCGCTCAATGTCACGCGCGACGGGCTGGGATCACAAGACGCCGCCCGCCGTCTGGCGGCCCATGGCCCAAACCGTCTGCCAGAGCCGCCCAATCGCCATCCGATCCTGCGGTTCCTCGGCCATTTCCACAATGTGCTGATCTACGTTCTCCTTGCTTCTGCGATGGTGACGGCGGCCTTGGGGCATTGGGTCGATACCGGGGTGATCCTTGCCGTGGTTCTGGTCAATGCCCTCATCGGCTTTCTTCAAGAAGGCCGTGCCGAACAGGCGATGGCGGCACTTCGCAAGATGCTTGCACCGAACTGCGCCGTGCTGCGCGATGGTCAAAGGGTCAGTATCGACGCCGCTGATCTGGTGCCGGGCGACATCGTGCTGATCGAGGCGGGTGACCGGGTGCCTGCCGATCTCCGGCTGATCGAGGCGCGCGGCCTCA
>JGI24113J20146_1000374_pt1 | contig 12296 bp, 13 predicted proteins | sample SubbioAug_CSWold_FD_20146 | JGI IMG/M metagenome (IMG submission 20146) | reverse complement strand
GGTAGTGCTTTTGTTCTCTCCCAGGGAACCAATGCGTTCCCTAGGACGTTTCACTTGTGACCCTCCTTGGCAGATAAGGGAGCATCTCCCTTAACAACCCTCACGTATAGGAAATTATCCACAGATTCCACGAATGCATAATTTCGTGTACATCAAAAAAAGCCCCTCTATCCATAATAGGTAAAGGAACTTTTAGAACATCTCTAAAAATTACTTCCATCCTATCCTTCGTAGGTTCTAGGAAATTATACCCTCAGGTAGGTATCCTGGCTTAAGTTCTTAGTATACCTACGCCTTCCCGGCATAACCAGTGGCATCATGTAAGTATGCTCCCTTTTACAGTGACGGGATCGCATCGGATTCGCACCGATTTCCCTGTTACGGAGCAATATGCTCCACCTGAAAGTAAACATAATATATAATTGGGTTAATAGTATCTTTATTCGTTTCAAATTCTTCTTTTCCTGCACCAATAATTAAATTTATTTTAGAAATCTTTAAAGGCCAAGGATTTTAACTCTAATGGTATCCCTGCCACCACAAAAAATACTTTGGTGGCCTGGCTGCTGAGCTTTTGATTTGCTAATCCGGTCAAATCCCGGAATACTCTACCTAGGATATAAGGGGGTACTAACCCAAGACCAATCTCGTTACTTACAATAACCAGATCACCTTGGCAATTGACAGCAGCCTCAACTAAATCATCGATGATTGACAGTAATTCACCTTCAATTTCCCACCAATTATTTACCTGATCAGGATCAGGAACCAATTTCAAGAGGTGGTTTGTTAAATATATAGTCAGACAGTCTATCAAGATAATTTGCCCCTCAGTTATTTGAATCAACTTGCTGGGAATATCATTAGGCTCTTCAATTGTAACCCAGTGGTCAGGTCGCCTTAATTGATGCAGCTTAATTCTCTGCTCCATTTCTTGATCCTTACATTGGGCTGTAGCTAAGTAAATTACCTCTTTACCACTATTTTTAACCCATTTCTCTGCGAATAAACTTTTTCCACTTCTCACACCACCGGTCACCAAGATTAATTCCTTAGTCATTGTTGTCCCCCTTGTGAATTCAGCAGGCTGAACAGGTAATCATAGGCTGCCAATGCTTCCTCCTCATCGATTAGCTTAAGATTAACCAACCTATTTAAGACAACCTTCTGCCTTCCTAAGGCCCTGTCCATATTTTCTTCTGCCGGGTAAAATAAATTAGGGCCTTTAGGCATTCCAGCTAAGATAGCTATTTCCCCTAAAGTAAGCTCATTTAAATTTTTTTCAAAATACCCTTTGGCAGCCCTGGCAATACCATAGTACTGCTTACCGAAATGAATTTGATTAAGGTACATCTCCAAAATTTCTTCTTTAGAAAAATGCCGCTCCAGTTGAATAGCAATAACTAATTCGTCCAACTTCCTTTTCATAGTCCGTTCATTGGTTAAAAACAAATTGCGGGCCAGTTGCTGAGAAATTGTACTGCCTCCCTGAATCTGACTCCCGGAGAAGGTTGTCCAAAGAGCTCTTGAAATTCCCCACATATCTACTCCGTAATGTTGAAAATAACGGGAATCTTCAATAGCCAAAAACACTTCTATTAGTTCCACTGGGACATCCTGCAGCATTATATAATCTATATTATATTCTTCGTAGTTCGCAATAAGTGTTCCCATTTCAGTTTTTGTAATGGTTTTGTTATTTTGCAGTTCCAATGTCTGAATATTATCCATGTTAATCAACCAAGGTGTCTGCCAAATTAAAACAGTGAGATGTAGAACCAAGATAATGAAAGATAGGGCTATTAATTTATACATAGTTTTTTTTGCCAACTTAAATCTATCAGCAGCCCCGTATCTCATTTCATTCCACTCCAATCTCAGCAGCCTGTTAAAGTTAGTAAATGTTATTGGCAAACAGTTTTTTAGCTAATTTAATATTTTTTTGCTTAAGAATCAAGTTTTCATTTGTCATTTTCTCCAACAATTCATTGTTTTCTTGGTGAACTTTCTCAAGCAGGCCTAGCAAAACCCTCCGGCTTACTCGTAAATGATTAATTTTTTCTTCCAATTCCTTAATTCTGTTTAGTAATTTACAACTATCAGCTTCAAAGCAGTTCATTCAAATCACCGCCTTTATTAAAGTCTGATAGTATTATATTCCAGACTATGATATTATATTAGCTTTTTCCTCTCCTTAAGTAGTTTTACAGTTTCACTACGGACCCCCACTGTTCCCAACATATTTTCCCTGATTTCATTTCCATGAAAGTCTGAACCACCGGTGGCTATTAAGTTATTTTTCTTTGCTAAGATTTGAAGCTCTTTAATTAAATAATCACTATGCTCAGGATAATTGATTTCGATTCCTGCTAAGCCGACAGCAATTAAATCAGGCAACAGGTTTTCCCAGCCATCCTTGTATAGTCCAGGATGGGCTAACACTGAAACCCCGTTAACATTACTGATAATATCAATTGCCTCAAAGGGAGTTAGCTTATATCTGGGAACATAAAAAGGTTTTCCTTTTGTTAGATACTTTTCAAATCCTTCTGCCACTGAACTAATGTACCCTTTTTTTAGCAAAGCCTGAGCTAAATGAGGTCTACCGATAGACTCACCGGAGGCGAGGGCTTTAACCTCATCTATGGTTACTTTGTATCCATGCTTATTGGCTTCGTCAACCATTTGATAAATTCGATGCTGACGTTTATCCTGTAAAAACTTGAGCTTATCAATTAGGTCCTTAGATTTATAGGAAATAAAATAGCCTAGGATATGAATTTCCTGGTCATTCCAATTGCAGCTAAGCTCAATTCCCGGAATTACTTGGATGCCCTTTTCTTTACCAGAGGCAATAGCTTCAGCTATACCCGCCACCGTGTCATGATCAGTTATGCCTATCCCCAGCAAGCCAGATTCTTTGGCCAAGATAATTATCTCAGTCGGCGTTAATGTACCATCTGATGCTGTTGTATGTACGTGAAGATCAATCATTTTAAAATCACCTTTTTATTCTATTTTAGACAATTTGTCTGGATATTTAAACCTTTATTTATAATAAAATAAAAAATCTGTTCAACTGTTTTTCCAGTTAAACAGATTTTTATGGATGTAAAAAATTTATCTTGGTTCAACTATAAACTTTATCGCAGTTCTCTCTTCACCATCAATTTGTACATCTGTAAAAGCAGGAATACAAATCAAATCAACACCACTAGGTGCTACAAAACCCCTAGCAATAGCTACAGCTTTAACAGCTTGATTAATAGCTCCAGCACCAATTGCCTGAATTTCAGCACATCCTCTTTCTCTTAGAACTCCAGCCAAAGCACCTGCTACTGAATTTGGACTAGATTTTGCAGAAACTTTTAAGACTTCCATTGATTTGTACCTCCTATTATAGAATATATTGCTTTGCTTTCGTAAAACTTTATATTCTATAGGGGAGTTGGAAAATCCTTTAAAATAATTTAATTGTTCTTAATTTTCTATAAATTTTTGCATGCTAATTATTTCCTGGGCTTTACCCGTGTTGCTGTCAATGCTTATCACCACTGCATTTAATTGAGCTATCCCTGTAGCAACTTCAAATCGAGCAGGCAAATGGGTTAAAAACTTATTAATCACGATCTCCTTTTTTATCCCCAATACCGAGTCCCTTGGACCAGTCATTCCAACATCAGTGATATATGCAGTTCCCTTAGGCAAAATTCTCGCATCAGCAGTTTGTACATGAGTATGTGTGCCACAGACTGCACTGACCCTGCCGTCAACAAACCAGCCAAAGGCAATTTTTTCTGATGTAGCTTCGGCATGAAAATCTATTAAGATGTTTGGTGTTGTTTGTTTAATGTGGTTAATAATTTTATCTACCATGGTAAAGGGACAATCTAAAGTAGATAAGAATATTCTCCCTGATAACGATACCACTCCCAGCTTGTCCCCATTGGCAGCAACTAAAATTTTATAACCACTCCCCGGAGTTCCTGGGGGGTAGTTTGCGGGCCGAATAAGTTTTTCTGTTTCATCAATGAAAGTCAATATCTCTTTTTTATCCCAAACGTGATTTCCCATGGTCAAAAAGTCTATTCCAGCTTCAATTAGTTCATCCATAATCTCTTTTGTGATGCCATTGCCACCTGCTGCATTTTCTCCATTAGCAATTGTCAGGTCAATGGAATACTCCTTAACTATTTGACTAGTTAGCTTTCTAACTGCGTTTCGTCCAGAACTACCTACAATATCACCTATCATCAGAATGTTCATATTTTCCTCCTGAATTATAAATAAAACGACCTTACCTTATATTATAAAGTAGGTCGTTTTGTTATTGCAAATGGGCATTACTTATTTTGCATAATCAACTACTCTGGTTTCTCGAATAACAACAACTTTAATTTGCCCAGGATATTCCAACTCAGATTCAATCTTCTTAACTATATCCCTCGCAACATTAATAACAGTAGCATCATCAACGTGATCAGGCTTGACCATTATACGCACTTCACGACCTGCTTGAATTGCAAACGCTTTTTCCACACCTTCAAAAGAATCAGCAATTTCTTCTAACTTTTGCAATCTTTTTATATAAGACTCTAATGTTTCCCTGCGGGCACCTGGTCTGGCAGCAGAAATCGCATCACAAGCTTGAACTAAAACAGCCTCAACAGTTTTTGGTTCAATATCACCATGATGGGCTAGAACAGCATGAACAACTTCACTGCTTTCTCGATATTTCTTGGCCAGATCAGCACCAATCTGCACATGAGGGCCTTCCACTTCATGGTCAACCGCCTTCCCTATATCATGAAGCAATCCTGCCCTTTTTGCTAACTGAATATCAACACCTAGCTCTGCCGCTATCATACCTGCTAAATGTGCTACCTCAATTGAATGCTTTAATACATTTTGACCATAGCTGGTGCGGTATTTTAATCTTCCTAAAAGCTTGATAATTTCCGGATGAAGACCATGAACCCCTGTTTCAAAGGTAGCCTGTTCTCCTTCTTCCCTGATTCTTTGCTCCACTTCTTTTTGTGCTTTTTCAACCATTTCTTCGATTCTGGCAGGATGAATTCTTCCGTCTAAGATTAGTTTTTCTAATGCAATTCGAGCTACTTCCCGACGAATTGGGTCAAACCCTGATAATATCACTGCTTCTGGAGTATCATCAATGATTAAATCTATTCCCGTTAATGTCTCTAGGGTACGAATATTTCTTCCTTCCCTACCTATAATTCTACCCTTCATTTCATCATTAGGCAATGTTACAACAGAAACAGTTGACTCTGCTACATGATCTGCAGCACATCTTTGAATAGCCAGGGAGATAATTTCCTTCGCTTTTTTCTCGCCTTCCTCCTTGGCATTTTGTTCAATTTCCTTTATCATGATGGCTGCTTCATGCTTAACTTCTTCTTTAATGTTATTTAACAATAATTCACGAGCTTCTTCTGAGGTTAAGCCAGACAATCTTTCTAACTCAGCAACCTGCTGTTTTTCAATTTCAGCAACCTGTTGTTTTTTTAAGTCAATTTCATCTTCTTTTTTTTGTAAAACATTTTCTTTCTTTTCAATAGATTCTGTTTTACGGTCAAGCATTTCTTCTTTTTGAAGAAGACGCCTTTCTAACCGCTGGATTTCGTTTCTTCGTTCTCTATTTTCTCGTTCAGCTTCAGCCCTTAAAAGATGAATTTCATCCTTAGCTTCTAATACAGCTTCTTTTTTCTTAGCTTCTGCAATTTTTCCAGCTTCACTAACAACCTTTGCCGCTTCTGCCTCTGCTGATCCTAGTTTCGCTTCTGCAAGGGATTTCCGAACTACATATCCAACGGCAAACCCTATTAGAGAAGAAATTAATACAATACCTGCATAAATAACTACCGGATTAATCTGTATCACCTCCTTAAATATACTAATATTTTTTGAAATATTTTGAAATAGTAAAAACCGGGTTGTCCCGGTTTTTTTAGAAACACAGCTATCTGTTTATTCGGGGTTAATACCTAATATAATACCGTATACTTGATAAAATTTATCGTATATTTCTAACAGAAAGAATTATGTCTCCGCTAGTAGATAAATAAGATCATCTCTTTATCGTATACTTAAATTATATATATTAAACCTGATTATGATAGAAGTATTCTAAAAAAACTAGCCTCTCCCAAATTTATTTTAGTATTTTCACAAAAAAAAGTCAAGTTTTATAATAATCATTAATAATTTTTCCAATAGTTTCAGCAGAAAAACCTTTGTTTCCCAGATATCTAGCTATTATTTGTTTGTTCTCATTGAGATAAACCTGTTTAAATTTTTTTTCTAACTGATACACAGCAGCTAGATACTCAGTTTCTTTTGTGTATCCGGCTAAGACTGCATTAATAATATGCCTTTCAATTCCCTTGGCAATTAAGGCAGCTTTTATTTTATTTATCCCCCATTGGCAGGTATTCATTTTAATATCAAGAAATTTGTCGGCATATTGCATATCATTTAAGTACTGATTGTTTTGCAAGTAATTAATTGTTTCTGTTATTACACTTTCAGTAAAATTCCTCTTTTTTAAATACAGCTTCATTTCAAATATACTCCGATCACCTTTAGCTAAGTAACCATAAGCCTTTTGAACAGCTTCCTTTATTTCACAGTTTTCCTCCAACTATTTTCACCCACCTTACTAAAAATAACAACCCTTCTTAACCAAATGAAGGGTTGTAAGTTTAATTTAAAAGGCTTCTTCAGATTCATCACAGCTGGGAACTTTTATTAACTGTAATTTTTCTCTGATTAACTTCTCAATAAGGTCAGCCCGTTCAGAATTTTCCTTTAAATACTTCTTAGCGTTTTCCCGACCTTGACCTAGTCGTTCATCGTTATAAGAATACCATGCCCCACTTTTGTCAACGATTTTACAGTCTACTCCTAAATCAAGCAAATCCCCTTCCCGGGAAATCCCTTCTCCGTACATAATGTCAAATTCAGCTTGTTTAAAAGGTGGAGCTACTTTATTTTTCACTACCTTAACCCTTGTTCTGTTTCCAACCATATCATTGCCTTGTTTCAGGGTTTCAACTCGCTTAACCTCTAACCGTACGGATGCGTAAAATTTTAATGCTCGTCCACCAGGGGTAGTTTCTGGGTTACCAAACATAACGCCTACTTTTTCCCTAAGTTGATTTATAAAAATAGAAGTTGTCTTTGATTTACTAATTGCCCCGGCTAATTTACGCAGCGCCTGGGACATCAATCTAGCCTGTAGCCCAACATGGGTATCTCCCATTTCTCCTTCAATTTCAGCCCTAGGGACTAGAGCTGCAACCGAGTCTACCACAATTACATCAACTGCATTGCTCCGCACAAGTGCTTCGGCAATTTCCAAAGCCTGTTCTCCTGTATCCGGCTGAGAAATAATAAGATTATCAGTGTCAACACCAAGATTTTTAGCGTAAGAAGGATCGAGGGCGTGTTCAGCATCAATAAAAGCCGCTATTCCACCTTTTTTTTGCGCTTCAGCTATGATATGCAGGGCAACTGTTGTTTTACCTGAGGATTCGGGACCAAAAATTTCAACAATTCTTCCCCTAGGCACTCCCCCTATACCTAAAGCGACATCTAAAGAAATAGCACCAGTAGGTATTACTTCTACCATCATTTTTGCTGAAGCTTCTCCTAACTTCATCACCGACCCTTTGCCAAACTGGCGCTCAATCTGAGATAAGGCCAACTCCAAAGCTTTTTGTTTATCTGACACAAGACAACCCCCTTAAAACATTTGTTCGATTACAAATTTATTATAAACTTATTTCCAAGGGTTGTCAATCATATTATTCACTTAGACTTTATGAGCTGCCCCAACTAGGCTAATAAATATCTCAATACCATTAGTTTGTAATAGTTCCTCAGGATGCCATTGTACCCCGATTGCATAGCCCGTTGTCATTTCGATAGCCTCAATTATGTTATCGCTAGTTTTGGCGATGGAAATAAAGCCTGGAGCTAGCTGATCAATAGCCTGATGGTGAAAACTGTTGACTCGAAGAATATCCTTTTTAAATATTTCCTCTAGTCTTGAATTATTCAGCAGCTTCACTTGATGAGTAGGATGCCATCGAGGTGCCTGCTGCCTATGCTGCAGATTGGTAATGGGAATAATGTCTTGGTGAATGGTGCCTCCTGCAGCTATATTAATTACCTGACATCCCCGACAGATTCCCAAAATAGGAATATGATGCTGGAGACAGTGCTTCACTAGCATAATTTCAAACTCATCCCTGGCTGGATTAATTTCTCCGCATCCAAGCAATAGTTCTTGATTAAATAATACAGGGTCCGGGTCTCCTCCACCCGATAAAATCATCCCGTTTAAACTTGTTAATAACTTATTCAACATATTTCCATCAGTGATATATGGTATTAGCACAGGTATTCCTCCAGCGGCAAGGACTCCTCTTACATAAGCCTGATTAAGGCTGTATCTATGGTGGTTAAAATCTGAATCAACGGTTATCCCTATGAGTGGCAATGCTATCAACTCCCCCTAAGTATCATAATAGATTATCATAAACTATGATACTTACAGGTTTTCTATTCCGTTTTCTCCATTTTCTCCTGAGATTATTTTATTTAACACTGTTCTTTCTAAAGTAAATCCGGTTCTTAGATTATGTACTTTGAACACATCTACTGCTGTTAAGATCACGATTCTCTCTTCTTCTACTTTAAAATATAGCAACAATACTGAATATGGTGTTTCATTAACCGTTTGTAATCCTCGGATTCCTGAGGCCCCTGTGGTACCTGCATCTAAGATGATAGTCTCATCTCTTTCAGTAATAGCAACTTTGTGATCATGTCCATGCATAATCATTGGCGCAACCCCAGCCAGTTCATGGGCTAAGCGGTGATTATGGACTGCTAATATATCCGGCTTGAGCTGAGATTCCTCTATGAAGGTTTGTATCTCTGCTACATTCAAATTTAATTCATCAACTCCCATGGGAGTGATTTCTGCTGACTTGGATGCGGGATCACTAAAGCCTAAAATCGTTAAGCCCTTAAGTTGAACTATATCCCTGTCAAGCAAAACTACGTTATCAATTTGGGAAATTGCCTTTAGCGTTTCAGGAGAATCATGGTTACCTCCTAAAAATACATATGGAATCTTCAAGTCAACTATTTGTTGAAAGATAATACTTTCTAACGGCGTCCCAAAGTCTGTCTCATCTCCCGTATTAATAATAAAATCTGCCCGAAAACTTCTTGCTATTTGCCTGACAAAATCAAAGGCAGCTGGGTTATTATGGATATCAGAAATATGTAATACTCTCAGATTGCTGTCTAATGGTTCCCTCAACTCAAGGGTTTCCAGTGTTTGATATACTTGGAATAGATTTTCTGCCACTATTTGCAATCTTCTTCCCAATTTATCTACTTTAACTATGGCCTCTTGAGTAAAGCTAATCATCCAGGGGGCAACTTCCAGAACCCCTCTAAATTCCGGATTCTCAAAATTTTTTAGATCGTAAGTTCGATATGTATGAAATAAGCTTCCACTCATTAAAGTTGCCCCTATTAATAAACCAATAATATATGTCAAACGCCGCTTGGGTCTTAATAGTGTTACTGCAAATCCTCCCCCAATAGAGGCTAATAATATTAGTCTGAAGATATATCTTTTGACAATTTGGTAAATGTCTTCCCGAAACTGGTCTGTTATTTCTCTAGCCTCGCCCTCCGGATCTGCTTCCAACAGGTTTTTAATCCCTTGCAAATCTATATTAGTCAAAGTTACAGTTATTTTAAAAGGGGTTTCATGAGTCTGTGCTCTAATACTTCCTAAGGGGGGAAGCCTTATTTCTGTAAATCCATGGTCAAACACTTGCAAAGCTATCTGAAACTCGAAAGCATTCACATGAGCTGACATTGTTCCCAGCAGTGATACTGCAGTTATAGCGCCAGCAACTGCTAGCAAAACCAACAGGAAATAGTATTTATTTTTGTTCATAAGTTTCCGCCCTTTTAAAGAGATTTATTGCTTTATTATGTTATTATTAACTTCTACAATGGAGTAAATACAAAAAAGGAAACGGTTGGTCTAGCCAGCCATTTCCCTTCCTTGCAGAGAATCTCTGAGGATATCCCCAGTTATAGTTTCCTGCTCTAATAATATCTCTGTAATTTTCTTTAATTCATCAGCTATGCTGCTTAAATGAATTGCAACTGCTTTTTCCTGACTAGTTATAATATGGTTAACTGCCTCATTAAGCTTAGCAGGCTCCAAATCTCTTTCACTTACAATCCCTAAGGGGGATAATCCACAATAAATTATTTTTTTTGTCAATTCAACGACTTGCTGGAAATCGTTGCCCGAGCCGGTGCTTTTTTCACCTAAAAGTAATTGTTCGGCCACTGCTCCTCCTAAACACACTTTAATTTGATTTTCCAGCATGGTCAGTGTGTACAAATATGTGTCTTCCATGGGAGTTTGGCGCATATAACCTAGGGCATTACCCCTGGGAGTAATAGTCAAATGCGCTACAGATCCAGGCTTTACCCACTCACTTATTATGGCATGACCCGTTTCATGAATGGCAATACGCCATAATTCATCCTGGGAAGGCTTTCTATCTACCTTCTCTCCAATGATTACTTTGTCTATTGCTTCTACAATATGATAATGACTTATCTCTTTTTCTTGCTGACGCATTGCCAGAATAGCTGCTTCATTGAGTAAATTCTCTAAATGTGCTCCTGAAAAACCAAATGTCTCCTGAGCAATTTTTTCCAAATCAACCTTGACAGACAAGAGTTTGCCTTTTCCATGAAGTTTCAGGATATGAAGCCGTCCCTCCTTATCGGGCAAGTCTACTTTTACTACTCGGTCAAATCTGCCCGGTCGCATTAAAGCAGGGTCTAATATGTCAGGCCTATTTGTTGCAGCTATTAACAAAATTTTTATTTCTTCTTCTGTTTTCAAACCATCCATTTCTACCAGCAGTTGGTTTAATGTTTGGTCATATTCCATATGTCCCGCATGACTACCCCTTTTAGAACCAAGCACATCGATTTCATCGATAAAAATAATTGCACTGTTTCTTCCCTCAGACTTGGTAAGAGATTTAGCTTTTTGGAATATTTGCCTTACCCGTTGAGCCCCAACTCCCGCATACATTTCAATAAATTCACTTCCTGATGCTGCCAAAAATGTTGATTTTGTATAATTAGCTGCAGCCTTAGCCAACAAGGTTTTTCCTGTACCTGGTGGACCCGTCAGCAAAATTCCCTTTAGAGGTCTAATTCCTAATTTTGCTACCTCTTCCGCCTTATTAATAAAATCCAAACCTTCCTTTAACTCTTTAATAGCTGAAACCTGACCACCGATGCTGTCGAAATTAATGGTTTTTGATAAATTCGGCTGAAAAGAAGTGCGTCCAAGAGCTTTTTTTGTAACTACAAAGTAAAAAAAAACCATTAAGCCAGCTATTAATAATAAAGGAGTAAGATTATAGCCTAAAAATATTAGAAAAATAATAACTGCTACTCCTCCACCCAAACCTATTTCTTTAATCATTAAGACTCACATCCCTTGAGAACGGTTTTCGTGGTAAGATAGACAGGAGATTAGTATGGTCTAACTCCAGATCTAAATAGATATACCGGTCATCCATATAAAAACTGGCAATAATCTGCTCCTTTTGGGCTAACTCCTCCAGCTGAACCAACATCTCCCGGTACGTTCCCTTATGCATGGCCTCCTGAATAATAAACTGGGCCCGATGATAAAAGTTTAACAACTCCTCAGAAGGATTATCTTCAAGTATTAACTGGTAACCGGAAACACCTGCTTCATTAATCAAGTGATGATAAATAACAGGCAAATTGCTTTTATCTTTTAGTAAAACCTTAATAGTTTTATCCTTCGCATTTAATTCTACATGTTCAACATTTTCATGTGCCTGAATCCTTTCCACCAAAGGATTATCAACTAGTACTTTTCCGTATCCGTAATACAGGGCAAATAATAATATGGATGACACTACCGTCGTTATCAGTATTATTTTTATTCTCAAATCCGTCCACATCTATACAAATCCCCCTCAACCAGCTATGCTCATTTCAAAGAATATTATATCATATAGCATAGCCCTAAATCCCCTTGAAATTTGTACCAAGAACAAAAGCATTTCATGCCATTCGGCCTGACTTTTACAGTTATCACCGCATAAAAGGCAAGGAGAACTGAATAAAACCCTTTAAAAACGCAGGTTTCTGCGTTTTTTTATACAATTTATCTT
>JGI24113J20146_1000370_pt1 | contig 12384 bp, 10 predicted proteins | sample SubbioAug_CSWold_FD_20146 | JGI IMG/M metagenome (IMG submission 20146) | reverse complement strand
GAGGCAGGTTCTCGACGAGGCAGGTCGGCCACTTCCCCGAGAACCCCCGCCGGTACGTGGCGCTGCGCAGAATCGGGTCACACGTCCCGCGCAGGGTCCTCGTGGACGTGCTCGACCGGGGAGCGTGCGACAGTGACAAGCGGCAGCGGCGACAGCTTCGTCCACCTGCACGTGCACACCGAGTACTCGATGCTCGACGGAGCCTCGCGCCTGAACCAGTTGTTCGACAAGGTCGCGCAGGACCAGCAACCGGGCGTGGCCATCACCGACCACGGCGTGCTGTTCGGCCTGGCCGACTTCTACAAGAAGGGCACCGCGGCCGGCGTCAACCCGATCCTGGGCTCCGAGCTGTACCAGGCGATCGGCTCGCGCCATGACCAGCGCCTCGGCGGGTCCGACGGGCGGCAGCGCTACTTCCACCTCACCACGCTGGCCCAGAACGACGTCGGGTACAAGAACCTGGTCAAGCTGTCCACCAGGGCCTATCTCGACGGGTTCTGGTACAAGCCGCGCGTCGACAAGGAACTGCTCGCGCAGCACAGCGACGGCCTGGTCGTGCTCTCGGGCTGCCTCGGCTCCGAGGTCAACCAGGCTCTGCTCGCCGACGACGAGGCCGGCGCCCGGCAGGTATTGAGCGACTTCAAGGACATCTACACCGCCGAACGCTTCTTCGTCGAGCTCCAGGACCACGACATCGAGGAACAGAAACGCACCTGGCCGGTGCTCGAGAAGCTGGCCAAGGAGCTCGGCCTGCGCACCGTCATCACCAATGACTCGCACTACACCGAGGCCGAGGACGCCGAGGCCCACGACGTCCTGCTGTGCATCCAGACCGGATCGAAGATCTCCGACGCGGACCGATTCCGGTTCTCGGGGGATCAGTTCTACGTCAAGACCGCCCGCGAGATGCGGGAGCAGTACCACCAGTACTCCGACGCGCTCGACGCCACGCTCGACATCAACGAGATGTGCGACGCGAAGATCGAGTTCGGCCTCGACCTGTTGCCCAAGTTCCCCTGCCCGCCGGGCATGGACGAGGCCGGGTTCCTGCGCCACAAGGTCTGGGAGGGTGCCAAGGCCCGCTACGGCGACCCGGTTCCCGACGCGGTCGCGCAGCGCATCGAGTACGAACTCGGTGTCATCAACGACATGGGCTTCCCGGCCTACTTCCTCATCGTCGCCGACCTGTGCGAGTACGCCCGCAGCGCGGGCATCCGGGTCGGACCCGGTCGCGGCTCGGCCGGTGGCTCGGTCGTTGCCTACTGCACCGACATCACCCGGGTCGACCCGATCAAGTACGGGCTGATCTTCGAGCGCTTCCTCAACCCGGCCCGCATCTCGATGCCCGACATCGACATCGACTTCGACGACCGCCGTCGCGGCGAGATGATCCGCTATGCCGCATCGCGCTACGGCGATGACCACGTGGCCCAGGTCGTCACCTTCGGCACGATCAAGGCGAAGTCTGCGATCCGTGACGCGGCGCGCGTGCTCGACGAGCCGTTCAGCGTCGGCGACACGCTGTGCAAGATGATGCCCCCACCGGTGCAGGGCAAAGAGGCGCCGCTCAACGAGGCCTACGAGAAGTCCTCCGAGCTGCGCGACGCCCGCAAGGACCCGACCTACCGCAAGGTGCTCGAGACCGCCGAGAAACTCGAGGGGCTGAAGCGCCAGCACGGCATCCACGCCGCCGCGGTGATCATCGGCGCCTCGCCGCTCGACGAGGTCGTGCCGCTGCTCAAGACCGACAACGGCGAGATCGTCACGCAGTACGAGATGGGGGCCGCCGAGGCCATCGGCCTGCTGAAGATGGACTTCCTCGGCATCCGCAACCTCACGGTCATCTCCGACGCCGAACGCCACATCCAGGCCAACCGGGACATGGCCGTCGACCTCGACGATCCCGAACTGCTCGGCGAGATGGACGATCCGACCACCTACGAGATGCTGTCCACGGGACACACCCTCGGGGTGTTCCAACTCGACTCGACGGGCATGCAGGCGCTGGTTCGCAAGCTCAAGCCGACGCGCTTCGACGACATCTCGGCCCTGCTCGCGCTGTATCGCCCCGGCCCGTTGTCGATGGACATGCACCACACCTACGCCGACCGCAAGAACGGCCTGGAATCGGTCGCCTACGACCACCCCGACCTCGAACCGATCCTCGGCGAGAGCTACGGGGTCGTCGTGTACCAAGAGCAGGTCATGAAGATCGCCACCGACCTGGCGGGCTTCACGATGTCGGACGCCGACGGCCTGCGCAAGGCGGTCGGCAAGAAGAATCGCGACCTGATGGAGTCCTTCAAGGACCAGTTCATCAGAGGCGGCGTCGACAAGAGATACGACCGCGGCCTGATGACCTCGCTGTGGGGGCTGATCGAGAAGTTCGCCGAGTACGGGTTCAACAAGTCGCACACGGTCGCCTACGGCGTCATCAGCTACCAGACCGCCTGGCTCAAGGCGCACTACCCGGTCGAGTACATGGCGGCACTGCTGACCAGCGTCAAGAACCACAAGGACAACAAGCCGCTCTACCTCAACGAGTGCCGGCGCATGGGCATCGACGTGCTCCCGCCCGACATCAACACCTCGGGCAGCGACTTCACCCCGCGCGGCGGCGAGATCCTGTTCGGCCTCTCGGCCGTCCGCGGCGTCGGCGAGGGGATCGTCGAGCAGATCGTGCGGGCCCGCACCGAGAAGGGCGTGTTTGCCGACTTCCAGGACTTCTGTGCCAAGGTCGACGGCAGCGTGCTCAACAAGCGCACGCTCGAGAACCTGATCCTCGCCGGCGCCTTCGCCCCGCTCGGCCACACCCGCAAGGGGCTGCTGGCCGTCTACGAGTTGATGGTCGACACCGCGCAGAAGGCCAAGAAGGACGAGGCCGCCGGGTTCATGTCGCTGTTCGGCGACGACGGCGGCGCCGACGCGGTCGACCTCGAGGATGCCCCCGAGATCCCCGACGACGAGTTCGACAAGTCGCAGCTGCTCAAGTTCGAGCGCGAGATGCTCGGCCTGTACGTCTCCGACCACCCGCTGTTCGGTACCGAGCGGGTCCTCGAACGCCACATCGACGCGAGCTGCGCGGACCTGCGCGAGAAGAACGACTCCGACAACGTCACCGTCGGCGGCGTCCTGACGGCGCTCACCAAGAAGTTCACCAAGAAGGGCGACACCTACCTCGTAGCGACCCTCGAGGACCTGACGGGCAGCGTCGAGGTGGTGTTCTGGCCAAACACCTACCGCGCGGCCCACGAGGTGCTCGTCGAGGACGAGGTGCTGGTGGTCACCGGACGGCTCGAGATCCGCGACGAGGCGGTCAAGTTGCAGGCGAACCGGGTCGCCAAGCCCGACCTGTCCGAGGCGCTCGGCTCACCCGTCGTCGTGCGCTTCGCCGCCGAGCAGTGCACCGCCGATGCGATCCGCCGGCTCAAGGACATCCTGGTCCACCACCAGGGCCCGGTCGCGGTGCACCTGCAGGTCGACGAACCCGACGGGGCCAGCCGCACCTTCCGGCTCGGCGACCAGCTACGCGTCGAGCGCCACTCGGGGCTGTTCGGGGAGATCAAGTCCGCCTTCGGACCGGATGCGATCGATGACGACGCCGGTGACAAGACCTTCGGTGGCGACGACCCCGAGCCCCGGTGGCGGCGGGGCCGGGACCGCGAGCCGGCCCTGACCTGACCGCTGCGGTGCACGCGCGGGCGGGCCGTGGTCGCCTGACCTCGTTACCCTCGCGCCCACCGCCTTCGGGCGGGTGCGACACACACGACCCACGGGGCTTCCATGACAACGACGTGGCTGGACAGGACGCCATGGCCCAGCCGTCGTGCCTGGGTGACCGCCGCGTCGGTCCTGCTCGTCGTGCTCCTGGCCGTCGCCGGGGCGATCGGCGTGGCCACCATGGCCTGGGGCGAGCAACTGCGTGACGAGGATCGCCTGCTGCCCGGCACCACGATCGCGACCGTGCCCGTCGGGGGGCAGACCGCCGACGAGGCGACCCTGGCGGTTCGTGACCACCTCGATGGACGGCTCGACCGGGAACTGGTGCTGGCCGACGGGTCACGCACCTGGACCACCACGGCGCGCCAACTCGGTGCGATCGTCGACGTCGAGGCCGCCGTCGCCGCGGCACGTGAACGCACCGACAGGGCCGGCCTCGGCGACCTCGCCCGATTGCGCTGGGCCGGCGGTGGCGACCCCTTTGCCGCCGAGGTCGGGGTGGAGGTGCCAGAGTCCGGGATCGAGGCCTTCGTGGCGGCCGTGGCCAACGAGGTGGACGTGGCGCCCGGGGACGCCACCGCCCGCTGGTCGGGTACCGGTGCCGAGGTGTCACCTGCGACGGTCGGCCGCACGCTCGACCGCGATGCGACCGCAGGCCTGGTCCGCGAACTGCTCGCCGGCTCCGACGACACCGCCGAGCTGCCGATCGTCGAGGTCGAGCCCGCCCTGACCGACGCGCTCATCCACGACGTCGTCACGGCGCTCGAGGACGCCGTCGCCGCAGCGCACGCCCACAGCGTCACCATCGAGGTGGCGGACGGCTCGCACACGATCGCGGCCGGAGAACTGCCCCCGCGAACGAACGCGGCCGGGCTGCTCGACGCCGCCCTCGCCCGCGCGGCACGAACCGGCGAGGTCTCGCTCGGCACGATCGAGGTGAGCTTCGACGACGATGCGGTCGCGGCGATCATCGACGAGCTCGCCACTCCCCACGAGCTGGCCGCCCGAAACGCCGAGATCAGCTTCGCGGACGGTGAGTTCCAGATCGTGCCCGAACGCACCGGGGTGCGGCTCGACCGGCAGGTGGCGACCGCGGCCCTCCACGCGGCCCTCGCCGGTGGCACGGATCACGTCGAACTCGAGTTCGTGACGACGCAACCGACCGTCACAGCCGCCAGCTTCCGTCAGGTGCTGCTGTTGGACCAGTCCGCCCGGCGGGTGCACCTCTACCAGGGTGGGGAACGCACGAGGTCCTGGTCCGTCGCCGTCGGCACCAACAACAGCCCGACGCCCACGGGCACCTTCGTCGTCGGCGCCAAGCGGTTTGAGCCGACCTGGGTCAACCCCGCCCTGGACCGGTGGGGCAAGGACATGCCCGAACGGATCGGACCCGGACCGGACAACCCCCTCGGCCCACGGGCGATCAACTGGAACACCCTGGACGGTCGCGACACGCTGATCCGCTTCCACGGCACGCCCAACGAAGCATCCGTCGGCAGCGCCTCGTCCAACGGGTGCGTGCGCATGTACGGCGACGACGTCATCGAGTTGTACGACCTGGTCGAGACGGGCACGACCATCGTGTCCGTCTCCTGACCGATCCGCCGCCGGTTCCTGCTACCCATGGCACGGGCGCCGCGGGGAGCGGACCGAACTGGTCACCGTCGGCAACACCTGCGTGCCGGGGGCGAGAGGTCATCGAATCCGTGACGGGTAGGCTCGGGGGGTTCCCACCCCGAGGTCCCGCATGGCCCGCCTGACCGTTGTCGACCTGCGTGGCGACCGGTCCGACCCCCGTGACCGGCTGCCGCGGCCCCGCACCGACGTCGCCGCCGCCCGCCAGGGCGTCGAGGCGACGCTGCACGCCGTCCGCGACCGCGGTGACGCCGCGCTGCGCGAGTTGACGGTGCGGTTCGACGGCCACGACCTCGACGACCTCGTGGTCCCGGCCGAGGTGCTGCAGGAGTCGCTCGAGCGGCTCGAGCCGGCCCTGCGTTCGGCGCTGGAGCGCTCGATCGCGCAGGTTCGCTGGTTCCACGAGAAGTGCCGCCCGGCCGACTGGGAGGACCACCTCGACGGCGTCCGCATGGGCGTGTGGCACCGGCCTGTCGCCCGCGCCGGCGTCTACGTCCCCGGCGGCAAGGCCGCCTACCCCTCGACGGTGATCATGACGGTGGTGCCGGCGCAGGTCGCCGGTGTCGACGAGATCGTGCTGTGCACCCCGCCGACGGGTACCGGGTTCGCCCCGCCCGGGTCCGGCGAGCACGACGGCTGGCCGAACCGCACCGTGCTGGCCGCAGCGGCGCTGCTCGGGGTCGACCGGGTCGTGCGGGTCGGGGGTGCCCAGGCCATCGCCGCCATGGCGTACGGCACCGACGCCGTCCCGCACTGCGACATGGTCGTCGGGCCCGGCAACCTCTACGTCGCGCTCGCCAAGCAGCAGTTGTCCGCCGAGGGCCTGATCGGCATCGAGGGATACGCCGGCCCGACCGAGGTCGCCATCGTCGCCGACGCGACCGCCGATGCGCGCAACGTCGCCGCCGACCTGATCGGGCAGGCCGAGCACGACGAATTGGTCGTCTCGCTGCTGATCACCACCGAACCCGACCTCATTGCTCCGGTCGAGGCAGCGCTCGAGGACGAGGTCCCGCGCGCGCGACACGCCGAGCGCATCGAGACGGCGTTGCGCAACCAGGGCACGGTCGTGCTGGTCGACGACATCGAGCAGGCGATCGAGGTCGCCGAGGTCTTCGCGGCCGAGCACCTCGAGGTCCACACCGCCGACGCCGCCAAGGTCGCCGAACGGATCCGCTATGCCGGCACGACCTTCATCGGGCCTTGGACGCCGGTGTCGGTCGGGGACTACGGCGCCGGGCCGAACCACACGCTGCCGACCTCGGGCACGGCGCGGTTCTCGGGCGGGCTGTCGACCGCGTCCTACCTCGTGCCGGTCAACTACGTCGAGTACACCGAGCAGCAGTTGCGTGGCTTCGCCGCTGACGTCGACGCCCTGGCGTACAGCGAGGACCTGCCGGCCCATGCGCGCGCCGTCGACGTCCGTTTCGAGGATCGAACGTGAGCGCGGGGGTGCCGCCGCGCGCTGCGGTCGAACGTTTGCCGGTGCGCGCCGACCTCGCCGACGTCGAGCCGTACGGCGCGCCGCAACTCGACGTGCCGGTCCGGCTCAACACCAACGAGACCGCGGACCTGCCACCGGCCGGCTACCTCGACGAGGTCGCCCGCCGGATCACCGGGCTCGAACTCAACCGCTATCCGGACCGGCCCCACCGCGAACTACGCGCAGCACTGGCCCGTCGCCTCGGCCTGTCAGCCGATCAGGTCTGGGCCGCCAACGGCTCGAACGAGATCCTGCAGCAACTGCTGCAGGCCTACGGCGGTCCGGAGCGGCGCGCCGTCTACGTCCGACCGGGCTACTCGATGTACCCCGAGTTGTGCCGGACCAGCCTGACGCCAGCCGTCGAGGTCGACCTCGACGACGACTTCCAGCTCACCCCTGAGGTGGCGCAGGCCGTCGCGGCGCAGGATCCGGACCTGGTGCTCGTCCCGAGCCCCAACAACCCGGTCGGCACGCCGGTCGGCCATGACGCGATCCGGGTCGTCCACGACACGACCCGGGCGCTCGTGGTCGTCGACGAGGCCTACGTCGAGTTCGGCGCGCCCGAGGCGTCCGTGCTCGACCTCCTCGCTCACCTGCCCCGCCTGGTGATCGTGCGCACCTTCTCCAAGGCGTTCCGGCTGGCCGGCCTGCGGCTGGGCTACCTCGCTGCGGCGACCTGGGTCGTCGATGATGTCGAGAAGGTCCGCCTGCCCTACCACCTTGACGCCGTGAAACAGGTGGCGGGCCTCGTCGCCCTGGAACAGGAGGCCGACTTCCTCGGTCACCGCCAGCAGGTCGCCGACGAACGCGACCGGGTGGCGGCCTCGCTCACGGCGATGGACGGTGTGGAGGTGTGGCCGTCCGCGGCGAACTTCCTGCTGTTCCGCACGGCGGTCGACGACCTGTTCGCGCGTCTGCTCGATCAGGGCGTGCTGGTGCGCGATTTCTCGTCGAAGCCGCGTCTGACCGGCTGTCTGCGTGTCACCATCGGCACGCCGGACGAGAACGACGCCTTCCTCGCCGCGCTGCGCCACGCGCTGGCCTGACCATCCTCGTCCCTTTCCGCAAGGAGCACCCGTGAGCAGCCGTGTCGGTCGCGTCAGTCGCGACACCAAGGAGACCAAGATCCTGGTCGAGGTCGACCTCGACGGTCGTGGCACCGTCGACGTCGCCACGGGGGTGCCGTTCTTCGACCACATGCTCGACCAGTTGGGGCGCCACGGCCGCCTCGACCTGACCGTCGAGGCCGACGGCGACCTGCAGATCGACGAGCACCACACCATCGAGGACGTCGGCATCGCGCTCGGCCAGGCGCTGGCCGAGGCGTGGGGTGACCGCGCGGGGGTCGAGCGGTTCGGCGACTCGCAGGTGCCCATCGACGAGGCGCTCACCCGCGTGGCGGTCGACCTGTCGGGCCGACCGTTCCTGGTGTGGGAGGTCGAGCCGCCGGTGCCGACGATCGGCACGCTCGAGGTGCACCTGCTCAAGCACTTCTTCGAGGCGTTGGTCGCCAACGCCCGGATCACGGTGCACGTCCAAAACGTCTCGGGCGAGAACACCCATCACGTGTTCGAGTCGGTGTTCAAGGCGTTCGCGGTCGCGCTGCGCCGTGCCGTGGCCGTGACCGGCGAGGGCACGGTGCCCTCCACCAAGGGCGTCCTGCAGTGAGTGAAGCACGGCGCCCGACACTTGCGGTGCTGGACTACGACGCGGGCAACGTGCGCTCGGCCAAGCGTGGGTTCGACGCGGCTGGCGCCGACGCCTTCGTCACCGCCGACCCCGCCGCCGCGGCCGAGGCCGACGGCCTGGTCGTGCCGGGGGTCGGTCACTTCGGCTCGTGTGTCGCGTCGCTGCGCCGGTCGGGACTGCACGCGCTGCTCGAGGACTGGATCGCGGCGGAACGTCCGGTGTTCGGCATCTGTGTCGGGATGCAGTTGCTCTACGACGGCTCGGACGAGGGTGACGAACCGGGTCTCGGCCTGCTGGCGGGCCGCGTCGAGCGGTTTCCTGCCGGCGCGGTGGTGCCCCACATGGGCTGGGACGTCCTCCATGCCGCGGACGGCCACGACGGCGACCCGTTGCTGACCGGCGTCGCGGGGGAGCGGGTGTACTACGTCCACTCCTACTACGCCGTGCCCGTCGACGAGGAACCCGTGGTCGGACGCACCGCGTACGGTGGCGTCGACTTCCCGAGCCTGGTCCGCCAGTCGAGCGTGGTCGGCACGCAGTTCCACCCCGAGAAGTCGGGCGAGATCGGGCGACGCCTGCTCGCCAACTGGGTCGCCACGCTCGCGGCCTGACGCCCCTGTACGCGTTCGAGGAGATCGACCAACCGTGCTGACCCTGTATCCGGCCGTCGACATCAAGGACGGCCGCGCCGTCCGCCTCACCCAGGGCCGCGCCGAGGCCGAGACCGTCTACGACGACGACCCGGTCGCGGCCGCGCAGCGCTTCGCCGACGCCGGCACCACGTGGCTGCACGTCGTCGACCTCGATGCGGCCTTCACCGGCGAACCGCGCAACCGCCACCTGATCGAAGCGATCGTCGAGGCGACCGGCTGCCGCGTGCAGGCGTCGGGCGGCGTGCGGACCCTGGCCGACGTCGAGGCATCGCTGGCCTACGGCGCCGACCGGGTCGTGATCGGCACGATGGCCCTGTCGAACCCCGACTTCGTGGCCGAGGTGCTCGACGCCGTCGGCCCGCGGATCGCGGTGGGCCTCGACGCGCGGGGTACGACCCTGCAGGCCCGCGGATGGACCGAGGAGGCCGGCGACCTGTTCGACGCCCTCGAGCGTTTCACCGCGATGGGGGTCCCACGCTTCGTCTACACCGACGTCGCCAAGGACGGGATGCTGCAGGGGCCCAACGTCGACATGTTGACCCGCGTCGCCGACGCGACGGACGCCGAGGTGACCGCGTCCGGAGGGGTCAGCACGCTCGACGACCTGCGTGTGCTGGCCGGCTGCCACCCACGGGTGGACGCCGCCATCGTCGGCAAGGCGCTCTACAGCGGCGCGTTCACGCTCGAGCAGGCGCTGGCCACCGTCGAAGGCGGCTCGGCGTGAGTGTTCCCGCTTCCGCCACACCGGACACCCTGGCGGCCCGGGTGATCCCGTGTCTGGACGTGACCGCCGGTCGCGTGGTGAAGGGGGTCAACTTCGTCGACCTGCGCGACGCCGGCGACCCGGTCGAGCTGGCGCGCTTCTACGACGAGGAGGGCGCGGACGAACTGGTCTTCCTCGACATCACCGCCTCCAGTGACGCGCGCGACATCATGGTCGACGTGGTGCATCGCGTCGCCGAACAGGTTTCGATCCCGTTCGCGGTCGGCGGGGGGATGCGCAGCGTCGAGGACGCGCGCCGGATGCTGCATGCGGGCGCCGACAAGATCGCGTTCAACACAGCGGCCGTCCAGCGTCCCGACCTGCTGACCGAGTGCGCGGCCGCGGTCGGGTCGCAGTCGGTCGTCGCCGCCGTCGACGCCCGCCGGGTCGGGGGGCAACGAGTGAGCGGAGCGAGCGAGACGGGGGACCCGACCCCGAAATGGGAGCTCTACATCCACGGTGGGCGGACGCCGACTGGCGCCGACGCCGTCGCGTGGTGTCGCGAGGTGGCGCGGCGTGGTGCCGGCGAGATCCTGTTGACCTCGATGGACCGTGACGGGACGAAGCAGGGTTTCGACCTCGACCTGCTGCGCGCCGTCACCGATGTCGTCGACGTCCCGGTCATCGCGTCCGGCGGTGCGGGGACCGCCGACCACCTCGCCGACGGCATCCTCCAGGGGCACGCCTCCGCGGTGTTGGCCGCCTCGATCTTCCACTTCGGCGAGCTGCGCATCCGCGACGTCAAGGACCACATGGCGGAGCGCGGCGTCACGGTCCGCCGGGTGCCCTGAGCAGGTCGTCGAGGACCGCGACGAGGTCGTCGGCCGAGCGGGTCGGCACCTGGTTCCGGCCGCAGTCGGGGCAGCGGGTGGCCGGGACGTCGTAGGTCAGCGTGACCGCCACGCGGCCGTCGGCTCCGGTCAGGGTGACCGGCCACACCGTACGGCGCGTCGGCATCGTCAGGGCAGCGCCGCAGGCGCCGCAGAGCTCGCCGCTGCGCAGCCGGCGCGGCCGGGCGACGGCGATGCTGGCGGCGACCTGGTCACGACCGTGCTCTGCGGTCAGGACCGGGCCGCCGTCGTGGCCCTGTGCACAGCGCCATCGGGGAAGTTGCTCGATGCCGCCGGCCACGGTCCCGACCGTCACCTCGCGCCCGGGCGCCGCGGCGGGGGCGAGCGCATCACCGCACGTGGGACAGCGACCGGACGCCGACGACGGGGCCACCCCGCGGGCTGACCGGCCCCTAGCGGAAGCGGTCGAGGATGCCCTGTTCGAGTTGCTGGTCGCAGACCTCGCGGCTGTTCTCCTGCAGGCACTGCTCGTAGTCGGCGGCGGCATCGCCGAAGACGCTGATCCCGATGATGACGACCACGATGGCGACGAGGATCGACAGGATCCCGGTCACCACGCCCGTGATCGCCATCCCGCGACCGCTGGAACGGTTGCGCTTGATGCGCCCGAGCGCGACCAGGCCGAGCACGAGGGCGATGATGCCGCCGAGTCCGCCGAGCACGAACCAGGAGGTCAAGAGCGACAGGATGCCGACGACCAGCGCAGCGACGGCGACGCCGTCGGTACCGCCGGTGTTCTGCGTGTAGGCCGCGTTGGTGTCCCAGGCCGGCTGCTGGGCGTAGGGGTCGCTGCCATGGCCCTGCTGGGGCTGCTGCCACGACGGCTGCTGCGCCGTCGCGTCGGGGCCGGCGCCGCCGGGCTGCTGCCAACTCGGCTGTGACGGCTGCGGGTCCGCCGTGCCCTCCCACGCACCCGACAGTCCGCCGGTGCCGGGGTCGGTGTGCTGGCCGGCGTCGCCGCCGGTGTCACCGGGTGTGGCACCCGACGAGGTGTCCATGGCGACCGTGTCGGTCGCGGAGGCGTCCCCGACCGGTGCGGGCGGTGTGTCGCCCGGGCCGAGGTGGTCGATCTTCGACTCACCGGCGTCGGCGACGTGCTCGGTCCACTTCGTGCCGTCCCACCACCGGTGGTCGTGCTTGCCGGTCGGGTCGTTGTGCCAGGCGGCCGGGCTACTCATGGTTTCTCCTCCGAGACCGCTCAGTCCCACGTCGCGTCGTTCGTCAACGCTAGACGAACCAGGTTCGCCGGCGCAGGAGCCGGGGTGGTCCACTGCCCGAGGGTAGTCTCGATCGGCATGCCGTCGGTCGGGACACCCCGGCTCCACGAACGGGGCGGGGCACGCCGACGGCTGAAGGACACGTTTCATGCAGTCAGACGTCGCAGTCGCGGACCTGCGCTTCGACGAGAGCGGGTTGATCCCCGCCGTCGTCCAGCAGCACGACACCGGCGAGGTGTTGATGGTGGCGTGGATGGACGCCGAAGCGCTGGAGCGCACGCTGGAGTTGGGCCAGACCGTCTTCTACAGCCGTTCCCGCGGCGAGCAGTGGCACAAGGGCGCCACCTCCGGCAACACCCAGCGCGTGGTCGAC
>JGI24113J20146_1000367_pt1 | contig 12420 bp, 7 predicted proteins | sample SubbioAug_CSWold_FD_20146 | JGI IMG/M metagenome (IMG submission 20146) | reverse complement strand
CTGGCGCGCGACCACCTGGGGGTCAAGCCGCTCTACGCCGGACGCGTCGGCGACGTCGTGCTGTTCGGCTCGGAGTTGCGTGCCCTCCGCTGCCACCCCGACTTCGACGCGACGATCGATCGCAACGCCCTGGCCGCCTACCTGCGGCGCGCCTGCGTACCGGCACCCCACACCATCTACACCCACGCCCGCAAGGTCCTGCCCGGGACGATCCTGGAGATCGGTGCCGACGGGAGAGAACGGACCAGCGTCTACTGGAGCCTCGAGCAGGTTGCGCGGGCCGGACTGGCGGCCCGGCACCCGGCCCCCTCCGACCGCGACGCGGTCGACGAGGCCGAGGCGTTGCTGGCCGACGCCGTCGCCAGTCAGATGGTCGCGGACGTTCCCCTGGGTGCGTTCCTCTCCGGAGGCATCGACTCCTCCACCGTCGTCGCCATGATGCAGCGCACCAGTTCGCGGCCGGTTCGGACCTACTCGATCGGATCTCCCGCCGCCGGGTATGACGAGAGCAGCCACGCACGTGCGGTCGCGGAGCACCTCGGCACCGAACACACCGAGTTCCTCGTTACCCCCGACGACGCGCTCAGGATCATCCCTCGCCTACCCTCGATCTACGACGAACCCTTCGCCGACTCCAGCCAGATTCCAACGCACCTGGTGGCGGCCCTGGCGCGTCGCGATGTCACCGTGGCCCTGACCGGTGATGGTGGGGACGAGGTGTTCGGCGGCTACACCCGGCATGTCGTGGCCGCATCCAGGGCGAGCGGTGCGTTGCGGCTGCCGATTGGTCTCCGGCGCGCTGCGAGCGCCACGGTGCTCGCGGTATCGGCGACGACGTGGGACCGGGCGGGACACATCATTCCCTCACGGCGCCGACCTCCCCGCCTGGGCGACCAACTGCACAAGGCCGCGCGGGCGCTGTCCGCGAGCGATCACGATGCCCTCTACTGGCAGCTGACCTCGTGCTGGGACACACCGGAAATCCTTGTTCATGGCGCGTTCGAGCCCACGACCTGGGGTGGCGACGAACCACTCACCTGGCTCGACGACCCGATGGAGCGGATGGTCTTTCGAGATCTGGCCGGCTACCTGCCCGACGACGCACTGACGAAGGTCGACCGTGCCACCATGGCTGCGTCGCTGGAGGCCCGAGTGCCCCTGCTCGACCACCGGCTCGTCGAGTTCGTCTGGCGGTTGCCGCCCAAGTTCAAGGTGCGGGACGGACGCTCGAAGTGGCTGCTCCGCGCAGTGGCCCAGCGAGCGATACCCGGCGCGCTGCTCGACCGGCCGAAACAGGGGTTCGGCGTGCCTCTGGATGAGTGGTTGCGTGGGCCGCTCAGGCCGTGGGCTGAGGACCTCCTGGATTTCTCACGACTGCAGCAACAGGGCTTCCTCGACGCCGAGATCGTTCGCAGTCGCTGGTCTGAGCACCTCGCGGGGCAGCGCCAATGGCAACATCAACTGTGGGCCGTCCTGATGTGGCAGGCCTGGATGGAGCAGCAACTCGCGCCCTCACCGTGATCTGCGCGCGAGGCACTCCAATACGCCGACTGCGACGGTGAGCCGGGCGGGGGTCTCGCCTACGGCGGGGCACGCCGCCAGCGCTCGAGGACGGTCCATCGATCGAGCGCTTCGCCCACACCGCTCGCTCTGGCCATCGAGCGCGGCCTTAACATAGCGTGCGTCCTCGTCTGCGAGAACACCACGCCGCGGCGACGCCCGATGGAGCAAGGTGCGTACTACCTCTACAAGCTGTTCCTGCGCCACTGGTGGACTCGGCCGCAACCGTGGGCATCGCTGCCCCGACGAGGTGCCGATGCACCACTTCGATTCCGAGTGGGAGGGCATCTGGCAGCGGATACCGGCGACCACCAACGCCGCGTTGGCCACCTACGACGTCGACGCCGTGATCCGCTACGGGATGACGCTGCTCCGCGACCCTGACGACATCCCGGCCCGGTACGGCGTCCTTTCGTTTCACCATGGCGACCCAGCAGTTCCGGGGGCGGCCGGCCGGTTACTACGAAGTGCTGACAAACGCCGACCACGTCGGGGCCATCGTGCAGCGACTCAGCAACGTCCTCGACGCGGGGGACGTGCTTGCATACGGCGCCGTCCAGGTCCATCCGCACTCCTATCGCCACACCCTCGATACGGCCTGCTCCGCGAAAAGCGGTGGCGTCTGGCGTGGTCAGCGGACGTGGACCCGACGATCGTTCACGGCGAAGCGGCGCTGCAGATCGAGCAGGAGGTCGTAGCGCCGTCCGGCTACGTTCCTCGCTGATCCGGCAGTACTGCCGGACGGCACCGTGCTGTGCGAGGCGATGGACGCCCGTACGGGTCAGGGCGAGATCCTGCGGCTGGGGCAAGGAGACGCGGCCACCGTCGACCTGTCGCTCCTCGGGCCGGGTCACCTGAGCTATCCACACGTCGTCGCGGACGGAGGCGAGACGTATCTGCTGCCCGAGATGGCACAGGTCGGCCCCCAACGATTGGTCCGATTGGCGTTCGGCACTGGGCAGGCCGTGGCCCATGAACCGCTGCAGGGCCTCGAAGACGCCCACCTGTGGGACCCCACCCTGCTCCAGCACGAAGGTCGATGGTGGCTGTTCGCGGGTTTCCCGGGCTCGGCTACCGATGTCGTCCACCTGTGGTTGGCAGACGACCTGTTCGGGCCGTACCGCCCACACCCCTCGAGTCCGATCGTGTTGGACCCGTCCCGCGCCAGTGATGGCTGGCCCCGTCCAGCGACGGGAGGGCGTCTGTTCCGTCCGGGCCAGGACAACCGTCGCGGGTATGGCGACGGGGTCGTGCTGAGCGAGATCAAGCGGCTCGACCCTGACGGGTACGAGGAGGTACCCACAACGCGGCTCACCGTCCCGGGTCGCCGTGGCCCGCAAACGGTGGTCCAGGTCGGGTCGCGCCTTTTGGTCGACCTCTACACTGAAGCGTGAGCCCCGGGGCTCACGCTTCATCGTGTACGGACCCGGCTGCGGCGATAGGCGCTCGGGGGTGGACCTGACACCTAGCTGTAGTTGCTACGAGCTCACGAAGCGGAGGCCGACCAGCCGGTTGGAACCCAATGACCAGAGGAGTAGAGCCTCCACCGAACCCAGGGTGAATCACTGCTCGAGCCGCGCCGTCGGATCGACAAGGCGTTGTGGGCGGTGATAATGACCGCCTACAACACCGGGACTTGCGCTCGTGCCGTCGGGCCGCTGGTAGCCGACCGTACGCTTCGGATTCGCACCCCTGAGGAGATGCTTTGAGAGCGCTGGTGACGGGAGCTGCCGGGTTCATCGGCAGCCACCTCGTGGATCGACTGCTTTCGGACGGGAACCAGGTGGTCGCGATCGACTGTCTCAGCGACTACTACTCGATGGAAACCAAGCGCGAGAATCTCGCCGGGGTCATGGGATCCCCTGGGTTCAAGTTCTTGGAAGGCGATCTCCAAGAGCTCGAGTTGGAAGCGATCCTGCGGGATGTCGACGTCGTTTTCCATCAGGCGGGCCAACCCGGCGTCCGCCGGTCGTGGGCGGCTGAGTTCGACAGCTATGTGCGAAACAACGTGCTCGCTACACAGCGGCTGCTTGAAGCTGCTCGCGGCAGCTCGATCGAGCGACTCGTCTACGCCTCGAGCTCATCGATCTACGGAGATGCTGCGGGGTACCCGACGGCAGAGACAGCGGTGCCCGCTCCGCGCAGTCCCTACGGGGTGACGAAGCTCGCTGCGGAGCACCTGTGCGCGCTGTACGCCGCGACCTGGGATGTCTCAACCGTTTCGCTCAGGTACTTCACCGTCTACGGCTCCCGCCAGCGGCCGGACATGGCGACCCACCGTCTAATCGAGGCGGCGTTCTCGGGCGACACGTTCTCCGTGTACGGCGACGGCCGCCAGATCCGCGACTTCACGCACGTCCGCGACGTGGTGTCCGCCAACCTGGCAGCAGCGCGCGCGTCGGTGGAGCCGGGAGCAGTGATGAACGTTGCCGGGGGCAGCTCGACCACGCTGCTGGAGCTTGCGTCGCTAGTCGAATCGCTCACCGACCGCGAGCTCAAACTTCGCTTCGAGCCAAGGCAACCAGGTGACGTCCATCGGACGGGCGCAGACACGAGCCGGGCATCAGAGCTCATCCACTGGAAGCCGACTGTCGGACTTTCGGAGGGCGTTGCCGAGCAGGTGGCCTGGCACCAAGCGCGACTCGGTGACCACTAGATCGCTGTCCGCTGACAGCGGGTGTACGGGCCGGCCGGGTGGATCCGACTGCGACTACGCTGTGGCCGTCATTGGAGGAGCACGCCATAGCGTCCAGCACCGACGACTCGAACGCAGCAGTCCCCAAGTCTGTGCGTGTGGTCCACGTCATCACTTCTCTAAATGTCGGAGGCGCCGAGCGGGCCCTGCTCCGCCTGTTGCAGCAGCCGGCCGGTGAATTCGAGTCGGTGGCCGTGATCAATCTCGTAGGCCGAGGGGCGCTCGCTCGCGACGTCGAAGCGGCTGGCGTTCCCGTGTTCGATGTGGGATTGCGTTCGCTGATGGGTGCCCCTGGCGCCGTCCGGAGGATCCATCGCCTGTTGCGGCATCTGCAGCCGGACGTGGTCCACACGTGGATGCACCACGCCGACCTCGTCGGCGGGCTGGCCGCGAGAGCTGCCCGGGTGCCGGCCGTCGCCTGGAACCTCCGCGCGAGCAACCTCCCCTCGGATGGGTACTCGCGATCGACACGTGCGCTCGTACGGGTCAACGCACGGCTGTCGCGCTGGATCCCCGACGTGATCACATGCGTGGCGGAAGCCGCTCGACGCGACCACCAGGCCATCGGCTACGCGGCGAGCAAGATGGTCGTTGTACCCAACGGCGTGCCGTGCCCGGAGATGTCATCGACGGCGCGTGAGGAGCTGCGCCGGGAACTGGGGGTGGAAGCTGGTGTGATCCTCGTTGGCCGCGTCGCGCGCTTCCACCCGATGAAGGACTACCGGACACTGATTCGCGCTGCTGGCATCCTGCGGGAAACCCACCGGGAGGTCGAGTGGCTCCTGTGCGGTCGTGACGTGACTTGGGACAATGCCGAGCTGGCCTCGTGGATCGATCGAGCGGGTGTCGGCGACCGCGTTCACCTCCTCGGGCCACGGACTGACGTGGATCGGATCTACGCCGCTCTGGACCTCGCCTGTTCATCGAGCGCGCACAGTGAAGGCTTTCCCAACGTGGTCGCCGAGGCGATGGCCGCAGGCCTCCCCGTCGTCACCACCGACGTCGGAGACTCCGCCGTGATAGTGGGGGACACGGGTCGCGTCGTCCCCCCTCGCGACCCCGAGTCACTGGCGGCGGCGGTCGCCGATCTCGCGGACGACCCGGCCCTGCGAGCGCGGCTGGGGCGCGCTGCCCGATCGCGGGTGCTCGACGAGTTCGGGCTCGAGCGGATGGTCGAGCGCTACTCCGCCGTCTACGCGAGCATCGTCTGATGTGCGGGATCGCCGGCTCCTGGAATCCGTCCGGCGGGCTGGATCTTTCGAGGGCAGTACGAAGCATGACCGAAGTCCTGAGACATCGAGGACCGGACGCGGAGGGCTACTGGCTCGACAATACGTGTGGCCTCTCACTCGGCCACCGCCGGCTGGCGGTCCAGGACCTGACCGACCAGGGACTCCAGCCGATGGCGTCCCACGACGGCCGCTACGTGCTCGTGTACAACGGCGAGGTGTACAACGCTCCTGAACTGAGGGACCGGCTGCGGGGCCTGAGTGTGGCCTTCACGGGGCACTCCGACACCGAGGTCCTCGTCGAAGCCATCGCCAGCTGGGGTATCCCCGCGACTCTCGACCTACTGAACGGGATGTTTGCGTTCGCCGTGTGGGATCGAGAGAACGACGAGTTGATCCTCGCGCGCGACCGGATGGGAGAGAAGCCGCTGTACTACGGACGCATCGCCGGTGGTGTCGCGTTTGCATCCGAGGTGCGGAGCTTGCATCAGCATCCCGGCTGGGTTGGACGGATAGATCGGGACGCGCTGACCCTGTTCATCCGACACGGCTATGTCCCTGCGCCCTGGTCGATCTACGAGGACGTATGGAAGCTGCCCCCTGGCCACCTGCTCCGAATCGCGGATCCAGTCGGCGCGCTTGAGCCAGAACCGTATTGGTCGCTCGGCGAGCCGCAGCTGGTCGAACCCGCGAGCGACCGCGAGGCGACCGACCACCTCGAAAAACTTTTGCTCTCAAGCGTCCGACAGCGTCTGCTCTCCGACGTGCCCGTCGGGGCCTTCCTCTCGGGGGGTATCGACTCGTCATTGGTGGTCGCGATGATGTCGGCCGCAGCGTCGGGGCCGGTCCGCACATTCACGATGGGCTTCGCCGAGCGCGCCTTCGACGAGTCGTCACAAGCTCGGCAGGTGGCAGGCCACCTGGGGACAGACCACACCGAGGAGATCGTGACGCCGGAGGATGTACGCGGCGTCATCCCCGACATCCCACACGTCTACGACGAGCCCTTCGCGGACTCGTCACAGCTGCCGACCGTGCTTCTCTCGCGACTGGCACGTCGTGACGTCACGGTCGCGCTCACGGGCGACGGCGGAGACGAACTCTTTTCTGGCTACACACGCTACGCCTTGCACGACGAGCTGTGGCGGCGGATCCGGCCGATAAGGCCAGCAGCCCGAGCTCGACTCGCACGAACGATCCGACGCGCCGATCCGGCGACGCTCAACCGCTTGTCGGCCTTGTCGCCGGTGCTACCTCGGCGTTTCCGTACTGACCTGCCCGGCGACAAGCTGCACAAGCTCGCCGACGTACTCGATGCCGGAACGCCGCAGAAATCGTATCTGTCCATGATGTCTTACTGGCAGGAGCCAGGCACGGTCGTGGTTGGGGGGCGTGAACCGCTGACCATCCTCTCGGATCCGCAGCGCTGGCCTCCGCGGGCGGACTTCTCCGAGCAACTTGCGGCACTCGATGCATCGTTCTACCTCCCTGAGGATCTTCTCGTGAAGGTCGATCGGGCGGCGATGTCGGTGAGCCTCGAGACGCGCCTCCCGCTGCTGGATCCGCACGTCATCTCCTATGCTTCGACATTGCCCATGGACTTCAAGGTCCGAGGCGGCACACGCAAGTGGCTGCTACGCCAGGTACTCCGTCGGCACGTCCCCGTGGAGCTCTTCGACCGGCCCAAGATGGGATTCGGCGTACCGTTGGCCGGATGGCTGAGGGGGCCGTTGCGTTCTTGGGCGGATGACATGCTCGATCCCTCGACGCTCGCCGACGATGGCTACTTCGATGCCGAGGTCGTATCGCGCCACTGGCGCGAGCACCGTGATGGCGTTCGCGACTGGAAGTACCGGATCTGGACGGTCCTCATGTTCCAGTCGTGGCTTCACAGGTGACCCATGCAGGTCAACGCGAAAGTCCACTCTGGATCAGGGGCCTCGGAGCGCAAGTAGGTCTTCGTAGCGCCCTCGAAGTGCAGCGGCGACCGGTGGAGCGCGGTGTTCCTCGGCGAACTGGGCGGCGGACGCGACGATATCGATGTTGTGCGGATCGCGGCGTACCGCCTCGTCGTACCAACGCTCGGCCTCGTCCGTGTCACCGAGGGCGAAGGCGAGTTGCCCGGCGAGCAGGGCCGGCTGCGAGTTCCCCGGGTCGCGCTCGGCCGATGCTCGGGCGACGCGCAGAGCGGGCTCGTGCTGGCCGGCCGCAGTGAGGAAGGATGCCTGCAGGTAGTAGTAGAACGAGCGGTATGGTGCCAGTTCGACCGCGCGCTCCAGCGCGGCCGTCGCGGTCGCCACGTCGCCGGCCTGACCTGCGAGAACACCCTCCGTCGCTGCCAGATCGGCCCGCAGGGGCCGGGTGACCCCCCACGTGCCGACAACGAGCAGCGCAGCGGCAGCAGCGACCTGCCAGCCTGGCGGTCGGTAGACGCGCTGCTTACGTGGCCGCTTCTTCGACTCCGGTCGCGGCTCCCGTGCCAGCGACATGACGGCGCCGGCGGCCACGGCGTGCAGGACGACGAGCGCCGCCACGTCGATTGAGACGAGCGACTGCACCTGGTAACCGAGCCACACGGCCCCCCATGCCGCGAGCAGGCGCCGCCGCGGCCCGCGGACTCGGACCAGGCCGCGGACCAGCCCCACGGCCACGATCGCGACGAGCGCGAGATAGGCGACGCCGAGCGGGATCCCGCCGGCAGCGAACATCGCCAGGGGCACGCTGTGCGCCGCCTCCGCGTTCGTCGATCCGAGCAGTGCCCCGTGGGCGGCCGGCCGGTGGGCGAAGAAGTGGATGCCGAAGGTGTCGAGGCCCGTGCCGATGACCGGGTTCTCGCGGATCACGCTGATCGCCGAGCGCCAGATGTCGACGCGACCCGTGAACCCGGCCGCGACACCGGCCGCCAACGGGCTGACGACGAGGGCAGCGACGACGAGTCCGACGCAACCGAGCCCCGCAGCGACTGTCGCGGCCACAGGTAGGCGGCCGGTGCCGTCCCCGCGGCTCGTCTCGCGTCTCGCATAGGCCGCGGCTGCCAGGACGAGCGCCGATCCGACCAGCAGGGAAGCAGGGCCTTGCGCCGAGCGCGTCATGAGCGTCGCGGCCACGCCGCAGACATAGGCCACTCCCCCGGCTGCCCGATGCGCGGCGCGATGGGACGGGTCGATCGCGAACGCAAGGGCGATCGGTACCCCGGCACCGAGGTACCCGGACGCGAAATTGGGCTGGCCGAGCGTGCTCGGAGCGCCGCTGAACTCGAACGCCCACTGGAACGGATCGAGGCCGGCGCCCTGGACGAGCGCGTAGATCGCCACGACGACCACTGTGCCCGTCAGTACCCACCCCAGCTCTCGCAGGAAGACCTCGGTGCTTCGATCGAACACGGTGACGGCGATGACAGCGGCGCCCGCATACAGCAGGAGTCCGGCTGCGTGGGGATGATCACCGAAGAACGCGATGGCGGGTGTCGACGAGGCGACCGTCGCTGCTGCTGCGACCAGGATCAGTGCCGGCCAGACCTGGACGAACGGCACCCGTGCCAAGGCGGCTGCCCGGCCTGGGCGGAACGAACCGATCGCGCCCGCGATCAGCAGGAGGGCCACGAGCTGCACGATCACCGACTTGACCGTCTGGAATGGGTTGGCGGCGCCTCGAAGAAACACCAGTGCCGTGAGTGGTATGGCACCTGCGATAGCCCACCGTTGCACCGTCGCCAGCTTGGTCACACCTGCCCCCTCCCGTCGGCTTGGGCCGGCGAACCCTACTGGGTGACGCCTTGCCGGAACGACCGGAGCCCCGGCCTCCGAAGAGGCCGGGGCTCCGGCACAGTCCCTCAGTTACCAGGACCGTTCAGGTGTTGCCGTTCAGCTGGCCGGAGTACCGGTACCGCCGGTGGTGAACGCCGCGCCCTCAGGAGCTGCGTTCGTACCGTCGGTCACTGCGCCCTGCGCGTTGGTGCCGAGCACGGCGCTTCCGATCTGCGCCGAGGTGGCGTCAGCGATGAAGACACCGGCGTTGTCGACGCGGTTGTACGCCGTGCAACGAACCTGGTCCTCACCAGCCGTGCCTGCCGCTGCGGTCTCCGCGGCAACACGCGTGCAGGTCTCACCCTGCAGGCGGGTCCCGTCGGCGTGGTAGAGGTAGAAGTCCAACGGGTCGACCGACAGGAAGTTGACGGCCTCATCGAAGGTGTAGGTCGCGCGGTAGCCCGAGGGCTGACCGAAGACGTCCGAGCCCTGGTCGAGCGTAACGCTCAGCAGGTTCGGAGCCGTCGTACGACCCGAGACGGTGCCCGGCGTGGTGCCCGTGTTGGCAACACCAAGCTCATCGACACGGTTGGTGACGGCGTTGGTGCCGACGGCCGCATCGTCGAGGACGAAGACGCCGGCAGCCCGACGGTTCGACTCGTTGATGTTGTCGATCGCAGCGAACGTCACCGCGACCTCACGCTGGTTGCTGCTCAACTGCGTGATGGCCGAGCCGGTGGCGATGCTGCCGTCCGAGCGGTAGAACCCGTAGTTACCCGGGGTCGTCGGAAGCGCGATGTTCTGGTCGAAGACGTAGATGACCACGTCCTGCCCAGCCGCCGTCGCTGCCGGCTGGAAGCGAGCGCTCACCAGGTCCGGACCAGCGGACGCCTCGTTCGGAGCCACGGTCGCAGCCTGCGGAGCCTGCTGGACAACCGGGGTGTTGTCGGTGCTGGCCACGGAACCGGCGTCAACGACACCGCGAGCGACCGAAGCGGCCGTGATCGTGGTCGTCGAGCCACCAGGGTTGTCGCAGAGAACCGTGATCGTGGTCGTTCCCTGACCACCGGTGCCAGAACCACCGCTGGCGTTGCCGCCACCGGAGACCGGGAGCGAGCCAGAGGCAGGAGCCTCGCACTCGATGCGGTCCGGGTCCGTACCCGTAACGCCCGTGGCCGAGATCAGAGCGAAGCCCTGGTTCGGCGTGTCGGCGAAGGCCTGCGTGGTCGCAGCCTGGTCGAAGGTGAAGTCAACCGCCGTCAGGGTCGCCGTAGCACCCGGGCGGAAGCCACTGACGCTGACGAGGTCAGGAGCGGTGGTCACACCGGCCTGCCCGATCGGCGTGCCAGTCGAACCGCTCCCGATCGCGGCGTCGCCTTCGGGGTTCCGGTTGCCGTCAACGTCACTCACGGCACCGACTGCAACGGTTGCCAGCGAGAGACCAGCAGCCGCAGCAGGAGTAGCGGGCGTGGTGAAGTGAACGAGGACGGAGCGGTTACCGGACTCGACGACGGGCGCACGAGTGCCGCCGGCGCCTGCGACGTTCGCGTTGTTACCCGTGAACCGGGTGTTGTCGAACGTGTGGATGAAGAAGCTGCCACCCGCCGGAGCCAGAGGACCAGCCGACAGCACGTCGTCGTCGAACGTGTAGCGGACGTAGGTACCGGCCGGCTGGGTGCTGGTTGCGTTGCCGGACGTGACGGTGCTGACGATCTGAGCGCTCACGAGCTCGGGACGAACCGTGACGCCAGCCGGGGTCGGCCCGGTGTGGACCATGACGCCGTTCCACTCACCGGCTTCGTCGGCTGCGCCGGCGGCACCAGTGATGAAGGTCGCCATCTGTGCACGAGTGACGTTCTCACCCGGGCGGTAGGTCTCGTCGTTGAAGCCCGTGACGATCTGCAGTTCCGCGAGCTGGTTGATCTGCAGCTCGTGGGTCGTGCCGTCGTCGTCCTCGAACGCGTCATCCGGGTTCGACGGCAGGTCAACGCCGATGTAGTCGAGGGCGTTGGCGATGAACCGTGCCATCTGGCCACGGGTCACGTTCGCGCCGGGCGAGTAGGTGGTCGCCGTGGTACCGGCAACGACCCCGATGTCCGCGAGGTAGTTGATCGCGTCCTCGTGGGTGGTGCCGTCGTCGTCGGTGAAGCGGTCAGGCGCATTGGTCGGGAACGTGGTGTTCCCGTTCATCGCCTGCGAGATGAAGCGCGCGATGAAGGTGGCCATCTGGCCACGCAGCACCGGCGAGCCGGGCTCGTAGGTGGTCGGCGTGACGCCGGACGTAATCGCGTAAGCGGCCAGACAGTCGATCCGGTCCTTGTGCGTGGCGGTGTCCGCCACGTCCGAGAACTCGTTGTCGGGCGCACCTTCGCAAACGTCCGCTACGTCTGCAACGGCGATACCGGTCGGAACGGTGGCAAGGATCATGGCCCCTGCCGCGCTGCCGACCAGCAGCCGCTTCATGCGAAGCGAGTAGTTCACTGATGCCTCCTCTAGAGGGTCGTGCCGAGACTCACCGTGAGTCTCGGTACGTGGGTCCGACCACAAGGAACGTGGCCGTCCGTAGGGGTGAGCGTAGTCACGTTCTTTCGTGGGTACACCGAAGGTCCACATCCGTCCGTCCGCGCGGAGAGCGCATGCGAAGGGTCTAGTCAGCACAGACCGGCGTGGATCGGCCGTAGAGACGCGAACAACCCCGCCATCGTGGCGGGGCTGCTTCGTACAGGGTGGGGTGTCCGTCAGGGCAGGTCGACGACCTCGTCATCCTCGTCGTCCTCGTCCTCGGTGAGGTCGGACGGCGGCTCGGTGCTGCCGGGCTTCGCAGCGGTCCCGTCGTCCTCGGTCTCGGACTCCGTGGGGGTCGGCGTCGGCGTCGGCGACTCGGACGGGCACGGTGGGACCAGGGCCTCGTCCTCGTCGGCGACCTCGCCGTCCTCGGTCGAGGCGTCGTCGGGGGCCTCGTCGCTCTCGGTCGGTGACGGCGTCGGGCACGGACGCTCGCCGCGCCCACCGAAACCACCGAGACCGTCACGGTCGTCGGTCGGCGCGGTGGACGGCTCGTCGGATGGCGCAGGCTCTGGCTCGGAGGTCGCCGGCGGGTTGGTCGGCGTCGACGGCGCGCTTGTGGTCGGCGCCGACGTGGGCGACGACGGCGCACCGACCTGGCCGGTGTCGGGCGTGGCCGTCTCGG
>JGI24113J20146_1000364_pt1 | contig 12472 bp, 10 predicted proteins | sample SubbioAug_CSWold_FD_20146 | JGI IMG/M metagenome (IMG submission 20146) | reverse complement strand
GGCAGGGGCGTGCCCCCGCCGCTCACCGCGAGCGTCGCCCTGCCCCGCTCCCGGACGGCGTCGCTCAGCCGTGCGGCGATGACCGCCGCGACGCGACGGGCCAGCGCCTCGACGGGAACGATCACGACCTGCACCCCGGTCCCCTGGCCTGCGCGGGTCACGGCCCGCCCGTCCGGGGGTCGTGCCAGACGCCATGGCCCTGCAGCAGGTCAGCGGCGGCGGGCGGACCCCAGCTCCCGGCCGGGTAGGTCTCGACCGGCGGCGGCCGTTCCAGCACCGGTGCGACGATCCGCCACGACTCCTCGACACTGTCGGCACGGGCGAACAGCCGCTGGTCGCCTTCCATCGCGTCGCCGAGCAGCCGGGCATAGGCGTCGTCGCGCACGCCGTCCTGCTGCTCGTCGTAGCGGTAGGCGAGCTCGACCTTGCGGCTGAACAGGTCGTCGCCGGGTTCCTTGATCTGCACGCTCAGACCGAGGCGCTCGTCGGGCTTGACCTGGAAGACGAGGTGGTTCGGGTGAGGGGCCGGCGCGTCCTCCCGCGCGAAGAACAGCCGCGGCGGGCGGACGAACTCGACCATGACCTCCGTGGCGGTCACCGGCAGGTTCTTGCCGGCGCGGATGAAGAAGGGCACCCCGGCCCACCGCCAGGAGTCGATGTGCGCCCGCAGGGCCACGAACGTCTCCGCCTGCGAGTCGGGCGCGACGCCCGCCTCGTCGCGATACCCGGCGACCTGACCTCGAACCACCTGTGCGGGCTCGAGCGGCGGCATGGCCCGCAACACCTTGGACCGTTCGTCGCGCAGCGCGGCTGCGTCACTCGACGACGGGGGCTCCATGGCGACCAGCGTCAACAGTTGCAGCAGGTGATTCTGGACGACGTCGCGCAGGGCCCCGACCTCGTCGTAGAACCCGCCGCGGCCCTCGACGCCGAAGTCCTCGGCCATCGTGATCTGCACGTGGTCGATGTACTGGCGGTTCCACACGGGTTCGAGGAAGACGTTCGCGAACCGTAGGACCAGCAGGTCGAGTACCTCCTCCTTGCCGAGGAAGTGGTCGATGCGGAACACCCGGGACTCGTCGAAGTGGTCCAGCAGGCAACGGTTGAGTCGCTGTGCGGAGGCGAGGTCGCGACCGAAGGGTTTCTCGATCACGACCCGCCCCCGCTCGTGGAGGCCGGCTTCGGCCAGGCCTGCGACGACGGTCTCGAACACGCTCGGTGGGATGGCGAGGTACAGCAGCGGATGATGACGACCCTCGAGCGTCGTCACGAGCCTCTCGTAGGTGGCGCGGGCGCCGTAGTCACCCTGCACGTAGCGCAGCGACCCCACCAGTCGGTCCGCCGCCCGACGCTGGCCGTCGGTGTCCTTCGGCAACATCGAGCCCGCATGCGCGCGCAGCTCGTCGTCGCCCCATGCGGAGCGACCGATGCCGACCACCGTGTCGGGCAGCCGGTCCTGCTCGGCCAACCGTTGCAGTGCCGGGAACAGCTTGCGGCGGGCGAGGTCGCCCGACGCCCCGAACAGCACGATCGCGTCGGAGATCTGCTCGTCGGTCGTCACCGTGCCTCCGTCGCTCGCCGGCCGACACGCAAGCAGCTTGCGACCGGGACGGGAAGCCGACGACCGCTCCGCGGCCGGGTCCGTCCGGCCCCACGATCCTTCGCGGGTCTGCTTGCGTGCACTGCACGGAAGACAGCGAGGCGCACATGACGTCGGACGACCTCGGGCGCGAGGTGGCCTCCGGCGTCGCCTGGCCGGCGTTGGCACTCGAGGGCTGGCGCAACACCAAGGACACATTGCACCGGTACTGCCAGATGGTGGGCAAGGTCCGTCTGGCACTGGCGGCGTTCCTGCCCCACTGGTGGCACGTCACGCTGTACGTGACCGTCGACGGTCTGACCACCGGGCTGATGCCGGTCGCCGACGGGCGGACGCTGGAGGTGCGGCTGGACCTGCGCAACCACGTCGTCCGGATCGCCGACAGCCTCGGGCAGGTCGAGCAGTTCGCATTGCTGCCGCGCTTCGCGTGTGCCGACTTCCACGACGAGTTGTTGGCTGCGCTGGCCAGACTCGGGGTCGTCGTCGACGTGGACATGACCCCCTACGACCTCGACGGCCCCGCCTTCGGCGAGGACTACGACAACGACACCTACGACGGGGACGCCGTCGTCCGGTTCGCCCAGGTCCTGCGCTCGAGCACCGTGGTGCTCGAGGAGTTCGCCGGCCGGTTCAGCGGCAAGCAGAGCCCGGTACACCTGTTCTGGCACAGCTTCGACCTGGCCCACGCACGCTTCTCGGGCCGGCGCGCCCCGGTGAGGGCCGGTGCCGGCACCGTCGAGGCCGAGGCGTACTCCCACGAGGTCATCGCCTTCGGGTTCTGGGCCGGCGACGACCGGGTCCCCTACCCCGCCTACTACTCCTACACCGCCCCGGCGCCGGCCGGGCTGACCGCGCAACCGTTGACCGCGTCCGAGGCGTCATGGAACGAGGCGTCAGGCACGGCGACGCTGCCCTACGACGCCGTCCGCACCGCCACGGACCCGCGCGCAACGCTCCTGCAGTTCTTCGAGGATGCCTACCGTGCCGGGGCACGTGCGGCGGGCTGGGACCTCGACGACCTCGCCACGCGAGCCGCACCCTGACGCGTACCGCCACCACTGCACGATCAGAACGGCACCTGCTGGGTGAGCAGCCCGTGACCCGGTGCGCGACCCGACAGGATGCGGCAGAACTCCACGGCATCGAGGGTGATCTGCTCACCGTCGTCGCCCGCGACGAACCGGCCCCCCGCGGGCCCGGTGAGCTCGAGGACGAAGTGCTGGCCGTGCCGTCGGGCCCACTCGGCGACGACGTCGGCCACGATCCGCCCGTCGTGGTCGGGCGTGAGCACGAGGTCACGACCGGTCGCGCGGGAGATGTCGACCCGGTGCATCCACGGGTCGCGCGTCAGGATCGTGTCGAACAGGTAGCCCAGTCGCCATGTCTCGGGATGGCCATCGACGTTCTCCTTCATCGGCATCGCCTTGAGGATCGCCGGCGCCCCCGCCCGCCACCGGGCGGCTGCGGGCCCCCGCTTCTCGATCGCGGCGATGAGTTCGTCGGTCGTCAAGCCGGCGTTGTCCGCGACCTGCAGCGCGGTCATCGCGTCGATCATGACGCGGCCCTCGGCCTTGGCGGCTCTCGTGGCGGCGAGCACCCGCTTCACCATCGAACGCAACGAGGTGAAGTCGCTCAGCATGCCGACGCAGTGCCCAGCCATCGCACGCACGTCCCACAGGGAGCAGTCGGTCGGTCGTGTCCAGTCCGTGGCGGGGAGGGTGCGCAGCTGTCCCGCGAGCCGCTGGTACTCCGTGGCTGCGAGCAGCTCGGCATCGGCCCGGCTGATCGGCGGGACCGCTTCGATTCGGGTGTCCATCATCGTCTCTGGCCCTCTCGATTGGCCGGGTGCGCCCGCGCCCGGCTGCTGACGTGCGCGACGAACATGTCGACCGCCTCGTCGACCAGGCGGATCCAACGATCCCCTCCCGGGTCGTTCGAGATCTGCTGGTCGGCGAGTCCGGTCCCGATCGCGGTGAACAGGTCGATGTCTCGCGGGTCGTCGATGCCGAGCGATGCGAGGTGCGCCTGGATCGCCGCCAGGCTGTCCACCGAGATGGCGAACGACTCGGCCGATGGCTCGAATTCAGGGATGGGCCGCTGGAACATCAGCTGGTAGCGGACCGGGTCCTGCGTGCAGAACTCGACGAAGTGGCGGCCGATGGTCCGGAGGTCGGTGTGCAGGTCGCCGACCAGTTCCCACGCCGCCTGACCGGCCGCGAACTGGCGGCAGCCCTGGGCGAACATCGCGTCGTAGATGGCGTTCTTGCCGTCGAAGTAGGTGTACAGCGATTGTGGCCGCATCCCGATCTCGGCGGCCAGTTCCCGCAGCGACACCCCCGCGAGGCCCGAGACACCGGCGAGACGCCAGGCCGTGGCGACGATCTCGTCGACCGTCTCCTGATGCCGTTCGGCTCGCCTGTCACGCATCGGTTCTCCTAACATCATTCGGAGCATCCCCTCCGGGCAGGCGACTGTCAAGGGGTCCGATCCAACGAGGAGACCGCGGACAGGCCACGCGCCGCTGCGACCGGGGTCAGGCGGGCAGCATGATCCGGAAGTCGCTGCCGACGGGATCGGCACGCTGGGCCGCGACATCGCCCTGCATCGCGTGGACCAGGGTGCTGACGATGTGCAGGCCGAGTCCACTGCCGGGCACGCTGGTGTCACCGCGGGCGAAGGGCGCGAAGACGTCGACGCCGTCGGGCAGCCCCGGTCCCTCGTCGCGGATCGAGAGCGCAACGCGTCCGGCCGGGGTGGGCTCGGCACACAGGACCACCCGCCCGCCGTCGGGCGAGTACTTGACCGCGTTCTCGACCAGGTGCTCGATGACGATCCGCAGGGCCCGCCGATCCGCGACGGCGCTCAGGCCGTCGGCCACGACGACCTCGAGGTGGTGTCGGGTGGAGAGGCTGCGCAGGCTGCTCGCCAGCTCGTCCAGGAAGGGTCGCAGCTCGATGGTCTGCAGGGCCAGGTCGGAGGCGATGACCTGCCCCGTGGCCTCGTCGAGCAGTTGGGTGATCTCGGCCGCGACCCGTGTCGACTGTTGCAGGATGAGGTCGACGGCGGTGGCGCTCTCCTGCTCGTCGAGGAGGCCGCTGTGCAGGGCGCTCGCCCAGCCCACGATCACGGTCATCGGGGTCTTGAGCTGGTGCTCGGCCATGGCGAGGAACTGTGCCCGCGAGCGCAACCGTTCCTCGGCCTCCACCGCCCGTGCCTCGCTCGCCTGGCGGGCCCGCTCGCGCACGATGACGTCGGAGATGATCCGCGAGAAGACCTGCAGCAGGTCCGCCGTCTGCTGGTCGACCGCCACGGCATCCGCACTGGCACCGCAAAGCGTCCCGTAGATCTGGCCGTCCGGCAGCGTGACGGGCGAACTCACGTAGGTCTGGATGCCGAGATCGGTGGCCGCCAGGCTGTCACCCCAGATCCCGGAGACCGCGTCGGTGAAGGCCTGGCCCGACTCGAGGGCACGGTGGCAGAGGGTGTCGGTCCACTCGACCTCGAGCCGTTCGGGGATCGTGATCGAGCCGCTGTTGAGCGCGAACCGGATGCGCTGCTGGTTGCGCTCCCAGTCGATCGAGGTCAGGTACGTCGAGGACAGCCCGGTCAGTTCCTGGAGCACCTGCAGCAGTGGCCGGGTCACCGACTCGAGGTCGGTGCCGGCGCCGGCCGCGGCCAGGCCGCCGCCGACGGAGTCGACCGGGTGGGACGGGTGGTTGGTCATCGCGTCAACGCTAGCTCGGCTTCGTCTGGACTGTCCGATTCGACCGGTGGGTGTCGAGCCACCGCATGAGGGGAGCTGCGGTCATCCCGTGGACCACCACGGACAGACTGATCGTGAACGCGACCACCGCCCACAGCTCGAGGTCCTCGGACATGTGCTCGCTGGAGAGCGCATAGGTCAGGTAGTAGATCGAGCCGACCCCGCGCACGCCCATCCAGGACGAGACCATGCGCTGGCGTGGGCCGAGTTCGGCCGCGCCCAGCAGCGACACCCAGGCCATGAGCGGTCGGACGAGGAACACCAGCGCCAACCCGACCGCGACCTCGGCCCGGCCGAGCTCGGCCAGCAGACCCGCGCTCATCGCCGCACCGAGCATCAGCAGCAGCACGAGCGTCAACATCGACTCGAGGTACTCGACCAGTTCGTGCAGTTCACGGTGGAAACCGTGGCCACGTTCCACCGAACGCATGGCGACGGCCGCCACGAACACGGCGAGGAAGCCGTACCCCCCCGACGACCTCGGTCAGCCCGTAGACGCCGAAGGTCGCCGCCACACCGAGCATGGCGTTGCCCAGATCGGCCACCCGAAACGACCCGACCTCGCTGCGGAACGCCATGCGCGCCAGCCCGTACCCGGCCAGCCCACCGACGACGACCGCGACCAGCAGTTTGCCCAGCAGCGTCCACAGGACCCACTCGGCGATCCAGTCGCCCATCGGCCCCCGGTCGATGAGGTAGAGGCCGAAGTACACGAACGGGAACGCGAGGGCGTCGTTGAGTCCCGCCTCGGACGTGAGGGTGAACCGGACCGGGTCCTCCGCCGGGTCCTCCTCCGCACCGTCCTGCGGATCCTCGGCGCCGTCCGCGACACGGTCCGCTTCGCTCCGGCCGGCGGTCACCGTGGGCGGGGCGACCTGCACCTCGGAGGCGAGCACGGGGTCGGTCGGCGAGAGCACCGCGCCCAACAGCACGGCGGCAGGCAGCGTGAGCCCGACCGCCCACCACCCGAGCAGCGCGACCGCGCCGATGGTCAACGGCATCGCGATGAGGAGCAGCCGCCACGTCGGCCCCCAGGTCCGCCAGTCGAGTGGCCGGTCGATGGCCAACCCGACGCCCATCAGCGAGATGATCACGCAGGCCTCGGCGAGGTGCGAGGTCGCGGTGGCGTCCAGGATGGGCCCCAACGAGTCCTGTTCCGGCATCAGTGCACCGGCGAGGGCACCGAACCCGAGGACGGCCATGGGGACGGAGAACGCGCGGCCGTGGACGAACTTGGGCAGCACGGTCGCCAACAGCAGGCCGACGCCGACGAGGAGGTAGACGAGGTTCGGGTTCACCGCGCGAATCTAGGCCCAGCCCCGAGCGCGCCCCCGTCACGCTCAGCGCCGTTCGGCCACCCCGTCCGCGCCGGCGAGCAGTTGGGCGAGGTGGACGCTGCGACGACCCGCCAACTGCGCGACCTGGGTGCGGCAACTGAAGCCGTCGGCCAGCACGACCGCCTCGTCCCCCGCGGCGCGAATGGCAGGCAGCAGGGCGGTCTCGGCAATCCGCATCGAGATGTCGTAGCGACCGCGTTCCATGCCGAAGTCGCCCGCCAGGCCGCAGCAGCCGCCGACCACCTCGACGGTCGCGCCGCACGCCGCGAGCAGGGCACGGTCCGCCTGCCAGCCCATGACGGCGTGGTGATGGCAGTGGGGCTGCGCGACGACGGTGACGCCGTCGAGCCGCGGCGGGGTCCAGTCGGGCCGGCGCCCGGCCAGCACCTCGGCCAACGTCCTGGTCGCCCCGGCAACGGTGCGCGCCGCAGGGTCGTCGTGGCCGAGCAGGTCCAGTGCGTCGTGGCGGAGCACCGCGGTGCACGAGGGTTCGAGGCCCACGATCGTCAACGCCCCACCAGCAGTGTCGACCTCGGCGGCCAGCGCATCGACCGTGCGACGCACCATCCGTCGGGCGGTGTCGAGTTGCCCGGTCGAGATCCAGGTCAGCCCGCAGCAGGCGTCCGCGTCGAACAGTCGGACGCGCAGGCCGGCGGACTCGAGGACCTCGACGGCCGCGTGCGCAACCTCGGGCGAGAACCGCTCGGTGAACGTGTCGACCCACAGCAGGATCTCCCCCTCCCCCGGGTCGGTGGGCGCCGGCCGTGCGGCGAACCAGCCGTGCAGGTCCGCGGTCGCGAAGGCGGGCACCGCGCGGCGACGGTCCACGCCCGCGACGGACTTCGCGAGCCGGTCCAGCAACGGAGCCCCCAGCAGGGCGTTCGCCAGCCGCGGCATCCGTCCTGCGAGCCGCGCCCATCGGGGCAGCCAACCGAGCGTGTAATGGGTCCGTGGCCGTCGACGGCGCCGGTAGGTCTGGTGCAGCACCTCGGCCCGGTAGGTCGCCATGTCCACACCGGTCGGACAGTCCGACGCGCAGCCCTTGCAGGCCAGGCACAGATCCAGTGCGTCGTGGACCTCCGGCGCCGCCCAGCCGCCGTCGAGGAGGCGGCCGTCGATCATCTCCTGCAGGACACGGGCCCGTCCACGGGTCGAGTCCTTCTCGTCACCGGTGGCGAGGTACGACGGACACATCACCCGACCCTCGGCCGCGTGGGCGACGGTGCACCTACCCACCCCGGTGCACCGGTGCACCGCGGCGGCGAAGTCGCCGCCGTCGTCGTCGTAGAGCATCGCGAGGCCCGTCGTCAGCCGTGGTCGCGTCGCCACGCGAACCGCTTCGTCGAGTGGGGCGGGGCGGACGAGCACGCCCGGGTTGAGCAGGTCGCCCGGGTCGAACAGGTGCTTGAACGCGGCGAAGAGCCCCAGCATCTGAGGTCCGTACATGATCGGGAGCAGTTCGCTGCGCGCCCGACCGTCACCGTGTTCGCCCGAGAGTGAACCGCCGTGGGCCGTCACGAGCTCGGCCGCCTCGGTCAGGAAGCGGCGGAACACCGCCGTGCCGTCCGCGGCGTCGAACGGAAAGTCGATGCGGACGTGGATGCAGCCGTCACCGAAGTGGCCGTAGGGCACCCCGGCCAGGCCGTGGTCGGCGAGCAACCGTTCGAAGCCGCGTAGGTAGGCACCGAGCCGGGCCGGTGGCACGGCGGCGTCCTCCCAGCCGGCGTGCGAGGGTGCGGCCGCCACGCGGGTCACCAGGCCGGCGCCGTCCTCGCGGATGCGCCACAACGCCCGGGCCTCGGCCGGATCGGTGATCACGCGGTGGTCCAGCGCGTCGGCGTCGGCGACCAGCGGCGCGACCCGGGCTGCGACCTCACCGGTCGACTCGCCGGCCAACTCCACGATCAGCCAGCCGCCCCCGCGCGGCAGGAGAGGCACCGGCCGGTTGCTCGCCCGTACGACCTCGACGATGCGGGCATCCATCCCCTCGATCGCGACGGCACCGTGATCGAGCAGCCCCGGGACGACGTCGGCGGCAGCCGCCATGTCGGGGTAGCCGAGCACGACCAGCGCGGTCGCGGTCGGGACGGGGACCAACCGCAGCGTCGCGGCGGCGGTCAACGCGCACGTCCCCTCGCTGCCGACCAGCGCGCGGGCGAGGTCGCCGCCGTGCTCGGGCAACAGGTGGTGCAGCCCGTAGCCCGAGACCTGGCGGCTGAAGCGGTCGAGTTCCGCACGTACCAGGTCGGCGTGGGCGGTGACGAGGTCCCGCGCGGCCGCCGCCGGACCTGCCGGAGCCCTCGTGACGTCGCCGGCGACGAACCGCTCCCCGGTGCCGGCAACCACGTCCAGGTCGATCACGTTGTCGACGGTGCGGCCATAGCCCAGTGCCCGTGAGCCGCAGGCGTTGTTGCCGACCATGCCGCCGATGGTGCAGCGATCGTGGCTCGACGGGTCCGGTCCGAACCGCAACCCGTACGGTGCCGCGGCCGCCTGGAGGTCGTCGAGCACGACCCCCGGCTCCACGACGGCCCGACGGGCCTCGGGGTCGACCTCGATGATCCGGGCGAGATGGCGCCGTACGTCCAGCACGATGCCCGGCCCGACCGCGTTGCCCGCGATGGACGTCCCCGCCCCGCGGGCCGTGATCGGCACACCGAGCGACCGCGACACCGACACGGCCGCGACGAGGTCGTCCCCATCACGCGGATAGGCGACCACGGCCGGTGGCACGCGGTACAGCGACGCGTCCGAGGAGTACTCGGCACGCCGCCGGGTCGAGGCGTCCGCATCGAGCCCGGCCGCCTGCAACCGCACCGCGACCTCGTCCGGCGATGGTGTCGTTGGGGGGGCGTGGGCCATGCCGTCACGTTAGGGCAGCCGACTACGGTGCCGTGCCCGCGGTCCCATGACTCGTGCAGCGCCGCCAGGAACGCTCGTGCCCCAACGCCTGCCCGTCACCTCCACCGTCGTCCTCGGCGTGGTGACGATCGTGGGGTTCGGGGCCTGGTTCTACGGGTACGGCGTCCTGCTCGACCCGATCAGGACCGACACCGGGTGGTCCGAGGCGGTGTTGTCCTCGACCTACGGGGTGTCGTCGTTGGGCGCCGGGGTGCTCGCCACCGTCGTAGGTCGACTGCTGCAGACGCAGGGGCCCCGCCGCCTGTACGCCGTCGGCGCCGTGCTGGTGCTCGCGGCGTATCTCGTGGCCGCATCGGCCGACAACGCGGCGACCTTCGCCGTTGCCGGCGTGCTGGCCGGCAGCCTCACCGGAGCGCTGGGCTACTACGCGGCGGTGCACACCCTGATCGCGCTGCTCGTGCCGCCGGAGCGACGGGCCGGCGCGATCACGACCAACACCCTGTGGGGCGCGTTCGCCAGCCCGGTCTTCCTGCCGCTGATGGCGTGGGCGGTCACCACGCTCGGGTGGCGGCCGACGTTGCGTCTGGCCGGCGTGACCGTCGCGCTGACGTTCCTCGCGCTCGCCCTGCTCGTGCGCGACCACGCGGCGGCCACGGCGACGGCACCACCCCCACTGCGTGCGGCGCTGGCCGCGGCCGGCCGGGACCGGGTCGTGCTCGCCCTGGCGGCGGCCACCTTCGCCGGCGGGCTGAGCAGTTCGTTGCTCGTGCTCTACCAGGTGCCGGTGATGGTCGCGGCCGGGCTGACGGCCACGACGGCGGCCGGGTTCGCGGGAGCGCGGGGCCTGCTGCAGTTGGCCGGCCGGCTGCCGATGCCCTGGCTGGTCAGGCGGGTCGGGTCACGCACCACGCTGCGCAGTTCGCACGTCCTGCTCGGCGTCTCTTGCCTTTTGCTACCGCTCACCGGCCGGCTACCGGTCGCGGTGCTGTTCGCCGTGGTGGCCGGCGTCGCGCTGGGCGCCATGGTCCCGGTCGAGAGCATCTTCACGACCGAGGCCGTCTCCCTCGACTCGCTCGGCCTGGTACTCGGGTTGGAGACGCTCACGCGCGGGATCGGCGCCGGGATCGGCCCCGTCGTCGGGGGCGCGCTCACCGCGGCCACCGGCAGCCGGACGCCTGCCTTGGGTGTCGCCGCAGGCGTCGCCGTCGTCGGTGCACTGCTCGTCCCGGCCCTGGCCGGAGCTCAGGCCGACGGATCGCGGAAGGCGTCGCGTCGCGACGCCTCGTCGAGCGACCGCCCCAGGTAGGCGGCCGTGCCGGGTCCGAGCAGCTCACGCGCCGCCTCGACCATCGCACCGTACGCAACGAACGTCAGCGCGCCACCGGTCGACACCCGGCGTATCCCGAGATCCGCCAGTTCGGGCACCGACGGCATCCCCGGCACCAGCAGTGCGTTGACGGGTGCGCCGACCTCGAGGCACAACCGAGCGAGGTCCTCGGCGCGGCGGACACGCGGTGCGTAGACCACCGGTGCGCCCGCCTCGTGATAGGCGCGCAGGCGCCGGATCGTGTCGTCCAGATCGTCGATGCCGTAGAGATGGTTCTCGGCCCGGGCCGTCAACGTCACGCCACGTTCGCGCGCGGCGTCGGCGGCCGCGGCCACCCGTTCGACGGCGATCTCGAGCGGATCGATCGCGTCGCTGGCGGGGTCGTAGTCCTCGATGGACACCCCGGCCGCACCGAGATCGGCCAACGCGGCGACCGTGTCCGCGACCCCCTTCGGGTCGGTGGCGAAGCAGCGCTCGGCATCGACGCTGACGGGCACGTCGACGGCATCGACCAGGGCTGCCACGTGCGTGAACAACTCGTCCCGTCGCACCTGCTGATCGGCCCGCCCCAGGGTCGCGGCGTGTCCCGAACTGGTCGTCGCGATCGCCTGGGCGCCGAGCCATGCCAACAACTTCGCCGACCCGGCGTCCCAGGCGTTGGGCATCACGAACAGCCCGGTGTCGTGGAGGCGCGCGAACCGCTCCCGCCGCTGTTCGGCCTCGTGCCTGTCCGTCACTCCAGCGCTCCGACCCGACGACGGACCAGACTACGGTGCGACAGCGCGTGTCCGCCGCCCCCGGGGGAAACGCAGGACGGGGTCGTCATGCGATTCGGACTGGTCGGTACCGGGTACTGGGCTGCGGAGGTGCACGCGTCGGCACTGGCCGAAGCGCGCGACGTCGAGTTCGTCGGGGTCTGGGGCCGCGACCCGGCCAAGACCGCCACCGTGGCCGAGGCGCGGGACGTGCGCGCCTACGACGATGCCGACACGATGTTCGCCGACGTGGACGCGGTCGCGTTCGCGGTGCCTCCGGACGTGCAGGCGGACCTCGCGGTTCGGGCCGCCCGCGCCGGCTGTCACCTGCTGCTCGAGAAGCCGGTCGCGCTCGACCGGGCCGGCGCGGACGCCGTGGCCGACGCCGCGGCGCAGGCCGGCGTGGCATCGATCGTCTTCCTGACCTCCCGGTTCGTGCCCGGGATCGCACGCTGGCTCGAGGACACCGCGGCGACCGGCCAATGGCTCGGCGGGCACGCCACCCTGCTGGCCGCACTCGACACCCCGGGCAATCCCTTCGGCGGTTCGCGGTGGCGCCGCGAACACGGTGCGCTGTGGGACGTCGGTCCGCACATGCTCTCGCTGCTGCTGCCCGTCCTCGGGTCGGTCGAGGAGGTGCGGGCCGCCCGCGGGCCGGGCGACACCGTGCACGTCGTGCTCCGCCACGCCGGCGGCGCCTCCAGCGAGATGACGCTCAGCCTGACGGTGCCCGAGGCGGCCGCGGCCAACCGCGTGGCCTTCTACGGCGAGGCCGGCTGGCGGGAGTTGCCGACCGGTATCTCCTTCGACGCGACCGACGCCCTCGGC
>JGI24113J20146_1000339_pt1 | contig 12950 bp, 10 predicted proteins | sample SubbioAug_CSWold_FD_20146 | JGI IMG/M metagenome (IMG submission 20146) | reverse complement strand
CGCGCGGCCGCGATGCGCACCCGAAAGTGGCTGCCATAGCCGTGCGCGTTGGCCCCGGCGTGGCCGGCGTGGGCGGCGCTCTCGTCGATCACTTCCAGCAGGTGCGGCGCTAAGCTCTGCTGCAAGGTGGCGCGCAGCGCCTCGGCGCTAGGGGGTAGGGGGGGTGGGGTGGGTATCACAGGGTGCCATTATCGCTACACTGGCCGTTTGGCGCTTGCCACTCGAGCGCGGCCGAGTTCATGCAGTAGCGCAGGCCCGTGGGGGCCGGGCCGTCGTCGAACACATGGCCGAGGTGGGCGCCGCATTGGCTGCACAGGGTTTCGGTGCGCACCATGCCGTGGCTGTGGTCGTGGCGCGCGCTCACCGCACCCGCTAGGGCGTGGCTGAAGCTGGGCCAGCCGCAACCGGCGTCGAATTTGGTGCCGCTGTCAAACAAAGGCTGGCCGCAGCAGATGCAGTGGTAGCGGCCTTGGGCCCAGTGCGCTTCGTAGCGGCCGCTGAAAGGGCGCTCGGTGGCGGCTTGCCGGGTCACGGCGTAGGCCAGCGGCTCGGCCGCTTTGGCGGCCAGCAGTTCGCGCCACTGCTCGGGGCTTTTGTGGATGGCAAATTCCATGGTCGGTAACGCAACGGCTAGGGTTTTACAAAAATACACACATCAGGACGAGCAGCTCAGCACGATCTGCGCCGCCCAGTCGGGTGCCGCAGCGGCCAGATCGTCGCAGTCGGGCAGATCGTCGTAGGGCTGTGCCAGCGCGGCTTGCAGGCGCTGCAGGGGCTCGAACTGGCGCTGCTCGGCGGCCTCGATGGCCGCTTGCGCCAGGTGGTTGCGCAGCACCAGGCGCGGGTTGCTGCGTCGCATCAGGGCGCGCGCCTGTACCGGCGTGTGTGCGGCTTCGCTGAGCAGGCGTTCGCGCCAGCGCCGCGCCCAGGCATCGAAGGCATCGGATTGCTGCAGCTGCGCACGCGCTGGCCCCAGGTCGGCCACACGGGCGCTGTGTGCATAGTCGGCCACGCCGTCGCTCAGGCAGCGCCAGAACCAAGTGAAATCGGCGCGCTCGTCGGCCAGCAGGCGCAGCAGGTCGTCGCTCAGCTGGGCGTCGTCGGGGCGCAGCTCGCTCAGGCCCAGCTTGGCGTTCAGGCGCTGCTGCAGCGCGCCGGCAAAGTGGTTTTCGAAAGGCTGCAGGGCCGCGCGCGCCTGCTCCAGACCGTCCAGCAGCGGCAACAGCGCTTGCGCCAAGCAGTACAGGTTCCAGAGCGCGATGCGCGGCTGTTGCGCCCAGGCGTAGCGGCCGCTGTCGTCGGAGTGGTTGCAGATGTGTTGCGGATCAAAGCCGTCCATGAACTGGAACGGGCCGTAGTCGATCGTCAGCCCGAGGATGCTCATGTTGTCGGTGTTCATGACGCCGTGGCAAAAGCCCAGCGCCTGCCATTGCGCCAGCAGCTCGGCGGTGCGCCGCGTCACGGCTGCCAGCAGCGCGGCGCTGCGCTGCGCCGGTTGCGGCCAGGCAGCGCAATCGGGGTAGTGGTGTTCAATCACGAACTCGGTCAGGGCGCGCAGCTCGGCGTGCAGCCCGCGCCGCGAAAAATGCTCAAAATGCCCAAAGCGGATGAAGCTCGGCGCCAGCCGCGTGACCACGGCCGCCGTTTCGATGCGCTCGCGCCGCACGGCCGTGGGCGAGCCGGTGATGCACAGGGCGCGCGTGCTCGGCACGCCCAGCGCGTGCATGGCCTCGCTGCACAGAAACTCCCGGATCGAGCTGCGCAGCACGGCGCGGCCATCGCCCATGCGCGAGTAGGGCGTCAGGCCGCTGCCCTTGAGCTGCACCTCCCACAGCGCCTCGGGCCCGGCGCGCTCGCCCAGCAGCAGCGCCCGGCCATCGCCCAACTGGCCGGCCCACACGCCAAACTGGTGCCCGCTGTACACGCTGGCCAGCGGCGAGGCGCCAGGCGCGAGCGCATTGCCGCTGGCTTGGGCCAGGTGCGCGGCGCTTTGCGGCCAAGTGGCGGGTAAGCCGAAATCGGCCACGGCGGCGGGGCTGCAGCCCACCCAATAGGGGTCGGCCAAGGGCTGCGGCCCGAGCCGGGTGTAAAAGGCCGCGCCCAGCGACTCGAAGCGGCTGCTTTGCAATTCCATGTCGGCATTGTCCGTTGTGCGGCTAGGCCCCGTTGCCGGTGGGGATGAGCCGCGACTAAGATAGCGCCATGACAACCCACCGGAGACGCAAACCATGCTTGGCCTGATGCAAGAGCAACCCCTGCTGATTTCAGACCTGATCGAACACGCGGCGCGACACCACGGCGAGGTCGAAATCGTCTCGCGCCGGGTCGAGGGCGATATTCACCGCAGCACCTACGCCGTGGCAGCGCAGCGTTCGCGCCAGTTGGCGCAAGCCCTCGACGCGCTGGGCCTCGAGCAAGGCGAGCGCGTGGCTTCGCTGGCTTGGAACGGCTACCGCCATTTTGAGCTGTATTTCGGCGTCAGCGGCTCCGGGCGCGTGCTGCACACCATCAACCCGCGCCTGCTGCCGCAGCAGATCGCCTGGATCGTCAACCACGCGCAAGACCAGGTGCTGTGCTTCGACCTCAGCTTTTGGCCCATCGTGCAGGCCATCGCCGCCCAGTGCCCGAGCGTGCGCCTGTGGGTGGCCTTGTGCGACCAGGCCGCGCTGGCCAGCTTGCCCGGGGCCGCACAGGTGCCCGCATTAACCAGCTACGAGAGCTGGATCGAGGCCCACAGCGGCAGCTACGTTTGGCCGCGCTTCGATGAACGCAGCGCCTCGAGCCTGTGCTACACCAGCGGCACCACCGGCAACCCCAAGGGCGTGCTCTACAGCCACCAATCGACCATCCTGCACGCCTACGCCTCGGCTTTGCCCGACGTGATGTGCCTGAGCGCGCGCGACAGCGTGCTGCCGGTGGTGCCCATGTTTCACGTCAACGCCTGGGGCATACCCTATTCGGCATGCGCGGTCGGCTGCAAGCTGGTGCTGCCCGGCCCGGCGCTCGACGGCAAATCGGTCTATGAGCTGCTGTCCAGCGAGGGCGTGACTTTTGCCGCCGGTGTGCCCACGGTGTGGCAGATGCTGCTCACGCACATGGGGCAACACGATCTCAAGCTGCCGCAGCTGCAGCGCACCGTGATCGGCGGCTCGGCCTGCCCGCCGGCCATGATCAGCGCCTTCAGGGAGCGCTACGGCGTCGAGGTGCTGCACGCCTGGGGCATGACCGAACTCAGCCCGCTGGGCACCGTGTGCACGCTCAAAAACCAGCACCTGAGCCTGCCCGAAAGCGAGCAGATGCAGATCCGCCTCAAGCAGGGGCGGGCGATCTTTGGCATCGACATGAAGGTCGTCGATGCCCACGGCCACGAGCTGCCTTGGGACGGGCGCTCGGCGGGCGAACTGCTGGTCAAAGGGCCGTGGGTGGTGCGCGACTATTTCCGTGGCGAAGGCCCGCCGCCGCTGCTCGACGGCTGGTTCCCCACCGGCGACGTGGCCACCATCGACGCCGACGGCTTCATGCAGATCACCGACCGCAGCAAAGACGTGATCAAGTCTGGTGGCGAGTGGATCGGCTCCATCGACGTCGAGAACATCGCCATGGCGCACCCGGCGGTGCTGATGGCCGCTTGCGTGGGCGTGCCACACCCCAAGTGGGACGAGCGCCCGGTGGTGGTGGTGGTCAAAAAGCCCGGGCAGGAGCTGACGCGCGAGCAACTGCTCGACTTCTACGCCGGCAAGATCGCCAAATGGCAAATCCCCGACGACGTTATCTTTCTGGACTCGATCCCGCTGGGCGCCACCGGAAAAATGCAAAAAATGAAGCTAAGGGAGCAGTTACGCAATTACCGCCTACCGGGTTTGTGAGCGGCGGGGGGCACAGTCACCAAAGCGATAGCAGCTAGGGCAATCCCTTAGAGCGTTTGAGCCCATAAGTGGCTAAGCTGCATGGGCGACAACCCCACCAACAGGAGACAAACCCATGAAGCTGACTCGCCGCGAACTCACCGCCGCCGCCTTGCTCACCAGCGCCTTGCCCGCCGTACCGGCGTGGGCGCAGCGCGGCGAAACCGTGCGCATCGCCCTGATCGACCCGCAATCCGGCCTGATGGGGCCGGTGGGGATCAACCAGCTGCGCAGTTTTCAGTTTTTTGCCGAAAAATTCAGCGGCGCTGGCAACCCGGCCGGGGTGCGTTTCGAGATCGAGGGCTTTGACAACAAGCTCAGCGCCTCCGAGACGCTGACTGCCATGCAGGCGGCGATCGGCCGCGGCATCCGCTTCATCTCGCAAGGCAACAGCTCGGGCATCGCCGGGGCCATCATCGAGGCCGTGAACCGCCACAACAGCCGCAACCCGGGCCAAGAAGTGGTGTTTTTGAACCACTCGGCGGTGGACCCGGATCTGACCAACAGCCGCTGCAGTTTCTGGCACTTCCGCTTCGACGCCGACACCTCCATGAAGATGGAGGCGCTCACCACCTTCATCCGCGGCGAACCCACCATCCGGCGCGTGTTCCTGATCAACCAGAACTACGCCCACGGGCATCAGGTGGCGCGCTTTGCCAAAGAGATGCTGGCGCGCAAGCGGCCCGACATCCAGATCGTCGGCGAAGACCTGCACCCGCTGGCGCAGGTGCGCGATTTCGCCCCCTACGTGGCCAAAATCATGGCCTCGGGCGCCGATTCGGTGATCACCGGCAATTGGGGCTCAGACCTCACGCTGCTCATTCGCGCGGCCAACGACGCCGGCTACCGGGGCCGCTTTTTTACCTACTACGCCGGCGTCACCGGCACCCCGACGGCGCTGGGCACCGCCTCCGAAGGCCGCGTGTACCAGATCGCCTACAACCACTACAACATGGGTGGCCAGATGCAGACTTGGATGAACGAGTTCCGCCAGCGTTTCAACGACGATTTTTATACCGGTTCGATCATCCACATCCTGAACGCGCTCGGGGTGGCGATGCAAAACGCGCGCTCGACCAACGCGGTGCGGGTGGCGCACGCGATGTCGGGGCTGCGCTTCAACAGCTTCAGCGGCCCGGTGGAAATGCGCCGCGCCGACCACCAGTTGCAGCAGCCGCTGTTTCTGACGCGCTGGCAGCGCGTCGATGCCCAGCACCCCTACAGCCCCGAGAACACCGGCATGACGCTGGCCTTGGTGCGCCGCTTCGACGCCTACGTGGCCAGCACCCCGACGAGCTGCGCCATGCAACGCCCGGCCGCCCCGGTTTGATCCGGAAAGCGCGCCGATGGAGTTCTTCATCATCTCGTTGCTGAACGGCATCAGCTTTGGGCTGCTGCTGTTCATGCTCAGTTCGGGCCTGACGCTGATCTTCAGCATGATGGGCGTGCTCAACTTCGCCCACGCCAGCTTTTATATGGTCGGGGCCTACATGGGCTTTGCGGTCTCGCAGATCGTGGGCTTTTGGGCCGCGCTGTTGCTGGTGCCGCTGCTGGTGGGGCTGCTCGGGGCCTTGTTCGAGAAGTACAGCCTGCGCAAGGTGCACAAGTATGGGCACGTGCCCGAGTTGATGGTCACGTTCGGCTTGTCGTACATCATCCTCGAGCTGGTGCAGCTGATCTGGGGCCGGATCGCGGTCGAGTTCCGGCCGCCCGAGCTGCTGCAGGGTTCGGCCTTCACGCTGCTCAGCCAGCCCGACGGCAGCCTCGGTTTTGCTTGGGGCCGGGCCGCGCTGGAGCAATGCCAGCCGCTCGGGCCGGCGATCTGTTCGCTGTTTCCGGCCACGCGCGCCTTCATCATGGGGGTGGCGCTGCTGATGCTGGTCTCGCTCTGGTTGCTGATCACGCGCACCCGCGTCGGGCTGGTGATTCAGGCGGCCTTGAAGCACCCCGAAATGGTGGAGGCGCTGGGGCACAACGTGCCGCGCGTGTTCATGCTGGTGTTTGGCGCCGGCACCGGGTTGGCCGGGCTGGCGGGGGTGATGGGGGGCAGCACCTTCGTCACCGAACCGGCGATGGCGCTCACGCTCGGGGCGATCGTGTTCGTGGTGGTGGTGGTGGGCGGGCTGGGCTCGTTGGCGGGGGCCTTTTTGGCTTCGCTGCTGATCGGCGTCATGCAGACCTTTGCGGTGGCGATCGACCAATCGCTGGGCAGCATGTTGCTGGCCATGGGGGTGGCGCTGTCGGCCGAGGCGCAAGCGCACGAGCTCATGCGGTTCACACTGTCCAAGGCGGCCCCGCTGCTGCCCTTTTTGCTGCTGGTGCTGGTGCTGATCTTCCGGCCGCACGGTTTGCTCGGCAACCGCGACCACTGAAAGCCTGCAGCCCATGACCGCCACCAAGTACTATCAATTCCGGCCCATCAACGTCGGGCGCTGGTTCATCTGGTCGCTCTTTGCCTTGGTGCTGCTGTTGGCGCCGCTGGTGTTCGACAGCAGCATTGCCATCAGCATGATGGCGCAGATGGGCATCGCCATCATCGCCTGCCTGTCGTTCAACATGCTGCTGGGGCAGGGCGGCATGCTCAGCTTTGGCCACGCCGTCTATGCCGGGCTGGGCACTTATGTGGCCATGCATGCGCTGCTGCTGCTGGGCGATGCCGGTTTGCCGGTGCCGGCGGTGGCGCTGATCCCGCTCGTCGGCGGCTTGGCCGGGCTGTTTTTCGCCTTGCTGTTTGGCTACGTGACCACCAAAAAAGCCGGCACCGCTTTCGCCATGATCACGCTCGGGGTGGGTGAGCTGATCTTCATCGCCTCAATGGTGTTTTTCATCTTTTTTGGCGGCGAGGCCGGGGTCTCGGCCGACCGCGTGATCGGGGAGCCGTTTTGGGGCATCAGTTTTGGGCCCCTGATCGAGGTCTATTACCTGATCGCGGTGTACACCTTCCTGTGCGTGGCGCTGATGTTTGCCTACACCCGCACGCCGCTGGGGCGCATCATCAACGCGGTGCGCGACAACCCGGAGCGGGTCGAGTTCATCGGCTACGACCCGCAAACCGTGCGCTACCTGGTGTTCATGATCGCCGGCTTCTTTGCCGGCATCGCAGGCGGCATGGCGGCGGTGTTGTTCGAGATCGTCACCTCCGAGGTGGTGGGCCCGATCCGCTCCGGCTCCTACCTGCTGTTTGCCTTTCTGGGCGGCGTGACCTTTTTCTTTGGCCCCATCATCGGCGGCATCCTGATGGTGTTGGCGTTCGTGATGTTCTCCGAAATCACCAAGGCCTGGATGCTCTACCTCGGGCTGATCTTCGTCTTCATGGTGATGTACGCCCCGGGCGGCATCGCCGGGCTGATCATGATGAACCTGCGCCTGGCCATGTTTGGCCGCTTGGGCGAGCTCTGGGCCAGTTACCTCGGGCTCGGGGCCACGGCGCTGGCGCTGCTGGTCAGCCTGGGGGCGCTGATCGAGATGATCTACCACCTGCAACTGGGCACCGCCATGGGTGATGTGGTGCCGTTCCTCGGCATGTCGCTCAACACGCTCGATCTCGATGTCTGGTTCGGGGCCGTGTTCGTGGCGCTCACCAGCTTTGGCCTGTTCGAGCTCTGCAGGCGCAGCTTCAGCCAGCAGTGGGCCGCGATCCAGACCGACATCGAAAAAGAAATCAAACGCCGGGAGACCGCATGAGCAGCGCCGCACCGTATGCGATCGAGCTCAAGGGCGTGTGCAAGCGCTTTGGCAAGAGCGAGATCATCCGTGGCGTCGATCTGGCCGTGGCCGCTGGGGAGCGGGTGGCCATCATCGGCCCCAACGGGGCCGGCAAATCGACCCTGTTCAACCTGATGAGCGGGCGCTTTGGGCCCAGCAGCGGCGAAATCTGGCTCAACGGCCAGCGCATCGACGGCAAACCGGCCTACGCCATCAACCGCATGGGCCTGAGCCGCAACTTCCAGATCACCAACCTGTTCCCCAAGCTGAGCGTGTTCGAAAACCTGCGCTGCGCCGTGCTCTGGAGCCTGGGCTACCGCTACACCTTCCTCAAGTTTCTGGCCGACCTCGAAGACGTGATCGAGCGCGTCGATGCGCTGCTGCACCTCATGCGGCTGGAGAAAAAACGCGACACCTTGGCCATGAACCTGAGCTACGCCGAGCAGCGCGCGCTCGAGATCGGCGTCACCATCGCCGGGGGCGCCGGCGTGGTCTTGCTCGACGAGCCCACGGCGGGCATGAGCAAAAGCGAGACCAAGCGCTTCATCGACCTGATCCGCGAAGTCACGGAGGGCAAGACCCTGCTCACGGTCGAGCACGACATGGGCGTGGTGTTTGGCCTCGCCGACAAGATCGCGGTGCTGGTCTATGGCGAGCTGATCGCCTTCGACACCCCCGAGGCGGTGCGCGCCAACCCGCGGGTGCAAGAGGCCTACCTGGGCTCGGTGCTGGCCGCCGCGCACTAAAAAGGCGCAGAGAGCAAACATGCTGGAAATCGACAACCTACACGCCTTTTACGGCAAAAGCCACATCCTGCACGGGGTGCAGTTCAAGGTTGCGCCGGGTGAAATCGTGGCCCTGCTGGGGCGCAACGGCTCCGGGCGCTCGACCACGGCCAAGGCCATCATGGGGCTGGTCGATACCGAGGGCAGCATCGTCTGGAAGGGCCAGCGCATCGGCGGGCGCAAGCCCTACGAGGTGGCGCACCTAGGCATCGGCTACGTGCCCGAGAGCCGCGACATTTTCCCCAAGCTCACGGTGCAGCAAAACCTGCTGTTGGGCGTCAAAAGCGGCCGCAGCAAAAACAGCTGGAGCTTCGACGACATGTACGCCATGTTCCCGCGCCTCAAAGAGCGCGAGCACACCGAGGCCGGGGTGCTGTCGGGCGGCGAGCAGCAGATGCTGACCCTGTGCCGCACCCTCATGGGCGACCCGGAGCTGATCATCATCGACGAGCCCACCGAAGGCCTGGCGCCCAAGATCGTCGAGCAGGTGGCGGCGTTTCTGCAAACCCTCAAGGCCCGGCGCGTGTCGGTGCTGCTGATCGAGCAAAAGCTGACCATCGCCTTGCAGATATCGGATCGCGCGCTGGTCATGGGCCACGGCAGCATCGTGTTCGACGACACCCCGGCCGCCCTGCAAGAGAACCGCTACATCCGCCGCGAGTGGCTCGAGGTCTAGCCGCTGCAGCTGACAAACCGGCGACAGCCGCCACTGGGCGCCGCCCCCACGCCTTTGTAAAATTACCAGCGAGCGAACGGTCGTGCTTTTTTGCCGCCCGTTGCTGCCTTGCCCCCCCCCCACAGGAGACCGCATGACCGCGCATTACCAAACCCACGGCGCAGTGGCCGTGATCACGCTCGACAACCCGCCCATGAACGGCATGGGGCTGGCCACGCGCCGCGCCGCGGTGCAGGCGCTGCAGCGGGCGCAGGACGACCCGGCGGTGCAGGCCATCGTGCTCGCCGGGGCCGGCAAGCTGTTTTCCAGCGGCGCCGACATCAAAGAGTTCGGCTCCCCCAAAGCCTACCAAGAGCCCAATCTGCACGGCCTGATCCGCGCCTGCGAGTCCTCGCCCAAGCCGGTGCTGGCGGCCCTGCACGGCATCTGCATGGGCGGCGGGCTGGAGCTGGCGCTGGGTTGCCACTACCGCATCGCCGCCCCGGGCACGCGCATGGCGCTGCCCGAAGTCAAGCTGGGCCTGATTCCCGGCGCCGGCGGCACCCAGCGCCTGCCGCGTGCTCTGGGCGTAGAGCCGGCGTTGAACCTGATCGTCAGCGGTGAACCGGTGGCCAGCGAGCTGCTGGCCCAGTTGCCGGGGCAAAAGCTGTTCGACCGCATCGCCGCCTCGAACGACACGCTGCTCGACGAAGCGCTGGCGCTGGCGCGCGAGGTGGCGCAGCGCCACGCCGACGGCACGCCGCTGCCACGGGTGCGCGATCTGCCGTGCCAGCATCCGCAGGGCGCGGCCTATTTCCAGTTTGCGCGCAACATGGCCAAGGGCATGGCGCCGTGCTACCCGGCCCCGCTCAAGTGCATCGACGCCGTGGAGTTGGCCACGCTCAAGCCCTTCGAAGACGGGTTGACGCTGGAGCGCGAAATGTTCGTCAACCTCATGCACACGCCCGAGAGCATGGCGCTGCGCCACGTGTTCGCGGCCGAGCGCGCCGCCAGCAAAATCGCCGACGTGCCCGCCGACACCCCGACGCGCCCCATCCGCTCGGTGGCCGTCATCGGGGCCGGCACCATGGGCGGCGGCATCGCCATGAACTTCCTCAACGCCGGCATCCCGGTGGTGTTGCTCGAGCAGCAGCAGGCCGCGCTCGATCGCGGGCTGGCCACCATCCACAAAAACTACCAGGCCCAAGTCACCAAGGGCAAACTCAAGCAGGACAAACTCGACCAGCGCTTGGCTTTGCTGCGCAGCACCCTGAGCTACGCCGACTTGGCCGACGCCGATCTGGTGATCGAAGCCGTGTTCGAGGACATGGGCGTCAAGGAGCAAGTGTTCAAACAGCTCGATGCGGTCATGAAGCCCGGCGCCATTTTGGCCTCCAACACCTCGACGCTGGACCTCAACCGCATCGCCGGCTTCACCCGGCGCCCGCAGGACGTGGTCGGGTTGCACTTTTTTAGCCCCGCCAACGTGATGAAGCTGCTCGAAGTGGTGCGCGGCGCGCAAACCGCCCACGACGTGCTGGCCACCGTCATGGCGCTGGGCAAGACGATCAAAAAAACCTGCGTGGTCTCGGGCGTGTGCGACGGCTTCATCGGCAACCGCATGCTCGAGCAATACGTGCGCCAAGCCGGCTTCCTGCTCGACGAGGGCTGCACGCCGCAGCAGGTCGATCGGGCCCTAGAGCAGTTCGGATTTGCCATGGGGCCGTTTCGCGTCGGCGATCTGGCCGGCAACGACATCGGCTGGGCCATCCGCAAGCGCCGCTACGTGGAAAAGCCCGAGGTGCGCTACAGCAAAACCGCCGATTTGCTGTGCGAACTCGGGCGTTTTGGCCAAAAAACCGGCGCCGGCTGGTACGACTACGCCCCGGGCAAGCGCGACCCCATCCCCAGCCCGCTGGTGCAGCAACTGCTCGCCCAGCATTGCCAGAGCCTGGGGCGCAGGCCGCGCGCCATCGACGACGAAGAAATCGTGCAGCGCATGGTGTTTGCGCTGGTCAACGAAGGCGCGCACCTGCTGCAAGAGGGCATCGCCGCCAAGGCCGGCGACATCGACATGGTGTACCTCACCGGCTACGGCTTCCCGGTCTGGCGCGGCGGCCCGATGCACTACGCCGACCAGTACGGCCTGTGCAACGTGGTGCAAGCCATGCGCCGCTTTGCCCGCAACCCCTACGACGACAGCGCCTTTTGGCAGCCCGCCCCGTTGATCGAGCGCCTGCTCGCCGAAGGCCGCACGTTCACCGGCTAAATCACCGGTCAATTCACCGGCAAATCAACGGTCGAAAGCCGCAACCAAATCTGGAGCATCAGCCCATGAGCCACGCCCTCATCGTATCCACCGCACGCACCCCGCTGGCCAAAAGCTGGAAAGGGTCTTTCAACCTCACCCATGGGGCCACGCTGGGCGGCCATGCGGTGCGCCATGCCATTGCCCGCGCCGGCATCGACCCGGCCGCGGTCGAAGACGTGATCATGGGCTGTGCCAACCCCGAAGGGGCCACCGGCATGAACATCGCGCGCCAGATCGCGCTCGCCGCCGGTTGCCCGGTGAGCACCTCCGGCCTCACGGTGAACCGCTTTTGCTCCTCGGGCCTGCAAACCATCGCGCTGGCGGCGCAGCGCATCATCGCCGGCGAGGGCGAGGTCTATGTCGCCGGGGGCGTCGAGAGCATTTCGTGCGTGCAGCAGGAAATGAACCAGCACATGCTGATCGACCCGGCGCTCAAGCAGGCCAAACCGGCGATCTACTGGAGCATGCTGCAAACCGCCGAACAGGTGGCGCAGCGCTACGGCATCGGGCGCGAGGCGATGGACGAATACGGTGCCGCCAGCCAGCAAAAAGCCTGCGCCGCACAGGCCGCAGGGCGTTTTGCCGACGAGATCGCGCCCATCGAGGTGCGCGCCGGCGTGGCCGACAAAACCCTGGGCCTGATCACGCGCACCGTCAGCGTGAGCCAGGACGAAGGCCTGCGCGCTGGCACCACGCGCGAGGGCATCAGCGGCATCAAGTCGGCGCTGCCCGGCGGCTTGGTGGCTGCGGGCAATGCCAGCCAGTTCAGCGACGGCGCCGGCGCCTGCGTGCTGATGCACGAAAGCCTGGTGCAAAAACAGGGTTTGCAGCCGCTGGGCCGCTTCCTTGGCTTTGCCGTGGCCGGGTGCGAGCCCGACGAAATGGGCATCGGCCCGGTGTTTGCCGTGCCCAAGGTGCTGGCCAAATTGGGCCTCAAGGTCGATGACATCGACCTGTGGGAGCTCAACGAAGCCTTTGCCGTGCAGGTGCTTTACTGCCGCGACCGGCTCGGCATCCCCGACGAGCGGCTCAACGTCAACGGCGGCGCGATCGCGCTCGGCCACCCCTACGGCGTCTCGGGCCAGCGGCTGACCGGCCACGCGCTGATCGAGGGCAAGCGGCGCGGCGCCAAACGGGTGTGCGTCACCATGTGCATCGGCGGCGGCATGGGCGCGGCTGGGGTGTTCGAGGTGCTGTAAGCGCCGAATCTGCAACCCCATCCCGGAACCGCAGCCGATCGGGCCTGATCTCAACCTTAACCCACAGCATTTTTACGGTTTAGCGCTTTCGCTTGCCGCCATGCGGCAAAATCGGGGCTCGGCTTGGTTCAGCTGGTTTAGGGTCGGATCGGTTCGGTTCTATGGCATCGAAAGGATTGGGTATGAGCATCAGCGAAGCATCTCGCGGTTTGTCCGCACTGCAACAAATTCGGGTCGTCACCGAACACCCGATGTCCCCGGTGGTCAAGCGCAGCCCGCAGGGCTTGCCGCCCTTGGGGCCGTCGGCATCGCCACCCAGCCAAGGGTCGGCCAGCGGCCACTACCGCGCCTACAAACCCCGGCCCTTCACGCGCGAAGAGCGCGACAAGG
>JGI24113J20146_1000334_pt1 | contig 13089 bp, 14 predicted proteins | sample SubbioAug_CSWold_FD_20146 | JGI IMG/M metagenome (IMG submission 20146) | reverse complement strand
CTCGACAAGGCGATCCAGACCCACGGCGGCGCCGGCTTCTCCAACGACACGCCGCTGGCGATGATGTGGGCCCACGCCCGCACCCTGCGGATGGCGGACGGGCCGGACGAGGTCCACGAGATGGCCCTGGCCCGGCGCGAACTGAAGCGCTACCTGCCGCCCGAGTGACGAAGGAACGGGCTGCGTCGGGCAGGTAGGCGAACGTGTGTGGCCTGGTCGGCGTCGATGAACGCCTCGGGCGCCTTGCCGTGTCTGGTGCGTTCAGCCGATGTGTGTCAGTACCGTGTCGGTGAACTCGCGGGTGCCGATGGGTCGGGCGCCGTCGACGCGTGCGGCGAGGTCTGCGGTGACGGCGCCAGCGGCAATAGTGGCTTCGACCGCGGTCTCGATGTGATCGGCGGCATCGGTCCAGCCGATACGTCGCAGCAGCATTTCGGCCGAGAAGAGCATTGCGGTCGGGTTGGCGAGGTCACGGCCGACGATGTCGGGCGCGGTGCCGTGGACAGCTTCGTAGAGGGCGCGGCCGAGTTCGTCGTTGAGGTTGGCGCCGGGCGAGACGCCGATGCCGCCGATCTGGGCGGCCAGGGCATCGGACAGGTAGTCGCCGTTGAGGTTGGTGGTTGCGATGACCTGGTGGCGTTCGGGGGACAGAAGGATGTCTTGGAACATCGCGTCCGCGATGCGGTCTTGGACCAGGATCCGGTCTCCGGGGTCGCCGTCGCAGTCGTCGAAGAGAACAGCGTGGTCGGCGAACTCGTCACGTACGACCTGATAGCCCCAGTCGCGGAAGGCACCTTCGGTGTACTTCATGATGTTGCCCTTGTGCACCAGGGTGACGCGTTGCCGCTTACGGTCGACGGCGTAGCGCATGGCGGCGCGGACAAGACGTGTGGAGGCGGTCCGGCTGATCGGTTTGAGTCCGATCCCGGTGTCGTCGGTCAGTTCCCACCCGCAGGTTGCCTTGAGCAATCCGCGTAGCAGGCGGGCCTCCTCGCTGTCGGCGGCCACTTCGTAACCGGCATACACGTCTTCGGTGTTCTCGCGGAAGATGACCGCGGAGACCAGTTCGGGCTGGCGTAGGGGACTGGGGAGGCCGGGGAACCATCGCACCGGTCGGACGTTCGCGTACAGGTCGAGTTCGCGGCGTAGCTGCACGTTGAGCGATCGGATCCCACCGGCCACCGGGGTGGTAAGAGGCCCCTTGATGGCGATGAGATGGGCCGTCAGGCTCGTGAGGGTCTCGTCGGGCAGCCAGCTGCCGGTTTCGTCGTAGGCGCGTTGGCCGGCCAGCACTTCGCTCCAGTGGATGGTCCGGCGACCGCGGTAGATGGTCCACAGGGCGGCATCGACGACCTGGCGGGTAGCGGCCCACACCTCGGGTCCGATGCCATCTCCTTGGATGAAGGGGATGATCGGGTCGTCGGGGACCTGGAGGCCGGCCTGCGCGAATGTGATCGGGTGGGGCATGAAAGGACTCTCCGGGTGTACGTGGGATGGTTGTGGTAGCCGAGTCGGTCGGTCAGGTCACCGCTTTGGGGGGGACGGGCTTGCCGGCCTCGACGGCTGGTGGGGCTGCGCTGTGCTCGGCTGGCCGTGTGGGGTGGGTGTGGTCGTGATTGGCCAGGTGTTGGCGGGCGTGGGCTATGGCCTGGCTGGTGTCGTCGAACAGATGGTCGCCCTGGCGGGTCACCTCGTCGAGGATGCCGGTGCGTTCGAGGACGCTTCGGGGTTGGTCCTGCACGCCCGACATCATGACCACGATGCCACGGCGGGTGAGCCGGCCGACCAGCGCACGCAGGGCTGCGGCGCCGGTGACGTCCATCGCCGGGACACGTCGCATCCGCACGATGACGATGCGGATGTGGTGGTCGATACGGAGCAGTCTTCGAAGAACCGGTCGGCCGCGCCGAAGAAGACGGGTCCCTCGATGCGGTAGACGACCAGGTCGTCGCTACGGACCGCCAGTTCACCGCCTGCTGCCCGGTTTTCGTGTGTGTGGTTCGTCACCGAGGGCGGTCGGATCGATCTGGAACAGCCGAGACATGCGGGTGACGAACAGTGCGCCGGCCACGACCAGGCCGACCTCGATGGCCAGGATCAGGTCGAATGCCACGGTGACGCCGAGGGTGAGCATCATCGTGGTGGCGTCGGACTTGGTGGCGCGCACGATCTCGCGGAACTCGCCGACCTCGATCATGCGTGCGGCCACCACCATGAGGATCGCGGCCAGCGCCACCAGCGGGATGCGCGCGGCCAGCGGCGCGAGGGCGACCATGATCGCCGCCAGGATCAGCCCGTGGATGATGGCCGGCCCGATGACCCGTCCCGTGTACGAACTCAAAGCCGGGTTGTTCAAGACGCTCGGACACCCCGTCCGCATCCGCATCCTCGAGGTGCTGCGTGCCGGCGAGTCCAACGTGGCCGACATCGCCGGCCACGTCGGCGTCAGCGGTTCCACGCTCTCACAGCACCTGGCCACACTGCGCCGCTCCGGTGTGGTCGAATCCCGTCGCGATGGCTCACTGGTGATCTACCGGGTCGTCGATCCAAGGGTCTTTCAGCTACTCGAGGTCGGACGGCAGATCTTGAGCACCACGCTGGAGGGCAGCCAGGAAGTCCTCGCCGATCTTGGCCGGATGAGCTACGACGCCTAGCGCCTCCCGAGCCGTCGCGCCGATCGGCCGATGACGAGCCAGGAACATCGCACCTCGTGTGTCGCCCGATCGTCCGGTGGCGCCACGGCGTCATGCACGCCTCCGGCGCGCACTCGAGCCACACCAGCGCAGAGGCCGGTTCGGTCGACGGAGACCGTCACGGTCGGCTCAGACCGTCACCGGTGACGGCGTGGCTCGACCGAGCACGGTAGAGCCGACCGGCTGACGAACTTCAGGCGACGATCAGGGTGGTTGCGGCCAGGGCGAGGGTGACGCCGGCGGCCTGTTGGCGCGTCAGCCGTTCGTGGAGCAGTTGCCGGGCGAGGACGACCACGACGACCGGGTAGAGCGAGCTGAGCAGCGACGCGAGCGAGAGCAGCCCGGCCCGCGTGGCCAGCAGGAACAGCACGTTGGCGAGCTGGTCCATGACGCCGCTACCCAGGGCCAGGCGCAGTCCCGACCCCTCGGGCCACGGCCGGCGTGCCCGGCTCAACACCGCCAGCAGCAGCGAGGTGCCCGCCAACCGGGCCCCGATGAGCGGCCACAGCCCGGAATCGGCCGGCGTGCGGTCGAGCAGCACCAGGAACAGCCCGAACGCCACGCCCGCCCCCGCCGCCATCAGCGGGCCGCGCGACGCGGCTGCGGTCAGCGACGTGCCCGGGCGGTAGGCGACGAGCACGACGGCCACGAGGCCGGCCAGAACGCCGGCGACATCGCGCGACTGCAGCGACTCCCCGGCCAGCAGCACGCCCCAGGCGACGGGGACGCCGGCCCCGACCAGCGCGGCCGTCGGCGAGATCAGGCCCATGGGGCCCAGGGCCATGCACCGCAGGTAGAGCACCAGGCCGAGGCTGCCCAGCAGCCCTGCGGCGGCCCCGAGCCCCAGTGCCTCGACACTCGGGGTACCGCCGACCAGCACGACCGCCGGCACCAGGACCGCCAGCCCGGCCAACTGCCCGACCAGCGTCACGGTCAGTGCGGACGCGCGGCGCGCGGCGAGCCCGCCGGCGAAGTCGGACACGCCGAAGCTCAGGGCGGAACCGAGCGCGAGGAGTGCACCCACGGTGTGTCCTTCGCGAATCCGCTGGGGAGGCAGGGAGGCAAGGCCGAGGGCCGCCACGGGCCGCGGAACGTAGCGGGCCCGCCAGGAGTTCCGTGTTCGATGACCCGGCGGTCATTGGCCGTCACCGCCCCGGTGCCGTAGCGTGATCGCGAACCTGGGAGGGTCCCGGTGACGGTGGGGAGCAGCGGGTGTCCATGCAGCTCGGGGGAGCGTGGCCGGGGACGGCTGCCGCCGTGCAGGTCCTGGTACTCCTCGGTGCCGGACTGCTGGTGCCCGCCGGTGTCGCCAAACTGCGCAGGCCCGCCGACGCCGCCGACGCACTCGGGTGGCGGTCCGCCCGCGCCCACCTCGCCGTCCGCACGATCGGGCTCGGCGAGCTCGCGCTGGCGGTCGCGGTCGTCGCCGTCGGCGGCCGCGTCGCTGCGGCGGCCCTCGCCAGCGTCTATCTGGCCTTTGCCGGGGTCGCGCTGCGCCAGCGCGGTCGTGGCGCGTCGTGCGGCTGCTTCGGCCAGGCCGAGGCCCCTGCCGGGCTACTGCACGTCGCCGTGAACGTCGTCATCGCGGCGGCCGCCGCCGTCGCGTCGCTGGGCTCGGTCCCGGTCGCGGTCGGCACCCACCTCCATGACCTCGGCACCGGCACCGGACTGCTGGCCGCCCTCGTGATCGTGGTCGCCGTCGCCACCGTCCAGCAACTGCTCACCGGCCTGCCGGAACTGCGGGCGGCCACCCGCCGCGTGACCCTGCCCGCCCCTCGCACCGCGCCGTCCGGCCCAGGAGGTGTCCGATGACCGTGGTCGTCGTCGCACTCTGCATCGTCGTCGTCGCGCAACTCGTGCTCGTCGTCGGGCTGCTGCGCAGCCACGCCGAGATCCTGCGCCGCCTGCACGAACTCGGCGCCGGCATCGACCCCGAACAGCCCGATGCAGCGCCCGCACGTCCCGACGGGGTCGACGCCTTCGCGACCGCACCGGCGGCACCGGTCGACGGTCGCAATGCCGCCGACGTCGTCGGCGTGAGCCCGAGCGGCGAGGTGCTCGCCCTACGGGTGCGCGAGGTACGCCACGACACCGTGCTGGTGTTCCTGTCGTCGTCGTGCTCGGGCTGCAAGCCGTACTGGCCGGCCCTCGAGGCCCCCGACGTGCCCGGGGACACCCGGGTGGTCATCGTCACCCGCGCTGCACCCGACGAGGACGCCGACGCGATCGCCCGCCTCGCGCCGCCCGGTGCGACCGTCGTCATGAGCAACGAGACCTGGGACGCACACGACGTACCCGGCAGTCCCTACGTCGTCCACGTCGACGGCGGCACCGGACGTGTCCGCGGCGAAGGCACCGCCGGCACCTGGCCCGCGGTGCGCCGCCTGCTGCTGCAGGGGGCCGCGGGCCGCGACAAGGCCGCTGCGGATGCGCGACGGGAACGCGACGCCGACCGCCACCTGCTCGCCGCAGGCATCGCACCGGGCGACTCGAGCCTGTACCGCCGAGCCGACGAGTTGACCGCCGACCGCGAGGTGCAGCCGTGATCATCGTGCTCGGCCTGACGCTGGCGACCGTGGCGGCACTCCGCAGCTCCTGGTCCCCGTGAGGCATGTCGATGCTGGCCAGCATCTCCCCGGTCGGGGAGGCGTCGCGAGGGCAGCGGTGGACCGTCACGGCCACCGCCTACCTCGTCGCGTCCGCCGTCGGCGGCCTGGTCGTCTTCGGCCTGGCAGGTGCACTCGGCTGGACCGCGCGCCGGGGGCTTGCGGTTGCCGGCGTCGCCGTGCCGGACACGGCGGTCCTGGCCCTGCTGCTCGGCGCAGCACTGCTGGCACTGCTGGCCGACGCGGGCAGGTTGCCGGTCCGGCTCCCGGCCTGGCAACGCCAGGTCGACGAACGCTGGCTGAGCAGCTACCGGGGCTGGGTCTACGGCGCCGGGTTCGGCTTCCAACTCGGCGGCGCGGTGTTCACCCGCATCCCGACCGCTGCCACCCACCTGCTGCTGTTGTTCGCCGTGGCCTCGGCCTCGCCGGTCGTCGGGGCGGCGACCGGTACGACCTTCGGGCTGGTTCGGGCGCTGCCCCTGCTCGCGACCGCCCGGTTGCACGAGCCGTCGCGACTGCAGGGCTACCACCGCTGGCTCGACGCGCGCGCCCATCTCGCCCATCGGGTCACGACCGCGACCGTCGGCGTCGCCGCCGTCGCCCTTGCCGTCGGCATCGTCGCCCAGCGAGGAGGTAGCTGATGCAGCTACGTGGACACGGCATCCGGGCCGAGTTGCCGGGCGGCTGGGAAGGGGCCATCCGGGTCGAACCGGTCGCGGCCGACGCGGCTGAGGGGCAACTGGCGGCGGCCGCCGCCGAGCAGACGGCCCCGGTCGTCCACCTCGCCACGTTCGCCCTGCCCGCCGACCGCGGCGACTTCGGCTCGGGTGCCGTCGACCTGATGGACGACGGTGACGCCTTCGTCGCCCTGCTCGAGTACGGGCCGGACGAGGTCGACACGCCGCTGTTCGCCGCACGCGGCCTGCCGCGGCGACTCGACCCGCGCAACTTCAGCGGTCGGTCGCTGCAGCGGGCGATGCGGCGGCAGGCCGGCTGGCAGCACTTCTTCACCGAGTCCGGCCGCGCCTTCTGCCTGTACGTCGTGCTCGGTGACCGCGGCGACGCCAACCGGCAGGTCCGGCGTGTCGAGGAAGTCCTCGCGCGGATCGAGATCGAGGAGGTCCTCGCACAGGTCGAGATCGAGCCGGCGACGACGGGGGAGCAGCACCGATGACGATCGCACCCGCGGCCGAAGCGGCCGAGGCCCGCCCGATCACCGTACGGGTCGTCGACCGCCTGGGACGTGCCCTGGCGGGCAAGGGGCTGTCGCGGCGGCGCTTCCTCGGCCGTGTCGCCGTGGTCGGCTCGGCACTGGCCGTCGACCCGATCCGCTACGCGGTCAGGCCCGGCAGCGCCTATGCGCAGGTCTGCGGGTCGGGCGCGTCGTGCTCGAGCGGGTGGACCGCGTTCTGCTGCACCATCAACGACGGAGCCAACACCTGCCCACCCGGCTCGTACGTGGCCGGATGGTGGCGGATCGACGACTCGCCGTTCTGCATGGGCCGCGCCCGCTACGTCATCGACTGCAACCGCTCCCCCTCGGCGAGTTGCTCGTGCCGCTGTGCGGACGGGGCCTGCGACAAGCGCCGTGTCTGCTGCAACAACTTCCGCTACGGCCAGTGCAACACCCAGATCGCCGGCGTCACCGAGGTCGTGTGCCGGGTCGTGACCTGCATCGCGCCGTGGGAGTGGGACGCTTCGTGCAACCGGACGGTGCGCGTCGACAACCGCACGCGCAGCCACAACTCCGACTGCCTGCCCGGACGCGGCGCGACCCACATCGACCTCAAGTACCAGGACATGGGCCAGAGCGGTTCGATCCTGGGGCGGGCGACGACCCCCGAGCGCGACGGAACCGCGGGCGGCCGCTACCGCCGCTACGACAATGGTTCGATCTTCTACCGGGCCGCCACCGGCGCCCTCGCCGTCTACGGCGCCATCGATGCCGTCCACCGCGACCTCGGTGGCGATGCCTCGCCGCTGGGCTACCCGCTGACCGAGGTGCGTGCGGTCGGCGACGGGGCCGGTCTGCAGGTCCGCTACCAGGGCGGCAGCATCTACCTGCAGACCCGGTCGGCCACCCCCCAGCCGGTCCTCGGTGCGATCGACGAGCGCTACCGCGCCGCCGGCGGCCCGACGGGGGAGTGGGGCTACCCGACCGGCACGCAGCGGACCGGTGGGGGCCAGGTCGTCACCTTCGAGCACATCACGATCGCGATGGCCGCCGGCGGCCCCGCTGTCGAGGTCGCGGACGACATGCTCGCGGCGGCCCGTGCCGGCACCGGACCCGATGCCGTCGGTCTGCCCATCGCCGAGGAGGAGACGTCCGGCGGCGCCCGCCTGCAGCGGTTCGAACGCGGTGTGGTCGCCGAGGCGACGAACGGGACGCTCGTCGCCGTCGGCGGCGACCTCGCCGAGCGCTCCCTCGCCGAAGGCGGCCCCGGCGGTGCGTGGGGTCGACCCACGGGCGCGCCCACCTCCGTCGCGGGCGGCCGACGACTCGAACTCGAGAACGCGACGCTGTTCGCCGGTCCCGAGACGGGGGTCCGTGCCCTCTCCGGGACCATCCTCGCCGAGTACGAGGATGCCGGCGGACCCGGTGGCGCACTCGGCCTTCCCACCAGCGACGTCGTGCGGGTCGCCAACGGCCAGCAGCGCGCCTCGTTCGAGGGCGGCGCCATCGTCGTCGAACCAGGCGGGACCGTCCAACGGCTGACCCGCCGCACGTCCCGCCGGGCCGGTGCGGTGAACGGCACCGGTCCGGACGGCTCTCCCGGACGCACCCCGCGCAGCCCGGCTGACCTGTGAGCGGCGGCGGGCGAGTGAACCGAAGAGCGAGGCCGACGGTCTCGGAACGATCGACATGATCACCAGCCACGACCGCGAAAGGCCCCCCACCATGCGGACCCCACGCCGGCGCACACTGCTCGTCGTGCTCAGCCTCGCCGTCCTCGCGATCGCGGTACCGGCCGCAGCCGACCACGTCTTCAGCGACGTGCCGACCAGCAGCGCCCACCATGCAGCGATCGACGAATTGGCCGCTTCGGGCATCACGGCCGGCTGCACGACCGACCGCTATTGCGCGGGCAACGCGGTCAACCGCGGCCAGATGGCGGCGTTCCTGGCCCGCGGGATGCCGCGGATCATGTCCGACCACAGCACGACCACGCTCAGCGGTGGCAGCGGCGTCCCTGTCACCGTCACGGTGGAGTCGACGGGTACGACCGGCGGCACCGGCTACGTGGCCCTGCAGGGCTCGGTGACGGTGTTCGCCGACAGCGCCGGCTCCTGCCCGTGCGAGGTCGAAGCGTTCGTGTTCCGCGCCAGCGACCAGGACCAGGGCCCCTCGTCGTGGTCGATCCTGTCGGGTGAACTGGCCGGCGGCACGTCCAGCGTGGCGTTGCCGGTCACGTGGGCGACCTCGATGCCGTCGGGCACCACCGACGAGTACCGGGTCGCGGTGTTCGTCGACGGCGCGCCTGCGGGGACCCGCGCCGAGGCGACGCTGACCGCCACCACCGCGCCCTTCGGACAGGTCCCCTGACCCCACCGGCAGGGCGGGGACACGCCAGGACGACCGGTAGGCTCCGTGGCGTGTGGGGCCGGTAGCTCAGCTGGTCAGAGCAGACGACTCATAATCGTTTGGTCGCGGGTTCGAGCCCCGCCCGGCCCACTGCACCGGTCAGAGCGTCGTCGGGTCGACGATCGTGAAGGCGAAGCGGGCGCCGCCGAGCGGGCTGGGTTCGCAGCGGATCGTGCCGCCGTAGCTCTCGACGATCTTGCGGACCGTCGCGAGCCCGATGCCGCTGCCGGGCTGATCGCCTGCGGTGCTGCCGCGGTCGAACAACTCGAAGACCCGCTCGCGTTCGGCTTCGGGGACGCCCGGACCGTCGTCGTCGACGAAGAACTGCGTCGCGGCGCGGATCCGCCGCGCCTCGATGCGGATCGTCGGTGCACGGTCCGAGCCCGCGAACTTGAGCGCATTGCCGACGAGGTTGGTCAGCACCTGCACGAGATGGGTCGGCTGTGCCCATGCCGAGGCAAGGGCACCGACCTCGATGGTCGCGCCGGCCTGCTCGATGTCGGCCCGCAGTTCGTGGCTGACCACCTGTACGGCCGCTGCGACGTCGGTGGGAGACTCGGGGCTGGTCACCTCGAGGCGAGCGAGCGTGAGCAACGCGTCGATGACCGCGCCCATCCGTTCGGTGCCCTCGAGCAGGCCGTCGACCATGGCCCGCCCGTCGTCGTCGAGGTCGGCTGCGCCGGCCTGGGCGAGCAACTGGGCGTAGCCCTTGACCACGACCAGCGGCGTGCGCAGGTCGTGCGCGACGGCGGCGGCATAGCGCTGGAGTTCGGCGTTGCGGAGGAGCAGTTGCTGGTTGGCGTCCTCGAGTTGGCCGAGGGCGTCCCGCAGGTGGTCGCGCATCTCGCGCAGGGACGCGGTCTCGACGTCGCTGGACAACGAGGCCAGGGCCTCGAGGCCGACGGCGGGCGGCGCATCCGTCGGGCGCGGCGCGATGTGGTCGGGATCCGGGACCGGGGTCGCGTCCGTGGCCCCGAAGTACTCCCGCCCCGGGGCGTCGAGGGCGCTGCCGGTCGGCTGCAGGTGGACCAGGACGCGGCAGCCGTCGTCGCCACGGGCGATCGCCTCCTGCAGCTCCACCTTCGCGTAGCCGAGGTTGCGCGCCGTGATGGAACCGAACACGTTCGAGGTCATCATGCACAGCGACTCGCGACCGATCACCCTGTCGCCGAAGGGACAGGCACGGTTGGTGAGCACGATCCGCCGTTCGTCGACGTCCTCGACCGCGAAGTCGCCCTGGATGCGGCGTTTCAGGTCGACCAGGACCTCGGCAACCTCGGCGGCGTCGAGCGTCGATTTGCCGAGCGCCTGGCGGTAGGCGACGTCGATCGCCTGCCCCATGCGTGCACCGACCACGCTGACCAGTCCGGAGGCGTCCTCGAGTCCGACGACCTCTTCGAGCGTGCCGGCCAGGTGCCGGAGCAGGGTGCGGAGGAAGACGTCGCGATCGAGGTCGACGTCTGCTGCTCGAACTTCGGGCATCTCGGGGGCCTCGGACACGTACGTCCTTCTCCACGGCGAGGGCGAACTGTACGAGGCGAAGTCGCGCCGGACGGTGGCCGGACGGCCCCCTCCACCAGGGCCCGTCAACGTTGACCGACGTGCTCAGGGCCGATCGGCACGACGTCGCCGCCGACCGGCCCTGTCCGCCCGGGGGACGCCGGGGAGAAACTGCAGGAGCTGCAGAACCCGCAGCAACGGCAGGAGCGGCACGATGGCAGCGGTGATGCTGACGGCACAGCAGGTCCAGAACCTGCTCGACATCGACGCGTCGACCGTCTATCGCATGGCACAGGACGGCCGTCTCGCTGCGATCCGGATCGGTCGCCAATGGCGCTTCCCCGCTGATGCGATCGAACGACTGCTCGTGCCCAACGGGGGCGCCCCGGCGTCGAGTGGTCCGCAACCGGCCGCGCCCTACACCGGTCTACCGATCGAGCTGACCACCGCCGTGCTCGACACCGTCGCCCACGCGCTGGGCGTGATGATGGTCGCGACCGACCTCGAGGGCCGGGCCATCACGCCGATCATCAACCCGGCGCCGGTGGTGGCCAAGCACGAGGGAGACACCTCGTTCACCGACCTCTGCGCGCTCGAGTGGCGCGGGTTCGCCGCGGAAACCCATCTCGCGCCCCGGTTCGTCCTCGGCCGCCACGGTTTCCTGTGCGCCCACAGCCTCGTGCGGCGCGGGACCGGCCTGGTGGCGATGGTCCTGGCCGGGGGCCTCGCCCCCGAGGGCGACGACGACCCCGATCTGTACCACCTCGACGCCGCCGACCGGCGGCGCGTCCTGGACACGCTGCCGCGCACCGCCGCGGTGCTCTCGCGCCTGGTGTCCGCCACCGGGTCGGACGCCGCCTGAAGCGGCAAGGAGAAACCACGATGGGTATCGCCGAGCGCCCCTTCACCGGGCGACGCCTGCTGGTGCTGGGGGCGGGCACCGCCGGGACGATGGTGGTGAACAAGCTGCGTCCACGGCTGTCGCGCGACGAATGGGAGATCACCATCGTCGACCAGTCCGAGGAGCACCACTACCAGCCCGGATACCTGTTCGTGCCCTTCGGTGCCTACCGGCCCGACGAGATCGTCAAGCCGCGCCGCCGCCTGATCGACCGTGGGGTGCGCCAGGTCACGGGCACCATCGACCGGGTCGACACCGACGCCAGGGTCGCGCACCTCGAGGACGGCACCGCGCTGCCCTACGACCAACTGGTCGTCGCCACGGGCACCCACCCCAACCCCGACGAGACGCCCGGCTTGGGTGAGCCCGACGCGAAGGAGCGTGGCGTCCACAGCTTCTACACGCTCGCGGACGCCACGGCGCTGCGTGACGCGCTGGAACGTTTCGACGGTGGACGGCTCGTGGTCAACCTGATCGACCTGCCGATCAAGTGCCCGGTCGCGCCGCTCGAGTTCGCCTTCCTCGCCGAGGCATGGCTGCGGGAACGCGGCCTGCGCGAGCAGACCGAACTGACCTACGTCACCCCACTCGACGGCGCGTTCACCAAGCCGCTCGCGGCCCGCGAACTCGGCGGCATGTTCGACGAGCGGGGCATCGGCCTCGAGGCCGACTTCATGCTCGAGCGGATCGACCTCGACGAGAAGATGCTGGTCAGCTACGACGAGCGTGAGGTCCCCTTCGACCTGCTGGTCACCGTGCCGCTCAACATGGGCGCCCCGTACGTGGGCCGCTCCGGGCTGGGCGACGACCTCGACCACGTCAAGGTGGACAAGCACACCTTCCTCGCCGACGGGCACGACGACGTCTTCGCGCTGGGCGACGCCGCCAACCTGCCGACCTCGAAGGCCGGATCGGTGGCCCACTTCGCCGTCGACGTCTTCGTCGACAACTTCCTGCGGCACATCGAGGGCCTGCCGATGCAGGAGTCCTTCGACGGTCACGCCAACTGCTTCATCGAGTCCGGTGACGGCAAGGCGATGCTGCTCGACTTCAACTACGACACCGAACCGCTGCTCGGGAGCTTCCCGCTGCCCGAGATCGGGCCCCTCAAGCTGCTCGGCGAGAGCGAGTTCAACCACTGGGGGAAGCTCGCCTTCCGCTGGATCTACTGGCATGTCCTGCTGCCGGGCCGTCCGCTGCCCTTGTCGACCTCGATGTCGATGCTCGGCAAGCAGCGTCCCGGCGAGCCGGCGCCTGCCACCGACCGTGACCCGCAGGAGGTCGTGCTGTGACGACCATGGACATCCACGAATCCCGCACGGCCATCTCGGACGCCCGGCTCGACCGGATCGAGGCCCGACTCGACGCCCTGCTCGCCCACGCCGAACAACGCGACGCCGAACTCGAGCCGCTGCGTGACCTGGCCGCCGAGATCGGCGTGCTCTCGGGCCCGGCGATGGCGACGGTCACCGACCACGTCGCCGCCTGGGAAGCGTCTGGCTACCTCGGGTTCGCCCGCAGCGGCGCCCGGGTCGTCGACCGGATCATGACCTCGTTCGGCGAAGAGGACGTCGAGGCGCTCGGCGACAACGTCGTACTCATGCTCGAGACCCTGCGCGACCTGACCCAGCCCGAGATCCTGCGCCTGCTGCGTCAGACCGCCGGCTCGGTCGGACACCTCGAGGTCCCGCCCGGGACCGAACCTCCCTCGACCTTCGCGCTGCTGCGTCAACTGCGCGACCCGGAGGTCCGGCGCGGTCTCGGCCGCATGCTCGACCTGCTCAAGAACATCGGCGCCGACGAGCT
>JGI24113J20146_1000333_pt1 | contig 13094 bp, 10 predicted proteins | sample SubbioAug_CSWold_FD_20146 | JGI IMG/M metagenome (IMG submission 20146) | reverse complement strand
ATCACCCGCTCCGGGCTGACCCCGTCGCTGCTCGAGATCATGGACCAGCCGACGGTGTGCCTGGTCGACGACTGGAAGCGCATGGGCCTCGACCGCGACTGCGCCGCCCTGCTGCTGGCCCAGTCGGACGCCCCCGGGGCCCAACGTGCCGCCGAGATCGCCCGCATCGGCGAGTTGTGCGAACGGGCCGGCTCGACCTACCTGGCCGTCACCGACGACCCGGCGGAGTCCGAGGCGCTGCTGCAGGCCCGCCGGCTCGCCGGCCCGGCCATCGAGCAGCACGGCATCGCGGTCTGGGAGGACATCGGGGTGCCGCGTTCACGGCTTCCGGAACTGATCGACGCCGTGCAGGTCGCCGCCGCCCGTCGTGGCACGCAGGTCTACGTGTTCGGCCACGCCGGTGACGGCAACCTGCACCCGACCTTCCTCGTCCCCCACGGCGACGACGACGCGATGGCGCGCACGCTGCAGGCGTTCGACGACATCATCGAGGTGGCGCTCGACCTCGGAGGCACCTGCACCGGCGAGCACGGTGTCGGCCGGCTCAAGGCGCGCTACCTCGAGCGCGAGGTGGGGCCCGTCGCCGTCGGCGTCATGCGTTCCATCAAGCGTGCCCTCGACCCGCAGGGGATCCTCAACCCCGGCCGGTGGTTGTGACCGTGGACGAACTCAACCGGGCTTGGCAGGACCGCCGCGCCGACCCCGAAGGCGCCCTGCAAGCCGCGCGCCAGGTCGCCGCGACCGCCGCTTCCGACGGCGACGACCTGCTGCTCGGCCGCGCGCTGACGGTCGAGGGCGCCTGCCTGGTGGCATGCAACGAATACGAGGCGGGCCTGCGGGCACTGCTCGCCGCGTTGCCCCGACTGCAGGATGCGGCACCGCCGGCGCTGGCGATGGCGCTGGCCGAGGTCGGACACGTCGAGTGCGTGCTCGGCGATCCATCCAGCGGGCTCGACCACCTCCTCGAGGCCCTGGCCCTGTCCGAACAGATCGGTGACCGGGCCGGCGCCGCCGCCACGCTCAACCGCATCGGCATCGCCTTCCTGGCGCTCGGCGAACTCGACGACGCCCGCCGGTCGTTCGAGCGCTGCCTCGCGCTGCACGAACACCTCGACGACGGTGTCGCCGAGGCCGGCGCCCGCAACAACCTCGCCAAGGTCGCCACCCGCCAGGGTGACCACGGCGCCGCGCTGGACCACCTGGCGGCCGCTCGACGCGGGTTCGAGGCCGCCGCCGAACCACGCGGCGTTGCGATGACCGACCACAACACGGCGCTCGTCCACGTTGCCACCGGTGACGCGGCTGCGGCCCGACCGCTGCTCGAGCACGCGATCGACGGCTACCTCGCAGCCGGCCATCCCCATGGTGCCGTCGAGGCCCGAACGGACTTCGCGCGCCTGCTGGATCCGGACGAGCCCGAGCGTGCCCTGGCCATGTTCGAACTGGCACACACCGAGGCCGAACGGCTGGCGCTGCCCCGCGAGTGCGCCGCGGCTGCCGAGGCCCTCGCCGACCTCCACCGCCAGCGCGACGAACCGACGACCGCGCTCGCGTGGCTCCTCCACCTGCGGCAGGTCGAGCGGCAACTGTTCGACCAGACGTCCGACCGTCGTCTGCGGGCCCTGCAGGTGCGTCACCAACTCGAACAACTCCAGCGTGACAGCGTCACCGACATGCTGACCGGGCTGCTCAACCGGCGGGGGCTCGAGCGGGTCCTCGAACAGGCCGCACTCCGGCGTCGCTCCGCCGACGAGCCGGTCAGCGTCGTGCTGCTCGACATCGACGACTTCAAGCTCGTCAACGACCGGCTCTCACACGCCGTCGGCGACGAGGTGCTGCGTCGCCTCGGCACGGTGCTCCGCGAGACGGTGCGGCCCGAGGACGTGTGCGCCCGCCTCGGCGGCGAGGAGTTCGTCGTCGTGTTGGCCGGCTGCGAACTCGCCGGCGCACACCGGGTCGCCGACGACCTGCGCGGCGCCATCGCCGGTTCGGACCACTGGGCCGCCCTCGATCCCGCGTTGCAGGTCACGGTCAGCGTCGGCGTCGCTGCGCTCGGGACCGGCCCGGGTGTCAGCGAGATGCTGGCACCGGCGGACCGCGCCCTGTATGCGGCGAAGGACGCCGGCAAGAACCAGGTCGTCTCCTGACCCGCGCGGCGGGGCGGCCGGTCCGAGGGTGCCCTTCGACCCGACAACTAGGCTGCGGTCTCCTGCGGAGGGCGAGACGATGACGGCACTCGACGAGGTACTCGCGGCCGGCTACGGCTTCGACGACGACGCCATCATCCTGGGTCGCCCCCTCGATCCCGGCCTGCAGAGCCCGCTCAACGACCACTACGTCCAGGTCCCGCTGCGGATGCTGAACAAGCACGGACTGGTCGCCGGCGCGACCGGCACGGGCAAGACCAAGACCCTGCAGGTGTTCGCCGAGCAGCTCTCGCGTGCCGGGGTGCCCGTCTTCCTCGCCGACCTCAAGGGCGACCTGACCGGCCTGGCCGAACCCGGTCCCGGCAACGAGCACATCGACGCGCGCATGTCCGGCATGGGGCTGCCGTGGGCCGCCGAGTCGTTCCCGGTCGAGTTGCTGTCGATCTCGGGCGAGTCCGGCACGCCGCTGCGCGTGCCGGTCAGCTCGTTCGGGCCGTTGTTGCTGGCCAAGGTCATGGACTGCACGGACACGCAGGAGTCGGTGCTGCAGGTCATCTTCAAGTACGCCGACGAGTCGCAGCTGGCACTGCTCGACCTGGTGGACCTGATCGAGCTGCTCAAGTACCTGACCTCGGACGAGGGTCGCGAGGTGCAGGCCGGCTACGGCGGCATGAGCACGCAGACCCTCAACGTGCTGCTGCGCAAGGCGATGGAGCTGCAGACCCAGGGTGGCGACGACTTCTTCGGTGAGCCGGAGTTCGACGTGGCCGACCTGCGCCGGACCCAGGACGGCAAGGGGGTCGTCACGATCCTCAACCTCGTCGACGTGCAGACCAAGCCGCGCATCTTCTCCACCTTCATGATGTGGCTCCTGGCCGAGATCTACGAGACCTCACCCGAGGTCGGCGACCCCGACCAGCCGGAGCTGGTGTTCTTCTTCGACGAGGCCCACCTGCTCTTCGACGGCGCGTCGAAGACGCTGCGCGGCTCCATCGAGCTGACGGTCCGCATGATCCGGTCGAAGGGGGTCGGCGTGTTCTTCGTCACCCAGCAGCCGCGCGACGTCCCCGAGGACGTGCTCGCCCAGCTCGGCAACCGGGTGCAGCACGCCCTGCGGGCGTTCACGCCGCAGGACCAGAAGGCCATCAAGGCCACCGCCGCGACGTTCCCGGTCAGCGATCACTACGAGGTCCAGGAGGCGCTCACCGGCCTGGGGACCGGCGAGGCGCTGGTCACCGTGCTCGGCCCCAAGGGCCGACCGACGCCGACCGTGCCGACCCGACTGGTCGCACCGGTGTCGCTGATGGACCCGGTCGACGACGCCACCGTGCAGCGGCTGATGGCGGCCAGCCCGCTGCGCGAACGCTACGCGCAGCGCGTCGACCGCGAATCGGCCGCCGAGATCCTGGCGAAGAAGGCCGAGGAGCGCGCTGCGGCCGCCGAGGCCCACGAGCGTGCGAAAGAGGAGGCCGACGCGCTGGCCCGCCGCGAGAAGGAACTCGAGGCCGAGCAGAAGCGCACCCGCAAGGCCTCGACACCGGCCCGCCGGACCAGCAACCGTGAGACCGCCACCGAACGCATGGTCAAGAACGCGGCGGCCAGCGTCGGGCGAGAGGTCGGCCGCTCGTTGATCCGCGGTCTGCTCGGAAACCTCCGCCGCTGAGCCGCCGCTAGGGCTAGTGTCTTGTGACCGGCCCGTCGGGAGATGGCTGGCAATGGTCCGTTCGGCGCGTCCCGGGAGTCCGCCATGCGTAGATCGTCGTTCGTCGTGGTCCTCGTCGCGGCCCTGGCCGCTTCGCTGCTGGCCATACCCGCCGCCGCCTCGCCGGGGCCCGCCTACTGGTACGACGCCGACGCGCCGCTGGGCATCGGCGCCAACGCCGCACCAATCTCCTCGATCGACGGCGACGGTGTCGAGACCGTCCAGGGTGAGATCGCCGGGGCGGTCTACGTCGGGCAACGCCCCGACGACTGGAACGGCGACCTCGTCGTGTGGGCCCACGGTTACCGCGGGGAGGGCACACAGCTCTACGTCGACCCGCCGCCGGCGCGCCAGTGGTTGCTCGAGCAGGGATACGCATGGATCGCCTCGAGCTACCGACGCAACAGCTACGACCCCGGCGTCGGCGTGCTCGACACCAACAACGTCACCCAACGCGCCCAGCAACTGTGGGGCCGGGCCGACCGCACCTACCTCGCCGGCGCCTCGATGGGTGGCCACGTCACCGCCGCCGCGATCGAACGGTTCCCGCGCCTGTACGACGGTGCGCTCCCGGCCTGCGGGGTCCTCGGCGACGTCGAGTTGTTCGACTACTTCCTCGACTACAACCTCGGCGCCGCCGCGTTCGCAGGGCTCGACGCCGACGCGTTGACCTATCCCGACGCCGACTGGGTCGACGACGAGGTGGTCCAGATCAAGCAGGCGCTCTCGCTCCACGACGATCTCGGTCGCCCGAGCAGCCAGTGGGCCATGGGCGGCAGCCCCCTGGTCGGCGGCGCGAACCTGCTGACCCCGGCCGGGCAGCAGTTCAAGGACTTCGTCGAGATCGGCTCCGGTGGCGAGCGCGGCCTGATCTACGACGTCGCCTGGGACTACTGGAACGTGCTCGCCGGCGAGAACTTCTTCTTCGACCTCGGCGAGGGCGACGGGACGATCGCGAACCGGCCCGGCATCGTCGGCCAGAACAGCGACACCGTCTACGCCGAGGAGTACGGGCCGCAGTTCGCCCACCTCGACGACGAGATCCTGCGTGTCGAGGCGGCCAACCGGGTCCGCAGGTCCAAGGGCATGCAGCCCGCCCCGATCATCGACGGCGATCCGCAGGTGCCGGTGTTGTCCATCCACACCATCGGTGACCTGTTCGTCCCGATCGAGATGCAGCAGATCTACGCCCGGGAGGTGGCGGCGAACGGGCGCAGCGACCTGCTCGTCCAGCGCGCGATCCGCGACGTGGGTCACTGCACCTTCACCGACGCCGAATGGCGGCAGTCCTTCGGTGACCTGTTCACCTGGGTCGAGACCGGGGCGCGTCCCGACGGCGACGACCTGGTCGCCGACATCGCCGATCCGCTCCTCGGCTGCGACTGGACCGTCGGCACCGGTGGGATCCGCGCCTTGTTCCCCTGCCCCTGACGCTACAACTGGTCGGTGGAGAAGGTGTCGCAGGCACGCAGGTCACCTTCGCGGTAACCGGTCGAGAACCACCGCTGGCGCTGCTCGCTGGTCCCGTGGCTGAACGTCTCGGGACGTACCTGCCCCTGTACCTGTTCCTGGATCCGGTCGTCACCGACGGCGGCGGCGGCCGACAAAGCGTCCTCGATGTCCTGGTCGGTCAGTTCCTGCAGGAACGGCACGCCGCTCTCGGGGTCGATCGCCTGGGTCGCGTGGTGGGCCCAGACGCCCGAGAGGCAGTCGGCCATCAACTCGACCCGCACGGCACCGGACTCGGGGCCCTGCGGATCGCGCTGCGCCTGCCCGAGCAGGTCGAGTTGGTGCTCGATGTGGTGGCCGAACTCGTGGGCGACGACGAACTGCTCGGCCAGCGGGCCCTCGCCGGCACCGAACCGGTCGCGCAGCGTGTCGAAGAAGCCCGTGTCGAAGTAGGTCGTGGTGTCCGCGGGACAGTAGAAGGGCCCGACCGCGCTGGTCGCGCTGCCGCAGCCGGTCTCCACGGACCCCTCGAAGATGACCAGTCCGGGCGGCTCGTACTCGGGGCCGCCGGCGGCCGGCAACTGCTCCTCCCAGACCACGTCGAGCGACTCGGCCGTCGCGATGATCCGGCAGTCGACGTGCTCGTTGGCGTCGGCGCCGCTCTGGCAGTGCTCGAAACCGCCCTGGATCTCCTCGCCGGCGCCCTGGCCTGCGCCGCCGCCGCCGGTCAGGTTCCCGAGCGGGACGTCGAACAGCATCGCGAGGAGCAGCAGCACCAGGCCGCCACCACCACCGATGGCGATACCGGCGCCGCCGCGTCGCCCCCGCGAGGCACGGCCCGGATCGATGCGAACGTCGTCGTTGAAGCTCACCGTGGCTCCGTCGGCCGGTGCGACGGCATCCGTCGCGACCGGCCGAGGCTACGCCGCTGTGCCGGCCCCGATCCGTCACCGCTGCCGACCTCCGGCCGCGTCCGCTGGTGTCGTGGCCGCGTGACCTGCTTGCCTGTGCACCGGGACGAACCAGAGAGGGACCCATGCGGGCGGTACAGGTGACGCGGTTGGACGGGCCGGACGCGGTCGAGGTCAACGAGATCGACGAGCCCGGCGGCGAGGACGGCACCGTCGTCATCGAGGTGCACGCCGCCGGGGTGACCTACCCCGACGTCCTGTTGACGCGCGGGGAGTACCAGTTCAAGCCCGAACTCCCCTTCGTGCCCGGATCGGAGGTCGCGGGGGTGGTCCGCAGCGCACCCGAGGACAGCCGGTTCCGGCCCGGCGACCGCGTGGCGGCCTTCCCGGCATTCGGCGGGTTCGCCGAGACGGTCGCGGTGGATCCTCGCCTGGTGTTCCCGCTCCCCGAGGAGGTCGGGTTCGCGGCCGGCGCGGGACTGCCCATGAACTATCTCACGGTCCACTTCGCGCTCATCCGCCGCGGTCGTCTGCAACCGCACGAGTGCGTCCTGGTCCACGGCGCCGGCGGTGGCGTCGGGACCGCAGCGATCCAGTTGGCCCGGGCGTACGGTGCCCGCGTCATCGCGGTGGTGTCGAGCGACGCGAAGGCCGACGCCGCCCGCGAGGCGGGCGCGAACGAGGTGGTGACCGCCGACGGATTCCGGGACGAAGTCGCCCGGATCACCGAAGGGCGCGGCGTCGACATGATCGTGGACCCGGTCGGCGGTGACCGGTTCACCGACTCGCTGCGCAGCCTGGCGCCCGAGGGTCGCCTGCTGGTGATCGGGTTCACCGGCGGCGAGATCCCGACCGTGAAGGTCAACCGCCTGCTGTTGAACAACACCGCCGTGATCGGGGTGGCCTGGGGTGCCCATTTCCTGCGCGACATGGATTACCCGGCGATCCAGTGGGCCGATCTCGCCCAACTGATCCGTACCGGGGATCTCGCGCCGGTACTCGGCTCGGCCTACCCGCTGGAGCGGGCCGCCGAGGCGATCAGGGAACTCGACGAACGCCGCGCCACCGGCAAGGTGCTGCTCGAGGTGCGCTGACCGGCAGGGTCAGGCGGCGGCGGAGTCGTCGAGGAATTGACGCAGGTCGCGCACAGCGACGCGACCGGCCCGATTCGCGCCGATCGTGCTGGCGGACGGCCCGTAGCCGAGCAGGTGGATCCGTGGGTCACCGGCCACGTGCGTGCCGTCCATCCGGATACCGCCCCTGGCGTCGCGCAGGTCGAGTGGGGCGAGGTGGTCGAGCGCGTGACGGAACCCGGTCGCCCACAGGATCACATCGGCCCGCGCGAAGCGGCCGTCGCGCCAGGCGACGCCGTCGGGCGTGATCCGGTCGAACATCGGCAGCCGGTCGAGCGCACCGCGTTCGCGTGCCGCCTCGACCGGCGGCGTGGCGACCAGTCCGGTCACGCTGACCACGCTGTCGGGGCGGCGGCCCTCGGCGACCGCCTCCGCGACCATGGCCACGGCGGCCCGTCCGGCGGCGCGGTCGAAGGGCGTGTCCCGCCACCGCGGCGGTCGCCGCGTGACCCAGGTCGTCGACGTGACGGCACTGATCTCGGCCAGGTGCTGGACCGCGGAGTGGCCCCCACCGACGACCACCACGTGCCGGCCGATGAACTCGTCGGGTCCGGCGTAGTCGGCGGTGTGCAACTGTCGTCCGGCGAACTCGGCCATACCCGGGTAGTTGGGCCAGAACGGTCGGGTCCAGGTCCCGGTCGCGTTGACCAGCGCCCTCGTCCGCCACGCGCCGTCGCCATGGACGACCAGCAGGCGGCCGTCGCCGGCCTCCTCGACGCGCTCCACGTGGACCGGGCGGTGCACCGGCAGGTCGAAGAGCCGCTCGTAGCGGGCGTAGTAGTCGGCGACGGCCGTGCTGGCCTGCGCATCGGGGTCGACCTCGCCGAGCCCGAGGCCGGGCAGGTCGTGCAGGCCGTGGACAGCAGCCATCGTCAGGGTCGGCCAGCGGTGGCGCCACGCACCACCCGGCCCGTCGTCGCCGTCGAGCACCACGAACTCGCGCTCGGGTTCGAAGCCGCGCACGCCGAGGTGGTACGCCGCGGACAGCCCGGCCTGCCCGGCGCCGACCACGACCACCTCGACGTCACGCATGGTCAGGTTCCCCGCAGCAACTGTTCGAACGGCGTCGGGTCGGGCAGGCGGCCGGCGGGGCCCGTGTCGGTGGTCGACGCAGCCGGTGGGCGGCGCACCGGCGCGCCGACCATCAGGTCCGCCAACTGACCGGCGGCGCGATCGATGCGCGTGGCCAGGCCGCCCTCGATCGCGCCGTCGACCTGGCCGCCATTGCCCCAGTCCTCGGACGCCGCGAACACCGCCGTCGGCACGACCGTCGCCTTGAGGTGGGCGAACAGCGGCCGCAACGCGTGCTCGAGTGCCAACGAGTGCCGGGCCGTGCCCGCGGTCGCGGCCAGCAGCACCGGGGCCCCGGCCAGCGAGTCGGCGTCGAGCACGTCGAAGAAGTCCTTGAACATGCCGTTGTACGAGGCGCTGAAGATCGGGGTCGCGGCGATGACCCCGTCGGCACCGGCGACCGTGTCCTTGGCCGCCTGCAGCCGGTCGCTGGCGAAGAACGTCAGGACGTTGTCGGTCAGGTCGTGGGCGAGCTCGCGCAGCTCGATCACCTCGAGCACGACGTCGTCGCCGCGTTCGCGCACGGCGGCGGTGGTCGCCTGGGCGAGCCGGTCGGTAAGCAACCGGGTCGAGGAGGGCTGGCCGACACCGGCCGAGACGACGGCGAGAGTTCGGGTGGTCATCGCAGCCCCTCCACGGCCTCGACGCCGGCGAGCACGTCGGTGCCGGCCTGGTCACGGGCCGCCTTGCGCGAGGCGTGGGTCGGGGCATCCGGGACGTGGGCCGGGCGGTTGGTGGCGAACTCCTTGCGGAGGGCGGGGACGATCTCGCCGCCGAGGATCTCGAGCTGTTCGAGCACGGTCGAGAGCGGCAGACCGGCGTGGTCGATCAGGAAGAGCTGGCGTTGGTAGTCGCCGACGGCGTCACGCATGCCCGCGTAGCGCTCGATGACCTGCTGGGGGCTGCCCACGGTCAGGGGGGTCATCCTGGTGAAGTCCTCGAGCGAGGGGCCGTGGCCGTACACGGGCGCGACGTCGAAGTAGGGCCGGAACTCGCGGACGGCGTCCTGGGAGTTGGTGCGGGCGAAGAACTGCCCGCCGAGGCCGACGATGGCCTGCTCGGCGCTGCCGTGGCCGTAGTGCTCGAACCGGCGGCGGTACAGCTCGACCATCTGGCTGGTGTGGTGGATCGGCCAGAAGATGTTGTTGTGGAAGAAGCCGTCGCCGTAGTAGGCGGCCTGTTCGGCGATCTCCTGCGAACGGATCGAGCCGTGCCAGACGAACGGGGCCACGCCGTCCAGTGGGCGTGGCGTGGACGTGAAGCCCTGCAGCGGGGTGCGGAACCTGCCCTCCCAGTCGACCACGTCCTCGGTCCACAGCCGACGCAGCAGCGCGTAGTGCTCGACCGCGAGGTCGATGCCGGCGCGGATGTCGTAGCCGAACCACGGGTAGACGGGTCCGGTGTTGCCGCGGCCCATCATCAGGTCCATGCGCCCGCCGGCGAGGTGCTGCAGCATCGCGTAGTCCTCGGCGATCTTGACCGGGTCGTTGGTCGTGATCAGCGTGGTCGCCGTGGACAGGATCAGCCGCCGCGTCTGCGCGGCGATGAAGGCCAGCGTGGTGGTCGGTGAGGACGAGAAGAACGGCGGGTTGTGGTGCTCGCCGAGCGCGAAGACGTCGAGGCCGACCTCCTCGGCCTTCTTGGCGATCGTGACGACCGCCTCCAGCCGCTCGGCCTCGGTGGGTGTGCGGCCGGTGGTCGGATCCGGCGTGATGTCGCTGACGGAGAACACGCCGAACTGCACGGGGACTGCCATGGCGGAGGCCTTTTCGAGGTGGCGGGCGTTGGTTTCATTTGCAACTATCGACCACAACGCCCGCCACCGCCACCGCTATTCCCCGATGCCCAGCCAGCCGGGCCCGTCCCCCGGGCCCGGCTGGGTCGGGGTCAGCGGCGTCGTGCCCGCTTGCGGCCGCCCGCGGGCTGACCGCCGTTCGCATCGCCGCCGGAGCGGCCGTGGCGTGCGCGCCCTCGGCTGGTCGCGGGGGCGGCTCCGCCGTTGCGCGAGGCGCCGGTGCTCCCGCCGCGCCGCTCGCGCGGGGTGTGCATCCGGGTGTCCTGCCGCGGTGCGGGCAGGACACCACCATTGAGCAGGGACAGCTCGATGTCGTGCAGCCCCTCGGGAAGCGCCAGGTCGCGCTGCAGTTTCTGCACGTCCTTGCGCTCCTCGGCGCCGACCAGCGACACGACCAGGCCCTCGGCACCGGCGCGACCGGTGCGGCCGGAACGGTGGACGTAGTCCTTGTCGGTTGCGGGCTGGTCGTAGTGCACGACCGCCGCGACGTCGTCGACGTGGATGCCACGGGCGGCGACATCGGTCGCCACCAGGACGTGGACACGGCCGTCGGCGAAGCGGGCCAGGGCCGATTCGCGCTGGTTCTGGGACCGGTTGCCGTGGATGGCGGCGGTGGTGATGCCGTCCTGGGCAAGCTGCTTCGCCAGGCGGTCGGCACCGTGCTTGGTGCGGGTGAACACGATGGCGGGACCGGTTTCACGCACGATCTTCGCGGTCAGCTTGCGACGTTCGGGCCGCTCGGCCGCCCAGAAGACGTGGCGGACGTCGCCTCGGGCCTCGGCGGGCGTGTCGAACTCGTGGCGCGCCGGGTTCTTCTGGTAGCGACGGACCAGGACGTCCACGTCGCCGTCGAGCGTGGCGCTGAACAGCAGCGTCTGGCGCTGGTTGCGGGTCTGGTCGAGGATCCGGCGGACGACGGGCAGAAAGCCCATGTCGGCCATGCGGTCGGCCTCGTCGATGACGACCATGTCCACGTCGCCGAGGGTGAGGGCCCGCTGTTGCAACAGGTCCTCGAGCCGGCCGGGGGTGGCGACGACGACATCGACGCGCTTCGCCAGACGCTGCCGGTCACGGCCGACACTGGTGCCGCCGTACAGGGTGACGACGTTGCGGTCGGTCACCGCGAGCAGCGGCGAGAGGACCTCGCTGACCTGGGAGGCCAGCTCGCGGGTGGGGACGAGCAGGAGCGCCCGCGGACGCTTCGGCGCGCCGCGGCCGACGCCGATCGCGACCGGCAGCGAGAAGGCCAGCGTCTTGCCGGACCCCGTGGGCGCCTTGCCGCACAGGTCGCGGCCGCCGAGGGCGTCGCGCAGCGTCAGTTGCTGGATCGGGAACGGAGCGGTGATGCCGAGCGCGGTCAGGCGGTCGACGAGTGCGGCGGGGACGCCGAGCTCGGAGAACGTGGAAGTCACGAAGCAACCTTGTCGCCCACCTCGTTGTCGGTGGGCACGTCGATGTGGCGCGTCGACGCGGTTCGCCGGCGCGTGCACGGCGAGGGCCGGCCGGAGCCGGGATCGCGCGGTGCGTGTCGAACACGCAGCCGGGAGGAGTGCGGCGCAGGGCCGCGGGCCCATCCGAGAGGCCGAAAAGCGGTCACCGGGCCGGTCGATCCTCGGCGTGTCGGCCGGGAACCGCCGGAAGGTGACGACGTGTTCCAAGGCGGTCGGACCGCCTCGTGTTGCACAGGGTAGCGGGTCGTCCGTCGGAGTCGAGGTGGTCGCTGGATGGCGACCGAACCCGGCCGTTTGGGAAGTCGCCTCCGGACTACGCTCTTGCGCGTGAGCGAGACCAGAGGCGCCGGTGGGCGCGACGAAACGCTGGCGGACCGTGAGCGTGAGCTCGACGCCCGCCAGGCGGAGTTGCGCACGCGCGAGCAGCACGCGGACGCTCGCGAAGGGCGTGCCGACGAACGCGACCGCGTCGCGACCGAACGCGAGCGGATCGTCGCCGAGCGCGAGGAGGCGACCCCTCGGGTCGGCGGTGAGGTCGCCACCGGCGCCGGCGCGGTCGTCGGCGGGCGCTGGCGCCTCGACGAACTCGTCGCCACCGGGGGCGCGGGGCTGGTCTGGCGGGCGACGGACCAGCGGCTGCAGCGCACGGTCGCGATCAAGATCATGCGCACCGGCCTGCTCGACGATGGCCAGGCGCTCAAGCGCTTCCGCCGCGAGGCCGCCCTGCTGGCGCGGGTGGAGCACGAGCACGTGATGGCGCTCTACGACGTCGAGGTCAGCGGCGACCAGCTCTTCCTCATCATGGAGTACGTGGGCGGGATGACGCTGCGGGAGCTGATCAACGAACACGCCCCGTTCCCGGCCGACGTGGTCGCCGCCGTGGGAGGTCAACTCGCGACCGCCGTCGCCGCCATCCACGCGCGTGGGGTCGTGCACCGCGACCTGAAACCCCGCAACGTCGTGCTCACCGACCGTGGCAGCCTCAAGGTCGTCGATTTCGGGACGGCCCGACACCTGACCGCCGAGCTGACGCCGGCGGCGAGGGGCCAGGTCGCCGGAAGCCCGGCCTATCTCGCGCCGGAACAGGTCGAGGGTCGGACCGGGGACCAACGCACCGACCTGTATGCGCTCGGGCTGATCCTGTGGGAGGCCGCGACGGGACGCCGCCCGTTCGCCGGGGACACGGACACGGCGACGGCACTGGCCCGGCTGACCGCCGAGGTGCCGGACCTGCTCGACCTCGGCGCGACCGACTCCCAGCTACTCAGCGAGGTCGTCACGGGGCTCACGCGCAGCGACCCCCGCCTGCGGTTCAGGACGGCCTGGGAGGTCGTCGACGCGCTCCGGCCGTTGACCTCGGGGCGCGCCGTCGACCTGCGAGCGGCGCTCAACGAATCTCGCGGCCGGCCGGCGACCTAGCTCGTCGGCTCGGCGG
>JGI24113J20146_1000327_pt1 | contig 13175 bp, 14 predicted proteins | sample SubbioAug_CSWold_FD_20146 | JGI IMG/M metagenome (IMG submission 20146) | reverse complement strand
CGTGCAGACCACCTCACCGGAGGAGCGACGCACGACGTAGCCCGTCGGCGCCGGCCCACCCGCCGGCGCCGACCAGGCGATCGTGAGGGACTGGTGGTCGACTGCGGTCACGGTCACCTCGGTGGGCGCGCCGAGCGCGTCCGCCTCGGCCTCCACCGAGCCGGTCCCTTGCCCCGTCCAGAGCGCCGACGCGCTGGCGCACACGGCCAACATCGAGACGATCCCGACCAGCACCACGACCCAGCGACGAGCGACACCGCTCACCGGACCACCTCCACCGTCACCGGCACGTCGAAGGACGCGCCCTGGCAGCCCGACTGAGCCGCAGCTCCCATCGACAAGGCGCCCTCGAGCGTGATCTCCGTCTCGTCATCCGCGGCGAGCAGCCCGAGGGCCGCCAACGCCGCCGCGTCGGGCTCGGTGAACGACAGGTCGGGGACGTCGCAGGTTCCGACCCCGCCGGTGGCCTCGACGTCCTCCACCGCGGCGACCACTGCGTCGACCGAGACCGGGAACCCGTTCGGGTTGGTGATGTCGAGCACGAGGTCGGCCGTCCCGCCGGGGTGCAGCGAGGTCGACACGCTCCCGACCACCGTGAGGTCCTCGAGCGTCGTGGTGCTCGCATCTCCCTGACCGTCGCCCTCGGCGGTGAAGTACGCCGCCGCTGACCCGGCGAGCAGGAGCACCACCACGGCCAGGGCGAGGACCGGGATCGAGAGGATCCGGAGCCGGCTCACTTCGTCGCCGTCCCGGTGTAGGTCAGGGCGAACTGCGTGTCCTTGCAGGCGTCCTGGTTCTCGTCCAGGTTCGGCATCGTGAGCTCGGGCCACGAGCTCTGCGGGACCGACAGCTCCGACAGCTTCTTCGTCGATCGTGCGGGCACCTGCACCGGACCCTGCAGGTCACGGGTGACGGTCAGGTTCTCCGGACCGTCGCACTGCTCGGAGCTGGTGTCGGCCTCGACCGTGATGGTCACCGACCGCACGAAGATGTCTTGGTTGTGCGGGTTCGACAGCTCCAGGTCGACCGGCATGGTGCGCCCCGGGTAGAGCCCGGTGACCGAACCCGTGACGCCGAACGTCGCCGGCGCCATGTTCGTCCAGCACTTCTCAGCGGCGTCGCTCCTGAGCGTGCCGACGACCGCCTTGGCCCGGAAGCAGTACTGCCCCGGAGCCGGGTCCTGGTACTGCACGTTCTTGTGGCAGGCGGCGAACGGCGAGCCGTCGAGCGAGCACTCGAACGTGACGTCCTTGCGAGGGTGCTCGAGCTTGAACTTGGCCCGCCCCGAGTCGGTGGCGTCCGCCGGCTCCTGCGTGATCGTCGGCGTCTCGAGGGTGGCCGACGCGGTCCTCGCCGCGGCGAGGAGGGTCCCGGAGGAGACGACGAACGCGACGAGGACGACCGTGAGGACCACGTGCCGTCGTGCGATCGTCCAGATGTTGCTCATCGTCACCTCCTGGTCACTTCGGGGACAGCGAGGCGGCGGATGGCGCCCGCCCGCGCCACCCGCCGTCCATCAGCTCCTGCGGCTTACTCGGCAGCGAGCGCGTGGGCCTCGTACGAGATGTTCACCGTGACGTCCTTGCAGAGGTCCTGGTTCTCGTCCAGGTTCTCCATCTGGATGTAGAGGCCGCCCCACGCCGTCTGGTCGTCGATCTCGTCCTGGATGGTGATCTCGTTGTCGTCGTTCGTGGGGTCGTCGTCGTTGTCCGACGTGATGGTGAAGTTGCCAGCCGCGCAGTCTTCCCCGGCCGACGTGCCGGTCACGTCCGCGGTGACGCGCTCGACGTAGACGGGGAACTCGTTGTCCGGGTTGAGGAACACGCCCGACAGCTCGACCCGGGGACCGCCCGGGTAGAGGCCCTCGACGACGCTGGTCTGATCGACCTCGATCGCCGCGGTCGTGCCCGTCGACGCCTCGCCGGTGCCAGTACCACCCTGGGTCCAGTACGAGTAGGCGAACGGGGCGGCGATCGCCACCGCACCCACCGCCACACCGATGCCGACCTTCTTCTTCGTGAGCTTGAACATGTGACTGCCTCCTCGGCCTGTCTCTTGACATGGAAGGGCGTCGGTTTCGCCACTCGCTCCCCGCCGGCCGTAGGCGACCAATGTCGGCCGGCGGATCAACGCTCCGCCTGAGGAGGACTCCCTGCCTCCACGTCGCCCACCATCGCCCTCGACCGGCATCCCACCCATGAGTCGTCTGCCCCATTCCGGAGGCCTTGCGACGCGTTGGGCTACTCGTCCGTAGTCACTGTGGGCGGTCGATCCATGGGACCATGCACCATGCCGGCGACGATGCGTGATCCGACGGCCTCATCGCGTGAGATCATCGAGAACACAACGCCCAGAACGCCCTCGGGTGCCACGCACCGCAGCCGACCGGGCTCCACCCCATCTGCGCCGGCGCAGCTCAGCGTCACGAGTCGCCCGACGCTCGGGGAACGCACCCCGCGCCCGCCCCTGGCCGCCACCGAAGCCGTCGCGGCGGGGAGGAACCAACCTCCCGACAGCGAACCTTGACAGCAGGAGGGCTACACCGGGCTAGCGTGCGAGCCCGGTGGGCACGCCGGTCGTTGCGGGGCGATCCGGCTCGAGGTGAGGAGCTCCAGGCGGAGATGAGCGTGATCGGCGGAACGACAGAGACCAGGCGTGAGCCGTCTGTCGCGCCCGAGCCGGCCCCGCCCTCCACCCCGCCCCTCCCGCGCAACGAGCCCTTCCGGCGCTGGGTGCGCCGGGCCGTAGTGGGCGACTGGCTGGCCGCCGCCGTCGCCGCCGCCTCGGCGCTCTACCTGCGCTTCGGCTGGTCCGAGAGCGCCTCCGCCGTCGCCCAGGCCGACGGCTACGTCATCTCCTACCGGGCCCTCGGCCTGCTGGTGGTGGCGATCTGGCCGTTCATGCTCGCCGTGAGCGGCGCCTACGAGCTGCGGTCGTCGCTGTTCGGCGTCGAGGAGCTGCGCCGCATCCTGCGGGCCGGCCTGCTGCTCCTCGGGTGCGCCGGCCTCGCCCACATCGCCCTGCGCCTCGACCTGTCACGCGGCTACTTCCTCCTCCTGCTCCCGCTCACCGTGCTGCTCACGGCGCTGGCCCGGGCCGTGGTGTCGCAGCTGATGGGCAAGGCTCGCGACGACCTGCGCAACCACCACCGGGTGGTGGTGGTCGGCCCCGCCCACGACATCAGCGAGTTCGTCTGCGACCTCGATCGCACGAAGACCCGCAACCGGGTGGAGGTGGTGGGCTACGTGGCCGACGACCTCGAGCTCGACGCGCCCGCCCCGGCCGACCTCCGGCATCTGCGCCGCCTGCCCAGCCGCGACGCCATCCACACCGTCACCGACCGCGACGTCGACATCGACCTGCTGGTCCGGGCCGGCCGCCCCGGCCCCGACGAGATGTGGGCGCTCAGCCAGCGGGCCCACGACCTGGGCGTCACCGTGGCCCTCGCCCCGCACCGCCACGACGCCACCTCCACCGTGGCCATGAGCTACGTGCCCCTCGGCTCCACCCCCTTGCTCATGGTGGAGACGCCCACGCTCAAGCCGGTGGCCGCGGTCACCAAGGCCGTGTTCGACCGGGTGGTGGCCGCCCTCCTGCTGGTGACCCTCGCGCCGGTGCTCGCCGTGATCGCCGCCACCATTGCCATCCGCGACGGCCGCCCCGTGCTCTTCCGCCAGACCCGCATCGGCCACCTCGGCCGGTCCTTCGGCTGCTGGAAGTTCCGCACGATGGTCCCCGACGCCGAGGAGCGCCTCATCGACCTCCAGGGGGCGAACGAGGCCGACGGCCCGATGTTCAAGCTGAAGGACGACCCCCGGGTCACGAAGACCGGCCGCTTCCTGCGCCGGCACTCCCTGGACGAGCTCCCCCAGCTGCTCAACGTGCTGCAGGGCGAGATGTCAATCGTCGGCCCCCGCCCGCCCCTGCCGTCGGAGGTCGAGGCCTACGACGCCCGCACCCACCGCCGCCTCAACGTCAAGCCCGGGTGCACCGGCCTGTGGCAGACCCAGGGCCGCTCCGACCTGCCGTGGGACGATGGCATCTACCTCGACCTCATGTACATCGATCACTGGAGCCCGCTGCTCGACCTCGTGATCATGGCCCGCACCGTACGGACCGTCCTCCGTCCTGACGGGGCCTACTGATCCGCCGATGGCTCTCCCAAGCGTTGCCCTTGTTCACGACTACTTGACTCAGCGCGGGGGCGCCGAACGCGTCGTCTTATCGATGCTCGAAGCCTTCCCCGGAGCCCCGCTTTACACTTCGGTCTACGACCCGCTCGCCACTCTCAGCGAGTTCCGACAGCACGACATCCGGACGCTGTTCCCGAACAGGATCGGCCGCATCAAGGACGACCACCGTTGGGGATTGCCCCTCTATCCAGCCGCATTCTCGCGATTGAATATCGAAGCGGACGTCGTCATCTGTTCGTCGTCAGGATTTGCTCACGGCGCCCGCGCACGTTCCGGCAGGAAGCTTGTGTACTGCTATACACCTGCTCGCTGGCTATACGACCACGCCGACCACTACCTGGCAAGCTGGCCAGGACCAGTCCGTACGGGGATACGGTGCGCAGGCCCACTCTTGCGCCGCTGGGATCGCCGTGCCATGCGTGACGCCAGCCAACTCCTCACCAGCTCAACTGCCATGAGCGCCAGCATCGGGAGGATCTACCGGCGCCGCGCAACCGTTCTTCCTCCACCTAACGTCCTAGATCCGAACGGCGAACAAACGTCGCTTGATCTGCGCCCACAACGCTTCGTCCTATCTGTCGGCCGGCTCCTCTCATACAAGAATGTCGATAAGGTCATCGCCGCAGCCACCCAGTTACCCGACGTCTCGTTTCTGGTGGTGGGAGACGGGCCAGATCGCGCCCGCCTGAAGCGTGACGCCGGCCCGAATGTAACTTTCGCCGGTCAGATCTCCGAGTCACAACTCCGATGGTCATACCGCAATGCCATAGCGCTTGTCTCCGCAAGTTACGAGGATTATGGTCTGACCCCGCTTGAGGCTGCCTCCTTCGGGACCCCAGCAGTCGTACTTCGTCGAGGCGGCTTTGTCGACACCGTGCTCGAGGGAACAACTGGAGTATTCTTTGATTCACCCGACCCGGTGCAGATCGCTAACTCAATTCGGTTATGCATGGCGACATCCTGGAACGAGCAGAGAATTCGGACCCATGCGCTCCGATATTCAGAGGAGGCCTTCGCTCAAGGCCTGAGGACTGCCGTCAACGGCCTAATGACCGAACGAATGCCTGTCGAGAACTAGTCGTGAAACCCCGCACTGGGACAACTTCTACTTTCACTTCGACGTCAAATCGCGAACCCCGCTCTGGCCAGTACGGCGTAGCCATCGTCAATTATCGGTCTGCGACTCCCACAATAGCACTCGTCCGCCGCCTTCTGGCCGACCCACATTGCGGTCAAGTCGTAATAGTAAACAACGATCCTTCCGAGACCACAATCCTGGCCGAATGGGCAAAGGCCCTTCCGCGTGTGCAAGTCCTACACCGACCGAATGTGGGCTATGGGTCTGCAATGAACCTAGCTCTGAGAGAGCTGACCAACGTTCAAAGGGTCGCCCTACTCAACCCGGATCTGCATTTCCATCCAGAACTCGTCTTGCCGACGCTCCTACTCGCCATGGACCGAACCGGAGCGGCGGTCGTTGGACCTCGCCTGACGGACAGCCAAGGCACGGTCTGGCGCACCGCATTTGAGAAAAATCACTCCCTTACGACGATCGTCCTCGACTTCATCGTCAAGGCCGTCGGCGAAGACTCGCTACTCGGGAACTCGCTTCGGCAGCTTGGCGGCGCCAACCGTGCCTACGGCCCGGCCGGGGCGGTGCGCGCACTAACAGGCGCATTCTGGGTCGTCGACCCTATCCAACTTGCGTCAGTTGGTGGCTTCGATGAAGACTTTTTCCTCTATGGCGAGGAGACTGACCTCTGTCGACGGCTCAACCAGCAGGGACACTCCATCTGGTTTGAGCCTCGGGTGTCCGCCACCCACCTCGGTGGCGCATCCTCCCACGGTCAGAGCCGTCGGGCACAACGCGTGGCCAGCGCGGCGCTGCAACTGCGCAAGGCAGGTAACCCGCTCCAGGCGAGGTTGTTGGAGATTACGGCTCAAGTCGTCAAGCTCTCGTCACCTCGGCGACAAGGCCTACCAAGCCATGGCCCTCCGAACGCATGACTTCCCTCGCTTTGCTAGCGGTACTTGGCGCAACAATCACTGTTGCGGCATTGCCGCCCGGGTTCGCTCTGGTGCTAGCGATTGCCGCATCCTTTTATCGTCTTGCCGACCCACAACTGTCCCTACCGGTCGGAAGTCTTGGCGTGGCCGATATTGGAATCTACGCACTGGCGCTTTCGCTAGCTGCAAATGGCCACATTCGACGGTTGCGCCCAAACGGTTGGCGTCTTGCACTCGTCGCAGCTGCCACGTCGCAACTAGCCGCAACGCTACTGTCGATCCCTGCCTCCGTCTCTGCGCCCAAGAGCCTAGCCGTTGCTGCACCCGCCGTGATTCGCTTCCTCGTGATTTACGGACTGGCCGATTGGCTTTCCGCCCACGATGCAGCAGCGTGTTTGAAACGTCTTCGGTTCTCTCGGCGATGGGTAATACGATTGACTGCGGTTGCGTGCGCTCTCGCACTTATTCCGCCACGCGTTATCGTTATCGGCCAGGAGCTCAGTGCACCTCTCGCAGACGGCAGCGCGTCTCGGGTGTCAGGAGTATCGGGCGGCTTCTTGCCGGGATTGACAGCACTCGGCTTCTGCATTGTTATCGCCGCGCTGCGCTACCGTGACCAGCCCAAGCGGATCGGGGTTTTTCATGCGATTCTCATCCTTACTACAGTCTTGCTGACGCTGACCCGCGGCGCTCTCATCGACTATTCCGTATTGCTTCTGGTACTGTACGCAACCGGGCTTCGCTCCGGCCGATTCACTGCAGGACGAATTGGCGTAAGTGCTTCCGCCATGATGCTCATTGCGCTAGCGATGTTCCGACCCGGAACCGTCTTCCGCGAGCGCTTTGCGCAGTTGGAAACGGCTAAATATAACACCCTCGATCAACGCTTCGAACTCTGGTCCATCGCCATGGACATGATTCGGGCTAGACCGCTGCTTGGAGTTGGAGCCGGAAACTTCAACGAGATGCTCGAAGTATACGGTAGAGGACTGTCCGCCGAAGCCCGACATCTCTTTCACTACCCGGAACACCAACTCCTCGGCTTAGCCGCAGAAACTGGTCTGATCGGCCTCACGACATATCTGCTCGGGGTGCTGATACTGATCAAGTTCTTGCTTAGAGCCTTGAACATCTGGCAATCTGTGGCCCTCCCGCGCACCTTTGCGGCCATGACATTTGCGATGTACGCACTTCTAATCGGCCGGCTAGTCAGCGAACTTGGCGGCACATGGCTCTCGGGAAATGACCTACTCACTATAGCTATCGGGTTATCGTTAGGCTTGGTTCGAGCTGCCGACAGAGAGAATCGAAATGCTCAACGCGATTGTGTCCATCGTGGACTACAACTCCTACAGACTGACGATCCGCCTTCTGCGGCAGTTGGCCGCAGCGCGATCTAGGTCCGTTAAGGTCGTGGTGATTGCCAATGGTCATGCGGACCCACTTAGAGAGGCACTCGCGGGCTGCGACTTCGAAGGCTTGGAGGTACAGTTCGAACACTGCGGATCCAATCTCGGATTTGGTGCCGGTCATTCATTGACTTACGCCTCGCTTGAGGTTGGGCAGTGGATGTGGGTGATGAATCCTGACCTCATGGTAGATCCCGGCTGGTTCGAGCGAGCCGCTCAGCAGCTCGAGGCCCTCCCAGATGACGTCGCAGTGGCGGCGCCGACCGTTATCACTCCTTCCGGTCCGGCGAAGACCTTTCATCGACCAGTGGGCTTTGCAGGTATCATCAGATACTTGTTGGGCGCGTTCGGGCTGCGTCGCGTAGTCGATCGGGGATATTGCCGACGCAACAATGATCCGGAGCTGCCATACGTGAGTGTCTATGGAGTCAACGGGGCGTGCTTTGCTGTGCGACGCGTCGCTCGTGACTTCGAGCCCTTCGACCCCCGTGTGTTTATGTTCTTCGAGGAACAAATTCTCGCGGAGCGAGTTCGTCGATCCGGATTCTCGACTGTTCAACTTGAGAATGTTGTTGTACAGCATGATGTGGGAGGAACCAGAAAGGCGATGAACCGGACGCACAAGCGTCGCCTCAGATCGTCGTTCGTACGGTCTGAACGCCTCTATCTGGACGAGTACCTGGAGTGGCCCCGGGCGCTTGTTTCCCTGGTTGGAGCGATCACCCGCTGCCGTCTCCTGCTCGCAGGTTGAACTCATGACACCAGGCACCGACCGAACCGTTGGCATCGCGCTCTTGTGCAAGGATTCGCTGTCCGACTTAATGGAATTGCGGGCGACTCTTCAGTCGTTTGACGAGGTGATCATTGCCGACGACGGATCAACGGATGGCACAGTGGCATACTGCCGCGCACAGGACTACTGTTTAGTTGATGTCTCGGAGATTGACTCATTCGGCCTAAAGCGCTTGTCGGCAATCAACGCCGGTAGGTGCGCCTGGATGTTCATGCTCGATACGGACGAGCGACTAGTGGATGAAGACCTGCGGACTCGCGTTGACGAGTTGGTTCTTGTGTCCCCCCGGGATGTATCGGCGTGGGAGGTTGGATTCCGAACCTTTTTCAGCGGCGTTGAGTTGCGACACGGCGGCGTGTATCCGTTACGCGTCACCCGACTGTTCCGGCGCTCAGACGTGACCGGTTACACGGGTGATGTCCACGAAAGGATTCGCGTAGGTGGGCGAACATTGCGGTCCAATCTTGTGCTTCACCATCACTCGTATCGGTCGGTGACACACTACATTTCAAAAATCAACGTCTATACAACGAAAGAGGCGCACGAGCTCTTACACAACGCGATGGTGATAACGCACACATTTCCAGCACGCGCCTTCTACCGGCAAATGAGGCACCTCTTGGCGACGGCCCTGAGACTGCGGAGTATCTCCAGTGCGGATTTCCGGGCCGAAGCAAAGGCAACGCTTAAGAACCGCTACGTCGTTGTGCCGATGCTACCGCTCTATCCTATTGCACGTTTCTTGAACATCTACTTAGTCAAGCGGGGGTATCGGGATGGCATCGCCGGAGTCAACTACGCCTCTCTCAGCGCGATATACAGTGCCGTGAAGTATCTGAAGTTTGTTGAGCGTCGATGGATGACCTCGCAGACATAGTTATCGCAGGCGCGAGCAACTCCAAGTGTGGGGTGGTGGCTAGTGCCACCCAGACCGCTAGCCGTTGCGGAGCAGCGATTGTCGATCCTCTCCGGGGCGGGATGGTTCGTGAGGCGGCGGTGCCTGTGCTGGTATACCCGACCTTGGACGGGCGGCTCTCTCCTCGACTACTTTGGTGGGCCCTCTGCAATGCCAAGAGTGGAAGGCACGGCTACCGAGGCCACGTTCTCCAGCTCCACGAGTTTCGTCGGCTTCGAAGACTGCATCGATTATTCGTTGTCGTGCTCATTCTGGCCTGGGGTCGGCGAGTAATTGTTTCGACAGCAGGAGACGCGGAGGCGCTGCGACGGTGGCTGAACACTTGTTCCTTCGGTGCGCGTTTTTGCGGTAAGATTGCGGTGATTCCACCGGTCAATGGGTCGATCGGAGTAGGGTTCGGTCGGGCGACCTTTGACCAGGCCCGTCGACGGATCCTCGGCATCTTCGGCGCCTACCGGCGCGACAAGAGATCGCCAGAACTTGCCCGACTACTCGAGCGCTTGTCTCCCCACTTCGACGTACTCCAGGTGGTCGGCCGTGGCTGGGAGGCTTGTGCAGAGATCAGTGGAGCCGATCTCCCAGTCGAACTTCTCGGCCATATTCCGGGCGACGCTATTGGACCCACCATTACCCAGTGGGCCGCCGCTATCGCTCCTACCCGAACTGGCGCGAGCGATGGCAGAATGAGTATACGGACACCCCTTGCACATGGTGTTCCGACGCTCGTCTCCAAGCCCGACGATCCGTCTGAACTGACACTCGAGTTCCCTCATCTGGTTGTGGAGCAGGTGGAAGGCCTAGTAGCAGCGTCAACGCAGGATGCACCTACGCGTCATCGATGGTCCCGTGTCGTTGAAGAGTTCGAAGTTGACCTAACTGAGCGCTTCCGCGCATTCGTTGACGGCATCAGTGAAGTGCCCCGGTGAGTCCCGGGTCTCAGCGCTTGGTCGTCGCCATGAGGCGCCGCCCGGAGCTACAGCTCGGTTTCTTGTATTTTCTTGGCTCGTTGGTGGGTTTCGGGCGCGATCTTGTGCTCGTTCGAGCGGTCGGTCTCGGCGGCGACAGCGATGCAATCTTCAACTACTCTCTAGCGACAACCCTCTTCGTGTCGCTGGCTATTCAAACCGTTTACCTCCCCCTAGCGTTTCGCTCCCGAACAACGTCGCATAGGGCGCTAGGAACCGCCACGCTCATAGCGATGCTTCTCAGCCCCATGATTTGGAGTGGTCCGCTGCTCGGTCACCAGAGATACGCGGTCGAGTTTTCGGTTTGGCTGATCGCCAGTCTGATGGCGACAGCGCTCGTGGCCTCGCGGTGGCGGGACGCGTACGCGGCCGGCCGCACACTGGCCATCGGCAGTTCGCAGCTGTTCGGCTCTGCCATTCCACTTCTTGTGGGTCTGGTAGAGGCCAACATACGAGTCCTCGTACCGGCGGTCCTTCTCTCATGGCCGATTGGCACGCTCGTTGGGACGATTCGTGTTCCAAGAATGCGTTCGGAGCCTCGGTACCGCGGGGCGGACTCGTCTCTTCACCTCATGCCGAGCCTTTTCATGCCCCTCTCCGGTCCTCTGTTGGCCATCGGGTCAAGCTCGCTGGGCCCCGGCGTCTATACCGCGTTTAGTTTGGCCGGGAAGATTGCGAACGTGCCTATAGGGCTCTTGAGTCACGCCCTGGGTACGACTGCATTCATTGAAGGTGTTTCTGATCATGTCGGGAAACCGAGACGATATATGTTTGGCGAACGACCCATGCGGTTACGCGTCCGGGTGGGAGCGCTCGTTGTATGGACGTCCGTGAGCTGGGGCCTCTGCGTCGCAGTATCCAGTACGATCGGCGCTGTTGGCGACTTCCGAGAACTGGATCTAGAGTTCGCGCTCATTCTGTTTCCTAGTCTACTGATGGCGCCGGTAGCTGTGTCGGCAGCAGCCATGAGGGATCACCTTCTCGCCGATCAGCGGTTTCGGCTTGTTGGTCGTTCGAATGTCGCATTTCTAGTGTTCTTTGGCGGTGTGGTTGCGATTGGTGTCATAGTTGCTTCCCCCTATGTAGTCGCACTGGCTCCTGCATGCGCCTTCGCAGCTCAGCAGCGCATTCTTCGACAGCCGTTCCCGGGGTCTAGTCGCGAATGTGCACCAGATCCCGATCTGACCCACCGTTCATAGCGGCGTGCCACGAGCACACGGGCGGTCGCACCCACGGATGTACATGCTTGTACAGTCGCTCAGACTCCCCTTCGGGACCACACATTGCGAGACGAATCGGCCTCGGACTCTGCGGAGCGCAGACTCTCAAGCATTCCGCCCGGGATGTCGCTTCCGAGCCACCATCGCGGATACGACCTCGCTACCGGCGACTAATCGCAGTCGCCTCAATCTGTGCGTGGCTCACGTAAGCGATGCCTCGAACACCATCTGCTTGGCGAGCAAGCCGGGGCGTAGGCCTGTGAGGCGGGCGCCCAGCTGGCCCAGGCGCGTAGCTAGCGGGCCGACGTAGGCATCTCGCTCGATGCGCAACGCTGCGGCCTCGACCATTTCTCGGCCACTGCGGACCGTGTAGAAGCGCAAGTGAGTGCGGTCGAAGATGCCACTGTCCTCGTACTCCCATAGGCCCCGAGCAATCTTCGCTCGCGCCGGGAGGAACCCAATGTTGGGGATCGAGATCAGAAACGTTCCGTCTCGGTCGAGCAGCGGCTCAAACCTGCGGAGCATCTCGACCGGGTCACTTACGTGCTCGAGCACGTCGGCAAAGATCACGTGATGAAAGCGGCGTCCAGATTCCTGCAGAGCGAACGAGGCCTCCAACCCGCCAGCGACGATCGTCTCAATCCCGGCCGCCACAGCGTGCGCAGCAGCTCGGGCATCTGGCTCGATACCGACCACCTGGCACTGGTGTGAGACGCTCAGTCGACCGAGAAGGTCGCCCGTCCAGCACCCGACATCGAGGACCGCAGCCCCGGGAGTAATCCAACTCGAGATCACCTCAGCAGGGCCGAATCCAGGAGCGGCTACCTCAGATCCGGCAGCCCTGCCGTAGGGAAACTCAGTCACTCGGAGCAAGATACTCTTGGAGCGGACTCAAGCTGTCGGTGCGACCATCGGGGAGAGCTCGGTGAGGAATCTTCGACTGCACTCGGCCCGGGGACCAGCCGCCATGCGAGGGGGACACTGGGGTCGGTCATTCCGGGACTACTCGGTGCTCGATCAGGCTCCACCCGAGCCTCCCTCTCTTCGGGCCGCCTCAACAATGTGCGAGAGACGAGCACCTCGCGTCGATTCTCAGGCGAACATTCCGGCGCCACCTAGCGACGACTCCTACGCCATGCTCGGGACTGCGCTTACCGGAAAGCAACTTCGCGCAGTGCAGGACCCCACGTCGCGCCACCCGTCCACAACGTCGACCTGATCCGCACGTGAGCCGCCTCGACCGGAGCAAACGAGTCCGTGTAGCTCGCCGACGTGTTCCCCACCACCGTGGCCACCGTGTTCCACGTCGAGCCGTCCAACGACGTCTCGATCGTGTAGTCCACGAACCGGTGATCCACCGAGTACCACGAGAAGTCCAACCCGGTCAGCACCGTCGCCACCGGCAAGCTCACCTGGAACGTCTTGGGATCCGTGCCCACCGGCCCCGGCCCCGCCGTCGGCTGCCAGAACGTCCCCAGATCCCCATCAACAGCCCGACCCGGCACCGACGAACCCAACACCGGATTCGGCGACAACGCACACGGACAACCGGCAAGGTCCACGACAGCGAGTTCGCGCAGTGCAGGACCCCACGTCGCGCCACCCGTCCACAACGTCGACCTGATCCGCACGTGAGCCGCCTCGACCGGAGCAAACGAGTCCGTGTAGCTCG
>JGI24113J20146_1000319_pt1 | contig 13339 bp, 10 predicted proteins | sample SubbioAug_CSWold_FD_20146 | JGI IMG/M metagenome (IMG submission 20146) | reverse complement strand
TGACCGACGTCGAGGTGAAGCTCTACCCCGGTGCACGCCACGAGGTGCTCAACGAGACCAACCGTGACGAGATCACCGCCGACATCATCGCGTTCCTCGACCGCACGCTCATGCCCTGATCGCCGACGGCGCGAAGGCCCGTTCCACCGGTCCTAGTGGAGCGGTCCGTGGAAGATGTGGTGGAACCGGGCCGGGATCGGTACGGCCCAGGGGCCGCGCTCCACGTGGTGGTGGACCAGCACGTCGCCCTCGAACATGCGGTGCTCGGGGAACAGCTTGACCCACTCGTCGTCGACCTCGGGGGCCAGACCGCGCCGCGTGAACTCGCGGTTGCGCGCTGACAGCTTGTCCGCGTGCTTGTCGTGGAAGCGCCTCCAGAACCACGCGCTGTTGCGCGGCCAGCCGCGCGTCCCATCCCCCGGCGACGTACGCCGAGACCCCTCGGGTGCCTTGCGCATGTCCACCCAGAACTCCCGGGCGACGAACCCGCGCCACTCGGCGACCGCCCGTCGCTGTTGGTGGGCAGTCCACGTGCTCTCGGGCCGCTCGGCCGCTTCCCGACCGCGTTTCACCAACTGTTTCATCGTCGGCGTCAGCTGGTCCGGGCGGACGGGCAGCCCGCTGCCGCCGGCTCCGACGGCGACGAGCTGGGGCTGCACCTCGACGAGGTCGTCCAGCCGTGCGAGCAGCTTGTCGGCTTCGGCCTGCACCCGTGCGAGCATGCGGCCGGCACTCGCATCCAGCGACTCGCCGGCGTTGGCGACCGTGACCAGCGCGTGACCATAGGCGCGGCGGAACTGCCGCAGGACGGCGGGCGCGAACGTCGTCACCCGGCCGAGTCCGTACACGACCGACAGGCTCGACGCGAGCTCGACCGCGGCGACGAACTCCTCCCCGACGACCTCGACGAACCAGGCGCGGTGCTCACTGACCACGGTGCCGACGATCGCGACCGTGGTCGCGACCGCGTCGAGGATGCGGACGGTCCGGGCGGACAGTCCCAGCACGCCGACGGCAGCGGAGCCCCCGACGAGGCTGAGCGCCAGGCCGGCTGTCTCGATCAGCTTGGTGAGGATGAGCGTCTGACCCTCGTTGGAGATCGACACCAGCCACAGGGCCGGCCCGTACTCGACGACGCGGCCGCGGTCCTGGAACCGCACACCGACGAGGTCGAGCGCGCCGAGTTCGAGGCCCCTCGCCGTGAAGGTCTGCAGGGGTAGACGCGCGAGATCGCGGGCGTAGGTCGGGTGCACGCGCGCGTGCATGTCCTGCTGCACCCACACCCTCCCGCCCGGACGTGGCCGGGCGGTGAGGTGCGAAGCCGTGTCGCCGAGTCCGAGCACGCCGACGGTCAGCCCGGTGGAGCGGACGACGAACACCGGCGGCCGCCGGCCGTCGCGCAGGCCGGCCTCCACGGCGGCCAGGAAGTGGGGCGTGAGCGCGAGCAGGAGCCGTGCTGCCTCGTACTGCTCGTCGTCGTCGGGGCTCCCCGCGGTCAACTCGTCGTACAGCCGCGCGATCAGGTCACGCCCGTTGGTGGACGCCGCGAGCTGTTCGAGCTCACGGAACGCCACCTGCCGCATCAGCGCCAGCACGACGTCGTCGCGATCGGTGAGCGCGGTGTCGTCGAGCACGCGTGCCACCTCGGCGGCTCGACCGGCGCGCAGGAGCGGGAGGAGGGCGTCGGCACGGCGTCCCTCCCAGTCGAGGAACCCGCGCGGTCCGTGGCCGGGCACGTGCCCGGCGAACCGTGCACTGCGCCGGACCATGGCCAGGAACTGGTGCCGCATGCCGTCGCCCGCCTCGGTCAGCAGGCGCCAGGTCGCATCGAGTGCGGTGTCAACCGTGCCGCGCGTACCGCTCGGCAACGGGGTCGAGGACAACGACGTCAGCAACTCATCGAGGTGTGGCGTCGCCGCGCCCGACGCCGTGCCATGTGCCGAGCGGTCCGCCCGGTCCCAGGTGTCCAACGCCGACAGGACGGCCACCCGGTTCGGGGACCAGCGGCCCACCTCGGCCGCGATGGTCTGCACGTCGCGTCCGATGGCCGCCAGGCGGTCCGGGGCGATGGGTGGACCGGGCTCCGCGCCGCCGGTTCGCCAGTCACCCGGTTCGCCGGCCCGGCCCAGCGCGACGTCGGGCAGGACCGGCTCCGGTGCGGTCGCCGACGTCATCGGTCGAGCGAGATCCGGATGGGTTCGCCGTCACCGTTCGGCGTCGGGTCATCGAGGTCGGGCTTCGGCGTCTGGTCGAGGCGCATCGTGAATCGGCGCGCCTCCTGCCGTTGCTGCTCGGCGCGCGCTGCCGCCAGCTCGACCTCGTGGCCCCGCAACTCGACGTCCAGGCGACGTTGCTCCATGACGAAGCTCTCGCCGGTGTCGCAGCCACCGAGCCGCGTCTGCAGGTGCACGCCGCCGGTCGGCAGCGTGACGGACCGCGACGCGCCGGTCTGCTCGTCGAGGCCGGTGTTGTTGCCGACCGTGTCGGTCATCCACTGGCGGATCCGGTCGCTGGCGTCGAGCCGGAACGGCATGGCCGCCTGGGTCCCGACGAAGCCGACCACGCGGTTCTCGACGAACTCGTGCAGGTGTTCACCGCGCAGCGTCAGCAGGTGGTGACGGTCGTTGGGGTCCAGCTCGGCCCAGATCGCCTGGCGGTAGTAGGACTCGTTGAGCCGGAGGTGGGCCAGCAGTTGTGCCTCCTCGACCTGGGCCATCGCGATGAGCTGCACCGGGTAGCCGCGCAAGACGCCGGGGTCGGCTGCCTCGTAGTAGCTCTGCGCGGCGGCGGTCGCGGCCGGACGGGTCTGCTCGACCGCGTCGGCCGGCGGTTCGGGCTTCGGTGGGTTCTCCGTGATCGTGAGTTCGCTCTGACCCATGAAGAAGTTGGCCACCCCGTCCCAGAACTCCTCCCAGCCGTTCTTGGGCGCCGCCTTGCCGAGGGTGCTCGACGCGGCGGGCACCGTGACCGTGTTCGTCGATGCCGGCGGGGGGTGCTCGGTGGTGACGCCCGGCCGGTAGGGCGGCAGCCGCATGCCGGCGACCGCGGCGCGCGTGCGCTGCAGTGCCGTCTCCAGACCGGCGTCGTCGAACGCGATCCAGCGCAGCGCGACGCTGGTCTGCGGGGCCCCGTACACGCGCGCCAACCGATCCATCAGCCGCGCGTAGTCGCCGAGCATCGCGTTGGGCAGCGACGCTGCGGTCACGCGTTCGCGGGGCATGGCCAGCAACTGCCGCAACAGCTCGAGGTTGCCGTAGTCCTCCGACCAGCGGAAGGCGAGCCGCCACCAGGCGGGGTTGGCCTGCTCGAGCGCGAGGCTGCGGTAGAGCCACTGCTGGAACAGCTCGAGGTGGAACGGCTCGGGTTCGTAGCCGGCCAGGGCGTCCTGATCGCCGGCGACGACCGCTGCAGGCAACCAGTCCAGCAGCGCGTAGGGCACCGCTCCGTACAGGGCCCAGATCGCGTCGCGCAGCGTGTCGGCTGCCTGTCGCGCATTCGGCGGCAGGACCTCGGCCCCGTCGACAGGGGCCTGTCGGCTCGCGCACGCGCCGGCCGCCACGATCTCGCAGTGCCGGTCGTAGGCGTCGAGGACGCGTGCGGCACCGAAGCCGGGCCGGTAGCTCGCGTCGCGCAGCACCCGGCGCAGGACGCCCTCGTGCTGCAGGACGAAATGACGGTCGATCGGTCCGGGCAGCAGGTTGTCGACCAGCACGCACAACTCTGCAGCCTCACGGTCGAGGACCGTCGAGACCTCGTAGTTCGCGAGCACCTGGAAGTAGTCGAGGTGGAGCGTGCGGACGAGGTTGTGGTTCTTGATCTTGCGGGTCGAGCGTTGTTCGAAGCCGGTCTCGACGACCTCGGTGACCTTGACCTGGCGGGTGGACTTCACCTTCGTCGCGGCCCGGGACGTCACCTCGCTGATGAGCGACGCCGTGTTGCGCGTGACCGAGACGATGTCGCCCTGGTCGGTGTGGCCTGCGCCGCCGCCGATCTGGGCGCCCTCGACGGGCACCTGGACCTTGCCGTTGACGTTGGTGGACCAGCCGCGCTTCGAGGTCAGCTCGCGCATCGTCTCCGTCGACGGCTTGTCGGTGAACCCCACCTCGCCGGAGACCTCGCGTTCGTCGGTGGTCGTCTCCTCGCTCTCGCGCTTCAGCCGGTCCCACGTGTCGACCTCGATGGCCACCTCTTCCTGGGGAGCCAGGCCGATCGAGTTGACCAGCTCACCACGCGCGTAGCCGTTGAGGGTCCACCGTTGCGAGAACGGCAGGGCGAGGACGAAGCCCATGCCGACCGGCAGCTCGAACGTGTCCGTGTGGAAACCGACGACGTCGATGTCCGACCAGTGTCTGGCGATCCTTCCCGACGTCGAGGCCATCGCCGCCGAGGCCGTCGACGGCGAGGCCTGTTGCATGACCGGAGCGGTGTGGCCTTCGCCGATGACGATCGCCAGTTCGCGCTTCTCGCCGCCGACCTCGACGTCGAGCTCGGTCCGGCCGAGGTCACGCAGTTGCTGCACCTGCTTCTTCGTCAACGACACGGCGCCGATACCGGGCAGCCGCGGCTGCGCGAGGAAGGCGGCGAGGTCACCGATCGGGAGGGGTTCGGACCCCGCTTCCTGTCTCTTCGGGACGAGTCGAATCGTGGCCTCGGTGTCGCCACCGTCCACCTTCACGTCTGCGGCCCTGCCGGACAGCAGCGTCTCCACGGCCCGCTCGTCGAGTACGACCTTCTGCGCCTTGCGTGCGACGGTCACCTCCCGTCCCGCGAGCAGTGTCGCCACGTCGACGGTGACCTCCGGCGTGTCCTCGTCGAGCTGGGGCGGCGGCTCCCACGCACCGGCCAGCGGCGTCGCCGACGCGAGCATCTGGCGTGCCGCTTTCTGATACTTCCCGAAGTGCTGGGGCGCGACCGTCATGTAGTGGGGCAGGACCGTCTGTCCCTCCGGCGCATGGACCGGCGTGAAGCGCACGAAGGCGAACTCGTCGACCTCACGCTGGATGGGCAGCGTGGCGCTACAGGAGCCGCCGGCGTCGGATGGCTCCTCGAAGAGCTCGAATTGCGGGGTCCCCGCGACAGTCTCGTCCCCAGTTTTCGCCATGGTTCAACCCCCAACGTCTTCCCCAGGGGGCACCGATGCCGAGCCCCGCCTCCGCAAGCAAGACCAACCGGCTAACCAAACGGTGATAGCTCGAAAGAACCACCGGAGCGGACTATGCCCGGCCCGGCTGGGCCCCGTCAAGCATTCTGGCTGGCCGGGTAGGCGAACCCCGGCCCCGGCGTCCGGACCGTTCAAGTGATTCATCGTTCGCGCCGATGACTGATTCCACGTCGGGGTTGGGGGCAACGTGGACGAGTTTCACATCAGGATCGACAAGCAGTACCTGCACAACCAGGCCGGCGTTGGGGCGCGGGAGAAGGAACAGGAACTCGCGGCCGGCAAGTCACGGGCGCGGCGTCTGCTCGAGAAGGTGGTGGACGCCAGGACGGATGAGCGCTCGTGGCGACGCGGCGCCGAGGGCGAGGAAGCCGTCGCCCGCCGCCTCGAGCGGCTCCCCAACCCGTGGGCGGTCGTGCACGACCTCACCGTCGGCAGCCGCGGCGCGAACCTCGACCACCTGGTGCTCGGCCCTGCAGGCATCTTCGTGCTCAACACCAAGAACTTGACCGGCCGTCTCACGGTGTACGAGCACTGCGTGCTTCAGAACGGGCACAAGACGGCGTTCGTGCCGGCGGCGCTCCGCGAGGCTCGGACGGTGCAGGACCGGCTCTCGGCGGCACTGGGTCGAGCGGTCCACGTCTGGAGCGTCCTGGTCGTGCTCGGTGCCGAGATCACGATCAAGAAACCGTTGGCCAACCTGACCCTGTTGCGGGATCACGACCTACGGGGCTGGTTCGAGCGGCTCCCGACCGGCGTCTTCAGCGAGGGCGACGTGTTGCGCCTCGAACGGTTGGCCCGCGACCCGGACACCTGGGATCCGCGGCGCGCCGCTCGGCGCAAGCCTTCCACCGCCGCGGCCGCGCCGACAGCGCAGCCGCCCGCGAAGGAGTCCCCTGCGGATCAGGATTCGGTCAAGGTCCAGCGCTGGAAACGGTTCGGCAACGACCGGATCTACGCCAACGGGGGCGACGGCGAACGGCTGGGCTACCTCGACCTCCAGACCGACCAGCTCCACCTCGAGGTCGTCGACACCGACGGCGAGATCGCCCGCAGACTCCGCGAGGCCCGCGCCGCACTCTGACCAGGCGGTCAAGCCTGACTAGGCCGGCTTCGCCATTTCCTACGGTAAGAGCCGCAGCGGCCGACGAGGGTTGGTATCAACCCACCTAGGGGCAACACCGACAATCTCTACGGCATGGCAAACGGGGGCACTGATGGGGCACGGAAGCGGGCGACGGCTGTGCCTTGCGTTGACGACGCTGGTCCTCGTTGGCGTGATCGCATCACCTGCGGGAGCCCATTCGGGCGGGCTCGATTCGAAAGGTGGGCACCATTGCCGCCAGGCGGGCTACAACTCGGGCAAGTGCTCGCCGCTGAACTCGTACCACTACCACAACGGCGGGGGTGACGGCGGCGGGTCCGCTGGCGGAGGGAGCTCTCGCGCCCCGGCCGCCCCTCCTCCGCCACCGGCTGACACCACCCCGCCGGAAGCCCCGCGCCTCGGCGCGCATGCCGTGGACGGCGGCCGCGTCCGGGTGCCGGTGACCGCGGAGCAGGGCGCGCGGCTGCATGTCGTGTCGGGCGGCACCGTCATCCACTCTGCAGCCGCCACCGGGGACCAGCAGGAACTCGTGCTCGACCTGACCGATGGAAGCCATGCGATCGAGCTCACGGCGACCGACGCGGCGGGCAACCGTTCGGTGGCCGCGAGTTTCCGGGTGGCGGTCGACACGACACCTCCTGAACCGGCCGAGATCGAGGTGGTCGCGCCGACGGCTCCTGGAGCAGCCACCACGGTGACCATCCGGGGAGAACGGTCTGCGAGGTACGAGCTGCAGCTCTCCGGGCCGATGAGCGAAACGGCCAAGGGCACGTTGACCGGTGGGAGTGCCGAGGCGGCGTGGCGGCTCACGAACGGCGAGTACGCGGCCGTCGTGACGCTTGCTGACGGCGCCAAGAACGTGTCGGACGCGACCGAGGTCGCGTTCACGGTCGCCCTCCCGAGTCCGCAGCCGCCCGCGCTGCGTCTGTTGAGCGATGTCGGCTCCAGCCCTCTCGTCATCGCAGTCGACGCGCCGGGCGCCGAATCGGTCGACGTCTCGCTCCACGCTGGCGATGGCGCCCAGGAGCAGACGATCGCACTGGATGACGCCGGGACAGGCACCGCCAAGTTCGCCGTCGATGACGGGAGCTACGCGCTGGCGGCCATTGCCAGCGACTTCCAGGGCCAGCGCTCCGAGCCCGCCGCCCTGCAGGACGTCGTCGTGAAGGCGAGCGCCCCGGCCTTGGCGCTCGCCTTTGCGGAGGAGATGCTGTCGACCGGCATCTTCGCCTACCAGTTGACCGCCGACGAAGGCGCGACCGTTCGCATCACGTCGGCAACCAAGGAGTTGCTGGCCGAGTTCGCAGCAACCGGCGGCCCGCAGAACTTCAGCATCGAGGTCCCGGGCGGGGACTATTCCATCACCGTCGCGGTCGTCGACGCGTTCGGCAACGAGACGGTGCAGGAGTTCGCTGCCCAGGTGTCGGTGCCCTTCGGCACGACCGACGCCGTCGTACTGCTGATCCTCCTGGCGATGATCGTCAGCGCCGGTGTAGGCGCGCGACGACTGTGGCGCCGACTCCGAGGAACGTCGCCGACATCTGCGGCGCCCACCATCCCGCCGCCTGCGGGCAGCTGAGTGCGGCGGAGGCCCTCACCCGGCGGTCCGGCACGTTCGTTGGCGCCGTCCCCACGGCTCTGCGAGTCGTCTCGTGGTGGCCCGACAGGGCCCCAGGTCGCGGCGTGGCCGCTGTGGATCGCCGTTCTGGCGTCCTGCGCTGGGCCCGCCTCCCTCGTCGAGGCCGAGGTGGCTGCTGACGGCGTCGAGGTCGCGGCCGAAACCGCCGACGTCGTGGCCGTCGAGCCCGAATCGATCGAGACACGCGAACCCGCGGTGGCGTCGGAGCCAGACTCCGAGCCGACCGACCCGGAGCCGGCGGCGCCAGCTGGCGAGCTCGAGATCCACTTCCTGGACGTGGGGCAGGGTGACGCCACGCTGCTCAAGCACGACGAGGTGGCCGTGCTGATCGACACCGGGCGGCACAACGCCTCCGACGTCGTGCCGCATCTGCGTGCTCACGGCGTCGACATGCTGGATCTGATCGTGGTGACCCATCCGCACGCAGACCACCTCGGTCAGTTCGATCAGATCGTCGACGCGGTCACGGTCACCGAGGTCTGGTGGTCGGGCTCGACCGCGACCACGCAGACGTTCGGCCGGGCTGTGGACGCTCTCGAGCGCTCGACGGCCGCCTACGAGGAGCCACGCGCCGGCGATACCACCTCAATTGGTCCCCTGCATTTCGAGGTCGTCAACCCGGCTGCCGGCACCGACCTGGGTGACTTGCACGACGCCAGTCTGGCGTTCCGCATCACCTATGGCGATGTGCGGCTGCTGTTTACGGGCGATGCGGAAGAGGCCACCGAAGCGCGGATGGTGGCCCAGTACCCCGGCACCCTGGAAGCGGAGATCTTCCAGCTCGGTCATCACGGGTCGAGGACATCGACCAGTGCCGGGTTCCTCTCCGCCGTCGATCCCGCTGTCGCGATCTATTCCGCTGCCGCAGCCAACTCGTACGGCCATCCGCATGCCGAGGTGCTCGACCGGCTGGGCGCTAGCGGTGTCGAGGTCTACGGCACGGCCGTGCACGGCACCGTGACCGTTATAACCGACGGTGCGGGGTGGAGCATCACCACGAGCCGGGCGGGTGCACCCGCCACGGGCGGATCAGGCGGCCGAGGCGGCACCACGGGTGGTTCGGGCGCGCAGCCCTCCCCGCCTCCTCCGTCGCCGACGGGGACAGCCGCGCCGCCGCCATCAACGGCCTCGGACTCGTGCAGCGCAGGGCAGGTCGACGTCAACACGGCGGGTCTCGATGGGCTGCAGCAGATCGTCCACATCGGGCCTGACCGGGCGCAGCAGATCGTGCAGCTGCGACCTTTCGCCGGCGTCGGCGCGATGACGCGCATCTCGGGAATCGGGCCCGCACGCCTCGACGACATCCGTGCCCAGGGGGTGGCCTGTGCCAGCTGACGAATGCACACCGATCGAGCCCGACCGGGCAGTCGTGGACCGCATCGTCGATGACACCGCAGTCGTGCTCGTCGGTCCCGACGAGGCCGAACACCACCTACCGGCGAGTGAGCTCCCGGAAGGGGCGAGCGAAGGCAGCTGGCTCGTGGTCGACCCGGCGTCAGACCCCGTCGGCGTGCTCGGGGTCGACGAGGCGCTCACCCAGGCGCGCACCGAGGCGCTCACGAGGAGGCTCGACCGGATCCGCCGGCAGCGGACCGGGGGGCGGTTCGGACGCCGATGAACGCCATGTCATCCCGTCCGTCGCGGCCGACCGGCGGGTCCCGGCCGGTCGACCCGGCACCGACCCGCGGCATCGCCGGTGTCGTCTACGAGGCCGTGATGGTCGCGTTGGCCGTCCTGGTGATCGCGCTGTTGGCGCAGCCCGACGAGGGTGTCTACCGCACCATCAACCTGGCGATCTGGGGCGTGTTCGTCGTCGACTACCTGCTGCGGCTGGCCTTCTCCGGCGACCGCAAGGCGTTCATGCGTCGCAACGTGATCGACCTGATCGCGATCATGCCGGCCGACGTCTTCCGCGCTGCCCGGGCGCTGCGTGTGCTGCGGCTCCTGCGCCTGCTCAGGTCCGCCGCGGTGCTCTGGCGGGTGTCTGCCACGGTCCGGGCCATCATGGGCACGAACGGGCTGAGCTGGGTCCTGGCGGTCACCGGTGTGGTCATCGTCCTGGGTGCCGGCGCGGTGCTGGCTGTCGAACCCGACATGGGCGATTTCGGTGATGCGTTGTGGTGGTCGATCGTGACATCGACGACCGTCGGCTACGGCGACCTGGCGCCCGAAACGATCGTGGGTCGGCTGGTGGCCGTCGTGCTGATGGTCGTGGGAATCGGCGCGCTCGGGATGATCACCGGCTCGATCGCGACCCACTTCATCCACGGTCGCCAGAGCCCCTCCAACCCCCACTTGGACCACATCAGGTCGTTGCTGGACGACTGGGACGCGCTCAGTCCGGTGCACCGCCGCGAAGCCGCCGCGCTGCTGGCGACGCTCGCCAACGGTCCCGACGCCCGAGCGGAGCACGCCGAGGAACTCGACCCCAGCGTCCGTGAGCCCAAGGGGCGACCGCTTCGGGAAAAGAGTTGAAGCTCAAGAGCCCGCCTTCCCCGGTATTGAGGCAGGCTTTCGTCGAAGCCCTCCGGGTTATGAGCCGGAGTCCGCCCGTTTCGCCCGATTTCACCCCGTCCCGCCTGATCGCACAAAACCGGCTCTGACCTGCGGTTATGTGGTTTCGCGTCCCACTCGGTATCGAGGCGTTTCTGTAGATACTCCGTAGTATGGCACCCAGATGGCACCCATGAAGCTTCAACCAACGGCCTTTCGGCCCGTTCTCCCGTCCTCGGCTCAGGCTGACATACGCTGTGATCATGAGCGACACGAAGAGCCCCGTCTACCTCGACGCCGACCTGTTGGCGCGTCTCGAGGAGCTGGCCGACGAGGCCGGTGTCGATCGCGACGCGTACGTTCAGGACGCCTTGCGGCGCTATCTCGCGGGGCGCGATCTCGTTGCACTGCAGCGCGAGGTCAGCTCACGATCCGGCGTCGGGTTCGATGACGCGCTGGATCTTGTCTACGCCGAGCGCGATGTAGCACGGGCCGAGTCGACGTCCGGTGAGACCCCAGGTTCGCAACCTCGGCGACGCGGGCGGTCGTCGACGTCAACGTGTTCATCAGTGCGTTGATCTCCCCCGGAGGGAGTCGCGGCGCGGCTCGTCCAGCACACGGCCAACCGGGACTTCGAGCTGGTGATGTCGCCCCGGCTCGTCCGGGAGTTGGCGACGGTCACGCGACGGTCGAAGTTCCGCCAGTACTTCTCCATCGAGGAGGCGGAACGGCTGACCAACCATCTGTGGGACCTGGGCTTGCGCCTCGACGATGCCGAGGACGTCCCCGCGGTGACGCGGGATCCCCATGACGACTACCTGGTCGCGCTGGCGCGGGCGTCGGCGGCCGATGTGTTGGTCTCCGGGGACAGGGACCTGCTGGATCTGGAGGTGGCCGAGATCGAGGTGCTCGCTCCCCGCGAGTTCGTCGAACGGCTCGACGCCGGCGAGATCTCCAGCCAGGAGTGATCCTGTCGAGAACCAACGGGTCTGGAACGAGACCTGACCGCACCGCTGGGGACGGAGCCACAGTCCCATCGTCGCGGGAGGGCTCACTGCTGCGGCGGAGCGAGTGCGGCGCGACCTCGACTATAACTCATCGTGCAATTCTCGAACATCCGTTATAGTCGGGGCATGAATTGGGAAGATGTCCTCCTCCACGCGAACGTCGAACTCCGTGACGTTCGACCACACGACGCGGTCAGCCGCACCCGGGATCTGGTCCTCGCCACCCCTCGCGGTCCGCTTGTGGTCGAGGCGAAACGCTACCGACGCCCCCCATCCCCCAGCGAGTTGCGCGACGTGATCGCACGTCACCGCGACGCCACGAAGCTGCTGCTCATCGTCGACCAGGTCACGGACAACCTTCGCGACGCGCTCCTCCAGCATCGCGTCTCGTACGTGACCGACGACGAGCTCGCACTGTTCCTCGACGACGGCACCGTCATCAGCGAGACCCTCACCCCGGCGCCGGACAAGCCCGCACCCCAGCAACCTCGAGTCCCCTGGCGCGGACGCACCGCGTTCCAGGTCGTCCGTCGACTCATCCAGAGTCCACCAGGCCGGCCCCAGACCCTGCTGGCCCGCGACGCGCACGTGTCCCAGCCGCGCGTCTCCCAGGTTCTCAAGACCCTGCAGGATCTCGGGTTCGCCACCGGCGCCGACCACTTCGACCGGGCTGAACTGCTCGACGTGTGGCTCACCCACTACCCCGGTCCCGGCGGTGTCGCCACTCGCTGGTACGGACGCGAACCTGTTGCGCAGTCGGTCGCCGAGGCCTACGAGCACGCCCTTGCGGAGGGTGCGGCTCCGATGCTGTCCGGCGATATCGCCGCGGACCTCATCGCGCCCTACGCACGCCCAACCAGCGCGGTGATCTACGTCGATGCCCACGTCGACCTCAGCGCCACGGGCATGGTCCGCACCCCCGACCCCGAGACCGCGACCCTCGAGCTGATCGTGCCCGACGACCCGACCGTGCGCCCCCAGCCCGAGCGGCAACCAACCGAAGCGACCCTCTCAGGCCACGCCGTCCGGCTGGCCGACGGCCTGCAGATCCTCTGGGACGTGGCCCGCTCGGCGGGCATCGACGCCGCCCAACAGACCGAGCATCTACGCCATCACCTACTGAGCGAAGCCACCCACGGTGCACAGCACACATGAACACCACCGTCGACGTCCGCTCCCGTTCGCGCGCCAATGACATCTCGCTCATCGCGCTGTCGGATCTGAGCGCCGCCGCCGCGAGCAGCGGACTACACCACCGGGTCATCGGTGGGCAGATGGTCGACCTGCTCCTGCACTACACCGGCACCCACGGCCAGGTCATCGATCGCGCCACCGCCGACGCGGACGTCGGCGTTCCTCAGGCCGCGGCCACGGCAGAACAGCTCGAGGTCTTCGTCGCCGCGCTTGCCGATCGCGGCTATGACCAGGTCGCGGGCGACCGGTTCCAGCGGCCAGCCGACCACGCGATCATCGACGTGCTCGCCTCAGCCGTACGCACGCGTCGGACCACGGCACAACTCGGACCGGTCGTGGCGACCGAGGCCGGTGGGCTCGGGTTCGCCCTCGGCCAACCTCCGCTGGAGGTCACCGTGCTCGCACAGCTGACCGACCGCCGCGCCCTCGATGCCTTCGAGGTCAAGCTGCCGCAGTTGCGGGCCGCCGTCGCGATCAAGGCGCATGCGTGGGCCGACCGCCGCCATCGCAACGATGCGATCGACATCGCCCACCTCCTCCACGCCGCGAAGCCGCCCAACTGGGACCCGCCGACTTCGAAGAGTCCGTCTCGTTGCGCGAAGCGGTCGTCCATCTCCGACGCAGCTTCCGTACGGCCGCGGCCGAGGGCGTGCGCCTCGTCTACGACGATGAACGCTCACGAGCCGAACTCGCCGCGGCGTGTGTTGCGGTGGTCGGCTGAGCCGTCTGACTGGCCGGCCCGA
>JGI24113J20146_1000312_pt1 | contig 13573 bp, 8 predicted proteins | sample SubbioAug_CSWold_FD_20146 | JGI IMG/M metagenome (IMG submission 20146) | reverse complement strand
TGCTGCACCCGCCGCAACATCTGGCGCAGAAAGGACAGCCGCGTCGGATGCGCAGCCCCCATCCGTGCCAGACGCATCACAACATCCGGCCTTCGCCGATACTGCGCCGCCTCGGGCATCGGATTGAGCGCGCCGCAGGTCACAGCGCGTCCCCGTTCGGCCCGAAACTCTCGCGAAAGAACCGCAGCCAATTGCCGCCCATGATGGCCTCGACTTCTGCAGTGCTCATTCCTACGGCGTGCAATCCGTCAGAGATCGCACCGAAATGCCGGTTATCCTGAAACCACTCTGGCATCGGCGGAAATCCGGGGGCGTCGGCGCTGCCCTCGCCGTAATCGACCGCCTTGGTCCAGCGCCCCGACCGCATCCAGTCCACCACCGAGTCGGGCTGATCCTGACAGAGGTCGCTCCCGATTCCGAGCCGCTCGACCCCCATACGCTCGGCCGTCCGCGCCACCATCTCGCAAAAGGATGACACGGTGCAGCCCCCGCCACCCTGCAAGTGATGTGGATAGAGCGAGAAGCCCAGCATGCCACCCGATTCCGCCAAGGCACCCAGCACGTGGTCAGATTTGTTGCGCCGCGCGGCATGCCACGTCGCGGGATTGGCATGGGTGATCGCAATCGGGCGGGTAGAGTGGGCAATCGCCTCAAGTGTAGAACGCTCGCTCGAATGGCTCATATCGACCACCAGCCCGACGCGGTTCATCTCTGCCACAACCTCGCGCCCCATCCGGGTCAAACCCGTATCCTCTGCCTCATAACAGCCCGTCGCCAGCAGGGACTGATTGTTGTAGGTCAATTGCATAAAGCGAAGTCCCAGCCGGTGCAAAACCTCGACCAGCCCGATATCATCCTCGATACAGCTTGGGTTCTGGGCACCAAAGAAAATCGCCGTGCGCCCGGTGTCTTTTGCGCGGGTCACATCCTCGGCCCCAAATCCCTGAAAGATCAGATCCGGAAACCGCTCGAACTGCCGGTTCCATGCCTCGATGTTCAGAACTGTTTCGCGAAAACTCTCATGATAGGTGATTGTGACATGCACCGCATCCACGCCACCCGCGCGCATCTGACGGAATATCTTTTCCGACCAATTGGCATACTGCAGCCCGTCGATCACCACGTTCATTCCGGCACCCCCCGTGCCACATAGGCAGTCTTGACGGTCGTGTAGAACTCGGCGGCATATTGCCCCTGTTCGCGTGATCCAAAACTGGACGCGCCGCGCCCGCCAAAGGGCACGTGGTAATCCGTGCCCGCCGTGGGCAAGTTCACCATCACCGTGCCCGCCCGCATATTGGCGCGAAAGTGGTTGGCGCGCGCCAAGCTGCGGGTCATGATTCCAGCGGTCAGACCGAATTCACTGTCATTGGCGATGCTCAGCGCCTCGTCATAACTGGCGGCTTTGATCACACAGGTGATTGGTGCGAACATTTCTTCGCGGTTAATCGCCATATCGTTGCGCGTGCCCGCAAAGACCGCCGGTGCCATGTAATATCCATCTGTCGCGCGTTCCAACCGCTCTCCGCCACACAAAAGCTCTGCCCCCTCTGCCTTACCCTTTTCGATATAGGCCAGATTTTGCGCGAGTTGGTCGGCGCTGACAACTGGTCCGATCTGTGTGCCTGCTTCCAAAGCATGTCCGACCTGAAGCGCCCGTGCCGCATCCGCCAGCCGCGCCACAAATTCATCATGCACCGCCGCATGTACGATCAATCTTGAAGCGGCCGTGCATTTCTGCCCCGTGCCGCCAAAGGCCGCCCCCGCCGCATGGACAACCGCCATATCAAGATCGGCATCATCCAGGATCAGCATCGGGTTCTTTGATCCCATCTCCATCTGCAGCTTGGTCATGTTGGGCACGGCAGCCGCCGCAATGCCCCGCCCGACGTTGACCGAACCTGTAAAGCTGATGGCGTCAATGCCGGGATGCGACACCAGCGCTTCGCCCACCGCACGCCCCGGCCCCATCACAAGGTTGAAAAGACCGCGTGGAATATCCTGTCGCGCAATGATCTCGGCCAGCGCTACCGCGCTTGCAGGCGTCAGATTGGCCGGTTTCCACACCACCGCATTGCCAAAGGCCAAAGCGGGCGCGATTTTCCACGCAGGCGTCGCCACCGGGAAATTCCATGGGCTGACAATCGCCACCACGCCCACAGGTTCGCGGCGCACGTCGATGTCAATCTCGGGGCGCACACTCTGGGCGAAATCCCCCATCTGGCGCAGCACTTCGGCGGCGTAGTAGCAAAAGAACTGCCCGGCACGATAGACCTCGCCCGCACCCTCGGCGCGCGGCTTGCCCTCTTCTCGGGCGACCATGCCACCAATCTCAGGGCTGCGGGCCATCAACTCGGTGCCAATGGCCATCAGCACGTCATGCCGCTTTTGTATGCCGGCCGCCCACCAGACAGGCTGCGCCGCCCGCGCCGCTGCAATCGCCTCGTCCAGATCGTCACGCCCGGCCTGTGCATAGGTGCCGATCAAATCCGATACGTCCGACGGGTTGCGGTTCTCGATCCGGGTATCTGACCCGCGCCAATCGCCTGCAATGAAATTTCCGGTCTGTGGCACCGTCATACGCTCGTTCCTTTCCGTCGATCCGTCACTCTGCGGGGCTTCGCCCGCCTCGCCAGACGATCCGCGATTGACCGAATTAAGGCAAACAAATATAACTGCACCCAACTTCAGTTTCTCTGAAACATCCAACAGGCCAGCCATGATCCGGACCGAAGCCCTGCGCGCCTTTGTCACCGTCACCGAACATGGCAATATCCGCGATGCTGCGGAAATCCTTTGCCGAACGCAGTCGGCGGTCTCGATGACCCTCAAGCAGCTTGAGGCGGAATTGGGGGGGCCGCTGTTTGAAAGCGACCGCAAAAGCAAGCTGACAGACCTCGGAACCTTCGTGCTCAATGTTGTGGGGCCCTTGTTGCGCGACCATGACCGTGCGCTAGAGCTGATCACCGGCTATGCGCGGGGGTACTCGGGCCGTCTGCGGATTGCGGCGGTGCCCTCGGTGGCGGCGCTGATCCTGCCAGCCATTCTCAAGACCTTTTTAGAGGCCCGCCCCGAGGCCGAAGTTGATCTTTACGATACCGACAGCGCCAGCGTCCGCGAGATGCTCTTGCGCGGGGACACCGATCTTGGTCTGGCCAGCCCCGCAGCAGAGCCCGACGGGCTGCGCGCGATTCCTCTTTTCACCGATGCCTTGGTCTTTGTGTGCAACGCGGCACATCCGCTGGCAGCCGAGACGCGACCGCTTGCGTGGCATCAACTGAGCGGCGAGCGCTTGATTTTGAACGAAACCCTCAGCGCGCTATCGACGCCCGAGTTCAAAACCCTCGCGGCGCGTGCGCGCCTCTCGGTGCGCAACCTGACATCGCTTTTGGCGATGGTGCAGGCCGACGCGGGCGACACGATCCTGCCCGGGCTGGCCACCCGCGCCTTGCCCGACGGCGTTGTAACGCGACCGCTGGCCGATGCCGCCTGTCTGCGGCGCGTCAGCCTGCTGGTGCGCGACGGGCGCACGCCCAGCCCGGTCGCGGCGGCCTTCATCGACATGCTCTGCGACGCGCTGCCCGATATGGCGCAGCGCTTTGGCCTGCGCGAACCCTGGAGCTAGGGGCGTCGGCGTTACTCCGCCTGCGCCGCCTCGATCAAGGCGCGCAGGTGCGGCCCCAGCCCCTCGACGATGCGCGCCACACCTTCGGCATTGGGATGAATGCCATCCGCCTGAAACCATTGCTGCAACGCCGCAGGATCGCCACCGCCCAGCCCCGCAAAGAAATCCGGTGCATAGAACGCGCCATAAGCCTCTGACAGATCTGGATAAATCGCATCGAAGGAAGATTTATACTCGGCCCCGTAATTGCCCGGAGCCGAGAGGCCAACCAGCAAAACCTCGACTTCATTCGCCTGCGCTATTTTCAGGATACTCTCGAGATTGCGGCGGCTGACCGCCGGATCAATACCGCGCAAAAGATCATTGCCACCCAAGGTAACAATCATCGCATCTACCTCGGGCGTTAGGCTCCACTCCACCCGCGCCGCCCCACCCGCCGTGGTATCGCCGGACACGCCGGCATTGATCAATTCCGCCTCAACCCCTTGATCCTCCAACCATTTCCGCATCTGCGGAACCAACCCATCCTGCTCTGGCAGGCCGTAACCTTGGGTCAAACTGTCGCCAAGGGCCAGAACCGTGACCGGCTCTGCCGCCATCACGGGGCTGACAAGGCAGAGAAACGCCGCTACCACCTTGCCCAAGGGCCGCGCGGCCCCATATGTCAGAAAACCTTTGTAAATCAGGCGCAAACGCATGAGTTCTCCTATCCTGTCCCTCACCGACGTCACGCTGTCACTGGAGGGGAATGCCGGTCTAGTGCGCATACTTCACGGGATTTCTCTCGATGTCCACAAGGGCGAGACCTTGGGCCTGATCGGCCCCTCCGGCTCTGGCAAATCTTCGCTGTTGATGCTCATGGGCGGATTGGAGCGCGCCACCTCGGGGCGCCTCACGGCCTTGGGTCAAGACCTTTCGGCGATGAACGAAGATCAACTGGCGCGCCTGCGACGTGAGAATTTTGGCGTGGTGTTCCAGTCTTTTCATCTCATCCCAACGATGACAGCGCTCGAGAATGTGGCGACCCCCCTCGAACTTGCGGGCGTGGCAGATGCCCATCGCCGCGCGCAAGAGGAACTGTCAACCGTAGGACTTGCGGCGCGCGCGGGCCATTACCCCTCGCAGCTATCGGGTGGCGAGCAACAGCGCGTGGCCCTTGCCCGCGCCGCAGCACCCCGCCCGGCCATCATCCTCGCGGATGAGCCGACCGGCAATCTCGATAGCACGACAGGCGCGAGCATCATCGACCTGCTCTTTGGCCTGCGTGACCGGCATGGGGCGACACTGGTGCTTGTCACCCATGACCCCGAGCTTGCGGCACGCTGTGACCGCGTGGTCAGCCTGCGCGATGGCCGCGTCGAGGCCGCCGCATGAGCCTGCGCATCGCGGCCCGCCTTGCCCGGCGCGAATTGCGCGGCGGCCTGCGCGGCTTTCGCATCTTTCTGGCTTGCGTGATCTTGGGCGTGGCGGCAATCGCCGCAGTCGGCACCCTGCGCGAGAGCATCCGCGCAGGCATGAGCGAACAGGGCGCAGCCATTCTCGGCGGTGACGCGGAACTGGAACTGACCTACCGTTTCGCCAGCGAAGACGAATACGCGTGGATGGCCCGCAACGCCGATGCCGTCTCGGAAATCGCGGATTTTCGCTCTATGGCGATTGCCCCCGACGGACGCCGCGAACTGACACAGTTGAAGGCCGTGGATCACGCGTATCCATTGGTGGGCACCGTGGTTCTATCCCCCGACATGCCACTGGATGTGGCATTTGGTGGCGCGGGGGGTGTGCCCGGCGCAGTGATGCAGCCGATTTTGGCGGCCCGGTTGGGCATTACGGTGGGTGACACCTTTCGCTTGGGCGAACGCGAGTTTCGCCTGATGGCTGAACTTGTGAAAGAGCCGGATCAAACACGCGCAGGATTTGGCCTCGGCCCCCGGACTATTGTCAGCCGCGCCAATTTGGACGGCTCTGGCCTGCTCAGCGCAGGCTCGTTGTTCACCACCAAATATCGCCTCGATCTACAAGAGGGCACTGATCTGGCTGCATTTGAAGCGCGCGCACTGCAAGAGCTTGACGGCTCCGGCTTTCGCTGGTCGGATGCCCGAAATGCCAGCCCGCGTGTCGCAGAATTCGTGACCCGTCTTGGGGCGTTCCTGGTTCTTGTCGGGCTCTCCGGGCTTGCGGTCGGGGGGGTTGGCATCTCGGCAGCGCTGCGCGCCTATCTTGCAGGCAAAGTGCAGGTCATCGCCACATTGCGCACCCTTGGGGCCGATCAACGGACGATTTTCCTGACCTATTTCATTCAGGTCGGCGTGCTGGCCCTGCTCGGCATTATTGGCGGCCTGATCCTCGGCGTGGGACTGCCGGTACTCCTCGGGCCTGTGATTGCGGAGCGGCTGCCCGTGCCTGCCATCTTCGCCCCCTATGCCGCCCCCATGGCAGAGGCCGCGCTCTATAGCGTGCTCAGTGTGCTGATCTTTACACTCTGGCCCCTTGCGCGCGCGCGAAATATCCGCGCGGCCGCCCTCTACCGTGAAGCGGCGGGGGCAGCACGTCGCTGGCCCGGCTGGCCTTGGATCGTGACAACCCTTGGGTTGATCGCGCTGCTTCTTTTGGCTGCAATGCTCTTTTCCGGCAACACCCCACTCACCCTATGGACAGCGGGCGGTATCGGTGCCGCGCTCTTGGTTCTCACCTTGGCGGCCATGCTTGTCCAACGGCTTGCCCGCAGCCTGCGCCCGCGCCTGCGCGGTCGACCTGCGCTTGGCTGGGCGCTTGGCGCAATTGGCGGGCCCGGTACAACTGCAGGGCCGGTGATGCTCTCGCTTGGCCTTGGTTTGGCTGTTCTGGCAGCCGTGGGGCAAATCGACGGCAACCTGCGCCGCGCCATCGCCGCCGACCTGCCAGAGCGCGCGCCCTCCTTTTTCTTTGTCGATCTGCAAAAGGATCAGATGGACTGGTTCCTGGACCGGCTAGAAACCGACCAAGCCGTCAGCCGCATCGACAATGCTCCGATGCTGCGTGGCATCATCAGCCGTATCAATGGCCGCCCCGCAACAGAGGTGGCACCGGGGCATTGGGTGGTCGAGGGCGACCGCGCCGTGAGCTACGCCGATGCCCTGCCTGCCCGCACCACAATCACCGCCGGCACATGGTGGGGTGAAGGCTATACCGGTGCACCGCAACTCAGTTTTGCCGCTGAAGAGGCGATGGAAATGGGCATCGGCATTGGTGATGAAATCACCGTCAACATTCTGGGCCGCGACATCACAGCGCCTATCACCTCGCTGCGAGAGGTGGATTTTTCCAGCGTCGGGATGGGCTTTGTCCTTTTGATGAACCCGGCGGCAGTGGCAGGCGCGCCGCATACCTTCATCGCCACAGTCTATGCCGATGACCAAGAAACCGAGGAAACCATCCTGCGCGACGTGACCGACCGGTTTCCCAATGTCACCGCGATCAACGTGCGCGATGCCCTAAGCCAAGTGACCGACCTCTTGGCAGGTCTGGCTTCGGCCACCTCTTGGGGGGCGTCAATCACACTGCTTACCGGTTTTCTGGTGCTCATTGGCGCGGCAGCGGCCGATCAGCGCGCGCGCACCTATGAGGCAGCCATCCTCAAAACCCTCGGTGCCACGCGCGGCCGGATCCTCACCAGCCTCGTCTTGCGGGCTCTCATCCTTGGGGGGGCCGCCGGGGTGGTGGCCTTGGGCGCGGGCATCGGCGGTGGTTGGGCCGTCAGCCATTTCGTAATGGACACCTCATTTACCGTGATCTGGCCCTCTGCCATAGGGATCATCTTTGGCGGCATGCTGGTCACGCTATTGGCAGGTCTGGTCTTTGCCTTGGGCCCGCTGCGCGCGCGTCCGGCACGAACGCTGCGCGCGCGCGAATAGCCCCCGCGCCTAAGCGGTTTCTTTTTGGCTGAAATACTCTGGGGGTCCGGGGGTGAAACCCCCGGTCTTTGAGGCCAATGCCGCGTTGATTTCAGTCCTCAAGGCTGGCACTCCACCAGAGTCCCGACAGGAGATGACATGACCGATTCGTTGCCTATCCCGCTCTCTGCTCCGCTCACGCCAGCGCAACAGACCATGCTGGTCAATCTCGTGCGCCGCGCCGCGCGGGCCGAAATCATGCCTCGGTTTCGCACGGTGACACGGGCCGACGCCAGCACCAAATCCGGGCCGCATGATCTGGTGACCGAGGCCGATCATCAGGCCGAGGCGATGCTGGCGCGGGGGCTGCAACGGATGTTTCCCCATGCGCTGATCGTGGGCGAAGAGGCGGTGGCAGCCAAGCCGGCCCTGCGCGAGGATGTGTCCGAGGCAGAACTGGCCTTTATCATCGACCCGGTGGACGGCACCTGGAACTTCGTGCACGGCCTGCCGCTTTTTGGCGTGATCATCGCCGTCACCCGCTTTGGCCGCCCGGTGCTGGGTCTGCTGTATGACCCTGTCTCGGATGACTGGGTTGTCGCCGATGAGGCCGCACCTGCAAGAATGGCGACTGTTCAGGGTGCAGAGCGTCTCGTGCGCGTGTCAGGCGGCGGGACTTTGGCAGAATTGCAAGGCTATATGCACTTCTCTCTTATGCCGAAAGACCGGCAAGAAAAGCTGGCCCCCCTGTTACCCGCGCTCGGGCGGTGTAACGCGCTACGCTGTTCTTGCCATGAATACCGTCTTTTGGCGCAAGGGGCCGTCGATTTCGTTATGTCAGAGGTTCTCAACCCCTGGGATCATGCGGCGGGCGTGCTCATCTGTCAGCAGGCCGGCGGCGTGGCGCGGATGCTGGATGGGCGCGATTACAATACCTCAATCACTCAGGGAACTCTCCTGAGTGCTGCAAATGAGGCAACTTGGGCGAGTTTAAAGGATCACTTCGCCTGTCTTTTGGAAAGCTGAAGCCAGAAAATCTTTTCATTTGCCTTTGATACGCCATATCTGCATGACTTAATCGTGGCTTCGGCCAATTTTAATCTCATCGGATTTCAGGCATGACATCGAACCGGCACACGGCGGATAAAGTCGACGTTGTCACCCTGTCCGACGCGGACCGGGCGGCGACACTCGACCGTCTTTACGATGTTGCGCTCGATCCCGTGCGCTACGAGGCGCTTCTCGACCATTGGGAAAGCGCGATTGGGCCTCTTCGTGCGCAAGTCGATTTGGATGCGCCGCGTCTACTGGACGAACCCCAGATCTCAGAACATTTTCGCCGCGCCACCGCATTTCTTGATCGCCTTGCCCCTGAAGACGCGGATCATGATGGGCTCGACGCCATGCTGGCCCCGTTTGACCGTGTGCCTGCCCTCTTGCTGGATCGCTGCCGTCACATCCGAGCCGCAAATCCCGCCGCGCATCAGGCCATGGCCCTGCCTGAAAACGCGCGCCTCTTCGATCTGCCGATCCATGAGGCCGATATGGACGCGCTCGCGGGTGCCCTCGACATTCTTTTCGACAGCCGGGAAAAAGATACCGCCGTGCTTCGGGTGCGTTCGGTGCAGGCGGGTCATCTGATCGTATTCCGGTTGCAGCGCTGTGTTGCCCCCGATGGCGCGGTTCTGGTTCTCGCCGCCTCAAATGAAATAAGCATGCCTCCCGGGTTTTGTGAGATTTTGATCGAAGCCTTCGATCTGACCCAGACCGAGGCGGATATCCTGTGCCATTTGGTGGATTGTCGCGGCGTCAATGAGATTGCCGCCGAGCGCGGGCGCTCCGTGGATACGATCCGGGCGCAAATCAAGTCGCTGCTCGCCAAGACTGAGACCCACTCACAATTAGAACTGGTGCGCCTCGCGCTCTCGATGATCGACATGACCGCAATGACCGTGCGCGCGGCACCGGGTCCACGCGTGGTCAGCCGAGGATATGCTGCGCTGTCAGAGCGGGATTTCAAATCACTGGTCATGCCCGACGGTCGGCGCGTGGATTATCTCATCCTTGGGGCACCAAGGGGGCGGCCAGTGCTTTACCTGCCCTTAGATTTTGGGTTGGTCCGGTGGCCTGCTTCGGCCGAAACCTGCGCCACGTTACGTGGCCTCAAAATCATCGTGCCGCTGCGCCCGGGATATGGCCTGTCGGATATGGTGGCGCATGGGGCGGATTATGATGCGGCGCTCTACGATGACACCATGCGCGTCCTGCGCGCCGAGAAGGTGACGCGCTGTCCCATCCTTTGCCTGAGTGGCGATGCCTATTACGCGGTGAAGCTGGCCCGCTTGAATCCTTTGGCCTTCAGTGGGATCGTGGCCTGTTCCGGCATGTTGCCCCTTACCCGCCGCGAACAGTTCGAGCGTATGCACAAATGGCATCGCTTCATCATGGCTGGCGCAAAGTATACACCGCATCTTTTGCCCTTCATGGTCAAGGCGGGATTTCTGCTCGCGCGCAAGATCGGCAAGCGCAACTTTCTGCATGCAGTTTATGGCAACTCGATCGCCGATGTCGCGACGATTGAAGACCCGGAAGCGTTCGAGGCGCTTGCCACCGGGTCCGAAGTCGCCCTTTCCGACAACCATTCAGCGCATGCGGCGTTCTCGCGACAGCTTGTGTCTGGCCAACTCGATGATTGGAGCGCAGACGTCGAGGCTTTGCGTGGCGAGCTGCCGCTCGTGTTCATGAACGGCGCGCAAGACCCGCAGGTGCCGCTGGCCACATTCGAGGAATTTCGCCGGGATTACCCTTGGATCGAATTCCATCTGCTTGAGGATGCGGGGCAACTGGCGTTTTTCCGGCATTGGCGCCCGGTTCTGGATCGGCTCACACTACTGCTGGCCGATTAACTTCTTGACGATTAATCGCGGCCTTTACCCCATTTGGGGTATGACAGACTCAAGACACTCACATTAGCGTGAATTCAAGTGATAAGGGCGGCTCGTGTGAGTGATGGCGCATCCGTTTCTGTCGCTTGTCCGCTCTCCTTTCTGAGGGGCGGATAATTTAAAAAGAGTAATTTTAGCAGGACAAAAGGCGGCCTTTACAGGCCGTCTTTTTCTTCTTGCTTCCAAAGGCGGTTATTCTGCGGCCTCGGCGTAGTCCTCCAGCGGCGGGCAGGTGCAGACCAGATGCCGGTCGCCGTAAACATTGTCCACCCGGTTGACCGGCGGCCAATATTTATCCACCCGAAAGGCCCCCGGCGGGAAACAGCCCTGTTCGCGGCTATAGGGACGGTCCCAATCCTTGACGAGATCCTCCATCGTGTGCGGAGCGTTCTTGAGCGGGTTGTTTTCCGCGTCAATCCGACCCTCCTCAATGTCGCGGATCTCTTCGCGGATGGCCAGCATCGCGTCGCAGAAGCGGTCCAACTCGGCCTTGGTCTCGCTCTCGGTCGGTTCCACCATCAAGGTGCCCGCCACCGGCCAGCTCATCGTCGGCGCATGGAACCCGCAATCAATCAGCCGCTTGGCGATGTCGTCCACGGTCACGCCCGCGCTCTCGGCAAAGGGGCGCACATCCAGGATGCACTCATGCGCCACCCGGCCACCCCGGCCCTTGTAGAGCACCGGAAACGCCCCTTCGAGCCGCTTGGCGATGTAATTGGCGTTGAGGATCGCCACACGCGTCGCCTGCGTCAGCCCGGCACCACCCATCATCAGGCAATAGGCCCATGAAATCGGCAAGAGCGAGGGGGAACCAAAAGGCGCGGCGCTAACCGGCCCCTCGGCACCGCCCGTTTCGGGATGCCCCGGCAGATGCGGCACAAGATGCGCCTTGACCCCAATCGGCCCCATGCCGGGCCCGCCGCCGCCATGCGGGATGCAGAACGTCTTGTGCAGGTTAAGGTGGCTCACATCGCCCCCCAAATCACCGGGGCGCGAGAGACCGACCATGGCATTCATATTGGCCCCGTCGATGTAGACTTGGCCACCATGAGCGTGGGTGATCTGACAGACCTCGCGCACCGTTTCCTCGAACACGCCATGGGTAGACGGATAGGTAATCATGCAGCCAGCAAGGTTATCCGCATGCTTTTCCGCCTTGGCGCGAAAATCCTCGACATCAATATCGCCATTCTCGGCGGATTTGACCACGACCACATCCCAGCCCACCATCTGCGCGCTTGCCGGGTTGGTGCCATGCGCGCTGACGGGGATCAGGCAGACGCGGCGATGCCCCTGCCCCTGCGCCCGGTGATAGGCAGCAATGGTCAGAAGGCCCGCATATTCCCCCTGCGCGCCCGAATTGGGCTGCATCGAAATCGCGGCATATCCGGTGATATCGCAGAGCTTGGCGCTCAGATCGTCGATGATCTCTTTGTAGCCCAGCGCCTGATCAGCGGGCACAAAGGGATGCAAAAGCGAAAACTCGCGCCAACTGACCGGCATCATCTCAGCGGCGGAATTCAGCTTCATCGTGCAAGACCCCAGCGGGATCATCGCCCGATCCAGCGCCAGATCACGATCCGCCAGCCGCCGCATATAGCGCATCATCTCGGTTTCGGCGCGGTTCATGTGGAAAATCGGATGGGTCAGATAGTCGGACTCGCGCTGCAACATATCAGGGATGCGGTATTCGGGCGTGAAATCAGCATCCTCCATGATGATGCCAAAAGCGCGCCAGACCGATTCAATCGTCGCTGTGCGGCTGCGCTCATCGAGCGTGATCCCGATCCGTGTTTCCCCGACGCGGCGCAGGTTGATCCCCTCGCGGACCGCCGACTGCAGCACGCCGCGCTGCAAAAGACCAACATCGACCGTGATCGTGTCAAAGAAATCGCCCGGCTCCACATGGAACCCCGCCGCCTCCAGCCCCTTGGCCAGACGCACCGTCTTGCGGTGGATGCGCTGAGCGATGGCGCGCAGCCCTTTGGGGCCGTGAAAAACGGCATACATCGACGCCATGACCGCCAAGAGCGCCTGCGCGGTGCAGACATTCGACGTGGCCTTTTCGCGGCGGATATGTTGCTCGCGGGTTTGCAGGCTGAGACGATAGGCGCGGTTGCCGTGGCTGTCGATGGACACGCCGACAATCCGCCCCGGCATGGCGCGTTTATAGGCATCCTTGGTGGCCATGTAGGCGGCATGCGGCCCGCCATAGCCCACCGGCACGCCAAAGCGCTGCGTCGATCCAACGGCGATATCCGCACCCATGGCCCCCGGCTCTTTGAGCAGCGTCAGGGCCAGAGGATCGGCAATCACGATGCCCAGCGCGCCGCTGTCATGCAGGGCTGCAATCTCGGGGGTGAAGTCGCGCAGCGTGCCATAGGTGCCGGGATACTGGAAAATCGCGGCAAAGACCTTGTCCGCCTCCAGATCATCCGGGCGGCCCACGATCACCTCGATCCCCAGAGGGGCGGCGCGGGTCTGGATCACGGCGATGTTCTGCGGATGGCAGTTTTCGTCAACAAAGAATGCCTTGGCCTTGGATTTTGCCACGCGCTGCGCCATGGTCATCGCCTCTGCCGCCGCCGTCGCCTCGTCCAGAAGCGAGGCATTGGCGATTTCCAACCCGGTCAGATCGCTGACCATGGTCTGAAAGTTCAAGAGCGCCTCAAGCCGCCCTTGGCTGATTTCCGGCTGATAGGGGGTATAGGCGGTATACCACGCGGGGTTTTCAAAAATGTTCCGCTGGATCGCGGGCGGCGTCACCGTGCCGTGATAGCCCTGCCCAATGAGCGAGGTCAGAACCTTGTTCTTGGACGCGGTCTGCCACATGTGGAATTGCAATTCATGCTCGGACTTCGGCTTGCCGAAATCGAGCGGCTTTTCCTGGCGGATGGATTTCGGCACCGTCTCGTCGATCAGGGCCTCAAGAGACCCGACGCCCAGAACCTTGAACATCTCGGTCATTTCCTCGGGCGAGGGGCCGATGTGGCGGCGATTGGCGAAGTCATAGGGCAGATAATCGGTCGCATTGAACGACATGGGTTTGTCCTCATCAGATCGCGCAGGCGGCATCCGGCCTGCCTGCTGCTTCTTTTTGGCAAAAATACTCCCGCCGGAGGCCCGAAACT
>JGI24113J20146_1000307_pt1 | contig 13639 bp, 11 predicted proteins | sample SubbioAug_CSWold_FD_20146 | JGI IMG/M metagenome (IMG submission 20146) | reverse complement strand
CAGTGACGTCGTGCTGATGGACGAGCCGTTCGGTCCGCTCGACGCACAGACCCGCGTCATCCTGCAGGCTGAACTGCTCCGTCTGTGGGAGCGGTCGCGCCCGACCGTGCTGTTCGTGACCCACGACCTCGTCGAGGCCATCGCCCTCAGCGACCGCATCCTGGTGTTCACCAGCGGACCGGGCACCATCAAGCGCGACTACAAGGTCGACCTTCCGCGGCCCCGGGACCCGTTCCACATCCACGAGACGCCGGGCTTCGACGAACTGTACGACTCGCTGTGGACCGACATCCGCACCGAGATCGAGAAGTCCCGCGGGACGGCGGCGGGCGCATGAGCGCCGTCGCCTCCGCGTCGGCCACGAAGGCGTCACGCCACGCCGAGGTCATCGCCGCGACCGCCGAGCAGCACCGTCGGGCGGTCCGCCGCGATCGGCTGGTCGTGCGCTCGAGCATCGTGGCCATCGGCGTCTTCGCGCTGCTGTTCTGGGAGTACGGACTCGGCTACCTGGTCGAGCAGCGCTACGTGAGCACGCCCAGCGCCGTCCTCGTCCGTCTCGTCGACGGTGTTCAGAGCGGACAGTTGCTGCGTGACACGCGCGTGACGTTCATCGAGGCAGGCAGCGGCTACCTCATCGGTGTCGCCGTCGGCCTGGTCGGCGCGTTCTTCCTCGCGCTGTCCCGCCGGGCGTACGAGGTGCTCGAGCCGTATCTGATCTGGTTCTACTCGATCCCGAAGATCGCCCTGGCACCGCTGTTCATCATGTGGTTCGGGCTCGGCTACATGCCCAAGGTGCTGCTCGCGGCGTTGATGGTGTTCTTCATCGTGTTCATGAACACGGTCGCGGGTGTCCACTCGATCGACCGTGGCATGTTGGACGTCTCGCGCGTCTTCGGCGCATCCAAGCTCGCCCTGGTGGTCAAGGTGATGTTCCCGGCGGCGGCGCCCGCGATCATGGCCGGCATCCGGATCACCTTCTCGAGGGCCATGGTCGGCGCCATCCTGGCCGAGTTCATCGCCTCGACCCAGGGCCTGGGCTTCATGATCGTCAGGGGAGCCCGCCAGTTCGACATCGCGACCGTCTTCGCCGGGATCGTGGTCGTCGCCGTGCTGGTCATGACCGTGAACTCGGGCATCAGGTGGCTCGAGGGTCGATTGTTGCCCTGGAGCCGGCAGGAGGTGCACGGGTGATGGACGCCACGCACGTCACGAGCACCTCGCCCGCCGATCCGCGGGCCTTCGGCGAGCAGGTGTTGATCGAGGAGCGGCGCCGATATCAGGCGGCGAACCGCGATCACCGCCGCTTTCTGATCACTGCTCGGCTGGGGGTCCTGGCGGTGGCGCTGATCCTGTGGGAACTCGTCTCCGGAACGATCATCCGCCACTTCTTCATTGCGGCGCCGTCGTCGGTGAGCGTCGCACTCTGGGAGTGGGCTGTCTCCGGTGAGCTGTGGTACCACGCCCAGTTCACCCTGACCGCCACCTTCCTCGGCTACGTCTTCGGCTCACTCGCCGGGATCCTGTTGGCGTGGCCTCTCGGGATCATGCGCACGCTGTACCGGATCACCGAGCCCTATTTCCTGGTTGCCTACTCGGTGCCGGCGGTCGCGATGGGCCCGGTGTTCATCCTGTGGTTCGGCCTGGGGATGACCCCCAAGGTGGTGCTCGCCTCGTACTTCGTGTTCTTCATCGTGTTCATCAACACGGTGACGGGGTTCCAGCAGGTTCCCCAGGGAATGCTCGACGTGACGCGGGTCATGGGGGCCTCGAGGGTCGACACGTTGCGCACCGTCATCTTCCCGAACGCGATCCCCTACGTGCTCGCGGCCCTCAGGATCACCCTCCCGGCGGCCATGATCGGCGCCGTCGTCGGGGAGTTCATCGCGTCGAACCGGGGCCTCGGCTACCTCACCCGGGCGGCCGCCTCGCGGTACTCGACCGCCGGCGTCATTGCAGGCGTGCTCGTCCTCGGGGGGATCGTTCTGCTCATGAGTCTGATGCTGAGGCCGCTGAAGAACGCCTTGCGCTGGCAGGACGCGGTCGAGTTGAAGGGAGGCGCCGACTGAGATTCCGGAGCACGGTACGGGAGCACGGGAGCACGGGGTACGGGAGCAACGACGCGCGCAACGTGTCGCGCGACAAACGGGAGAGAACTATGAAGTACCGATCAACGATCATCGCACTGCTCATCGCGTCGCTGGCCGCCGTTTCGTGCGGCGGGGACGAGGACGGCAGCGCCTCAGGGGACGGCGAGACGCCTGCCGAGCCCACGTCCATCACGGTCGCCTCGCTGCCCAATGCGTTCCTCGCCGCCTTGTACGTGGCGCAGGACGAGGGCCTGTTCGAGGCGAACAACCTCGAGGTCGAGATCGTCGAGCTCGAGAGCGGTCTCGACGGCGTCGCCGCCGTCGTCTCGGGCAACGCCCAGTACGCAGACATCGGCTTCGACGACCTGGTCACCCTGTCCGCCGAGGGCGAGGACAGCCTCGTCATGGCGCACAACATCCTCAACCGTGTGACCCTCACCCTGGTCATGCGTAACGAGGTGGCCGAGGAACTCGGCGTCACCCGCGACGACCCCATCGAGCAGCGCTTCGCCGCGCTCGAGGGGCTACGTCTGGGGATCACGTCGCCGGGCGCCGCCACCGACAGCTACATGCGCTACTACCTGCGCGAAGCCGGTCTCGACCCGGATCGCGACGCCGAGATCATTGCCATCGGCGGCGGCGCCTCGCTGCTCGCCGCGCTCGAATCCGGCCAGATCGACGCCTACCACCTGTCACCGCCAACCCCCTACGTGGCCGAGAACGAAGGCTTCGGCACCATCCTGATCGACGGACCCGCCGGCGACAACCCGCAGTTCGCAGACTTCCTCTACACCGGCTTCGCGGCCAACCGCGGCTGGGCCGAGGACAACCCCGAGGCGGCGGCGGCCTTCAGTTCCGCGCTCAGCCAGGCGATGGAACGGGTGCAGAGCGACCCGGCAGGCACGGCGGAACAGATCCTGTCCTATCTCGGCTCGGACGACCTCGAGGTGGTCGAGCAGACGCTGACGGCGCTGCTTCCGGCGCTCTCGACCGACGGGTGCTTCACCTCGGACGGGGTCGCGGACTCGCTCGAGATCATGCTCGAGGCCGGGATCATGGAATCCGAAGGGGACCCCTCCGAGGGGGTCCTGTGGACCAACGACTACAACGGCTGCTGACGCGGCGGAGGAGTACCACGTGAAGATCGTCCGATACGACGACAACGGACCGGCCTGGGGAATAGTGGACGGCGACAAGGTCATGGCCACCGAAGGGGTTCCGTTCGAGAACCTGTCGGCGACGTCGGTCGCCGGCCGACTCGACGAGATCCGCCTGCTGGCCCCGGTCGACCCCCGGACGGTCATGTGCGTGGGACGCAACTACAAGGCGCATGCGGAGGAGTTCGGCAACGAGGTCCCCGAGCGTCCCATCCTGTTCATGAAGCCGCCGTCCTCCATCATCGGCCCCGGGGAACCGATCGTCTACCCGCGGCTCTCTCAGCGGGTGGACCCCGAGGCTGAACTGGTGGCGGTCATCGGCAAGAGCGCGTATCAGGTCTCGCGGGCCGAGGCGATGTCGTACGTCGGTGGTTACACGTGCGGTAACGATGTGACCGCCCGTGATCTCCAGAAGTCCGATCCCGGCCAGCAGTGGACCCGCGGTAAGGGCTTCGCCACCTTCTGCCCGGTCGGCCCCTGGATCGAGACGGACTATGACCCCACGGATGTCCAGGTCACCTGCACGGTTGGTGGCGAGGTTCGGCAGGACGGGCGTACATCAGCCTTCATCTTCGACCTGCCGTTCCTCGTGGAGTACATCTCGGGTTTCATGCGCCTCGAGCCGGGCGACCTCATCATGACCGGCACCCCCGAGGGGGTCCGGGAGGTGCAGGTCGGCGACGAGATCACGGTCGCGGTCGAAGGGCTCGGTTCGATCAGCAATCCCGTGGTCGCCCCCGCCTGAGGTTGGTGGCGACGCGCGTCCGTCATGACGCCGGTCGTCGCTCGCGGTCCTGAGGCCGCGAGCACGACCGCGTCGTGCCCGATCAGGACGGGTCCGTGTGGATCTCCCCCCGCTGAGTCTCGGGCTGTGGCTGCTGGCGTTCTCGCCGGTCGCGCTGTTGCTCGCCCTGGTCCTCGCGGGCGTCCGGACGGCTCGCGCGGCGACGGCGGTGACCGTCTGGGTGATCGCGATCGGCGTGAGCGCCTTTCGGGCACCGCCAGAGGTCGTGCTCGTCGGTGTCGGCAAGGGGCTGTGGCTCGGTACCTGGATCCTGATCGTGATCTGGCCCGCCCTGCTGCTCTACCGCTTGGCATCGGGAGCCGGCCTCGAGCGCATCGGTGCCATCTTTGCGACGGTGCTCCCCCGTCGCAGCGAGAACCTGCTCGTCGTGGCCTGGATCTTCCCGTCGTTCATCCAGGGTGTCGCCGGCTTCGGCACCCCCATCGCGGTGGCGGCGCCCCTGCTGCTCGCCATGGGCTGGTCCCGTTGGCGCGCGGTGCTGTACCCACTGATCGGCTACCACTGGGCCGTGACATTCGGATCGATGGGATCCTCGTTCTACATGGCCTCGCTCACCGCCCACCTCGGCCCTGCCGAGCAGGGGCGGTTCGCGCTGCTCGCCGCGTCGATGCTCGCCGTGAACTGCCTGCTCGCCGGGCTACTGGTGCTGCTGCTCGACGGGGGACTCGCGGGGTTGCGTGAGGGATGGCGCACCCTGCTGATGGCGGGCGTCCCGATGGCCATCACACTGGTCGTCATCGCCACCATCGTGCCGGCCGTGGCCAGCCTCGCGGCCGGCACCGCCGGCATCCTCGCGGTCGCCCTCAAGGCCGCCTACCACAAGCGGCGCGCGAGCCACCCGGTGCCGAGCCTGGTGACCGCCCCGGGCGTGGGCGACGGCGATCCCATCAGCCCGTCTGCGGATGGTCGGCGAGCGACCGCACGCCTGTTGTCCCCCTACATCTACCTCCTGGTCACCGCGCTTCCGGTGTTTCTGTGGCCGACGTCGCGCGCATGGGTCGGCCGGGTCGGCCGGCTCGCACCGTCGTTCCCCGGCACCGAGACGGGTCGCGGCTGGCAGAACGCACCGGTCACGGACTTCACCCCGCTGTCACCGCTCGGCCATCCCGGCTTCTACATCCTGCTCGCTTGCGCCCTTGGGTACGTGACCTACAGGCGCAGCGGTCTGTGGGCCCCCGGCCGGACCCGGCAGGTGGTCGGGCAGTGGGTCCGCTCGCTGCCGAAGGCGTCGGTCTCGGTCCTGCTCCTCGCCTGCGTGGCGACGCTGCTGGTCGAGGCGGGGCTCATCTCGATCCTGGCCAGGGGGATCGCGGCCGCCACCGGCGCGGCCTACCCGGCCATCGCCCCGCTCGTGGGCGCGATGGGCTCGTTCGTCACTGGGTCCACCACGTCGTCCAACGCGCTGTTCGCGGCGCTGCAGCGCGATGTCGCGATTCTGATCGACGTCCCGCCGCATGTCCTGCTCGCCGCCCAGACGGTCGGCGGCAACATCGGCAATGCGCTCGCCCCGGTCGTTGTGCTCATCGGCGCGACCTCGGTGGATGCCGCCGACCAGACCGGCGCGATCCTCCGCGCCTGCCTACTGCCGGCCGCGGTGCTGTTCGGCGCCGCCATGCTCTGGACCCTGCTGGCCGTGGGCTGAACCGCTTGGATCAGCGGCGCGTGAGGTCGTGCGTGACGCGTCAGGCGCTACCGAGGGGCGAACCACCGTCACGGTAGAGCGGCCAAGCACGAACGCACCGCTCGTGGATGGCGACCAGACCGCTGGCGGGTAGCGACGACCCTGGCGCTCCGCTCGAGCACACCGAATGGCTCATCTCACGACACGCCGCACCCCACGCGAAGCCCCCGCCGACGCCCTGACCTCATCCCAAGCCGCGTGATAGACAACCGACGTGTCCAAGGAACCGGGTGCTGTTCACAGGTCGGCGGCGAAGCTACCTCGGCCCCGGTGGACTTGTCATGAATTTGTCAGATGGCGCCGTGGACACCAAGTGGCTGAGAATGCGAAACGGCCTCGCAGATGGGTCTGCGAGGCCGATTTCGATGGTGGTCAGGGGCGGGGTCGAACCGCCGACACCACGATTTTCAGGTCCGAGGGATGGCGCCAACTGGGCGAAATACGGCGAACTGAGCGAAGTAGCGATCGCTGGGAGCGTTGACGGTTGGACGGATTTGGACGGACTTGCGGATCGCTGGGTCGCTTTGCGGCTTTCTGTCTCGGTAGTGTTCCACACATGAGGCTGACGGCGCTTGGTGACCTACGGAAGCCGAGCGGGGATGCCGTTGCGAGTCGATGGTTGACTCGGCCAATCGCGCCGGGATCGAGGTCCGCTGATGCCGGCTGACGCTCGGGATCAACGGCCGTCATCGTCTGAGCATGGGGATGAGATCGCGGAGCTGCGACGCCAGGTCGCGGCGCACGAGCGGGCACTGGCCGAGTTGCGGCGCGAGGTCGCAGCACTGCGCTCCGAGCCGATGGATCGTTCCTCGGTGCCCCGGTCGGAGCCTGAACCCATGGCTGCCTCTGCGCGCGAGTCGACTCGGGTGACGCCGCCCGCAGGTGTCGTCTCCCAAGGATCGGGTTCCGTGACCCAAGAGTCATCAGGTAAGGCGAAGATCGCGCTCTATCGGCGGCTGTTCGCGGGTCGGGATGACGTCTACGCACGCCGCTGGAAGAGCGCATCGAAGGGGACGAGCGGCTGGTCTCCCGCCCACCGTGGGAGCTGGAACACACCACGGGACCAACGCCAGTATCTGCCGTTGACCGATGAGGTCGTTCGTGGCCACCTCGAGGGGCGGGACACGATCGGCCTGTACCCGCTGTTGGTGGGCGACACCTGTCGGCTCTTGGTGTGCGATTTCGACAAGTCGAGTTGGAAGCTGGACGCGCAGGCTTACGTCGAGGCGGCCGACGCCGCCGGCGTCCCCACCGCCGTGGAGATCTCTCGCTCAGGCAACGGCGCCCATGTCTGGACGTTCTTCACCGCTGCTGTCGGCGCCAGCCACGCTCGAGCAATGGGAGCCGGGCTGCTCCGTGAAACCATGGCGCGACGCGGTGAGCTCGATCTGGAGAGCTACGACCGGTGCTTTCCGTCCCAGGACTACCTGCCCGAGCGCGGCTTCGGGAACCTGATCGCCCTGCCGCTCCAAGGCGAGTGTCGTTTCGAGCGGGGCACCACCGTGTTCGTCGACCCGCGGACGTTCGAGCCCGTCGAGGACCAGTTCGTGTTCCTCAGCTCGCTGGCCCGGATGACCCCGGCGGAGGTGGAACGGGTCGTCGATGAGTTGCGGCCGGTAGCGGTAGGGCCGGGCACGCGGCTGTACCGGTCATCGGTCCGAGCAGATCTGCCGCCGCCCGAAACCATCGATGCCAGGCTGGCCGGGATGCTCGCCATCCGACGGTCCGGCATCCCGCCCGGGCTGTACGCCACACTCAAACACCTCGCGACGCTGCATAACCCGGCGTTCCACAAGAACGAGAACCTCCGGTTGTCCAACCACGCCACACCTCGGTTCATCCGCTGCTACGCCGAGGACCTCGAGTACCTCTACCTGCCGCGCGGATTGGTGGACCAGGCCACAGCCATCGTTGACGAGGCGGGCAGCCGGCTTCTGATCATTGACGAGCGGCCCGAACCCGGGCCCATCGACCTGGCCTTTCACGGTGAGTTCAGGGCTGCGCAGGAGCACGCCGTCGAGGTGATGTCCGGCCACGAGCTTGGGGTGCTCGAAGCGCCGCCAGGGACGGGCAAGACCGTCATGGCGTGCGCCCTGATCGCGCGACACGCCACCCCCACGCTCGTGCTCGTCGACCGTAAGCCGTTGCTTGCCCAGTGGCGGGAACGACTGGCCACGCATCTCGGCCTCGACGCCGGCCAGATCGGCGGTGGGAAGCAGCGTCAGACCAAGATCGTGGACATCGCGATGGTCCAGACCGTGACACGCAACGAGCGGGCTGCCGATCTGCTCGACGGCTACGGACTGGTGGTGATCGACGAATGTCATCACGTTCCCGCCCCCACCGTCGAGCGCGCCGTCCGCAACCTCGACGCGCGTCGATGGTTGGGGCTCACCGCGACACCGCAACGTCCTGACGGGCTCAAAGAGATCATGGTGATGCAGTGCGGACCCATCCGCCACCGCATCACCCAGAGCGCCAGCGATCTTGACCGGCGGTTGCAGGTCCACCGGACCGAGCTGACCATCGACGACTCGACGGATGGGTTGACCCGTGGCGAGGTGCTGGCCCTGATCAACGCGACGCTCGTCGAGGACGAGCAACGCAATGACCAGATCTGCCGGGACGTGGCCGTCGCGGTCGGCGCGGGGCGCAACTGTCTCGTGCTCAGCAGCCGGACCGAGCACGTCGATGTGCTCGCCGGCCGCCTGGCCGGTCTGGGGTTGGAGCCGCTGGTGCTCTACGGAAGCCTCAAGCCCGCGGAGCGGCGGGCGGTTCACGAGCAGCTCGCCGAAGACCGCCAGCTCCTGCTCGTCGCGACCGACCGCTACATCGGCGAGGGCTTCGACTGCCCGAAGCTCGACACGCTGTTCCTCGCCTTCCCCATCTCGGCCCGGCAGCGGATTACCCAGTACGTGGGGCGGATACTCCGGGATCAGCCAGGCAAAGACCTCGCCGAGGTGCACGACTACCTCGATGCCAAGGTGCCCATGCTCGCCGCGATGTACCGGCGCCGACTGCCCGGCTACAAGCAGCTGGGGTTCACGCCGACGCCGACCACGCCGGCGACGGCCCCGTCGGAGTTGCCGCCAGAGCGGGGGTTGAGGGCTACGTCCGCACGAGGACGGAACGAAGCCGCCCCCGAGCCGACCGCGGCACAGGTCCGGGCGTGGGCACGAGCGGACGGTCATGCCGTATCGGACCGCGGACGGATTCCCGCCGCCCTCTGGCAGGCCTACCGCGACGCCAACAGCTGACGTGACGTCGTGGCATCCGGGTAGCGTGCTCGGAATGCCTTCTCATCGGATGAACCGCGACCAGTTCTACGCCAAGCTCGCGCGGTACGACGCCGATGGTCTCGGCAACATCCTGTGGACCCTGTATTGGCGTGGGTCCGCGGCGATGCGCGAACGTATTGAGGCTCAGCTCGATCCCGACGTGCACGCCCGTCAGCAGCGCAGCAAGGCGAAGCCGCCGAACGCGGCCGCGGTGCGCGAAGAGGTCCGTCAGTTCGTTGCGCTGGCACGCTCGGGCGCGTACCTGGCTGGTGACCGGCGGGTGTCGCCAAAGGAGCGGACCCGCTGGCGGTTCACGTTCCGACGGCTCGCGGCCGATGCTCAGGCCGCACTCGCGGGGGACGATGTCGACCGGGCGGCTGCCGCGCTGGAGCTGCTGATCGACCTGGCTTGCGAAAGTGCGGGTCTGGAGTACTTCCGGTCGGACGATCCGGTCCAGGCCGCTGGGTTCGTGGTCTCGGATGCGATCGCCGGGCTGTGGCGCACCGTCCGCGACCGGCACGGGTTCGCCGCGTTCGTCGACCGGGCGGCTCCCCAGCTGCTGCGCTGGGAGACCGGCCACGGGTGGACCCGCTACGGCTGGGGCAGCGTCGCGCAGCAGGAGACCTCGCTGGCCGAAGTGCTCGAGACGATGCTGCAGGTCCCCGACCACTGGCGAACCTTCGCGGCCCGCTACCTCGAGGTCCTCGACGAGGCCGCCGAGCGCACACCCGGCCGGCCGCGTCACCGGTCGAGATCGACGGGACGAGACCGCGAGGCCCGAGCCCGCGCGCTGGCGCGGTGGCACATGCTGCTGCTGGACCGGCTGAGCGGCTCCGAGGACGAGGACCTGCTCGACCGACTCGTCGATCATCAGGCCCTGGCCGGCCCTGAGCGGATCTTCCTCCAAGCCCAGCTCGCACACCGGTGCGGTGACGACGAGACCGCCCGAAAGCTCGTCCACGACAGCCTCGAGAGACTGCCCGGCCACCCGGCCTTCCACGACCTCGCCCGACGCATCGACGCGCCCCTGGTCGCGCGCCCCTGCCCCCACGAGCGCAGCAGGCTCCGGCGGCACACCACTGATGAGGACGGCGGCCCATGATCGCTTCGGTCTCGTAGCTGCCCGGTGGACCGCCTGCTACGAGTTCTCGAGCGAAGCGGTCAGCTCAGACGCCAAGATCGAGACGGAACGCGAAACCGTGTCAGGGTGGCCGACAGCGTTCGGGCCGTCCTGCCATCTGGCTTCCCATCGCCGTCGGTCCAGCCGCGAAGAGCTCCGCGAGGACCCACCGCCTGCCGCGCCGCCGGTATGCTGCAGTCATACCGGCAGAAGGGAGTCTCGTGGCGGTGCGGAAGATCGCGGTGACGCTGCCTGAGGAACTGTTCGACATGGTTGAGCGGCTACGGCAGATCGAGCACCGATCGCGTTCGGAGGTGTTCCAGGAGGCACTGCGCCGCTATTTCGGTGAGCCGGTATACGAGCCGACCGAGCAGGAGCGCCGCCTGTTGGACGAGGCGCTCGTGGCGGTCGAACAACATCCTGAGGCTGGCCGGCCATGGGCGGTGGTCCGGGACGAGTTGTTGGCCGAGTGACCGCCCTGGTTCTGGCGCCGGCAGCGGTTGCCGACCTTGGGGAGATCCACGCCCACTACAGCACCGTCGAGGACGGGCTGGGCGGCCGCTTCGTGGGGGCGCTGGAGGAGCTGTTGGCGCGGGTGGAGACGTTCCCTCGCAGTGCACCGCTCGTGGCTGGGTACGCCGATGTCCGTCGTGCGGTCGTGCGCGGATTCCCCTACGTGGTGTTCTACCGGCATCAGCCGGACCGGATCGACGTGCTCCGGGTGCTGCACGCGGCCAGGGAAGACTCAGACCGGCCCCATCCGGACAAGCCCTCGCGTTAGAGCTATCGGCTGCCGTCCGGCTGTAGGAGTTGATCGCGGTAGGCAACGACGTCGGATCGGCGGACGCGCCGATGTGTGCCGCGCCACTCGAACGGAATGCGACCGGCTTCGAGCCAGCTGACCAGGGTCGGGCGGGAAACCCCGAGTAGTACGGCTGCCTGTCCAGTCGTCAGCAGTTCGTCTGCTGCCGGTGCGTCAACGTCGTCGTGCACGACGTCGGCGAGGATCGTGTCGATCAGCTTGGCTGCAGCAGCCGACGAGGACAGCACCTGCCCAGGGGGTGGGGTCCGGGCCGGGCCTGAGCCCCAACGCCTGGATCGAGTTGCAATCGTGGTCTCGCTCTCGACGCCGCCATCAGTGCGCCGACCCGCGAGGACGTCGGCCCGAAGGAGCGGTTCGGCCTCTTCGGCGAGTTCGCGTGTCGGGTAGGTGGCCGCGTGAGAGACGCCGTGGTGTTGGAAGCGCACCTGGAAGGCGCCCGAGGGCAGTCGACGGATCCCCATGGCGTCGCTCGCTCACGTCCGGTCACCCAATCACCGTACGCCGGCGCGAGCACCAGCCGAATCGGTTATCCACAGACCGAGAGAAAGCCGCTGACCAGGTTGGCACGAATTTGGACGGGCACCCTCTGGGGGGCTGCTAAACGAAAGTGAGCAGAATGCAGAAATCGGGCCCCTAGACGGTCCTAGGAGCCCGAATTCGTGCTGGTGGTCAGGGGCGGGGTCGAACCGCCGACACCACGATTTTCAGGTGCGGGCAACGCCCGAAACCTGGAGAAATCCAGCGATTCTGGGCTATTCAGGAAGCTCCGGCGCACCTGTCGTTGTCACGATTTGTCACGGCTTGTCATGCGCCAAGGCCTTCCTCCTGGATTCGGCAGGCGCGGTCGGAGCAGGGGCTGGAGGCCGATGCCGTCGCCGCTCGACTCGAATGGCTCACGCCTCTCGTGCATCGTGGTCGGGCTCCTACAGGCTGGCTATAGCGGCGGTTCCAGATATGTGGGTCGGTTGACCGGGCGCAGTGTCGAAGGTCGTGCGCGGCCGGGTTTCGGCAGTACTCGCTCGACGGGCGCGGTACGCACTTTGTGCCCTATGGCCGTGTCGGCTCCGATCCGGGCGCGTCTACGCACGCACAACTGTGGGAGTGTCGGTCGGCCCGACACGGCGGTGTGTCAGGCGGCGGTGGCCTTTGGGTCAGGCGTCTGCCCCGGCTGGCTGCCATGTGCCGTCGGGCGCGAGGTGAGTGATCGCTTGATCGGCGGGGAGTGGCCGGGCGAAGTAGTAGCCCTGGCCGATGTCGCAGCCCATGTCCGTGAGCGACTCGAGCTGCTCACGGTTCTCGATGCCTTCGGCGACGGTGAGCATTCCCAGGGCGTGGGCCATGACGATCGTGGCGCGGATCATGTGGTGGGTCTTGCTCCCGGGAGTCAGCTTCGCGGTGAAGCTGCGGTCGATCTTGAGCATGTCGAACGGGAAGTCGGCGAGCCGGTCCAGTGACGACCATCCGGTTCCGAAGTCGTCGATGGCGAGGCGGGCTCCCAGGTCGTGTAGCGCTTGCAGTGTCTGCAGTGAGCCGGTGTTGGCGAGGGCGCTCTCGGTGATCTCGAGCCAGAGGAGGTCGGCTGGTGTGTGGGTGCGGGTGAGTGTCATCGCGACGCGGCCTGGCAGTGACGGGTCGCCGAGGTCGCGGGCGGACAGGTTCACGCTGACCGCGGGGGCGGATCCGAGCGTGGTCGACCAGCGTCGCTGGGTGGTGAGTGTGCGCTGAAGGACAAGGTCGAAGAGCTGTCCGGTCAGCCCGGTGGTCTCGGCCAGCGGTATGAACCGGTCTGGTGTCAGCAGGCCCCGTTCGGGGTGTTGCCATCGCACGAGCGATTCGAAGGCAACGGGCCGTCCGGTGGTCAGGTCGATCTCGGGTTGGTGGAGGCAGAACAGTTCGTCCCCGCCTCTTGCGAGCGTTGCACGCAACTGTTGGGGGAGTGCGAGACGTTCGAGGACGTCGACATGTAGTTGTTCGTCGAAGTGCTCGGCCCGGCGCTTGCCTTGGTGCTTGGCGTGGTACAGCGTGGCGTCGGCATCACGCAGCAGTGTCTGCGCGTCGTGGGTGGGGGTCGCCCGGGCTACCCCGATCGACAGTCCGACCTCGACCGGGTGCCCCGTGTCGAGCACCACCGGGTGTGGAACGACCGCGAGCAGACGATCCGTGAGCGTGGCGATCGTCTGTTCGTCGGCTTCCTCGAGCAGGATGGCGAACTCGTCACCGCCGAGCCGAACGACCAGGTCGCTCTCGCGCACCGTGGCCCGCAGCCGCCGGGCCACCTCGTGCAGCACCTGATCGCCCGCACCGTGGCCGAGCGCGTCGTTGATGATCTTGAAGTCGTCGAGGTCGCACGCCATGAGCACGGCCCTGCGCCCGCTGACACCAGCACGCAGCCCCGCGTGCAGACGGGTGGTGAGCAGTTCACGGTTGGGCAGGCCGGTCAACACATCGTGGGTCGCCTTGTGCTGCAGTTCGGCGAGCAGCCGTGCCTCGACCTGCCGACGTTCGGTGACGTCGGTGTTGACCGCCAGCGCAGCGCGGGGCTTGCCGTCGTCGTCGTCGTGGAGCAGGCTCCAGCGGCCCTCGAGGATCAGTGGCCTGCCCGACCGGTCGGCATAGTGCAGCTCGCCGTGCCAGTCACCGTCGCGCAGCAGCACCTGTAAGGCGCCACGTCTGGTGAGGATGGCGGCG
>JGI24113J20146_1000299_pt1 | contig 13818 bp, 13 predicted proteins | sample SubbioAug_CSWold_FD_20146 | JGI IMG/M metagenome (IMG submission 20146) | reverse complement strand
TTCCGGTCAGGCAATACCGTCAAATTTAGTGCTTTCACCTAAAAGCAACCCTTTTTGACTATGAATCAGGCGCACAGAATACTTACATTTAATTTTTCTCGACTTTAATTTTTTCGATGCCTTCTATTGTGGAATTAAGCTTTTCTTCAATTTTAGTAACTTCGCCCAGATATGACCCATCCTCAATCTTCTGCCACTCTTTTAGTTTATTGTCTTTAGCAATTTCAAGGATAAGCTGAAGGTCTCTTGATTCAATTATCATTTGCTTTTTCTTATTTTGACTTTGAGGATCGTTCTTTTTCTCCACTCTTTTAATCTCAATATTCTTACTGTCAATGACATTTTGTAATTGCTGAATATCTAATGCCAAGGTGTCACAAAGCTTAAAATAGCTTTCTCTAAACATTATAAAATCTGCCGTAAAATTTGCATCTTCAATTTTGTCGATTTGATACCATAAGGATTTATTTTCATCCTGAGGACGACTGAAAGTATTCATCGGAAAATTAATGACTTGCTAACCACATCTATCCTATCAACTCAACTATACAAAAAACACCCGTTATCTATCCTGTCAACTCAACCCTCACTTAAAAATCATCGTTGACCTGTTCCCTTATACTATAAAATAGGGCTTTCCGGTCAGTCTGCCACGCGTCATTATTTTGATTTATAGCAACAACCAGCGAAAAGCCCTTTATTACTGCGTTCCCCCGCTTATTTACTTTCTACACGTGACATCAACACGACACACTCAACGTGTGATTATCAGAACGATACGCTAAAAATGCGCATAAATAGGGGCTTTATGGGATTGTGCGACCCCCTATATTATCAAGGGGGTCGTAATTTTTAGCCATTGAACCTTGGTGCAATTATATAGATTTAGCTTTTTTTCAACTCTATTGTCCTTAAAATTATCTCTTTTCTTGGGTCCTTTTTACCGTTTATCATCGTTTCAATGATTGCTACCGCTTTCAATACTGTATCTATGCTAATATCAGGTATTTGATCATTATCATTTAGATACCCGCTAAGATACTCAGCTGAGGGATTCTTAATTCCCATTCTCTCACAGACTAGCCAGCACACACATTCAGCTTCGAACTCGCGTTCATTTAAATCTAGCCAGCGTCTATCTTCCCACCACTTCGGATTGGGCGTCCCAAGATGCCCACAATACATATGCCCTAATTCATGAAGTATCGTTGCAAATCTTGTTTCTTTTGGATGTGCTCGATTAACCACCATATTATACAAAACCTGCAACCACATTTCTTTATTTCCTTTAACCATCTTCATTTCATTAGAATGATCACCAGTCTGTATAAATCCTGCGCTTGAAGCACCTCTGTCCGGTTCACTATAAAGTATACCATCGCTTCTTAAGTTATCCGCAAGTCGTCTGAACACAAAGTCAGAGATTTCACCTTCTATTTTAAATGGGTTCAATAATTTTTCTGGGAAAGGATCCTTTCCGTATGTATCCATAAGTTCAAACACAAACGAAACTGGACCAAAAGGTCTTAAAATGACCAAGGGTCTTGCTCCTGGATTAATTTTTCTGTTGAATCGCCTGTCCCACTCTGAAGCAGTTGCTATATATTTACTCCCTGGTTTTTGAATGTGGATTAGCATTGCATTATATGGTGCTATTTGAGGAAATTTCTTTACAAACTCAAATAACTCTTTTAATTCACTACTCTTACGATATGTTCCTATTTCTTGAAAAAGCTTATCTAATTCAGGTATGCTTTTCTTTTTCATCTAAACACCTTCCCCGCCTGCAGAATATTTCCCATCCCTCCGGGAACGTATCATTATGGCATAAAGTCCAAGTACAACATCGCCTTCTTATCTTCACTAGAAGCAAACTTAACATTCCACCGGCGCTCCATAAATTCAAGGAGTTTATTTCCTCGCTCCAGAATAGCGCTAGCATTCCAATCACTATAGGCCGCTACTTCAATTTCACTATGGGATCCATCAGTATATCCTTTATGCGATTTCCCCGTTGGAGATTTCTTATCCGGGAAACTATTATTCTGCATGCTGGAATTCTTGCTGCTTGATAGCGGTAACAAATTCCCCAGAGATCCCGCTAAATACTTTTTTTGTTCATCAGTGAAATTCGCAAATGCATTTTTCCAATAGTCATTATCAGGCGTTTGAGGGTAAATGTGCTCTATTGACACTTTATCCTTTTCGCTTTTTACAAACAACGTCCAGTCGATTTTAGGGTTACCGTTTTGCATAACCTTTTCTTGTTCATATTCATAAAGGAAGTAATGAAGTCCATTCCACCAATAAAACCCACCGCCATTTTTATAATGTCTGCCAATGTAAGCTCTAAATGACTGAGTATCAAAGGCAGTTTCAGGACTCAACCACTCTTCGATTCTTCCTTTTAGAGTAGCACATATATCATCTATAGAAACATCACCATTTCGAAGCTGTTTGGTAAGTCTATAGTATTCGCTGTTTCGATACGTTGATAATGCTCGACCAAGCCTGAACGCTAAGAAAATGAACCTTTCTATTTCTTTAAATAATTTAATTCTGCTTTGCGTACTAATATCCGATCTTACATATGAAGCCACCACAAGCGGCCTGAAATACGCAATGCCTATTCTATTCAGCCTATCCAACCAAAGTTGCTCTTCTGATGACAAATCCGAATTATTTAACGGATTGAATGAGTTATACCAGTGAACCGCTGCAGACTGTAGGCTTTTTACATAATCTGATATTTCTTTGGGAGCAAGTTTTGCACGCATTACTAATTTGTCTTCAGTTCCATTTTCATCTGGCTCGTGTTCTTCGTCTTGATCTCTTACTTCAGTTATTTTTGTAATAGAATCTAGTTTAACTTCCGTTTTATTAAAGACATTCTGTGGAGTAAATTTTTCTTCAAGGAGAAATTTTATATAATCTTCACCCTTTTGCCTGGTATATTGAAAATACATAATCCAGTGTGCTGTCAGAAAATCATCATCAGACAACGGTTTCTGTTTGTTTCGGCCAAGCTGATAATACACATCTTTCCAGGCATCATTGATATCTTCCCGAAGAATCTTTCGCTCATCATCAGTAATTTCATAAGGTTCATACAGTGTCGTTAAGTATATGAGACGGTTTTTCAAAAGCTCCAAATTCGATAGTTTTTTGCCACGATTGTTCATGGTTTCAAATGCCACAAAAACATCGAAGTCGTCTTCAATTTCATGTAAGTTAAACATAAGGTTCTGAGTTACTTTTTTGAAAAGTATCTCAATCTCTGAAATGCCATATGTTTTATAATAGCTATTCAAGTTATCTTTAAAGAAGCTTCTAGCGTTTTCCAGATTGAGTGTGTAGAAAGTTTCCATGATGCTGCCGCCATCAGGCTCACCTAATATTTTGTGTCTGAGGTATTTAAAGCTTGGATTATCCCTTTCATAACCGAATTTATATGTATTCACTAAAAATTGAGGAGGCATTTGAATAACTAGGTATTCTTCTTTAATCTGTTTTATACTAAATGTCCCAATGTAAATGTCTGAGTCAGATTTTCCAACATGCTCTGGAATTGATTTTATTAAGTTGATTATTTCATTGATGAAAATAACAAACGTAGTAAGCCTTTGCTGGCCATCAACAATATGAAAAGGTCTGAAAGCTCGGTCTTTTATCAACCAGCGCTCAGCTGTCCAATTCTCCGCTTCATAATCTCTTTTTGTAACTTGTTTTAATGATAACAAGCCAGTGTAGTGAAATCTTTCGCTCGGTAGGTTAACTATGTCCTCCCAGAAATCTTTTAATTGTCTTTCTTGCCAAGCATATCCCCGCTGATAATCCGGTATCTTGAAAATCCTATCTTTGAAAATACTCTTCAAAGATTCCAATGTTTGCATTAAAAAAACCTCCTCATTTATTCCCAGCCACGTTTGGCTTATATAATAATAAAGAACGCTTTCCACTTACCTAACACCCCTGCGGTACTCTACATCTCAATTATGTAGAACTTGCTTCTTTCGTTTAAGCTCTGCCATTGGAATTCATGCCTCCCTGACAAGGAAATATATTCAATGCCCTTGTTTGCTCCGGTTGGTTTATATATGTCTCCATAAACCGCAAACTCATCGCGAAAGTACCTATAAATCCCAGAGTTAACCCTGCCTTCATAAAAAGGCCTGTCTGAAACAAGAACCACGCATGCTGTTTTTGCAAATCCCCTATCCTTAAGTTCCTCCATAAACTTGATGTCTTTGGCAAAAGAATACATTTGTTCTGGATGTTGACTATTCAGTGGGTGCTTAAGTTCAATAGCATATTTTTCGCTTTTGTCCTCGCTGAAGATTGAAATATCAATTTCCTTCTAGCTATTGGCACCTCGCTCAATAGCTGCAGCACATGATCGTCCAATTAACCATATCTTACCGATTATTTCATCTTCGTTTGTGTGCTGCGGAGCCCTCTGGCACATTTCATATAAAACGCTGTTTCCGAAGTCCCATAAATTTTGCTCTTGGGCTTTTTTTATCTTTTCTATTGAAAGTTTCACTATAAAGCCCCCTCGTCAATCCCATATGATTATAGGCCCGCCTTCATACAAGTACTTCTGCAAATAAGGGCCACTATTATAGCATTATTAATGACATCAATTGAGGTAATTCTATTTGTATCCATTTAGTCCACCTCAAGTTACGGATTCTACAGTTCAAGTCTCTCTCGCCTAAAATCTAAAAGCGTTTGATTAAGCGCTTTACCGGTTCTCAACCTAACGTCGATCAGATCATCCTTACGTTTTGAGTCTGATGCAATAACGGAATACTTTTTTTCGAGTGCATTGAGTTTCAATTTAAAATCGGTCTGATTTGCTTGAGCATATTGCATGAACAAATCTTTTTCAATGTCATTTTCAAACAAAAGTACAACTTCAAAAAATCTCTGGCGAGCATACCGCTCCTCACTATCGCTTTCATCATATAGAAACTGGTTAAGTATATACGCAGGATCTTCTTTTATAAAGTACTTGAATGCATAGTCGGAACTAGTCTTGTATTTACTGAAACACAAGAATCCCCAATCAGGGACAGGGGTAGAATACCTTCCGCCGTCTAATACAACTTTCTGTCTGGAGTATAGTTTCGTGCCAAAATAATTTACATTAAGCATTCTGAACATTGTGGATTCATTTGTTAATGCATATGAATAAAACTCAGGGGTTAAATCTTCTTCGTCATGCTCGATTGTAATTGTAAACTCCGGGTTGTATATGTTGAAATATGTGTACTCATCCCGCTTCCATTCATCCTTGTTTCTTAATTTTGTTAGAAATTGTTCAAATGGAGACCGAGTGAGAAGAAACCTTTTCTTCCAAAGATACTCGACATGGTTGATATCTGCGCTCTTATCGATATCTGTATTTGAATCTCCAGCTCTAGTATAGATGTGATGTGGACGTACAACCCTGCCGTTATCCTTGATTTCCTCCAATAAAAAATATGGCGTGTCCGTACTGTTCTTTATAGTCAAAACAGCCACTTCCCGGTTATGTAAAAAAAGAGTGCGCAGTTCTATCTTCGGCCTGATACCGGATGAAAATTTTTTACCTTTCAAGATATCTGAATACGCCGAGCCAGATTGTGCATTTTGACCGCGCTAATTGTGCACGCTGACCGTTGAAATTGGGCATAGCTTCCGCATTGATTGTGCACGCTGATCCACCGGTAAAAACCTTCTGTATAATGGATTTAAGTGCTGAAACCGGCACAAATAATCCATAGGAGGTCATAGAATGACCAATTACAGAGAAATCCTAAGGCTATTTAGCCTTGGGATAACCAAAATGGACATAGCAGCCAGTTGTGGGCGTTCAAGAAACACCGTCACAAACGTCTTGCAGCGGGCTGCAGCTTGTCGGATAGGTTGGCCGTTTTCTGAAGAAATGACCAACAAAGAGCTTGCCGAGAAGCTGTTTCCATCCGGGGAGACAAATCCAACGTACAAAATGCCTGACTACGAGTACATCCATCGTGAGATGGCCAAGAGCGGTGTTACACTTAGTTTGTTGTGGGTGGAGTACTGTGATCAATGTCGCGAGGCGGGTGAGGTTCCGTACAAATCCACTCAGTTTAACAAGTACTACAGCGATTTCGTCAGAAATACCAAGGCAACCATGCACATTAACCGAAAGCCTGGAGAAATCATGGAGGTGGATTGGGCCGGTCAATATGCCCACATCGTAAATACTGACACAGGCGAACTAATTAATGTTTCTGTGTTTGTTGTAGCCCTTTCATACAGCGGCTACGCTTATGTGGAAGGGTTTCTGTCACAAAACCAGGAGTGCTGGACAACAGCCCATGTTAATGCCTACAACTTCTTTGGCGGGGTTACACGCATTCTAACTCCGGATTATGCCGCAGAAATGATTATCGGTGATGCATACAGCAAAGCCGTATAATGACGGCTTCATATTTAAAAAGTGCGGAATAATTTTTCACATCCTGGATAGACTTAATGCTGAAACATTACGGACGGATGTGAAACATGCCTCGATTAACTGATTGTATAAATCTTTCGAATGAATTAAAACGGGTTCCAATCACGGATCTGATTATGAAGGCAAAGTCGCTGGTGAAAGCAAAGAGATACTCCCAGAGTACAATATGGCACTACAATGAAAGATTCAATGATCTCCAACATAGCGCGTCCCTATTTAACACAGAAAAACTCTCGGAAAAATTTATTGCTCAGTATATTGAAGAAGGAATGCAAAGGAGTCCTAAACTTGCTCGTAGCAATGTCCAAAGAAAAGCGCTTCTTAACTTGCTCGCGGCAGCCGTCAACACTACTCCTGTTTTCACTAACGAAAAAGATGCTGATAAAATCCAAATCAAGTTTCTTCGAGAAAGTCTAAATACTTATGAGCAGTATCTCAGAGAACAAGAAAAAAGAAAGGAAACGATAAAATCATATCTTCAGATAGCGACAAAATTTCTACTTTATCTGGATAAAACTAAAAAAAGCAATCTCTCTAAAGTCACGGCAATTGATATCCGGGAATTCATTACTGATTTAGGCACCAAATGGTCGCCAAGAAGCATGCGGATTGTGCCGTCGCAACTCAAAACCTACCTGAAATTTGCGGGGTTCCCTGTTGACGCTATACTTTTCTCGAGCTTTCGCACCCCCCGCAAGAGCAAACCGATCCGTGCTATGAGTTTTGAAAATGTAGAAGCTCTTTGGAAATATGTTGAGGGCGATGATAGGGATTTAAGATCAAAAGCGATAGTGACAATACTGCTTGCGACAGGCATGAGGCCGGTTGACATTACCGAACTTAAACTGGATGATATTAACTGGAACAATGACAACATCGGCTTTATTCAAAGCAAAACAGGTGAGGGCATGAATATTGAACTCTTTCCTGTGATGGGTTCAGCGATTATCAGATATATTACCGAACAACGCCCTAAAGGAACAGGATCGAAATTAATTTTTCTTACAAAAAAGGCTCCATACCGCGGACTCACTCCATCCAATTGTAATCATATTTTAAAAGTTGCCTTAGAAAAAGTCGGCGCCACCTTTGCCTCAGACGGACTTCATTGCCCGAGAGCAGTCAGGCGCAGTTTAGTATCAAGAATGATTGCAAAAGGTGTCCCTGTACAAAAGGCCGCCGTGGCTATCGGGCATGTCGATGATAAATCTGTTGATTTGTATGCCGAACTGGATGTGAAAAAGATGAGTTCTATCTGTCTGCCTATACCGAATCCTATGAAAGAATGGTTGTTGACCTAATGGCTGACAAAAGCCAACAAGATAGGCTTCTCGGCCCCTTAACTAAAGAAATCGAGGAATTTATTGATTTCAAGCGACAATCAGGCTCCCGGTATACAAGTTCTGAGTTTGCCCTAAAAGCCTTTGATAGATTTTGTGCTGCGGTGGGAAACCAAGCCTTGACTCCCCAGCAATTAGCTGAGGCCTGGGTAAAGCCAGGTGATGATAAACCGAAATATGATGGTGGTTGCTGTGTCAGGCAACTCGGGCAGTACCTTACCGCGCAGGGGCACCCCAAAGCATTTACTGTACTCAGCGCTAAAGGAAACGCTCCCAGGCTGCTTGGTATAAATTCTGGTCCTTTTGTCAGGGAAATCAAGGAGTTTGTTGATCAAAAAAGATCAGCGGGTCGAAAATATATTTCCGAGGAGTACTGTCTAAAAACCTTCGATAAATTTTGCGCCATGAAGGAGAATGAATTTTTGACTCCCCAGCAGTTGGCAGACGCCTGGCGCGAGAAGGCTAGAGAAAAAAACACTGCTAATATTGGCATGATCAGAGAATTAGGCATTTACCTCACCATGCAGGGTAGTACGAAATCTTTTGTGGTTCCTTACGCAAGTGGAGATATGCCAAAACCGGCATTTACTGGGTATACAGGTTCGTTTGCGGAAGAAATCGTATCGTTTCTTAAAACGAAAAGATCTGCCGGTTTGAAGTACAGACATGAGGAGTTTCGTCTAAAGGACTTCGATAAATTTTGTAATGAGCAATCTAATTTGAAATTATCTCCGCAGCAACTGGCTGACGCGTTTATACATTTCCAAGAGGAATGCGGTTATTACAAGAGCAGAAGAAGTGCCTCCGTTATTAAAGCATTCGGTAACTATCTTACTGATAATGGTTGTTCAAACGCTTTTACTATCATTGATAAAAATTTCGTTGCTGGCCCATACACGGAGGAGATATCGGCTTTTGTGGCCTTCAAAAAATCTTGTGGATTTAAGTATCTTAATTCCGCTTACCATCTGAGATCTTTCGATGTGTTTTGCGCCTCGAAAGAAAACGAATCTCTGACCCCTCAACAGTTGAGTGATAAATGGGTCCTAAAAAGAGACAATGAGCATCCTAATACACGCGCTGGCCGGGTAGACCCAGTCAGAGTTTTCGGCAGATATCTTGCAAGCATTGGACATCCCAAAGTTTTTATGATTGCGGCTGATGCTGCGCAAAGGAGGACTCCTAAGCCTCCAATATCTGTTTTCAGAAGACGATATTGATAGATTTTTTGGCGCGTGCGCTGAATTGAAGCCGGATGAAAAAGAACCATCCATGCACATCGTTCTTCCGGCGGCGTTTTTGTTTATGCACTGTATGGGTGTCAGGATCTGTGAATTAAAAATATTGATGGAGAATGTGAATCTTGAAACCGGGGAAGTCATCATTACAGACACCAAGACCGGTGAACGGACTGTGTATATGAGCGAGGAGTTATCTGAACTTCTTTTCAAATACAGTTTAGTGATCGAAAAGATTTTTCCCCGTCACAAGTACCTATTCCCCGCGTCCGTAAGCCGATCACGTAACGACTTTGCCAAACACTTCAGGGAAATATGGAGGTCCAATGTCCCTGCCGTGGAGCATGGGGTGCCCAGGTTATACGATTTACGTCACCATCTTCTATATCGAAATGTGGAATTGTGTATGCGGAACGGTGACGATGTGAATGTGCTGCGGCCATATTTAATGAGACATATGGGGCATAAGTTGCCGGAGAGTTTCCAATATTACTTCCATCTATCACCACCAATTCGAAAGGAGGTATCCCAGATCAAAAAGGGCTTGGACTGGATGATACCTGACGTTTCGGGGGTTCCATATGAGTAAAAGAAAACAAGACGCTGACGTAAATGAGTTTTGGTCATTAGCCCGATCATTTCTTAAAGTGTATTTACCAAATGCGCGAGAAGTCTCCCAGAATACTGTAAAAGCCTACAAACAGGCACTGGAGACTTTAATCAAATATCTTGAGGATTCTGGATTTACCAGAGACACTATCACGATTGGAACGTTTACGCCCGCGTGTATTGAAGGTTTTATGGTTTGGATGTCTAAAGAACAAAATTGCAAACCGCGAACCTGTAACTTAAGGCTTTCCGCGATTAAGACATTTCTTCGTTATTGTGGTCGTCATGTAATCACCAATGAATCGATCAGCCGCGAAGTACTCGAGCTTCCAATGAAAAAGGTTCGAAAAGAAAAGGTTGAATACATGTCCAATAAAGCTGCGGCTGCTATTATGAATGCTCCAGACAACAGGAGAGTTATGGGCAGACGAAACAAAGCCATTCTATCGCTGCTCTATGATAGCGCCGCCAGAGTTCAGGAACTCGTAGATATCAAGGTGGACGATCTGTATTTAAACGAGAAAGCCAGTGCGAACGGTGAGTCATTTGTTACTCTGCGCGGAAAAGGCGATAAGTTGCGGAACGTTAATTTGTCGCCCAAGACTGCTAAACTCATTCAATCATACTTGAAAGAGTTTCACCCCGGGGAGAATCGGGGCGCGCCGCTGTTTTATACAAAGAGGGCCGGTTCGCTGTGGCCACTGTCTGTAGACTCTGTTAGTAGAATTTTAAAGGAAAACGCGGATAAAGCTCGTTTGCGTGTTCCAGGCATTCCGGAAAGAATCCATTGTCACTTGGTCAGGAAGAGCCGGGCTATGCACTTATATATAGCAGGTGTACCTTTGCCTGCGATCATGGAATTACTGGGACACGCAAGCATGAATACCACATCCGGATTCTATGCCTTTGTCACATGGGAAATGGTGAGCGAAGCGATGAAGAAGGCGAATGAAGGTCACTTGGAAGGTGAAATGTTATGGAAGGATCCTAATGTCCAAAAAAAATTGTATACTTTGGATTAAAAATTATTCCGCACTTTTTAAATATGAAGCCGTCATTATACGGCTTTGCTGTATGCATCACCGATAATCATTTCTGCGGCATAATCTGAAACAAGGATTCTTGTTGCTCCCCCAAAAAACTGGTATGCATGAATATGAGCCGTGATCCAATTCTCCGTAACCATTGATGGAAATGCCTCGGCATAACTATAGAGACTGCATGGTAATGTCGCAACAAAGACATAAGCCTTAATATCTTCACCGGTGATCTGGTCTGTAACTGTTAGCGTTTTACCAGCCCAATCCACCTCTAGAAGTTCACCTGGCTTACGTTTAATCCGCATCGTCGCTTTGGTCTTGTACACGAACGCTTTGTAGTGATCACAAAATTGGGTGTATTGATAGGGAATGGCCTTCTCAGCTTCACATTGTTCGCAGTATTCGCTCCACAGCAGGGTGAGTGTAACCCCAGACTTGGCTAACTCCTTGTGGATATAGGCATGGTCCGGCATCTTCCGACCCGAATCCGTAACCCGCCCAGGATACAAGATGTTCCTAATTTCGGTATCCGTCAGCTCGTCTGACAAGGGCCACGTCAACAACCCCTTTTGCTCAGCAAGATTGCAGACTTCAGTCACAGTGTTCCTGGAACACCGGAGACTGGTCGCAATTTGGCTCTTGCTGCGATCCAAACATTTCAGTCTGATGATTTCTCGATAATTTACCATAATTATCGACCTCCATAATGATATTTACACAAAATCTGTGCATATACCCATTATAAGGTCGATATAAAAGTTATTACAGAGATTGATTGCTCTGTGTTCCGTGACCTCTGCTCTGATATATCGAGACACATGCTCTCGTTTACCGTGATAGATGCTCTTCCGCAACGAAATACTCACTTATATTCAAAACGCCCATTGTTATGCAGTTGACATTCTTCACATACGTAATGCGTCGCCTATGAGGATCGTAGGCTATAGGTATGTTTGAAGTGTAGGAGCCGAGCAACCAAAATTTTCATCACCTTTACTTAATAGTAATTAGATTATATTAAAAGATGCTGAAGACGTAAAACTTTAATAACTCTACCAGTTTGAAGTGTTTCTTTAGATAGCTGGCCATTCTCTTTCCATTGCCTGTCTTAACAAGTAACTTGACAATATTCCTATTTAACCGTACCTCTTCAAAGAACTTAGGTATAAAACTAGGGGTATCGACACACTCAGATAGTATGGCTTCTAGTTCTATCGGGTCCGCGACAAGGGTCCTCCACAGTCCCTTAAAGTTGTATTTTAGAATAGCGCTAACTATGGATGTCCTTTCATAGTTATCTAGAAGGTATTCTGTGAGCATAGAATGGTCATTATGTACTTCTAATTCTTTTAGAAGGGCAGTCATGTTAGATTCCAAATACTTATGTCTTCCGAAGTTTAGTCGAACATGGAGCGTGGCAAAATCTAAAATACTTATAAACCTATTATTAATCGCCCAATCAAGGAAAATGGGGTCGTACATTTTTGTCATTAAAATATACTCTAACTGGGATGGGCCTTCGGTTATCTTAGACCAAAGAAAGAAATAGTTATTTTGGACAATTATTTCTACAATGCCTTCAAAGCCATAACTCTCAGTAAGGTAGTTTAATACAAAGGGCATACCCCTATTTTTTTCTAAGTAAGACAATACTTTGGGTAGGCGGGATTCAATATACCCATGTTTACCAATATGGTTTTTATCGAAGTATGAACAGAGGTCAGCGATGTTAAAAAGGTTATTGTAAATGCACACGATAGGTCAAATAAACTTTGATACGAGGTTAACAGGAAAGCGTAGTGCGGGAAATCCGCATGCTGCGTTTGACGAGGCGGGGGCTGGAAACGGGCTTTACAGTACCGCGCCAGACCTCGACCCTACCTGAGAGGGCCTCGGGGTGAGATTCCCCGGGGCTACTCACCTTCTGCTTTTTGCCAAAACCGAAGAAGACATTCAGAAAGCGGCCCAAATTGCCAAGGATACCTTGCAGGAGCTAGGTCTGGAAGTTGCTATGGAAAAAACACGGATTGTGGACTTCAACAAGGACGATTTTGACTTTCTGGGTTTTGCCTTCGGGCATTGGCGGGAACGCAAAAAGGACGGAAAGCCATACTTCCTGGCGCAACCAAAAGAAAGCACGTGGAAGGACTTTCGGCAAAAGATTAAAGCCAAGACAAAGAAAATGCTGACACTCAACCCCAAAGCCTGGTTGGAACAAGTAAATCCTGTACAGAGGAAAGGTCATGCCATGAAAACACGTTGGAACAACGAATATTTTGCACATATTGGGTTAATCCCCTCTTTCTGGCTGTACTATAGCAAGCAATTTGGCCATAGCATAAATGATTACATCGACTATATGACAAAGAAACAAAAGAAACAACAAACCAGAGCTGTAGAACGTGCGAAAGAAAAAGACCAGGAATTTTACACTCCTGACCGTGTTCGTAAGATGCAGTGCGCGCAGAAATTAGCAATGGATTAACGAATCTAATCACGTTGGTAAGCCGTATGCCTTAATAGGGCACGTGCGGTTTGATGAGGGGGGAGCCATGTAAGTGGTTCCCCTACTCTATTAAGGGTACTGCTTACGCACTGATTATTTATACACTTGGAGTTCAATTATAGCACTACCTCCAATATGTTCAATGAAGCATGTTCTTCTTGAGTTGAATAAGGGAATGTCATTGAAATAGTAATTCTCAATATCATCTGTTAAACTATTTTCAGGCTTCATATTTCCTAAGGGTTGGATAAATCCGATTTGGTTTAAGTCCAGGCAGGGTTTTATTTGACTACTATATTCATAAGCTTACCGGGAACAAATACCTTTTTGATAACTTGTGAGGCTCTTACTCATAAGTGTGGGATATAGCTGGACATTGACCCTGCTCTATGTTATGATATAAGGCCCTTACTCATAAGCGTGGGTAATATAGCAATTTCTGTATATTTTAGCCTGGCAAAACCATGTACGCATTGAGCAAGAAAATACCTGCCCTGCCCGAACTCCTTCGGTGGATTGCTTTGATTCTGCTGTTGACTCCTTCTATGGGGCCATTGCTTATCTCGTCATAAACCAAGCTGTTTTTTATAGCTTCATA
>JGI24113J20146_1000288_pt1 | contig 13955 bp, 12 predicted proteins | sample SubbioAug_CSWold_FD_20146 | JGI IMG/M metagenome (IMG submission 20146) | reverse complement strand
ATCCAGGCGGCCGCGACTTCGTCGTCGGTGTCGGCGGCGCGCAGCCGGTCGAAGATCTTGGCCAGCACCTGCTCGTCGAGCCGTTCTTGGCCGACCCGCAGGACCCGTCGGAGTTTGAACAGCGGGTCGTCTTTGTGGCCGCGGTGGCCGTGGATCTGCTGTTGCCGGCGCCGGCGGACATCATCGAGTGCCTGCAGACCGAGACGGACCAGGTGGAACACGTCGGCCACGACCACAGCGTCTTCGAGGGTGTCGGCGGCGGACTTGAACCCGGAGAACAGATCACACGCCACCACGCGGGCGTCGGGTGCATGTTCGGCCAGCAGCGCGGTCGCAGAGCCCTTGTCACGGCCCTGGGAGACCGCCACGACCAGTGAGGTGTCCAGGCACACCAGGGCGGTGAGGAACTCGCGGCGACGCTCCAAGAGCCGTCCGGTGGTCATCACCGTCTCGTCGATCCCGACCCGTGTGGGCGAGATCACCGCCACGTGCTCGGCAGCCGAGAGCACGGCGCGCATCACGGTGTTCCACCCGACCCCGAAGTGCTTGCGGATCGTGTCGATCGGCACGTTGGCCTCGGCCATCGCCACCGCCGCCCGCGCGGCGGCACGGCTCCACACCGCCCCAGGTGCGATCGAGGCGGTGCGCTCGACGAACGTGCCGCAGCCCTCGACACAGGCCAGCAGCCGCTTGCGCCACACCACCCTCGTTGCGCGTCCCGCGACCGGCAGGTGACGGACGGTGTGGCTGCGCTGTCGCCAGTCGTGCAGCGGATGCCGCTCGATCGTCCCGCAGCGGCTGCACGGTTGGACGTCGCGGGGCAGCTCGACCTGGGCGACGAGTTCGTCGTGGTCGTCGATGTGGGCGTTGGTCAGGATGAACTCGGGCAGGGCGAGCAACAGCTCGCTCCACCCCTCGGTAGGGGTAGCTTGGGACACGCGTACGGCCTCGGTCGCTCGGTGGGTAGACACCTCGAGCATCGAGGCCGTACGTGTCTTCACCAAGCATCCGCGACGGGGTCACCCACTACCGAGGGGAAGACCCAAATTCACGGGGCGGCGGGGGTGATGGTGGCGAGCTTGGACCGCTATCGCTCCCGGTTTGGTGGCTCTTCGGACTTCCGCGGGGTCACGGGGTGACCGTGGCGAGCTTGAACCAGTCGGGGCGGCCGGCGTAGAGCAGCACGCGGATGCGCCAGTGGGCGAAGTTGGTCATGGCCGAAGGGCGACACGCTTGATCCGCTTGCAGAGCGCGCTTCTCGGTGGCCGGGATCGGACCCGAGCCCATCGTTCATGGTTTCGGTCGGGCCGCTGCTCACCTGGCCCGCGTGCCACGCCGCGATCTGGGTCCGCCACCGTCGCATCGTGCGGCCGAGCTGGCGTACCTCGGGCGGTGAACTGGTGTCGCGCATGTCGGCGGAGAGCTGATCCACCCACTCGAGCGCGAGGTCGGCGTCGCGGTTGGCGTAGAGCTCTCGGACGGCCTCCTGTTCGTTACCCGGCCCTCGGGGTGTAGGCAGCGGAGCCTGCACGGGCGGGGCCGGTCTTGGGTGGACACTCACCGGGAGGGCCGGCTCATGGAGACGCCGATGGCGGTGCGTGTGGTTGGCACACCGGAGGGTCATCGTCTCCAGCCGGGTCGATCCGATGGCTCGGCATGGGTCCGGGCTCGCCTGGAGAGCCGTACGCGACTCATGATGTCCGCTGGCTAACGCGAGGCCAAGATCCACTTGTGCCGGGCCAGGAGGCTTATGTAGTGACCGGTGCACCCTCGGCTCCTGGGCGCGATCGGATATCAGGCGCCCGTAGCGGTCCTCGAGACGCTCGATGTCGTCCTCACCGAAGTCACCGAAGCAGATCGACGAGCCAGCCCCGGCGTTCACCGCCGGTGATGTGGTGGGCGACCCCGCGCGGCTTCGTGATGGTCATCCGGCGCATCCCGTACCGGACCTTATGCCGAGCACCCGCTTGTAGGCCGGGAGAACACGATCGAGGGCGAAGTCGGCGGCGCGCTCTCGGACGGGTGGCGGGTTCGGGTCGTCGAGTGAAGCGCCGATCGCCGTGGCAAGGGCGGTGACGTCGCCGATCGGCACGAGGCGCCCCCACCGGCCACCTTCAAGAATTTCCGAGGGACCGCTGGGACAGTCGGTGCTCACGACGGGGGTTCCACACGCCATCGCTTCCGCAAGCACGTTACCGAAGCCTTCATGGATCGAAGAGAGGACGAATACCGAGGCCTCGGCCATGTAGGCCTGTGGTGCCGACACGAAGCCGGGCATCGCGACGGCGTCAGCGACGCCCAGCCGGACGGTCAGACGCTCGAGTTCTGGCCGCAGAGCTCCCTCTCCCAGGATGATCAGCCTCACGTTCCGCCGCTTCCTCAGCTCGGCGAAGGCACCGATCAGGGTCGGGAAGTCCTTCTCCTGCGCCAGGCGTCCGGCAGCGAGGATGACCGGCGGCTGGCCGGAAGCGAGCCATTGGTGTTCGCGGTCCAGACTCGTGCCAGCCGCTGGGTAACTGGCAATGGGGTTGTGGATGACCTCGATCGCGTCGCGAGGCACGCCGATGCCTTGGCTCAGGTCCTGAGCGACGCCGTCAGACACCGCCACGATCGCATCGGCACGGGGATAGGCCAGGCGCATCAGGTGGGGGAGCAGACGGGCTCGCCGCTCGGGGGCGAGCGAAGTCGAGCTGCTCAGGTGGCTGTGCTCGCTGACCACGAGTCGGGGCCGCGGCCGTCGTCGGATGAGAGATCTCGCAGCGACCGCGACGACGTTGGCATGGCTGAGCGTGGAGAACACTACATCTGGACGGTGGCTGCGCAGGTAGCGGACGAGAGGGAACAGGCTCGCCGCAACACGGGTTGCATCGAGATCGATCAGTCGGACGCCGACAGCCACGTCGCTGAGGTAAATGCCCTCTGCACGCACGAGGACGAGATCCACCTGATGGGAGGCCGAAAGCTCGTTCGCGATGCTGAGGATCACACGCTCAGCCCCCCCTCCGTGAAGGGAGGGCAGAAAGAACGCCACACGCTTAGAACGCACGGTGTCTCGACCTTCGGTAGCAGCTGTGACGACGTTCTTCAACGAGCCATCGTGAACGACGTCTGAGTGGACGAGGTCCCACCAAGCTGCGCCACCCGCTGAAGTACCCGTACCGACCCGAAGCAGCCACTTTCAGGGCGGCACGAGACGGAGCGCCCGCGGAGTTCGCGGCGAAGCCGAGGTTGCGTTCGTTGCGGGTGACCGTCACGTCGAAGGGAGCCCGCGCTCCGAACGGCTCCACGAGCTCGACGGTGGCATCACTCGAGCCATCGTCGCTCACGACCAACTCGTCGAGCAGACGTTCCTGAGCGAGCAAGCTCTCGAGTTGCTCCATGACGTTCGAGCCGCCGTTGTAGGTGGCCATAGCGATCGAGATCCGCGGGGCCGTCACGGCGCAGCACCGGGCTTGGAACGCCGTGAGGTGGATGAACTCGCTACGAGGACCGCTCGATCGCGCTGTCATATAGGCGGCTGCACGCCACCGATCGCCGAGCGACGTCTCGCGGTGCACGTACAGATCCTTGCCGTCGCGGATGGCGCGACTCGCGGTAGAGAGGTGCAGGTACATCTCGTGACGGTACCTGCGGCGGAGTTCGCAGAAACCCACCTCGTGGAGCATCCCTGCGAATGCTTCCCAGCTGAAGATGGTCAGGTGGCGTGGGGGCTCGAGTCCACGCCAGTTCGTGACGGTCAACCAGCCACCGAAGCTAACCAGCGGTCGGACGGGGCATCGACGCAGCCGGGCCGGTTCCCGGAGTTCGCCGTGCGCCCGACTCGCCGGATTGAAGTAGGCCACCAACGCGACGATGCGACTCACACAGGAGTGCCGCAGTCGCCCACACGAGGCTGAGCGTGAACTGACGACGACCAGCCGCCCCCCGAACGTCAGGACGCCCAGTGGGATGCGGACCAACGTGATGGCAGCGAACCGCTGGTACGGCTCTAGCAGCCCGACGAGCGCAACCGTGGCGACGACGACCGGTATGCCCAACGCGAGGATGCGGAAAGCCGTGATTGCTTCGCCGGAGATGCTTGCGTCGACGTTCAGCAGGCCCGTGACGATGCTGCCGGACGTCGCGTAGAGGGTGAGGCCTCCGATCACTCCCCTGGCGGTCAGCAGCGTGAGTGCGGTCCAGATCAAGCCGGGAAGGTCGGTGGTGTCGTTCGTGCCGAGGCGCTCCGAGACCAGTTTGGAGAGGGTCCGTCCCAGGCCCAAATCGAAGAGCCTGAAGTAGCCGACCCCCATCCAGATGATCGTGAGGAGACCGAAGCGATCCGTCCCCATCCCGGAGATCAACGCCGGGACCGCGGCCACCCAACGAGGGCCGGGGCCGCCCTGCCGGCGAGATTCCACACGAGTTCGGCGCCAGCAGGCGCCCCGAGGTCAGGGCTTTCGCTGGCTCGCTCACAGCAGACCCTCACTGACTCGTTGGCTTCGGCCCACGGCTGCGGTGCTGCACCTCGAGGTCTGGATCACGTGCGTCGGCAGCGAACCCCTCGAGGTCGGGCAGCGCTCGCCAGAAGGGTGCGGTACACGGCGAGGGTGATGTCGGACTGCCGGCGGTCGTCGAACTCTCGCGCTGCCTTCTGCTGAGCGGCCGCACCTAACGTTGTGCGAACCTCGGCCTGTTGCACGAGGTCCGCGATGGCCCGTGCGAGTGCTGCCCCGTCGCGCACCGGCACGATGAAGCCCGTCTGGCCGTGCTCGACAACCTGGCGACAGCCGCGGATGTCGGTGACGACCGCGGGAAGGCCCATCGCGGCCGCCTCCATGGCCGACCGGGGAAAGCCTTCGCGATGGGACGCCAGCACGTACAGGTCCATGGCGGCGTACAGACGTTCGACGTCGTCGCGGTAGCCGAGGAACAGGACACCTTCTTGCTGGGCACGTTCGATCTCGGCCTCGCTCACGGCATCGGCCTTGGCTGGTTCATGCGGCCCTGCGACGAGAAATCTCACCGCGACCCCGTCGCCACGCAGCATGCGGGCCGCCTCGAACACCTCGAGATACCCCTTCTCCTCCACGAGACGACCCACGACCCCCACCACGACCTCGTCGGGATCGATGCCGAGCTCGGAGCGAACGATCTGACGGCTCGGCCGATGCGCCACGGGATCGAACCGCGCGAGGTCGATGCCGTTGCCGAGTAGATGCAGTCGCTCGTTGGGCACCCGCAGACGGCGCAGGACGGGAAGATCCTCGGGGTTTTGCAGCAGCTCCGCGTCCGAGAACGCCGCAGCGATGCGCTCGAGCGTGTACACGACCAGGCGTCTCCGCATCCGGTCGGTGGGTTGCGCATACAGGCCGTGGACCGTGTTGACGACGACCGGAACGCCGGCCAGCCGCGCGGCGATCCGTCCGTAGACGCCCGGCTTGGGGTTGTGGGTGTGCACGACGTCCGGTCGCAACCGGCGACAGAGCCGATAGAACTCCCAAGCCGCGGCGAGATCCTCGGTCAGCGACATCGTCCGCGTCGAATGTCGCAGTGCAACGTGCTCGATGCCCGACGCCTCCAACTGGCGCACGAATGGACCAGCGGCCGAAACGCCGACGACGCGATATCCAGCAGCCTTGAACGCGCGCAACTGCGGCAGCAGGAGCAGGGCGAGACTGAGGTCGACAGTGGTCAGGTGCACGACCATGCGGGCTTCGGAAGACCGACGGGCCCGGCGACCTGGTCGGCCTTGTCGCCGGCTCACGCCTCGTCCTCGCCGAAACGTGGCGAGGTGGCATGACCCACCGCCGAGATCCCGTCTCGGCGCAGCACTGCCCAGACAGTACGCCCGAGGATCCTGAGGTCGAGGAGGAACGACCGATGCTCGACGTACCAGGCATCCATTTCCAACCGCTCCTGCCACGACGTCTCGTTGCGGCCGTGGATCTGCGCCCAGCCGGTCAGGCCGGGGCGGACCTCGTGCCGCCGGGCCTGACGAGGCGAGTAGCGCGGCAGGTACTCCATCAGCAGCGGCCTCGGCCCGACGATGCTCATGTCGCCGCGCAGGACGTTCCACAGGCTCGGGAGTTCGTCGAGGCTCGTCGCGCGCAAGCGACGCCCGAAGTCGGTCAGCCGCTGATCGTCGGGTAAGGGTTCCCCGTCGGCACCGCGCTCGTCCGTCATTGATCGGAACTTGAGCAGTTCGAAAGGGACGCCGCCGAGGCCGGGCCTCACCTGCCGGAACAGCACTGGCGTGCCGAGGCGGATGCGGATGACGACGGCCAGGATGGCCATCGCCGGAGCAGCCACCACCAACGCGACGCCGGCAACCAGGACGTCGAAGGCCCGCTTGCTAGACATGGCTTCCTCGACGTGAGTACTCCGAGCGAAGGACCGTAGCGTGGCAGAGCGACGACGCGTGGTCGCGGGTGCTGGCGGCTTCGGCCGCGAACTCGCCAGTTTCGTCCGATCCGACCCGGCAATGGAATGGGTCGGCTTCCTGGCCGACGAACCTCCGAGCGTCGCATCGGCGACCCCCTATCTCGGTCGTATCGGCGACCCGGTGGCCATCGACGTGCCCATGCTGGTCGGCGTCGGCTATCCACGCGGCAAGCACGCCGTCATCACGAGCGCCGAGGCAGCGGGACGCTCCCTGGCGCCCGCTGTCGTCCACGCGTCGGCGACGTTGGGCCCTCGCGTCGAGCTGGCCGCCGCCGTGGTCGTTGGTCCCGGCGCCGTCGCAACGATCGACATCGCGCTCGGCCGGGCGACGACGGTGCATCCGGGCGCGATGCTGGGTCATGACGTTCGGTGCCTCGACTACGTCTCGATCATGCCGGGCGCCGTGATCTCGGGGAATGTCACCCTCGGCCAGGGGGCCTTTGTGGGTGCGAACGCCACCATCCTGCAAGGGGTGCACGTCGGCGAATGGGCGACGATCGGCGCCGGTGCGGTGGTCACCCGCGACGTGGCTCCCGGGACGACCGTGGTCGGTGTACCCGCCCAAGCTCGCGACCGTCAGTCGTAGCCCAGGCAGTTACGCACCGTCGCCACGATCTCGTCGACGTCCTCGTCGGTCAGCGACGATCCCGAGGGCAGGCACAGGCCCCGCTCGAAGAGATCCCCGGCCACACGGCCACCGATCGTCTCGGCGGCGGCGAACACCGGCTGCAGGTGCATGGGCTTCCAGACCGGGCGCGCCTCGATCCCGCGCGTCGACAGGGCCTCGATGACCGAATCACGCGACCGGCCCGTTTCGCTCGAATCCACGGTCAGGCAGGTCAGCCACCACGTCGGCCGTTCGTCCGAGCCGACCGGCGGGAAGATCACCCCCGGCACGGAAGACAGCCGCGAGCGGTAGCGGGCGTTGATGGCCCGGCGACGGTCGACCTTGGCGTCGAGGCGGGCGAACTGTGCCCGCCCGAGGGCAGCCAGCAGGTTGGAAAGTCGGTAGTTGTAGCCCACCTCGACGTGTTCGTAGTGTGGGGCAGGTTCACGTGCCTGCGTCGCGAGATGACGGACCCGGTCGGCCATACGGAGATCGTCGGTGACGAGCATGCCGCCGCCGCTTGTCGTGATGATCTTGTTGCCGTTGAACGAGAACACGGCTGCTTGGCCGAAGGCTCCGGCCGGGCGGCCGCCGTGCGTGGCCCCGAGTGCCTCAGCCGCGTCGGCGACGATCGGTACGCCGTAGTGCTCGGCGACAGGTGTCAGGGCGGTGTAGTCCGCACACCGCCCGTACAGGTCCACGGCCACGATCGCGGCCGGCTGACGGCGTCCTGCGCGCGCCCTCGCCTGCAGTTCGGCGGAGACGCGCTCGACATCGAGGTTCCACGTCTGCGGATCGGCGTCGACGAACACGGGATTCGCACCCACGTAGCAGACGGCGTTCGCGGTGGCGGCGAACGTCAATGTCGGCACCAGCACGTCGTCGCCACGCTCGACGCCAAGCGCCAGCAGGGCCAGATGCAAGGCGGCGGTACCACTCGACAGGGCGACCGCGGCCGCCCGACCGGCATACTCGGCCAGTTCCTGTTCGAACGCATCAACGTGTGGCCCCAGCGGCGCGATCCAGTTCGATGCGAGCGCGTCCAGGAGCAGCACTTGTTCGTCACCATCGAGATGGGGCGGCGACAGCAGTATTCGGAAACTCACCGGTCGTGACCTTGGGCGGACGCCGCGTGGACGAACGCACGCTACTGCGCCTGGCTTCGAGTCGTGCCAAGCGACGGCGGGGTCTGCGCGAACACGGCGGGGTCTGCGCGAACACCGGTAGCCTTCGGCGGCGGGTCCACGGCGATCGGGAGCCACGGTTGACGTCGAATCCGGCTAACCAGGTGCGAGGCAGGCTGCGCTTCAAGGTGGCACTGCGCGAGCTCATCACGCTGAGCATGCTTGCCGCCGCCTACCTGCTCGCGTTCGCGTTGCGCTTTGAGTTCCGCGTGCCAACCGAATACCAGGCCGTCGCGCTGGGCACGCTGCCCATCGTGATGGTCGGCAAGCAACTGCTGCTGTGGGCCCTTCGCACACGCCGGCACTCATGGCAGTTCACGTCCCTACGTGACATCGTCGGCATCGTCGCTGCCATGTTCGCGGCGTCAGTGGCGCTCCTCGGTCTGCGCTACATCATCCTGCAGGTTCCCTTCCTCTTCCGACTCACCCAAGGGACGACTGTCCCGCTCGGGGTCGTCGTCGCCGATCTGGCGCTCTCGATTCTGGCGCTCACGAGTGTGCGGGCCATCCGCCGACTGCACGTCGAGGAACGTGAAATTCGGCGCTTGCGCGGGGCCCCCGGACCAAAGCACCCGCGCCGAGTGCTTGTCATCGGTGCGGGCCGCGAAGGAAGGATGGTGGCGCGCGAGATCCAGACGCGGCCGGATCTGGGGCTGAAGGTCATCGGGTTCTGCGACGACGACGCCTCGACCCACCGTCAGCGGATCCAGGGAGTGGACGTCCACGGCGACACCGCGGCGATCCCGAGAGTCGTGGCGGACGAACGCGTCGATCAGGCCATCATCGCCATCGCCGGCATCGACGGGCCGTCCGTACGCCGCCTTGTCGAGATCTGCCAGGTGGCCGGGATCGAGACGCAGATCATCCCGGGCGTCTACGAGATCCTCGACGGGCGCGTCAACCTGTCCCGACTGCGACCGGTCCGCATTGAAGACCTGCTCCGGCGAAAGCCAGTGGAGCTGGATACCTCCTCGATCGCGCATTTGGTCGCGGGCGCCACGGTCATGGTGACCGGCGCCGGCGGCTCGATCGGCTCGGAGTTGTGTCGTCAGTTGATCCGCTACCAGCCCAAGGAGCTTGTCCTCGTCGAGCAGGCGGAGCCGGCCCTCTGGAAGATCGACCGGGAACTCGCGGCGCTCGCGTCCGGCACCCGCCTCGTACCCGCGATCGCGGACGTCTGCGACGACAACCGTGTTATGCAGTTGCTCGCCACGCACGCGCCCGGCCTCGTCTTCCACGCGGCAGCGCACAAGCACGTGCCGCTCATGGAGAACAACCCGGCGGAAGCGGTCAAGAACAACCTGTTCGGTACCCAAGTGCTCGCCGACGCCGCCCTGGCCGCAGGTGTCCGGCGGTTCGTACTCGTCTCGACGGACAAGGCCGTGAATCCGTCGTCGGTGATGGGGGCCACCAAGCGTCTCGCGGAACGTTACGTTCAGCACTTGGCGCTCGACACGGACGCAAACTTCGTCAGTGTGCGTTTCGGAAACGTGCTGGGGTCGACCGGCAGCGTCATTCCCGTCTTCGAACAACAGATCGCGGACGGCGGGCCGGTCAAGGTCACTCACCCGGAGATGCGGCGCTACTTCATGACCATCGCCGAGGCCAGCGCCCTCGTAGTCCAGGCAGCCGCCGTCGGCCGCAGCGGGGAGATCCTGGTGCTGGACATGGGCGAACCCATCCTGATCTCGGATCTGGCGCGAGATCTCGTGCGGCTGTCCGGCTTGCGACCGGACGTCGACATCGCGATCGAGTACTCAGGCATCCGCCCTGGCGAGAAGCTCTTCGAAGAGTTGTCGCTCCACACCGAGACCACCGATCGCACGGTGCATCCCTCGATCTTCGTCAGCCGGAGCAGCGACCCGTCGTGGACGGACGCGAGGACGGCACTCGAGGCGCTGCGCCGCGACGTCGAGGCGGGTGACGAGCCCGCGATCCGCGCGCGGCTGCGCCGGCTGGTCCCCGAGATGGCGCCGGCTGCACCCGAAAGCGCGACTTGAGCGGCGAATCCGTGGTGCCCGAGGTTGCCGGTAGCCTCCGAAGCTCGGGTGGGCAGGAGCCAGCCGATAACTCGCGGTCAGAACGGAAAGCGCGAATTGCGAGGCGAAGACTCAAGTCCTGATGGCGCGCCCTCGGCGAGCCAGCCGCGCAGGTTCGCGCTGCGACTCGGCTCCGCGCGACTCCTAATCGAGCTCCACAGACACACGTCGCAAAGGGGGCCCAGTAAGTCCCGTCGGCCGTTGCCGATCACAGCTGGGCTCATGGTACTCGGAGCCGTGGCAGGCGCCGCGCTCGGACTCCTGGTCATCGGCTATCCGCCCGCGAGTGTCGACGTGGTAGGTGCCGACGTCCCGGACGAGTGTTGGAACCCCTGGCAGGCCGAGGCGGGCCGCGTCAGCGATGCGCTCAATGGCCCCGATGCCCGGGACGCCTTCGTCCAGGCCTGGCGGGACGCCGGGGGCGAGGGGCAAGCCCCGCGAGCTCTCGTACAGCCAGCGCGCTGCGGACCCGGCCTACGCGTCTGGGGGACGCCCTTGCTTCCGGATGAGCGCTCGCGTTGGACGACGGCGGTCAGGGAGTTGACCACAGGGCCGGGCCTGAAGGACGTCACCGACGCCCTCAAGACCTCGGAGCAACAACAGCAACAGGCGCTCGAAGCCGCCTGGGGGACCTTCGCCGCCGCAGCATCCTCGCTGAGTCCGGATCGTTCCCCAGCGGTGGATGCCGAGTACGCAGAACTGATTACCACACAGTCGCTGGTCACTCAAGCACTCGAAGGGCTGCGGTCGACGCGGTCCGCACAGAACTATGTCGACCTTCTGGACCAGAATGGCGCCGTTTCAGCGCCAGCGACGGCGCTGTTTGCGATTGCGGTCGGCACACTGCTAGGCGGCATGATCGGGCTGTGGCTAGGCGTCGTCGGCGGCTACCTGATTCGGAACAGGGCGATCTTGCGCCGCCCATGGTCCACGCCGTGAATCCGCGCGCCCCTGATACCGCAAGCTTCGCCGACGCCATCGGCATCGTGGTCGCCGTCGCACTGCTCTGCGCCGGGTCACGGTGGCTGGCGCGCCGCAGCCTGCAGGAGTACTCCACTTGTCACCGCCACATCGTCGGTATGGCCCTCGCGACCTCCATGCTGCTCACCCTCGCGTACGGATGGATGGTCGTCGCATCACCACAGCTGTTCGATCTGCTGTCCACCGACGCCGGTAGCTACCACGAAGCTGCCGTGACGATCTCGGATCACTGGTACCGCCTCCCCGCCACGGGGTATCCCGATCGCGCGGTATTCCTCTACCTCCTCGCCGCGGTGCACTGGCTGTTCGGTGCGAACGCCTTCGTCTCCGTGGTCGTGAACGCGGCCCTGGTGGGCGTGTCGTTGATGCTGGTGGTGGATGTGACCAGGCTGCTCGCGGGCCCCCGGCCTGCTGTGACCGCCGCTGTGCTGTTCGCAGCGTTGCCGGTGGTACCGATCTGGGGGGGACCTCCCCTGAGGGAATCGCTTGTTATGGCGTTGACACTCGGATTCGCCAACCTCGCCATGCGGCTGAGTCAGAAACCTTCCCCTCAACGGTTGCTCGGCATGGCGGTGCTGTTCGCAGTGACGGCACGAACCCGCCAGGTACAGGTTCTCGCCATGCTCGGCGGCGCTGGGGCGGGCGCGCTTGCTGCTGCTCTCGGCCGGCGCCGGGGCCGCTGGGCGCTTTCCTGGGTTCTGCCTGTCGGGGCACTGCTTGCCTTGGCCGCGCTCCTAGCGCTCGGCCCCAGGCTCAGCCGCTACGCCTGGATGGCCGCCGAGACCACGCAGGTGACCTACCGCAACCTGCAGTTCGACGCGGCGACTTCAATCGGGGGTCCTGGGCCCCTCACCCCGACGAGCCCGACGCAACTACTGCTACGCCTCCCCTTGGCGACGGTCCGGTTCCTGTGGGGTCCCTTCCCCGGCGAACTCCCGCTCTCGCACAGCGTGTTCTACCTGGAGGCGGTGATGTGGTGGGTGCTAACACCACTCGCCGCGCTCGGCGGCTGGCTCGCGGCCGTCTGGCGCCGGCCGGAAGCCCTCGTGTTGGCGACGATGGCGATGATCCAGGCAGCGATCGGAGGGGTCACACTCGGCAACTACGGCATCGTGTCGCGGATGCGACTGAGCGTCTGGGTACTCCTGGTCCCCTTGGCCGCGTGGGGCGCCTGCTCGGTCTTCGAGCGGATCACCGCGCGCTCCGACGAGCCCGCCGTGGCCGCTCGGTAGCCTCCGTCGCCAATCGTCTGCGGCCCGGAGCATCCGGGACCGGAATCGGGATGTACATGAAGGTCGTGGTCACTGGCGGCGCCGGTTTTATCGGCGCCAACCTGGTCGCGCGCCTCGTGCGTGAACCGGGAATCTCACGCATCGAGGTGGTCGACGACCTCTCTACTGGCAACCGTGACAATCTCGACGACGTCCCCGAGGCGACGCTCCACGTCGGCTCGATCCTCGACGAGTCGTTGCTCGACGGCGTCCTGGCCGATGCCGATGCGATCGTCCACCTGGCCGCGAGACCGTCCGTTCCGCGGTCGCTGGCCGAACCCCTGGCGACCCACCAGGCGAATGCCACCGGCACACTGCACGTCCTCGAGGCGGCACGGCGGGCTGGTCGGCTGCACACAGTGCTGGCTTCGTCGTCGTCCGTGTACGGCGCCAACCCGACCCTACCGAAGTCCGAGGATCTGAGGCCCGTCCCCATGTCGCCCTACGCCGTGAGCAAGTTGGCGACCGAGACCTACGCGCTGGCCTACCAGGAGTGCTTCAAGCTGCCGGTGCTGGTCCTGCGGTTCTTCAACGTCTTCGGACCGCTCCAGCCGGCGGGCCACGCGTACGCGGCCGCCGTGCCGACGTTCATCGACGCCGCCATGCGCGGCGAACCCATTCCGCTCCACGGCGACGGCGAGCAGACCCGCGACTTCACCTACGTCGGCAACGTCGCGGACGTGATCGTCGACGCGCTCCGGCGCCGGGTCACGAGTACGAATCCGGTCAATCTGGCCTTCGGTTCGCGGCGCTCGCTCAACGAGGTCATCGCCGAACTCGGGCGGCAACTCGGTGTCGCCCCGACGACCCGCGCCCTGCCTTCGCGACCGGGTGACGTCCGTCACTCCCAGGCCGACCAGACACGCTTCCGGTCGCTGTTTCCTGACGTCGAAGCGACGGACTTCACCGACGGACTGGTCGATACCCTCGCGTGGTTCCGCTCGTCCGATCAGGCGGCCAGCCGACCGGCCTGAGCCGCGCACCGAGCGTCCGGAGCAACCATGTGCGGTTTCGCGGGGGCGTGGCACCTCGGGGCCGACGTGCCCGAGGACGAACTGTGGGCCCGCGCCACGGCTATGGGTGCTTCGCTGCGGCACCGCGGCCCGGACGACGACGCGGTGTTCGTCGACGCCGACGCCGGCATGGCCCTGGCCCACCGCCGGCTGGCGGTGATCGAACTGTCACCACTCGGCGCGCAGCCGATGACCACGGCCGACGGGCGGTTCGTCTTGGCTTACAACGGCGAGATCTACAACCACGCGTCGCTGCGCCGCCAGCTCGCCGCTGCCGGCGTGGACTTCCGCGGCAACTCCGACACCGAGGTGCTCCTCCAGGCTTGCGCGAACTGGGGGGTCGAATGGGCCGTCAGCCGCGCCCTTGGGATGTTCACCTTCGCCCTGTGGGATCGGCGCAAGCGAACACTCGCCCTGGCGCGCGACCACCTGGGGGT
>JGI24113J20146_1000286_pt1 | contig 14014 bp, 9 predicted proteins | sample SubbioAug_CSWold_FD_20146 | JGI IMG/M metagenome (IMG submission 20146) | reverse complement strand
CACGGCGACGGACAACAGCGAACGGATGCGCACGGCGAGGAACTCCAAGAAGCGGGCGGCCGTCGGGCGGCCTGGACGTGGCGACGGCTGACACGCGTCGGGCCGGAGTCTACTCCGTTGGCCGGGCCGGGTTCCTGCCGTCCCGGACGGCCGACGTGGCCGGCTGCAAGGCATTCCGAGAACGTGACCTATGCTGGCGCCATGACCACCGATGTGCACAACACCGTCGACCACCAGCTACGCCGCGCCCGCCAGCGCTACACCCGCGGACGTCGACAGCTGGTGCAGTTGCTCATCGACGCAGGCCGGCCGGTCACGATCCCCGAGCTGCAGGAGATCGGCGCGGCCCAGTCGCAGTCGTCGCTGTACCGCAACCTGTCCACGCTCGAGCAGTGCGGCGCCGTGCGGCGGATCACCTCGACCGACGACGTCGCGCGCTACGAGCTGACCGAGGAGCTTTCCGAGCACCACCATCACCTGCTGTGCTCGCTGTGCGGGCGCCTCGAGGACGTGGTGCTACCCCCGCGGATCGAGACGGCGTTGGCCGAGGCCGCCGAGGAGGCCCGACGGCAGACCGACTTCGACGTCGACTCGCACCGGTTCGAACTGGTCGGCACCTGCGCCACCTGCGCCTGACCTCCACCCCGCCGCGGTTGCGATTCACGCCCCCAATGCGCGGGGGATCCGCGCGCGGACGTGCGACCACCCGACGGAGAGGTCAGCCGGCGGGGGCGTGATGGCGGCGGCGGTGGCGCAGGGCGCGGGCGCGCTCGACGGCCTCACGGACGGTCAACACCACGAAGAAGGCAGCCACCGTCAGGCCGGCGATGGTCGGCGCGGCGGCGAGGCCGAGGTGGAAGCTGATCAGCAGCCCGACGAACACCCCGAGCGAGCCGAAGGCAATGGCTACGACCATCATCACCGGCACCCGGCGCGACACCAGCGCGGCGGTGGCGGGCGGCGCGACGATGAAGGCGAAGACCAGCATCGTGCCCACCGCGCGGAAGGACGTGATGATCACCATGGCCACCAGCGCCAACATGACCAGGTGGGTCACTGCCGGCCGCAGCCCCAGCACCTCCGCCTTGGCACGGCTGAACGAGAGCACCAGGAACGGCCGGTACATCGCCACCGTCACGGCGAGTGTGACGGCCGTCGCGATGGCCACCGTGCGCACCTGGGTCGTCGTGACGCCCAGCGGCGAGCCGAACAGGATCGTGGTCAGGTCCCCCGCGTAGGCCCCGCCACGGGAGATCACCGCGACGCCCAGCGCCAGCATCCCGACGAACAGCAGCCCGATGGCGGTGTCGTCACCGAGGCGGCTGCGCGCGCTCGCCAGGCTGACGCCGCCGATCATGACGGCCGCGGAGATCGCGGCACCGAGCAGCAGGTTGCCACCCAGCACGTACGCGATCGCGATGCCCGGCAGCACGCCGTGGGCGAGGGCATCGCCCATGAACGACATGCCGCGCATCACGACCCAGGTACCGATGAGCGAGCTGGCGCCGACGGTGAGCAGCCCGGCGAACAGGGTGTTGCGCATGAAGTCGTAGGCGAACGGCTCGGTGATCAGATCGAGCACGGGCGGCTCCGCAGACGAGGTGGGTCGGCCGCGAGGGGTGACGCGGCCGACCCATGCAGTGGATCACATCAGCCGAGGGCGTCGACGATTCGGCGGCCGTTCTCGCGGAGCATGTCGAGATAGGTTTCGGCGCCGCTACCGGGCTCACCGAGCGCGTCGGTGTACAGCGACACCACCTCGATCTCCGGACCGCCACGGCCGGCGATCTCGCTGGCGAGCTGCTCGGCCAGCGCGGCCGTTTCGATGTTCTCGGTGAAGATCGCGGGAACGCCGGCCCGCTCGATGGTCTCGACCAGTTCGGCGAAGGCGCGGGCGTCGGCCTCGGCTTGGGTCGAACTGCCCGGCACGACGGTGCCGATCACCTCGAAGTCGTAGCGGGCGGCGAGGTAGCCCAGCGCATCGTGGTTGGTGACAAGGCGCCGCGAGCCGTCGGGCAGCCCCGCGAAGCCCGCCTCGAATTCGGCGTGGACCTCGAGGATCTCGTCGGCGTAGACCTCGGCCCGCGTCTCCCAGTCCCCCTCGGCCAGAGCGGCGAGTTCGTCGGCCACCACGTGCACCGCGTCGGCCATGCGTACCGGGTCGAACCAGACGTGCGGGTCCAGCGGTCCGTGGTCATGACCGTCGTGCCCGTCCTCGTCGTCGGCGGCATCGTCCTCGTCGTGGCCGTGGTCGTCGTTCTCGTCGTGGCCGTGGTCGTCGTCCTCGTCGTGGCCGTGGTCGTCGTCCTCGTCGTGCCCGTGGTCGTCGTCCTCGTCTGCGTGGCCGCCGAACTCGATCGGGTCGAGGTGCTCGGCCAGATGCAGGACGGCCACCCCCTCGGCTTCTGCTGCCTCGATCGTGTCGAGCAGATTCTCCTCGAGGCCGAGCCCGTTCGCGACCACGAGGTCGGCCTGACGGAGCAGCGCGGCGTCGCTGGCAGCGGGCTGGAAGCCGTGGGGATCGACCCCGGCGGGCATCAGCACCTCGACGCGCGCCTGGTCACCGGCGACGTTGGCGACGAGGTCGCCCAGGATGCTTGTGGTCGTGACGACGAGCGGCAGGTCCTCCTCCGCGTCGGCGCCAGCACCCGCATCCGCCTCGACGGTGGTGTCGGTCCCGACGGGACCCTCCGGTTCGCGTTCGGGCGTGGCGAGTTCGCCGCCGTCCGCGCCGCAGCCGACGAGCACGAGGGATGCGACGGCGAGAAGGGAGAGCAACAGGCGGTGGGAAGGGCCGGGTGTCACGGGGCGTTCCTCGGTTCTGCCGCGCCCATCCTGCGGGCACGGCTAAATTGCGGGGGCTGTTCCGATGAGGATAATAGGAATCGTTCCCAATAGCGAATGACACGAGGACGTCGCATGACCGCAGGTTCCGCGGTGGAGAACCTCGCGAGGGGCGATGCCATCCGCATCGAGCAGCTCGACGTGCGCTACGGCACGCACCTGGCCGTCGATGCGGTGGATCTGCACTTCGCGCCAGGGGAAGTGGTCGCCATCATCGGTCCGAATGGTTCGGGCAAGTCGACGCTGCTCGGCACGATCTCCGGGTTGATCCGGCCCAGTCGCGGCCGCGTCGAGGTGCTCGGACGACCGCCTCGGGCGGTGCGCCGCCGGGTGGCGCACGTGTTGCAGACCACGATCGCGAACGAGGCGGTACCCCTGACCGTTCTCGAAACGGTGCGTATGGGCTGCTACGGCCGACTCGGCGCGTTCCTCCCGCTGACCGCTGACGACCGATCTGCGGTCGACGACGCGGTCGAACGGCTACGTATCGGTGACCTGCGCCACCGTCAGTTGCTCGAGTTGTCGGGTGGCCAGCGCCAGCGGGTGTACGTGGCGCAGGCACTGGCGCAGCGTGCCGACGTGCTCCTGCTCGACGAACCGATCACCGGTCTCGACCTCGTCACCCAGGAGACGATCACCGAGGTGATCGCGTCCGAGCGCGCCCGCGGCGTCGCGGTGGTGCTGACCACGCACGACGTCGGCACCGCCCAACTCGCCGACGTGACCGTGCTCATGGCGACCCGCGTCGTCGCGGCCGGACCCCCGGCCGAGGTGCTCACCCCCGAGCATCTCGCCACGGCGTATGGCGGCCACGTGCACGTGCTCGACGACGGCACCGTGGTCCTCGACGAGTCACATCACCACGACCACCGCCACCACGACCAGCTCTGAGGGGTCAGGCGGGCTGCTCGGGCGAGCCCGAGTCGATGTGGCCGAGCTGACGCCCACCGAGCACGTGGAAGTGCAGGTGGTGGACGGACTGGCCTCCCCGCTCACCGATGTTGGTCGTCACGCGGTAGCCGTCGGCGATGCCCTCGGCCTCGGCCACCTCGCGGGCCAGTGCGAAGCATGCCGAGAGCAGTCCTGCGTCCGGGTCTTTGAGGTCGTGGACCGACCCGACGTGGTCGCGCGGCACGACCAGCACGTGGACAGGCGCCCGCGGTGCGATGTCACGGATCGCGATGGCGACGTCGGACGAGGCGACGAGCTCGCCCGGGATGTCCCCCGCGACGATGCTGCAGAACAGACAGTCGGCTGCCACACCGCGCTCCTCGTTCATCGCCAACGTACTCCGCGAGAGCCAGTCGCTCGATCAACCCGAGGTTTTGAGAATCATTCCTAGAATTGTTATCGTCCAAGCTCCCCGAAGAACGGAGCCGAGGAATGCGCAGCCCGCGGGTACACGACGTGGTCGTCGTCGGGGCAGGTCCGGCGGGTATCGGCGTCGCGGCCGCACTCGGTCGCGCCGGTGTCCGGGCGGTGCTGGTCGACCGCTACGAGGTCGGCGCCTCGTTTCGCCGGTGGCCCGAGGGGATGCGCCTGATCACGCCCTCGTTCACGAGCAACCAGTTCCATCAGGTCGACCTCAACGCCATCACCCCGGAGACGTCACCGGCACTGTCGTTGACCGAGGAGCACCCCACGGGCCAGCAGTACGCCGACTACCTCGGCCTCGTGGTCGAACTCGAGGATCTGCACGTGCGTACCGGCGTCGACGTGCTCGACGTCGAACCGTACGACGACGGGACCCTGGGGGTGCTGAGCGCGGACGGACGCGACCTCTATGCACGACATGTCGTGTGGGCGGCCGGCGAGGCGCAGTATCCCCGCACCAACGGTTTCCGTGGTGCCGAACGGTGTGTCCCGACCGTGCAGGTGCCTGCGTGGGTCGACCATCCCGGCGAGGCCGCGGTAGTCATCGGCGGGTACGAATCGGGCATCGACGCCGCGGTGCATCTCGTCGAGGCGGGGCAGCGAGTCACGGTCGTGGACCCGGGCGAGCCGTGGAACGTGGTGGACGCCGACCCGTCGAGGACGCTGTCGCCCTACACCCGCGGGCGGCTTCGCCGGGCATATGCGACGGGTCGACTCGAACTCGTCGGCGACGCCCGGGTGGTCGAGGTCGCTCCTGAAGCCTGCGGCTTCGCGGTGGCGACGGACGCCGGCGAGTCGTTCCACAGCGACGGACCGCCGCTGCTGGCCACCGGTTTCGTCGGCTCACTGGCCGTGGTCCGTGACCGCTTCGCCTTCGACGAGCACGGACGCGTCGAGGTGACCGAGAGCGCGGACGAGTCCACCGTCGTCGACAACCTGTTCCTGGCGGGGCCCGCGCTCGCCCACCGCGGAGCCATCTTCTGCTTCATCTACAAGTTCAGGCAGCGTTTCGGCGTCGTCGCCCGTGAGATCACCGACCGCCTCGGCTACGACGCCGCGCCGCTCGAGGACCTCCGCGACCACGGGTTCCTCCTCGACGACCTGTCGTGCTGCGCGGACTGCGCGTGCTGACCACGCCGGCCATGACGGCCCGGCGGCCCAGCGTCGTCCTGATCGGTGCCGAGTCGGCCGGGAAGACCACCCTCGCGGCTGCGCTCGCCGGCCGCCACGGACGGTCGAGCAACGTCGCCGGCGCGACCACGACCGTCGAGGCGTTCGAGGGCGAGGGCCTGACCTGGATCGACACGCCCGGCCTCGTCCGCACCGTGGACGCCCAGACCACCTCGACCACGCTGGCCGCGCTCGACCGGGAGCGTCACGGCGCCATATTGGTCGTGATTCGTGCGACAGAACTCGACGCCGACCTCGCCGCGCTGCTGCCGCTGGCTGCCGGCCGGCGGGTCGTCATTGCGGTGACCCAGTGGGACCGCGTCGACGAACAGGCCGGCCCGGCGGCGCTTCGCACCATGCAGGAGCACCTGGACGTACCGGTCGTCGCACTCGACGCCCGCCGCCGAGGGTCCGACCTGGATGCCCTGCGGGCCGCGATCGACACCGCCAGGCATCTCCCGCAGGCGCCGGCCGTGCCACGCATCGGGTGGCGTGTCGTACCGCGCGCCGGTCCGCTGGAGCGCCGCTTCCTCGGCCCCCTACTGGCACTGGCGCTCCTGTTCGGATCGGCGGCGACGGTCGTCGGCGCCGCCGTGGGGTTCGCGGGCTGGCTCGACCCCCTGGTCGCCGGTGCACTGCGGCCGCTGGCTGGTGCTGCGGGCCGGCTACCGGAGTTGCCCGCCGCCCTGGTCGCCGGTGATTTCGGGCTGCTGACGATGGGACCACTGCTGGTGGTCTGGGCCGCACCGGTCGTCTTCTCCCTCGCGGGGCTGCTCGCCGTACTGCGCTCCAGTGGGCTGCTGGATCGGCTGACGCGCGCCGTGGATCCGCTGCTCCGCCCGGTCGGACTCAGCGGACGGGACCTGGTCCGCGTGGTCGCAGGTTTCGGCTGCAACGTGCCGGCTGTGATCTCGACCCGGTCGTGCGCCACCTGCTCGCGAGATGCCAGCGTCGGCGCCATCGCCTTCGGCAGCGCCTGTTCGTTCCAGCTGGGTGCCACCGCGGCCGTGCTCGCGACGGTCGGGCGGACCTGGCTGCTCGGGCTCTACCTCGCCGCGTTGCTCGCAGGGACCCTCGTGCACACCCGAGTGCTCTCCCGCGGCGAACGGCGAGCCGGCCTCGATGTGCGCCTGCTCGAAGGCCCGGCCTTCCTCAACCCACCTCGTCTCGCGGATGTCGTCGGTGAGCTGCGCGGCGTGACCCGACACGTCGGCCTGCGTGCCCTCCCGGTGTTCGTGACGATCTCGATCGCGGCATCCGCGCTGCAGGCGACCGGGCTCCTCGACCGGCTGGCGGGCCTTGCCTCGCCCTTGTTGTCGCTGCTGCGCCTGCCGGGCGAGGCCGCGCTTCCGGTCGTGCTCGCGTCGATCCGCAAGGACGGCCTGCTGCTGTTCGCCGACACGGGCGTCGCCGACACGCTCGACTCGGCCCAACTGCTCGCGGCACTGCTGCTGGCCGGGACGCTGCTGCCATGTCTGGTCACCGCCGCCACGATCGTCCGAGAACGGGGCGGCCGAACCGCGACACGTCTGATCGCCCACCAGATCGTGCTCGCACTGGGCCTGACCGCGACGGTCAGCTGGTTCGGCGCGGCGGTGCTGCCATGACGAGCATCCTGCTGATCGGGGGCGGTCCGGCCGCGCTCGCGGCCGCGGTCGCACTGCGCTGCCACGGTGTCGATGCCAGCCTCGAGGTCGTCGATCCCGCCGGCGAATGGCTCGCGGCGTGGCGGCGACGATTCGCCCACCAGGACATCGCCTGCCTGCGCTCACCCGCCGTCCACCACCCGCATCCGGACCCGTTCGCCCTCCTCGGACACGAGGGCCGTGACGGTCTCGTTCCGAGCGGCGGCACCTATCTGCCGACGACCGCACGATTCCTGCGGTTCGTGGACCATCTCGTGGCCGTCCACGGTCTCGGGGAAGTCGTCGTCCCGACGACGGCCACCGACCTGGTCATCGACGACCGGGGAAGCGCCGAGGTGACCCTGGCCGACGGCACACGTCGCCGCCCCGACCACGTCGTGATGTGCACCAATACCCGTCGTCAGACGTGGCCGGCCGCGCTGCGCCCGCTCTGCGGCGACGCCGTGGTCCAGCACAGCGAGACGGCCGACGTCCGCGAGGTCCACGACGGCGAACGCGTGCTGGTCGTCGGCGGCGGACTCTCCGCCGCTCACCTCGCGATCGGCGCTGCCCGACGCGGCGCGCTGGTCACGATGGTGACCCGCAGAAGGATCCTGACACGCCGGTTCGACGTGCACCCGTCCTGGCTCGGGCCGAAGAAGCGGCGCCCCTTCGAACTCGAGCCGGACCCGCACCGTCGGCGGATCGCCATCGTGAACGCACGTGGTGGGGGCACGGTGCCACCACGTGTCCATCGCGACCTGGTGTCCGAGGTTGCACACGGACGCGTCGAACTCCGTGAACGTGTCGACGTCGTCGGCGCGACGCTCGACGGCGATCGCTGCCGGGTGCACCTGCACGACGGCAGCACGGTCGCCGCCGACCGCGTCTGGGCAGCGACCGGTGGCGTGGTCGACGTCGGCGATGATCCCCTGTGCGCCGAACTCGTCGGGCACGCCCCCCTGACCATCGCCGGCGGACTTCCCGACCTCCCACCCGACCTGCGCTGGCCGGGGACCAACGTGCACCTGACGGGGCTCGCGACGGCGCTCCGCCTGGGTCCGACCGCCGGCAACCTGGTCGGCCACCGTCGGGCAGCACTGCGGCTGGTCGCCTCGCTCACCGGCGGGGATCCGACACGCGACGATCGGCCGTACACCGCGGGCGGGGTCACCGGGCCTGCCCGCGCCCTGCCGTGAGCGGTCAGTGACGCTCGTGCCGTTCGAGGTCGACCACGAGCGGGGCGTGGTCGGACGGCTTGTCACCGACCTGGTTGTTCTTACGGAAGCTGCGCTCGACCAGCACGTGGCGGACACCGAGGTGGCGGCTGACCAGCGCGTAGTCGAGCCGCATGCCGAGGTTCTTGTGGAACGCACCGGCGCGGTAGTCCCACCAGGTGAACCCGACAGCGTCCGGCTCGACGACACGCCAGGCGTCGGCCAGCCCCACGGCCAGGATCGCCTCGAAATGGGCCCGTTCCTCGGGCGTCACGTGGGTGGCGCCGACGAATGCCCGCGGATCCCACACGTCACGGTCGTCGCGGGTCACGTTGAGGTCGCCGGCGATCACCGTCGGACCACCGGCGACGAGGGTGCGGGCCCGGTCGCGGGCAGCGGCGAAGAAATCGAGCTTCGCGGCGAACATCGGATGGTCGGGGGTACGGCCGTTGACCACGTACGTGCTCACGACCTGCACGCCGCCGACACGCGCCTCGATCCAGCGCGCCTCGGCGACGTCCGGCTCGCCCTCGAGTCCGCGCACGACACGGTCCACCTCGAGGTCCTCGCGCACCAGCAGGGCCACACCGTTCCACCGACCCGCTGAGTGTTCGACGGCCGCGTAGCCGGCCATGGCGAACTCCATGTGCGGGAACGCCCCGGGGGTGACCTTGGTCTCCTGCAGGCAGACCACGTCGGGATCGAGCTGTTCGAGCAGTTCGAAGACCCGTGGCATGCGGGCGCCCAGGGAGTTGACGTTCCAGGTCACCAGCCGCACGGCGCCCCCTCGACGCATGATGGTCGTCCCGCCCCGCGCGTGGCCGGGCTCGTCGCCGAACGGTAGCCCTCCCGGTCGGTGCTGTGGCCGCCTCGGCCCCGGGCCACCCGGATAGGTTCGCGGCACTTTCGCGCCCAGGAACGTCGTGTCCGACCCCGCTCCCGTCACCGCCGCCCGTCCGCCCCGCGGACGGCCGGCGTGGCTGACGGCGCCGGTGCTGACGGTGTCGGTGCTCTCGATCGCTGCAGGGGTGGCGCAGTTCAGCGTCACGGCGGTCATCGGCGACGTCGCCGCCGCGTTCGGCGAGGTGGGCGCCGGGGGCGGAAACGATGTCGCTTCGCAGATCGGACTGCCCGCGACCACGCTCGGCATCGCCCTCGCGCTGATCCGGCTCGCGTCGCTGCTCAGCCTGCCGGCCGCCGCCCTGGCGGACCGGTTCGGGCGTCGCAACCTGCTGCTGACGCTGGCGGCGATCGGTCTGACGCTGACCAGCGTGGCTGCCCTCGCCCCCGGCTTCTGGTGGTACGTCGCCCTCGTGGCGCTGGCCCGCCCCGCGCTGTCGACGGTCAACGCACTGGCCGGCGTGGTGGCCGCCGAGGAGACCACCTCGAAGGACCGGTCCGCAGCCATCGCGCTCATCACCGCCGCCTACGGCCTCGGAGCCGGGGTCGTGTCGGTCGCCCGCGGCGCCTGGCCCGGCGAACCCTCGTTCCGGCTGGTCACCGCGTTCGCCCTGGTGCCGTTGCTGCTCCTGCCGCTGCTCGCACGCAAGGTCCGCGAGCCGAGGATCGCCCAGCGGGCCGCACACGCGCAGGGACTTCCCGGGCGCGTCCCCCGGATCCTCGTCCGCCCCGTCCTGCTGCTCGCGGTCGTGACCGGCGGGATCGCGGTCGCCACCGGCCCCGGCTTCACGTACCTGTTCGTGTACGGCGAGAACGTCCTCGGCGCGTCGCCGCTGTTCATCTCGGCACTGGTGCTGGGCGCGGGACCGGCCGGCCTGCTCGGGATCCTGCTCGGCCGCGCCGGCGCCGACCGTCTCGGCCGGCGGCTGACCGGAGCGCTGATGATGGCGGCCGCCGGCGTGTCGATCGCGGTCGCGTACTCCGGCGGCGTGCGGTCGCTCGCCGTCGGATACCTGATGGCGATCGCGTTCAGCAGCGGCTTCGCCCCACCGGCGGGCGCGCTGGCCGCGGAGATCGCCCCGACGTCGTTCCGCGCCACGGTCGCCGGCTGGATGACGATGGCCGGCGTCCTGGGCGCCGTGCTGGGCCTGCTGTCGTTCGGTGTGCTCGCCGACCTGACGGGCGGGTTCGCCAACGCCTCGGTCGCGATCGGCATCCTGGTGGCGGTGGTCGCGGTGGCGTTCGCCGGGCTGCCCGAGACCCGCGGCCACGAACTCGACGAGGACGTCGACGCGACGCAGGCGGCCGGGTAGCTCAGCGCTTCTTCGGCGGCGGCGCGAACAGGTCCCGCAGGGTCGCGGCCACCCAGGCGATGAGGTCGTCGGGGCGGGGCGTGGGGACCGGGACCTGCAGGATCTGCTGGTCGCGCTGGTAGCGGAAGCCACGGTGCAGGCGCTCGACGCGGACCAGTTGCGAGTCGGACAGGTCCATCGGCGCGATCCGCAGTCGACCTGACGCGGCCAGCGTGACCTCGTGGACCTTCCACCGGCGCAGGGCCGCCTTGAGGGCGGCGAGGGACAGCAGCCGTTCGGCCGCCTCGGGCAGCGGCCCGAACCGGTCGGCGAGTTCCGCCTTGGCGTCACGGACCCCACCGGCGTCGCGGATGGCCGAGATGCGCTTGTACAACTCGAGCCGTTGGCGCTCGTCCTCGACGTAGTCGTGCGGCAGGTGGGCGTCGACGGGAAGCTCGAGCTTGATCTCGACCTCCTCCTCGATCGGCGCGCCGGACAGGTCGGCGACCTCCTCCTTGAGCAGTTGCGAGTACATCTCGAATCCGACGGCGGCGACCTGACCGGACTGCTCGGCGCCGACCACGTTGCCGGCGCCGCGGATCTCGAGGTCGCGCATCGCGATCGCGAGCCCGGAACCGAGGCGGGTGTGCTCGGCGATGGTCTTGAGCCGCTCGTAGGCGGGCTCGGTCATCGACGCGCCCTCGGGGTAGAGGAAGTAGGCGTAGCCGCGTTCGGCGGAGCGGCCGACCCGGCCACGCAGTTGGTGCAGCTGCGACAGGCCGAGCAGGTCGGCGCGCTCGATGACCAGCGTGTTGGCATTGGGGATGTCCAGGCCCGATTCGATGATCGTGGTGCACACCAGCACGTCGAACTCGCGTTCCCAGAACCGCACCATGACGCGCTCGAGTTGCCGTTCGTCCATCTGCCCGTGGGCGACCTCGACGCGGGCGTCGGGAACCATCTCGGCGATGCCCGCGGCCACGCGGTGTATCGAGTCGACCTGGTTGTGCACGTAGAAGACCTGCCCGTCGCGCAGCAGTTCGCGCCGGATGGCGAGCGAGATCTGGGCCTCGTCGTACTCGCTGACCACGGTCATGACCGGCTGGCGGTCCTCGGGCGGGGTCTCGATCACCGACAGGTCGCGTAGGCCGGACACCGCCATCTCGAGGGTGCGTGGGATCGGCGTGGCGGACATCGACAGCACGTCGACCGAGGTGCGCAACTGCTTCAGCCGTTCCTTCTGGGCCACTCCGAAGCGCTGTTCCTCGTCGACCACGACCAGGCCGAGGTCCTTCCACTGCACGGACTTGCTCAGCAGCGCGTGGGTGCCGACGACGACGTCGACCGTCCCGGCGGCCAGGCCGTCGAGGATGCGCTTACGGTCCTTGGTGGTCGTGAACCGGCTGAACGCCTCGACTTCGACCGGGAAACCCGAGAAGCGTTCCTTGAAGGTCTCGAAGTGCTGCTGGGCGAGGATCGTCGTGGGGACCAGCACGGCCACCTGCTTGCCGTCGAACACCGCCTTGCCCGCGGCACGCACGGCGACCTCGGTCTTGCCGAACCCGACGTCGCCGGCCAGTAGCCGGTCCATCGGGACCGGCGTCTCCATGTCGCGCTTGATCTCGTCGATGGTGGTGAGCTGGTCGACGGTCTCGACGTGGGCGAAGGCGTCCTCGAGCTCGGCCTGCATCGCGCCGTCCGGTGTGAACGCGTGCCCCGGCGAGTGCATCCGCGCGGCGTAGAGGCGGATCAGGTCGGCGGCGATGTCGCGGACGGCCTTGCGGACCCGGTTCTTGGCCCGCTCCCACTGCGCGCCGCCCAGCGACATCACCGACGGGGTCTCGCCGCCCTGGTAGCGGGTGACCGCGTCGACCTGGTCGGAGGGCACGTAGAGCGTGTCGCCGTCGGCATACTCGAGCAGGACGTAGTCGCGCTTGGCGACCTTGCCTCCCGAGCCGGGGAACTCCCGCGTGACCATGCCCCGGTACCGACCGACGCCGTGGGTGCGGTGGACGACAGGGTCGCCCTCGCGCAACTGCAGCACGGCGTCGGCGGCACTGGTCCGGGTGCCGAGGCGTCGGCTGGCGCGCTTGCGGCGGGGTCCGAACACGTCCCACGTGCCGAGGATCGCGACGCCCAGTTCGTCGGCGTGGAAACCGGCACGCAGCCGGCTGACGGTCACCTCGACGCGGCGGCCCTCGGCGGTCGCCGGCAGGGTCTTCACGATCGCGGCCGGCACGCCCTGCTCACCGAGGACGTCACCGATGCGGCGGGCCGGGCCGTCGGCGTCGACGGCGATCACGACGCGTGTGCCCTCGTTGAGCAGCTTCTTGGCGCGTTCGGCCAGCGCGACGACGTCGCCTCGGAACGAGTCCCAGCCCACCCCGGGCAGCCGGGTACCGCCCGCTTTCGCGAACGGCGTGAGCCGCCACACCCGTGCAGGGCTGCGTTCGAGCAGTTGCTCCGGGGTGGCGAAGTTGGTGCCCTGCAGCGGTGCGCCCTCGGTGTGCGCGGCCGCGTCGCCACCAGCCGCGGTGAACGCGGCCGTTCGCCACGCGGTCTCGGCCAGGACCTCGGCTTCTTCGCGCAACTTGTTGGCCCGGTCCTGCAGCAGCAGCGGGTCGACCAGCACCATGCCGGCGTCGTCTGGCAGGAAGTCGCTGAGCAGGGCGGGACGGTCGCGCAGCAGCAGCACCAGCGACTCGGCACCTTCGAAGGTCTGGCCCTCGGCGAGCCGATCGAGCGACTCGGTCAGCTCGGGCCAGTCGCGGATGCGGGCGCGTGCGGCCTCGCGCAGTTGCTCGTCGAGGACCAGTTCGCGGGCGGGGTCGATCACCACGCGCTCGACCGGGTCGGTCGAACGCTGGTCGCCGACCGAGAACTCGCGCATCGACTCGATGTCGTCGCCCCAGAACTCGAGGCGCACCGCGTGGTCGCCGCCGGTCGGGAACACGTCGACGATGCCGCCGCGCACCGCGAACTCGCCACGCGCCTCCACCTGGGTCGTGCGGCTGTAGCCGAGCCCGGCCAGCCCCTCGACCAACCGGTCGAAGCCGTCCCAACGCGTGGTCAACTCGAGGGGACGCTGGTCGGTCAGCGCCGGGTCCATCGGCTGCACGGCGGCGCGGACGGGCGCGACGATCACCTGCAGCGCCTGGGCGTGGGTCTCGGGGTGGCACAGGCGGTCGAGCACGGCGAGGCGGCGACCGACGGTGCGGGGCTGGGGAGACAACCGCTCGTGCGGCAGGGTCTCCCAGGCCGGGAACACCGCGACGCGGTCCTCGCCGAGAAACGCCGAGATGCCGTCGGCGATCGCCTCGGCGTCGGAGGTCCGCGGGACGAGCACCAGCAGTGGTGCCGCACGCTCCGCGAGCAGGCTCAGCACGTAGGGCCGGACGGGCGGCGCACACACCAACTCGGCGGGGACCTCGAGTTCCTCGGGCCACTCGGCACGTCCTGGTCGCAGCGCGGCCGCGAGCGCGCCTGCCGCGATGCCAGGGTCGAGGACGTCGTCGATGCTGGAGGGGGCACTCACGATGACCTCGGCGGGACGGCGAAAGGCCGACCCGGGACCTGACGGGGTGCCCGCGGT
>JGI24113J20146_1000280_pt1 | contig 14227 bp, 11 predicted proteins | sample SubbioAug_CSWold_FD_20146 | JGI IMG/M metagenome (IMG submission 20146) | reverse complement strand
GTTCCTTCCGTGAGAGCTGGTCCCGCTCATCGCACGGCCGCGACCACCACCAGGAGCAGGTCCTACAGCGTCACCACCCCGGCTTGACTCACCTCAGTTCATAGCGAAGGCTCATCGGATGAGCGAGAACGGTGACGCTGGAAGAGACAACGCAGCGGTTCACTTCCGGCGTCGCTAGTACTGTCGGGTCTACCGGCGCAGAGAGAGAACCAGATGTCGGATGACTGGACCTTCCTGACGAACCACGCCCACGTGCTACTGGCCATCGCTCGCGACCCGGACCTGCGACTGCGTGACGTCGCGAGCCTCGTGGGGATCACCGAGCGCACTGCGGTGGGGATAGTCGCCGACCTGGAGGATCAGGGTTACATCACTCGAAAGAAGGTCGGCCGGCGTAACCACTACGTCTTGAACCGCGACCGACCTCTCCGGCATCCGCTGGAGTCCCATCACGAGGTTGGACAACTGCTGGCGGCGATCGAGCACAGCTTCTCATCGAGCGCTCCCTGACGGCGCGATCGTCGGCACATGCCGTCCAGACCAGGCGCGATGTGGTTTCGCGAGTACGTGGCGGCCACCGCGGACATGGAGGACGGTGCTTCGCCGTGTCATACGCGCACCCAGGCTGCCATGGGATCACTCGTCGGATATGCCGTCGAGGTGCCCGATGATCGACTGAAGCTCTCCTCGGACGTCGGCCAGCTGGTCGATGTCCGAGGAGGCCGCCGAAAGCGACGCCCGCTCAGACTGGCCAGGGAACCGGCTACGGTAGAACCGTATCACCGGTATTCTACTTCCTATTTTCCGTGTCTCAAGCCGCCGCCGTCAGGAAGGACCCGATATGTCCGCCGCTGAGAACGCCACCACGATCACCCTCGCCCCGGGCGACGGCATCGGCCCCGAGATCATGGACGCGACGCTCGCAATCCTCGAGGCCGCCGGGGCGCCGCTGCGGTACGAGACCGTGACCATCGGCAAGCAGATGTACGAGCAGGGGCACAGCTCTGGGATCTCGCCCGAGGCCTGGGACACGATCCGCCGCAACCCGGCATTCCTCAAGGCCCCGATCACTACCCCGTCGGGTGGGGGCTACAAGAGCCTCAACGTCACGATTCGGAAGTCCCTGAACCTCTTCGCCAACGTCCGACCGTCGAAGTCCTACGCGCCGTTCGTCGCCTCCCCGCACCCCGGGATGAACCTGGTGATCATCCGAGAGAACGAGGAGGACCTGTACGCCGGCATCGAACATCAGCAGACCGCCGAGGTCACCCAGGTCCTCAAGCTGGTGACCCGTCCCGGCTGCGAGCGGATCGTCCGGTACGCGTTCGAGTACGCCCGTGCCTACGGCCGTCGCAAGGTCACCTGCATGACCAAGGACAACATCATGAAGCTGACCGACGGCCTGTTTCACCGGGTGTTCGAAGAGGTCGCCGGGGAGTACGACGACATCGACAGCGACCACCAGATCATCGACATCGGCGCCGCCCGCGTCGCCGCGCAGCCCGAGCACTTCGACGTCATCGTCACACTCAACCTCTACGGCGACATCCTGTCCGACATCGCGTCACAGGTCGCCGGCTCCGTCGGGCTGGCCGGATCGGCCAACATCGGCGAGCACGTCTCGATGTTCGAGGCGGCGCACGGTTCGGCGCCGGATATCGCCGGGAAGGATGTCGCCAACCCATCTGGGCTGCTGTGGGCTGCGACGCAGATGCTGGTGCACATCGGGCAGGCGCAGGTGGCCGAGACGATCAAGAACGCCTGGCTCGCGGCGCTCGAGAGCGGCATCCACACCGCCGACATTTACCGGGAGGACCTCAGCGGCCGGGAGGTCGGCACCGAGGCGTTCTCGCAAGCCGTCATCGACCGGCTCGGGGAACGGCCGAAGCAGCTCGCGCCGGTCGAGTACCGCGGCGGTGGCATCTCGGTCCAACCGTCGCCCACCCCGACCCACACGAAGGAGTTCGTCGGCGTCGATGTCTTCCTCGACTGGTCGGAGGAAGGCCGCAATCCGGACGTCCTCGGGTCGGGGCTCGAGGAGGCCATGCCGAGAGACTGGGCGTTGAAGATGATCACCAACCGGGGCGTCAAGGTCTACCCCGAGGGCCTACCCGAGACGTTCCGGACCGATCACTGGCGTTGTCGCTTCGTCCCGCGCGATGGCGCGGCAACGGGATTCGACGCGGTGCTGGGGCTACTCGCGGCACTCCATCACCAACGCTTCGACGTCATCAAGACCGAGCACCTGTACATGTTCGACGGCGAGCCGACCTATTCGCTCGGGCAGGGCGAGTGAGCACAACCGAGACGGACGAACGTGAAGACCGGCAACCAGTTTCTGTAGTCTGCGCCGTCGCTGGCTTGGGATCTCCATGACCGCTTTGCTCCTGACCGCCGCCCCGATGGTGCCCGTCGTGGCCGCAGTGGCGATCGCACTGGGACGGCCCGGAGGGCCGTCGCCAGCACGCTGGGCGGTTCGCGCGACCTTCGTCGCATGCGCGGCCGCCGTCGGGCTTGCGGTCTTCGTGTGGGCGGAGGGACCGGTCTCAATGGTGGCCGCAGGTGCGGACGGGACGGCAGCCATCGGCTTGTACGCCGACAGGGTGGGGGTCGTGCTGGCCCTGCTGACGTCCGGCGTCGGGCTGGTGGTGCAGTCCTTCGCCGCACGAGCGCTCCGAGGAGACCTCCGCGAACGACGGTTCTTCGCGCTCACGGCGCTGCTCACCGGGGCGACGACGTCGGTTGCGCTGTCGGCCACGCTGGGCCTGCTCGCCGTTTCATGGATCGTGACCGGTAGCGCCCTGGCCGCGCTGGTGGCCCACCGTGGCAAGTGGGATCCGGCCGTCCGAGCAGCCCGGCGAGTGAGGCGGAGCTTCTTCGTCGGTGACGCGGCCCTGGCCACTGCAGCCGTCGTGACGCTCGTCTCGGTGGGCGAGATCGATCTGCGGTCACTGGACGTCACAGCCAACGCGCTCGCATCACAGAGAATCCCCGCTCTCGGCACGGACACGCTCACGGTGATTGCCGTGCTGTTGGCCGTCGCAGGCGTGTCCCGGTCGGCGTTGGTCCCCCTGCACCGATGGCTGCCGGCCACACTCGCCGCGCCGACGCCGGTGTCTGCGCTGCTCCACGCCGGCGTGGTCAACGGAGCCGGGGTACTGCTGGTACGGCTCGCACCGGTGTTCGGCGCCTCTCCCACGGCGACGCATCTGGCGCTGGTGGCCGGTGTGATCACCGTGTTGTACGCAACCGCAGTGATGCTCGTCCGCAGCGACGTCAAGGGCAACCTCGCTTGGTCTACGGCGGGACAGATGGGATTCATGACCGTGCAGTTGGCAGTGGGAGCGTTCTCGGCGGCGCTGTTCCACATCGTCGGGCACGGGATGTACAAGGCAGCCCTGTTCCTGGGGTCCGGTGGTGCCGTGACCGCCCACCTGCGCCACCGTCACCGGCCCGCGCCACAACCCCGCACTCCGCGCCCCGTTCGGCTTGCCACAGCCCTGCTCGTCCCCGCCGCGGCCTTGTTCGCCGCGTACCAGGTCGTCGACCCTCACCTGCCGACGGCGGGGGATCTGCTCGTGGTCGTCTTCGCGTGGGCGACCGCAGCCCGAGCTGCGGACGGATGGCTGCGGGCCGCCCCGTTCACGCCGATGCCCACGGTCGTGCTGGTCGTGGCTGGGACGGTCGTGGCGGTGTTCGGCTACGTCGCAGGACTGGCGCTGTTCGAAGGATTCGTCACCCCCGCGCTGCCGGTCGAGGTGCCCGCTGCCGTGAGCCCAACGGTGCTCGGGACGATCCTGGCCGCGACCGCCTCCATGGTTGTCGCGGTGTCGCTCGCGCCGGGCAAGCGAGGACAGCGTCTGCGCGTTCGCATCTACGCGTTCCTGCTCTCGACCGCCGCCCCGGTACCGAAGCCCGACGACCAACGAGCGCCGCGCGGCTCCAGCGCGGCCGGGGCGGTACTTGCCCCAGCTGACCGCGGCGAGACCATCCTCCGGGAGCCGGCGCGACCACCGCGGCGATCGCGATGACCGACCGAGGCGACCGCATGGATCACCGTTCCGAGCGCAAGACGGAACTGCTGGCTGACGTCGCGCAAGCTGCGGGCATCATCGCGCCGATGTGGCCGCTGACGAGCTTCGTCGCTGTCAACCCCCTCGGTGGGCTGCAGCATCTCCCGTTCGACGACGCCACTGCGGCGGCTCGACGGTGGCTCGGGGCCAGGACCCATCTGACGCTCGCCGAGTACCGCGCCGCGTACAGGCGAGGCGAGATCACCGATGCCGATCTGCGGCACGCCATTCTCGAGGTGGACTGGACGTTGGCGACCCAGTTCTCGGTCGAGATCGGCAACCACAGCGTCGACGGTGTCGAACTCGTCCGGCTGGACCTGACCATCGGACCGGACAACCCGCCCGAGACTGGCCCTGCCATCGTTGGCCTGGATCCTGGCCTTGCCGAGTCCGTCGACGGCCTCGTGGCGACGTGGTGTGCTGCGTACGTCGACGAAGCTGGCGTCGCGTGGGCCATGCCCGGCCGGGGGCAGGGTTTCTACCGCGCATGGCGACAGCTCGCGTCCCACGACCGGCGCCTGCAGCGACTCGCTGGTCCACAAGGCACGAAGTGGCTCGCCGAGCTTCCCGAGCGTCCAGTGGACGCGCTCGAGGCCGCACTGGCCGAACTCGGGCCGCACGACGACGACCGTGTCGGCAGGCTCCGCAGCCACCTCGGGCGGCTTCCCGGTTGGGCCAGCTACGCACGCTGGCGCGAAGAATGGGCGCCCTCCGACACTCACGCACCGCCATTCCGCCTCGTGGAACTCCTTGCTGTCCACGCTGCGGTGACGGCCGCCGTGTCGTGCGATCGGGATGCTGCTGCCCCGCCCATGCGCGGCGAGGAATCCTCCTCGGATCTGCTCGATGAGCGGGTCGATGCCGTGTTCTCCGCGCTCGGCGGCACACCGAACGATCCACTCGTCGCTTCCGCCGTCAGCGGCGTCCTACGGCAGATCTCGCCCGCCACGCGGAGGTCCATCTGGCTTGAGGCGCACGAACGGAACTTCCGCGACCGACTCCTCGGCCTGATGAGCCGCCTGGACCCTGGCCAGGCGACCGCCCACGCCGACGTGCAGGCGGCCTTTTGCATCGACGTGCGCTCGGAAGGGCTGCGGCGCCACCTGGAAGCCTGCGGGCCCTACGAGACGCTGGGCTTCGCAGGGTTTTTCGGTGTTCCCGTCCGCTGGCGGCCGCTGGGGTCCACCGCGGCCGAGCCGCGCTGTCCGGTGCTGGTGACGCCCCGCCACGAGATCGCCGAGCAGCCGGTTCCGGGCGAGACTCCCACCACCTACCTGGCGGGTCAGCACATCGCGCGATCGGGGCACAGCGCCTTCCACACTGCCAAGGGCGGTCTGGCGTCTCCATTCGCCCTCGCCGAAGCATCGGGCTGGATCCTCGGACCCCTGGCAGCAGTGAGAACGGTCGCACCTTCGTTCAGCCACCGTGCGGCCCGATGGGCACGGAGCCTGAACCGCCCCCCCGCCACGAGTCCTGCAGTCGATGCAGAGCGCGACGGCGCATCCGGGATGGCGCTCGAGGAGCGAGCATTGTTCGCCGAAGCCATCATCAAGACGATGAGTTTGACGCGGTTCGCGCCGCTGATCGTGCTGTGCGGGCACCGCAGCTTCAACGTCAACAACCCCCACGCATCGTCGTACGACTGCGGCGCCTGCGGTGGCGCTCCCGGAGGAGCCAGCGCCCGAACGGCCGCCGCCATCCTCAACGACCGAGCGGTTCGCACTCAACTCGCCGATCGAGGAATCGCGGTGCCCGATCACACGTGGTTCGCCGCTGCCGAACACGACACCGCGTCGGACCGCGTGACGGTCCTCGACCGTCACGCCGTCCCAGATACCCACGAAGCCTTGGTCGCGGAGTTCGAGCGTGACGTCGCAGCGGCCGGCGAGCGACTCTCGCGCGAGCGCGCAGGACGCCTTCCCGGTGACCCCAAGAAGGTGCGCTTCCGAGGTCACGACTGGGCGCAGGTGCGCCCCGAGTGGGGGCTGGCCGGCAACGCAGCATTCGTTATCGGCCCCCGGTCGATCACCAGGGACCTCGACCTCGCCTGCCGCGTTTTCCTGCACTCCTACGACGCGGACGAGGACCGCAACGGGCTCGCCCTCGAAACCATCCTCACCGCGCCTCTCGTCGTCGCCCAGTGGATCTCCGCGCAGTACTACTTCTCCTCCGTCGACCCGGACGTGTTCGGCGCCGGAGACAAGACGCTGCACAACCCGGTGGGTGGCATCGGCGTCGTCCTAGGCGAAGGCGGGGATCTCCAGATCGGGCTGCCAGCGCAGGCCCTTGCCGTCGGCGGACGGCGGATGCACGAACCGCTGAGGCTGCTGGGCGTGGTCCAAGCCCCGCTTGCACGAATCGACGCGATCATCCAGCGCAATCAGGTGCTCCAGGAGCTCGTCGGCGGTAAGTGGATCACCCTCGCCGCACGCTCCCACGGAAACGAACCGTGGTCGGTCCGCACCCCCGGCGGAACGTGGTCGACGTGGTATCCGGCCGACGATAGCGTCGACCACGCCTACGCATCCCTGGAGGTCCCATGAGCTGGGAAGGTCTCACTCCGATGGCCAAGATCGAAGTCATCGTCGATGGCGACCAGGTCCCGGCTGTGCGCGAGCTGTTCCTAGAGGCCGGAGCCACCGGCTACACCGGCGTTTCGGGTGTCTCCGGCTTCGGCCACCACGGCCACCACGAAGGTCGTTTGCTCTTCAACGACCGCGCGGGCCTGTCCATGCTCATCACCGTCGTCCCCGAGGAAGCGGTCAACTCCCTGGTCGCCGGCATCCGCCGCCTACTCGAGGGCCGCCACGGGGTCTTCTTCGTCAGCGAGACACACGTCAGCCGACCGGACTACTTCCGTTGACCATCCGCGCACCAGCCCGCCCCTACTCGGGAGCGCGAGCGGTGTTGGCTACCAAGCACGGCAAGCTGCTGTGCATCGCCCCAGCCCTCGAACAGGCTGGGCTCGGCGTCGACACGGTCGCCGTCGACACCGACCTGCTTGGGACCTTCACCGGCGACGTGCCCCGGACGGCGCCACCTTTGGAGACCGCGGTGGCCAAAGCAAGGCTTGGCATGTCCGCAACAGGCAACCCCATCGGCCTCGCGTCGGAGGGGAGCATCGGTGCCCATCCCGCGGCTCCGTGGATGACCGTCGATCGAGAGATCGTCGTGCTGGTCGACGACGAACGGGGCATCACCGTGGCGGGATTCGCCGCATCCTGGGAACTCAGGGCCGTCGCCCGAACGGTGCACCCTGGAGATGACCTGTCCCGTCTCCTGGCAGACGCCGACATCCCCGCGCACGCACTGATCGTTGCGCCCAACGCCGGATCTCCCGAGCCGGTTCGCAAGGGCCTTCGCCGGCCGTCGGAGATCGCCACGGCCGTCAAGTTGTGTTCGGCGTCATCTCCCGACGGGGCAGCGCAGGTGCAGACGGACCTGCGCGCCCACGTCTGTCCCTCTCGTCAACGGGTCATCCGGGCTGCCGCCGAAGATCTCGCCGCCCGTCTCCGCACCCGCTGTCCAGTGTGCGGATCACCTGGGTGGGGGCGTACGGACGTCGTGCGCGGTGTGCCCTGCCGCTGGTGCGCCACGCAGATCGACCTCGTCCGCGCCGAGATCGACAGCTGCCCAGCATGCGAGCACCGCGAGGAGCGACCCATCGTTCCACACACCACGACCGGTGACCCGGGCCAATGCGCCCGCTGCAACCCCTGAAAACTAGGGTCGAGGCCACATTCTGCGGTGCCACATCCATCACTGTTGAGGAGCAGTGTCTCGCGGTCAAGTGACCTACATGAACAGAGCGCCGCATCAACGTGGGAGCTCCAGGCGTTTCTTACCGCGTGGACCGACGTTGCTGCGAGCGCCGCACTCGGCGGCAAACCCGTCGGCCCGGCAACGGCAACCGAGGACGCGGGTCGGGTCGCGGCCAGATCACCAACATGGTCCACATCTGCGAGCGGCCGGCGAGCCGGCCGGGCCCGGGCGGGAAGAACCTGCGCACGATGGCGGCGTATGTGGAGCCGTTGAGGGGGCACCACGACGATGTCCGGTGACAGCTTTCCAGGCGGAGGGTCGTCGCTGGCAGGCCCTTGCGGGCCGACCGGCATCACCGCCCCGCCTTCGCTGGCGGACGGTGGTCGCGGTAGGGCCGTTGGTTGCAGCTTCACCCGCTGCGGGCATCTTGGCTAGAGTCAGTTCTCCGGCAGCGCTTGGATGCGGACGCGTTCGGCGATTCTGCGCCGCACCGAGAGCACTTCGAAACTGTGGCCGGCGAGCTCGACGCGGTCGCCGACCACGGGGATGCGACCGAGCTGTTCGACGACCAGCCCTCCGACCGTGGTCGCCTCATCGGCCTCGACCTCGATACCCAGGTCCTCCAGGTCGTGGACGGGGAAGGTCCCGAGGACGATGACCGTGCCATCGCTCTCGCAGAGGACCGCTTGGACGTCACGGTCGTGCTCGTCGTAGATCTCACCGACGAGTTCCTCGACCAGGTCCTCCACACTGATGATGCCCTCGACACCGCCGTGTTCGGACACCACCAGCGCCAGCTGCTGCCGTGCAGACTGCATCTCCCGCAGCGCCACGACCGCGTTGAGCGACTCCGGCAGAGCGGCAGCTGGGCGCGCATGGTCACCGACCGTGCCCGACCGTCCCACCAGCCCGAGTACCGAGATCGTCCGGTCGGCATCGTCGAGCTCTTGCGTAAACACTGGAGCCCGGCTGTGGCCTGCCGCAGCCAACCGCTGCAGCGCTTCGTCAACCGGCGTGTCAGCCGCCAGCGCCGTGACCCGCGCGCGCGGGACCACGACCTGCCGCAGGGTGCGCTCAGCAACTTCCAACGCGCCGTCGATGATCTGGCGCTGCTCATCGGTGTAGGCCGGCTGCGACGCGATCAGGTCGCGGATCTCTTCGTTGGTGACCTCCTGGCGGTCGACCTCGGGGTCGCCGCGGAACAGCCGGACGGTGAGATCGGTGGCGTGCGAGAGCAGCCAGATGGCCGGCGCCACGATCTTGGAGATGACCACGAGCGGGCGGGCCGCGAGCAGCCCCCATGCCTCTGCCCGCTGCATCGCCAGCCGCTTCGGCGCCAACTCACCGAACACCAGCGTGACGAACGTCAACGCGAGCGTGATCGTGAAGATCGCCCCCGGACGGGCCGCCCGCCCCAAGAACGACAGCGGCTCGATCAGCGGCTCGGCCAACGCGACCGCAGCGGTCGCCGAGGCCAGGAACCCCGCCAGCGTGATCCCGATCTGGATCGTGGAGAGGAACCGGTTCGGCTCGCGAGCCAGCTGAGCGAGCGCCCGGCCCGCCTGTGAGCCCTGTTCGAGCCGAGACAACTGGCCCTCCCGCAACGAGATCAACGCGATCTCCGAGCCGGCGAACGCTGCGTTGAGGACGATGAGGAACGCGACCAGACCAAGCTGGACGCCGACGTCGTTCACCTACACACAACCTCGAGACGGGCCACTCAGCGTACGACACCCACCCGAGGACGCGGCAGCGACACCTTCGCCGGCACGTCAACCGTCGCCGCAACCCGACGATTCGTCGGTCGGCTGGGGGTCGGCGGACGTGGTACGCGGCGTGCCCCGTGCCGGGCGCGGTGGAGGTCGATCTCGTCCGGGCGCTGATCGACGAGTGCCCGCGTGCGGCACCGCGAGAGGGAACCTGCCGCCCCGGACAGCACGACGGCCGACCTCAGCCAGTGTCCCCGCTACAAGCCCTGAGCAGCGCAACAAAGCGCCCGCGCCACTGAGTCATTGTTCGCTCCGGCCGGGGTCAGACGACGGGCGGATCGTCGCTTGCCGGATCCAGGAAGTCAGCCGTTGCGAGGAGCCGCCGTCCACGGACGGCAAGTTCGAGGGCGAAGCGATCGCGGCCGTCACCGACTGATCTGCCGGTGAGTTCGTTGATGCGGTCGAGTCGATAGGCGACGGCACGTACGCTGAGGTGGAGCCGGCGGGCGGCTGCGGTGGTGTTGAGGGCTTCGTCGAAGTAGGCCTCCAGCGTTTCGATCAGGGGCCCGGCTCCGCCCCGGGCAGCACCGAGGGGCCCCAGGATCTCTTCAACCGTTTCCCGGAGCAGTCGCCGGTCCTGGCTCAGGAGGCGGTAGGGCAGCAGGTCGTGGAAGGCGACCACGGGTTCGGTCAGTGCGAGCTGCCTGGCCATGTCGATCGCGGCGCGTGCTTCGCGGAACGAGCGGGCGACGCCGACCGGACCTCGATGCGGGCGGCCGACGCCGATCGTCCATCCGCCCGGTTCCACCGCCGTGACGAGACGCAGCACGGTCTCACCCGGGGACGCCGCGCTGCCGGCGAGGACGCAGACGAGCAACGCCTCCTTCGTGGCGACGAAGCCGCCGTCGCCGTGCCGGGCCAGCAGCTCACGCTCGACGTGGGATTGCACCGGCCCGGCGTCGCGGACAGCCCGGTCGGTGCGCGCGACGATCGCTTGATGCACGCCGGCCAGGTTGAAACCGACGTGGCTCGCCAGGTCGCGCAGCGACTCGCCCACCGCGACCCCTGCCAGCAGATCGTCGATGAGTTCGCGGCGGATCGCTTCCTCCCGGCGGATCGCCCGGCGCTGCGCGCGGTCGTAGCCGTCACCCAGCGCTGCGGCAGCGTCGTCCGACGCGCGAAACAGGGGCGTGGCCCACGCGCTGCCCACCTCCGCGTCGACCGTGCGGACGAAGTGCTCCGACAGCCGCCACGTGGCACTGAGGTACAGGTCGAGCAGGCGGCGCAGCTCCACGCCTTCCTCCGCGGCGCGCTCGCCGAGCCGCCGAAACTCCTCGAGCGCCCGCTGGCTGAACCGGGCCCCACGGACAGCGCATCCCGCGCTGTCGGCGACGTACGAACCGAGCAGACCTCGAGGTGCCCCCGACTCGTGTGCGGCGGCGGCAACGATGGCCTCGAGCGTTCCATCGTCCAGTGGAGCCCCGTGGGGCCGCATGGGTGCCGAGGTGATGCCGTTCGTCCGAGGTCCGCCGCGAGTGTACGACCAGGTGTGATGGTGTGGTTGCCGGTATCCGGCAACGACGGGCCGTCGGGACGTCCGAAGGTCGCCGTGGGCAGGAGGCGGGAAACACGCGACTCTGTCGGCGTCGCCAAGGAGGTCCGCACCCATGAACCGCAACACCATCAAGACCTTCACCTTCCTCGCCGGCTTGGCCGGACTCCTCGTGCTCGCCGGGCAACTCCTGGGTGGTACCGGCGGCGCCGTCGTGGGCCTGTTCCTCGGTCTCGTACTGGTCGGCGGCAGCTACTGGTTCTCGGACCGCATCGCGGTCCGTGCCGCGCGGGCCGTACCCCTCGAGCGCTGGCAAGCACCCGACCTCCACGCCATGGTGGACGGCCTCGCCGTACGCGCCGGCATCGCCGCACCGCGCCTGTACGTCTCGCCATCGGCGCAACCCAACGCCTTCGCCACGGGACGGAACGAACGGACCGCGGTGATCGCCGTGACGCAAGGCCTGCTGGACGAGCTGACCGCCAGGGAACTGGGTGGGGTGGTGGCGCACGAGATGGCCCACATCGCCAACCGCGACATCCTCATCGGTTCGGTTGCCGCCGCGGTCGCCACCGGCATCAGCATGATCGCCAACATGGCCATGTTCAGCTCGATGCTCGGCGGTGGGGACGAGGACGCCCCAAACCCGCTCGCCGTCATGCTCGGTGCCATGGTGGCCCCCGTCGCCGCCGGGCTGCTGCACATGGCCGTCTCGCGCTCGCGTGAATACGAGGCCGACCGCATCGGCGCCCACTTGCTCGACGACCCCACGCCGCTGGCAGACGCCCTCGCAAAGATCGAGGACGCCGTCCACCGCCGTCCCATGGAGGTCGCCCCGGCACAGACCAGCCACTACATCGTCAACCCCCTCACCGGCACGCGAGCCAACTTCGCTCAGCTGTTCATGACCCATCCCCCCACCGGACAGCGCATCGCACGGCTGCTCGGCACCGCCGTCCCAGCCAGACAACCCGACCACGAACCGCACCGGAGCGACTCATGAGATGCCCCACCGATGACACACCCTCCAGCTCACCGAACGCCACGGCATCGAGATCGACTACTGCCCGGCGTGCCGAGGCGTGTGGCTCGACCGCGGCGAGCTCGACAAGATCCTCGACCGCACCGGCGACGACCTCGCCACCAGTGACCGCCGACAGGGACGCGACCGCGACGACGAACCCGGCCGTCACCAGAGCGAGCAGGGGCGGCGAGACGACGACCGCCACGACGATCACCGCAGCGACCGCGGCCGCCCCCGCAAGCGCCGCTCGTTCCTCGACGAGCTGTTCGACATCGGGTAGCGGTGACGACCCGGAGATCGGAGCACCTGGCGTTCGTGCCATCGTGCGTCAAGGGATCAGGACGACGGAGGGAGCGGCCGTGCCGGTGGATGAACTGCGACACAGTCTGAGCGACGCCAGCGCTGCGGTCGAAGCGCTGTCGCGTCGGCTTGCAGGGTCGTCTCCTGCATGGCGAGCGCGAGCTGGTCGACCACGTGCGCATCACGATGCGTCGCTTCGAGGAGGTCATGGACGCCCTCATCGCCTACGAGCGCGCGACCGAGCCGATCGAACTCGAGGCCGTCGACCTCAACGACCTCATGGCGACTGCGATCGAGTTCCACGCCGACGAACTTCGACCCGGCGACGAGGTCGACATCGCCCACCTGCCGACCGTCCCCGGCGACAAGGCGTTGCTGCTGGCCATGTTTCGTCCTCTCGTGGAGAACGCGATCAAGTACCGCCATCCCGGGCGAGCGCTGAGGATCGATGTCCGTCCCGAACGGGTCGACCACGCGGTGTGGCGGCTCGTGGTCGAGGACAATGGCATCGGGATCGATCCGGACAACGCCGAGCACGTGTTCGAGATGTTCGAGCGCGGGGACCCGAACCGTTTGCCGGGGCAGGGCCTGGGCCTCGCGGCTGCCCGTCGCATCGCCGAGGCCCACGGCGGCATGATCTCCGCCGAGCCGCAGCAGCAGGGAACCGCCATCCATGTCCTGCTGCCCGGCCTGCCTGACCCAAGGCCAGGACGACCCGGTCGATCATCTCCTCGTGGGTGAGCACCTACCCACGACCGGGGCACGAGATGGTCGGCGGGCACAGTGTCCGCGATCGTACGGCCACCGGGTCAGCCAACGGGAGCAGACATGATCGACAACCCCTACGTGCTGTTCGTCCTCGGTGGTGCGCTGCTCGTGCTCGGCGCGGAACTGCTGGTCCGCGGCGCCTCGCGGCTGGCCGTCGCCATCGGCATCTCGCCTCTCGTCGTCGGTCTCACCGTGGTCGCATTCGGCACCAGCGCGCCCGAGATGGCCGTCACGGTCGGCTCCGCCTACGCCGGACAGGCCGAGGTCGCGCTCGGCAACGTCGTCGGCAGCAACATCTTCAACGTGCTGTTCATCCTGGGCGTGTCCGCGCTGATCGCCCCGCTGGTGGTCGCGAGCAAACTCGTCCGCCGCGACGTGCCGCTGATGATCGGCGCGTCGGTCGCGGTGCTGGTGTTCGCCCTCGACGGCGGTATCGGACGCATCGACGGCGTGCTGCTGTTTGCCGGGATCATCGGCTACACGGTGTTTCTGATCCGCCAGAGTCGACGCGAGACCGCCGAGATCGAGCTGGAGTACGAGGGGGCCGTCGGCGACGCAGGCAAACCCTCCTCGCCGGCCGTCAACGTCGCGCTGATCCTGGTCGGACTCGTGCTGCTGGTGCTGGGCTCGCAGTGGTTGGTCGACGCGGCCGTCGCCACGGCCAGCGCGCTCGGGGTGAGCGAGCTGGTGATCGGACTTACCATCGTCGCGGCGGGAACGTCGCTGCCGGAGGTGGCGACGTCGGTGATGGCCACGATCCGCGGTGCACGCGACATCGCCGTCGGCAACGTCGTCGGCAGCAACATCTTCAACATCCTCGCCGTGCTCGGCCTCGGCGGCATCGTCGCGCCCGACGGGATTCCCGTTCCCGACGGCGCGCTGACCTTCGACATCCCGATCATGATCGGCGTCGCGATCGCCTGCCTGCCGATCTTCTTCACCGGCCACACCATCGCCCGGTGGGAGGCGGGCGTCTTCTTCGGCTACTACCTCGCCTACGTGACCTACCTGGTCCTCGACGCCGCAGAACACGGCCTGG